>WOYI010599290.1_pt1 | contig 60143 bp, 53 predicted proteins | sample 6423411 | NCBI WGS metagenome assembly WOYI01 (sample SAMN13441803, study PRJNA592873) | oil field metagenome | biome: oil field; feature: oil-well bore; material: oil-contaminated soil; isolation source: oil-contaminated soil from oil-well borehole | place: Germany: Wietze | collected 2016-10-18 ... | reverse complement strand
TAGCTTACCGTTCGTCCTGAGCCTGTCGAAGGACTTAATCAGCGTTTCCCTAGAGTCTGATACTCGAATTGGATTTCCTTTTTTTTCGATGAGCGTGGTTGCTCATTTCAACAATAACAACTCGTTTTTGATAGCCGATAGGGGTTGCTGTCACAATGTGCAATCCGGCCTTGGATGCTTTGCGTTGCAGGGTAAGTTTAGTTAACAACCAAAGGCTGCCAAGAAGGCAGGTCAGCACGCCAATGAGCGCAAAAAATATTTGCACTTGACTGCTATTGATGGCAGATATGGCCCCGTGCGCAGAAGCTTCTGCGACAAGCACTAAAAGAATAAAAGAAAAAGCGATCAATTTTTGCATGGAAACCAAAACCCCACCACTGCCCGATTGCAGTAAAAAAGCTGATGCAAGTGTAAGTTGCCCGCTGATAAAAAAGCGATGAAGAAACGGGAAAAAGTGGCGACATTTCAGATGTTTAGTTGATGATTGAGGTTAGTGGCTGAAGAGGAAATCCATAGAGTATCCCGGTGGTTCGTGCCAGCTTTGTATTCGAATTAATCAAGATAAAGCCTTCTGTTGAGCCCCTGTCTTATAATCAACGTCCCTTATTGATTTTTCTTTGCTATCTGTGAATCCGGATCTCGCTCGGTTGCAGCCTTACCCGTTTGAAAGGCTGCGTCAATTGTGCCTTGGCGTGTCACCAGCACCGACTTTTCGCGAAATTCGACTTTCGATCGGCGAACCGCAGCACGCCACACCCATTCTCATTCAGCAGGCGCTGGCCGAACATCTTGCAGGATTAGCGCAATATCCAAATACGCAAGGTACGCGCGGTGTGCGTGAGGCGATCGGACAATGGATTGCGCGTCGGTATGCTGTGCCTCTTTTGGATGTGGAGACTCAAGTGCTACCCGTGAATGGCTCGCGCGAGGCACTGTTTGCATTTGCCCAGACGGTTATTGACCGCACGCGTCCTCAGGCAAAAGTCGTTTGTCCGAATCCGTTTTATCAAATTTATGAAGGTGCCGCTTTGTTAGCGGGCGCCGAGCCGATTTATCTGAACACTTTGCCGGAAAACGGCTTCGCTATGGACTGGACTGCGCTTGCGGAGTCGGTCTGGCGTGATGTGCAGCTGGTTTATGTGTGCTCGCCCGCCAATCCGACTGGCAATGTGATGACGCTGGAGTCGTGGCGCGCGCTGTTTGCTCTCGCGGATCGTCATGATTTTGTGATTGCATCGGACGAGTGTTATTCCGAAATCTATAGTGATGAAAATGCGCCTCCCTTGGGTGCATTGACCGCAGCTAAACAACTCGGGCGTGACGACTATCGCCATCTGGTTGTTTTCTCGAGTTTATCCAAGCGATCAAATGTTCCCGGGTTGCGCTCGGGATTTGTCGCTGGTGATGCCGAAGTTCTGAAGAAGTTTTTACTTTATCGCACCTACCATGGCGGCGCGATGAATCCGGCGGTGCAAGCGGCGAGTATCGCGGCCTGGAATGATGAAGCGCATGTACAAGATAACCGGCGTCGATATGCGGAAAAATTTGCAGCGGTTACGCCACTTATCGCGCGCCATTTGCCTTGCACTATTCCCGATGCCGGGTTTTATCTGTGGGCGAAAACTCCGATCGCGGACACTGAATTTGCGCGCCAGCTTTTGCAGCAGAAAAATGTTGCAGTGCTGCCAGGCAGTTACCTTGGAAGAGTTGCTGATGGTATTAATCCGGGTGAAAATTTTATTCGCTTGGCACTCGTGACCAGCCTGGAAGACTGTATTGAGGCTGCGCATCGCATTAACGATTTTTGTCTCTCTTTGTGAAAGAAAAACATATGAACAAACCGCTGAATGATTTACAACCGATCATCGAACAGGCGTGGGAAAATCGCGCCAATTTGAAACCGGGCACTGCACCTGCACACGTTGGCGAAGCGGTTGCACATGTGTTGGGCGAGTTGGATAGCGGCGTATTGCGCGTTGCCGAGAAGATCAATGACGATTGGGTAACGCATCAGTGGATAAAAAAAGCGGTGCTGCTTTCTTTTCGGCTGGAAGAAAATGTGCTCATGGAGAATGGCCCGATGCGCTATTTCGACAAGGTGCCGACGAAATTTTCTTATTACGATACGCATCAATTTGAAAAGGGGGGATTTCGCGTTGTGCCACCAGCGGTTGCTCGTCGCGGCAGCTTTATTGGCAAGAATGTGGTACTTATGCCCAGCTACGTCAATATTGGGGCCTATGTTGATGAAGGCACGATGGTGGATACTTGGGCAACCGTCGGTTCATGTGCACAAATAGGTAAAAATGTTCATCTTTCCGGCGGTGTGGGGATTGGTGGCGTGCTTGAGCCTTTGCAGGCTAACCCGACTATTATTGGTGATAATTGTTTTATCGGCGCGCGCTCTGAAGTTGTTGAAGGTGTGATCGTTGAAGATAATTGCGTTATCTCCATGGGCGTGTATATCAGCCAGAGCACGAAAATTTATGACCGTGCCACGGGCGAAGTAACTTATGGGCGTGTGCCTGAAGGATCCGTCGTGGTGAGTGGCAATTTGCCGTCTGCTGATGGGAAGTACAGTCTGTATTGCGCGGTGATTGTTAAAAGAGTTGATGCACAAACGCGTGCCAAGACTAGCATTAACGAACTTTTACGTGACTAGCATCAGTACGATAAAGGGGGAGTGATGAGCACGATGCACAAGCTGTTTAGGTTGATGGCTGCCAAAAAAGCATCTGACCTGTTTGTCTCTTGCGGGGCACCGATCACTATCAAGATCAATGGCAATGCCATGTCAGTTAATGCAACGGTGATTGATCCGGCCACTATCCGTACTTTATTAATGGAAGTCTTGACGACAGAACAAATCGAGACGCTTGACAAGGAACGGGAGCTAAATGTTCGCCATCCATTGCTCGACGTGGGGGTGTTCCGTATTTCCTGCTTTTATCAACGGGGTACACCGGCCATGGTGGTGCGCTACATTCCGATTGATGTGCCGAACATCAATACGTTAGGGCTGCCGGATGTTTTAAAAGACATTATTATGGAAAAGCGTGGTCTGGTACTCATTGTCGGCGCGACTGGATCGGGTAAATCGACAACGCTCACTTCGATGCTGGATTATCGGAACGAAAATCGAAGCGGCCATATTCTTACCTTGGAAGATCCGGTTGAGTTTCTGTTTCGCAACAAGAAATCGATCGTTAATCAGCGCGAAGTCGGTTCAGATACCTTGTCTTTTCAAACCGCGTTGAAAAATGCGTTGCGTCAAGCGCCGGATGTTATTTTTATCGGAGAGATTCGTGATAAGGAAACCATGAGTCAAGCAGTCGCTTATGCACAGTCTGGTCATTTGTGTATTGCCACACTGCATGCTAATAACAGTTATCACGCGATGAGTCGGATCATCAGCTTCTATCCGCAGGAAAATCGACCTGCATTACTTGCTGATCTTGCCGTATCGTTAAAGTCTGTTGTTTCTCAACGTTTGGTTAAAAAGCCGGATGGGAGCCGCACGCCGGCGGTGGAAGTGTTGCTTAATTCTCGCTACGTTGCCGAGCTGATCGAAAAAGGTGACTTGAACGAGATCAAAGACGCCATGGAAAAAAGTATGGTGCAAGGAAGCCAGACCTTTGAGCAGTGCCTGTTCGCACTTTACAAAAGCAATACCATCACGCTGGATGAAGCGCTTGCCAATGCAGATTCAGCTAATAATTTGCAGTGGTTGATCAACAATGCGACGGTAGTTATCGACGCACCTGTCGCTAGTCAGATTGCTGAGGAAGCGAAACGATCGCTGGCTCTCAATACATCATTTAGCGAGTTCACGCTCAAACTGGATGCGGAGATCTAATGCCGGTTCTTGAAAAAGTTCAGGCGCTGATTGCCTGTGCCTCGATTACCCCTGAAGATGCTGGCTGTCTTGATCTGATTGCCGCGTGGTTAATGCCGCTCGGTTTTTCTATTGAGCGAATGGATCACGGTGGCGTGTCCAATTTATGGGCAAAACGACGTGGCAGTCATCCGCACGGAAAAATTATTTGTTTTGCCGGGCACACCGATGTGGTACCAACGGGCCCGCTTGAAAAATGGACGTCTCCCCCGTTTACGCCCGAAATTCGCGATGGCTATCTTTATGGGCGTGGCGCAGCAGACATGAAGAGCTCGATTGCTGCATGCGTTGTTGCGATTGAGCGATTACTGGCGCGCCGTATCACCAGCGCCGACTCTTTGGCCTTGCTGCTAACTTCGGATGAAGAGGGCGATGCGATCAATGGCACTGTGCGGGTTGTCGAGACGCTCAAGGCGCGCGGTGAGACAATTGACTACTGCATTGTTGGCGAACCCACCTGCGTTGATCAACTGGGTGACATTGTCAAAAATGGTCGGCGTGGATCGCTCTCGGCCAAACTGACGGTGAAAGGGGTGCAGGGGCATGTAGCTTATCCGCATCTCGTGAAAAATCCCGTGCACCTGGCAGCACCTGCGTTGGCAGAACTTGTTGCAATGACATGGGATGAGGGCAACGAAGATTTTCCGCCGACCAGCTTGCAGGTTTCCAATGCGCATGCCGGTACCGGGGCAAATAACGTGAGCCCTGGCACTTTCGAGCTATGGTTCAACTTTCGCTTTTCTACCGCCAGCACGGCAGAAGATTTGCAAGCCCGCGTGCATGGTCTGCTTGACCGGCATGGTTTAGCGTATGACATCCACTGGACACTGGGTGCCAAGCCATTTCTCACCTTGCGCGGTCCGCTGTGTGCCGCGATATCTGAATCCATTACACAGGTGACCGGGATTACGCCTGCGCTGGCGACAACCGGGGGTACATCTGATGGCCGATTCATTGCGGATATATGCAGTCAACTTGTCGAATTCGGGCCGACCAATGAAAGCATTCACAAAATTGATGAGCACATTGCCGTTGCAGAACTTGAGCACTTAGCCCAGATTTATGAAGGTACTTTTGATCGGTTATTGTCATGATGACACCCGTAGATGAACTGATTACGCTGCGCGATTGGTTGCGCTGGACCATGAGCCGATTTAGCGAAGCGGATCTTTTTTTTGGTCATGGCACCGATAATGCATGGGACGAAGCCATCTGGTTGTTGCTCGCTACCCTTAAATTACCGCAGGATCGTCTGGAACCTTTTCTGGACGCACGGCTGACCCGAGCAGAGCGACTGGCGGTTTGGAATGCGCTGCAACAACGTATCGCGCGCCGCTTGCCTACGGCGTATATCGTGCAAGAAGCCTGGCTGGGGACTTTTCGTTTTTATGTGGATGAGCGCGTTATTGTGCCGCGTTCTTATTTTGCCGAACTGCTCGAGGATGGCCTGGCACCTTGGGTAGATAATCCGGAAAAAATAACCAGCGCGCTTGACTTGTGTACGGGATCCGGTTGTTTGGCCATTCTGATGGCGCATACGTTTCCTCATGCGCAAATTGATGCCATTGATCTATCCCCTGAAGCGCTTGCCGTGGCTCGACGCAATATCGCCGATTATGGTTTGCCAGACAATGTGCAAGCCATTGAATCTGACTTGTTTGCAGCAATTCCCGGGAAACGGTATGACTTTATTTTAAGCAACCCACCCTATGTGACTGCTGCTGCCATGGCGGCCTTGCCAGCAGAATATCGCCATGAACCTGCGTTGGCACTGGCTGCTGGTCATGATGGCCTGGATGTGGTGCGGCGGATTTTGAGTGAAGCCGCAGATCATTTGAACCCCGATGGTTTTATTGCGATCGAGGTGGGACACAATCGCGAGCAGGTAGAAACAGCTTTTCCCGATTTATCTGCTATCTGGCTGGATACGGCATCCAGTTCTGAAAAGATTTTTCTTGTGAGCCATGAGACATTGTGCGAATACGCTTCTATGCATGGAATGACGCATTAGTCGCGCAATGCCATCAGTGTGTTGGATAAAAAATCACGGCGGTAGAGCACAAGAGTGATTGCCGTGGTCATCAGAATAAAAAGCCAAGGTTGAATAAACCAGCACAGGGTAGCCAGACCAAAATAGTAGGCTCTGATGGCACGATTGAATTCGTCACCTGACAATGTATTAATTACTCCCATACGACGACTGAATTTTTCAATTTCGGGCGCAGGCGCTGAAATGGGCGGCGCAGCGCCAATCAGAATGGAAAGTAAGTTCAGCTGCCTGAGCGACCAGGTAAATTTGAAGTAAGCAAAAATGAAAATACCCAGCAAGAGCAGTAATTTAAGTTCCCACAGCGCGCGGCCTGCGGTGTGGGTAAATGGCGAAATATCTGTCGCTGACATTGCCTTGTCCAGGGTACCCATGACTGCCATCAGGCCGGCAATGATGTAGATCGTGGTATTGGCATAAAACGACACGCTGGTCATCAGGTTACCCACCAATGCCGAATCAACAATGCGGATTTCTCGCGTTAACATCTGTTTTGCCCAACCAAGGCGATATTCATGGGAAACCCCAACCAGTCCTTGATGCGCTAGCGTGCTTTTTTCAGAGAAAAAACTATAGCCAGCCCAGCAGATAAAAAACCATCCCAGCGCAATGCAGTCGAGGAGTGATAGCTCATGAAGCAAAATAGTGCTCATACGAGGCTCAATTTAGTCGCTCGAGGAGAGGTTTTCATTGAAAAGTGCGTCGATAAATCCAAAGCGCGTCAAATCCCTTATTCGTCTGGGATACAGTATGCCATCAAGATGATCAACTTCATGTTGTACAACGCGTGCGTGAAAACCATCAACTTCTCGCTCAAAATAATACCCTTCTTCAGTGTAGCCGGAATAATGAAGTTGCTTCCAGCGCGGCACAATGCCGCGTAATCCAGGGACCGAAAGGCAGCCTTCCCAGCCGTCTTCTTCTTCGCTTGAACGGGGCGTTAATGTGGGGTTGATGAGCACCGTATCAGGAATACTCGGAGCTCCAGGGTAACGCGGGCTGGGCTGACCGCCAAAGATTACGACGCGTAAGTTCACCCCAATTTGTGGGGCGGCGATGCCTGCGCCATCGTGATGAGCCATCGTGTCTCGCATGTCCTGCAATAACATCGCAAGGTCTTGCGGGTGAAATGACGTGACAGGTTCGGCGATGCGTAAAAGCCGTGGATCGCCCATGTGCAGCACCGGCTTGATCATGCTTCGCACAGGTGCGCAATGAGACGGCGCACGCGATCCATCGATGTATGCAGCATGCTTTCAAGGTGGTCAAACTGTATGCCATGCGTAGAGTCGCCTCGCCCTGCGGCCCAATTGGCGACAACACACAGTGCGGCATAGGGTAGATCTAGCTCCTTTGCCAGCCCGGCTTCTGGCATGCCCGTCATCCCGACAATATCGGCGCCATCTCGCGAGAGCCGATTAATTTCAGCGACTGTTTCCAGGCGTGGCCCCTGCGTTGCTGCATAAATCCCGCCATTTATCACGGGCTCACGTGTTTGCTGGGCCGCGTTGAGTAAAATTTGGCGGACATTCTCTGTATAGGGTTCTGTAAAGTCGATATGTTTGACCGGACCATCACTGCCCGATTGAAATGTCATTTCACGGCCCCAGGTGTAATCAATCATTTGATGCGGAACAACCAAAGTGCCTGGCGTCATGTCTGGATGAATGCCGCCAACCGATGCGACTGAAATAATCTGGCTCACCCCGATACTGTGCAATGCCGAAAGATTGGCACGGTAATTCACCAGATGGGGGGGGATGGTATGGCCATAGCCATGCCGCGCGATAAAAACAACCTCTTGGCAGCCGATACGACCAAAGGTGAAGGGTCCTGATGGCTCACCATAGGCGGTGCGGATAATTTCGCGGTGAGAGACACCTAAATTCGCTAACTGCGTCAAGCCACTGCCACCGATAATACCAAGCATCAAAATCTCCTGAAAATTCAAGCAGAAAAGCTGCGAACACTAAGTTTTAACATGGTAGAATGCGCGCCTTTTCCGCACCGCAACATTACGCGATCCCACACTATGTCCCGTTCCCTCAGAAACATTGCCATTATCGCCCACGTCGACCACGGTAAAACCACGCTGGTTGATCAATTACTTCGTCAATCCGGCACATTTGCTGCGCACCAGCAGTTGTCGGAGCGCGTGATGGACTCCAACGATCTTGAAAAAGAGCGTGGAATTACCATTTTGTCAAAAAATTGTGCTATTGATTTTGAGGGTACGCACATTAATATTGTGGATACCCCGGGGCATGCCGATTTTGGTGGTGAAGTAGAGCGCGTGCTTTCCATGGTGGATGGCGTGCTGCTACTGGTTGACGCGGTCGAAGGGCCGATGCCGCAAACCCGGTTCGTTACGCGAAAAGCGTTGGCATTAGGCCTCAAACCCATTGTAGTCGTCAATAAGATTGACCGCCCTGGGGCCCGTCCTGATTGGGTGATTAGCCAGACATTTGATCTTTTCGACAAACTCGGTGCGACAGAAGAGCAACTTGATTTTCCCGTTGTCTTTGCTTCGGCGCTCAATGGCTTTGCCATGATGGATGCCTCCAAGCCGGGCACTGACATGCGACCATTGTATGAAGCTATTATCAAGTATACGCCGCAACCTGATGTTGATGCTGAAAAGCCCTTGCAGCTACAAATCTGTTCACTCGATTACAGCAGCTATGTAGGTCGTATCGGTATTGGCCGCATCAAACAGGGACGTATCAAAGTTGGTCAGGAAGTTGCCGTGATGTACGGCGATGAAGCTAAAGGCAAGTCAAAAATTGGCCAGATCATGATGTTCAAAGGCTTGGAGCGCGAACAGGCAACTGAAGCCGAAGCAGGTGATATCGTTCTCGTGACCGGGATCGATCAAGTCGGGATCGGGGTTACGGTATGCGATACCCTTAACCCTGTGGGTTTGCCTCCATTGGTTGTGGATGAGCCGACGCTGACTATGAATTTCCAGGTTAATACGTCGCCTCTGGCAGGCAAGGAAGGCAAATTTGTTACCAGCCGCCAGATTCGCGAACGGTTGCAAAAAGAGCTGCTTGCCAATGTGGCATTGCGCGTTGAAGAGACAGAAGATGCAGATGTATTCTTGGTTTCAGGCCGTGGTGAACTGCATCTGACCATTTTGCTCGAAACCATGCGCCGTGAAGGTTATGAACTGGCGGTGTCGCGCCCCCGTGTGCTGTTCAAGGAAATCAACGGTGAAAAGTGCGAGCCTTATGAACTGCTCACGATAGATATTGAAAATGAACATCAGGGCGGCGTCATGGAAGAATTGGGCCGTCGTCGCGGTGATTTGCAGAACATGGAATCTGACAGTAAAGGGCGTGTGCGTCTTGAATATCGCATTCCTGCCCGCGGCTTGATTGGTTTTCAGGGTGAGTTTTTGACCTTGACCCGTGGCACGGGGCTGGCCAGTCATATTTTTGATGATTACGGCCCTATGGCTGGCGTCATGGCGGAACGTCGCAATGGTGTGCTCATCTCACAAGACGATGGCGCTGCTGTGGCTTACGCTTTGTGGAAGCTGCAGGATCGAGGCCGCATGTTTGTCAGCCCAGGTGATCCGCTGTATGAGGGGATCATCATTGGTATCCATAGCCGTGATAACGATTTGGTAGTAAATCCCATCAAGGGCAAGCAGCTTACTAACGTGCGTTCATCCGGCACAGACGAAGCGGTTCGGTTGATACCGCCAATACAGGTAAGTCTTGAGTCCGCCGTGGAATTCATTGCAGATGATGAACTGGTTGAGATCACACCAAAATCCATACGCATCCGCAAGCGCTTTCTCAAAGAACACGATCGCAAGCGCGCAGGTCGCAGCGACGCAGCGTAAGTCTTACTCTGCTTGAGGTGCTGGGCAATGAGATTATTTCAGGCCCAGCACGTCTTGCATATCAAACAGCCCCTGCTTCTTTTCTTGCAAGAAACGTCCCGCACGCAGCGCGCCTAGCGCGTAAGACATGCGGCTGGAAGCCTTATGGGTTATTTCGATGCGCTCACCTTCCCCGGCGAAGAGTACCGTATGGTCGCCCACGATATCGCCTCCACGAATAGCAGAGAACCCGATTTGTGTTGCTGGCCTTTCCCCCGTATGCCCTTGGCGACCATAGGTGGCACATTCAGCCAAGTCTTGGCCTAGCGCTTTAGCCAAGACTTCTCCCATCCTGAGTGCTGTGCCTGAGGGTGCATCGACTTTGTGCCGGTGATGCGATTCGATCACTTCGATGTCGTAGCCGGTGTCAAGAATCTTTGCGGCCAATGCCAGGAGCTTGAATACCGCATTGACGCCTACAGCCATATTGGGGGCAAACACGACAGGAATCTTTTGTGCGGCAGACTCAATGGCCTGTTTCCCTTCGGCAGAAAACCCTGTCGTGCCGATAATGATATTAACGCCTAATTTTTTGCAGGCAGCCAAGTGAAGCAGCGTGGCATCGGGCCGGGTGAAATCGATCAGGCAATCAGCATGAGCTAAAGCAGCTTCAATGTCACACGATACGAAAACACCACAGGGTGAGCCGATGAGCTCTCCTGCGTCTTTGCCAAGAAATGGGCTTGCAGAGTGCTCCAAGGCAGCGGTGAGTGTGGCATTTTCATTTTTCAATACGGCTTCAATTAACGTCCGTCCCATACGGCCAGCGCTTCCTGCGATGGCATAGCGAATTTTTTTCATTCTTTTTTCGATTTTTTCTGGTTTTCATCCGTTGGAGTTACAACCTCAATGACTTGATTGGCTGCTTTAGGAGCAGCTTGTTTCCCGTCATCGGCGATGACATCCCCACCAACGCGAACGAGTTTGTTATCCTGAAAAAATACGGCAATGCGGCGCTGTTCTGCTTCGCCCCGTCCTGGTTGCAAGCGATAAACATAATCCCAACGATCGGCGTGGAACATGTCTGAAACCAGCGGAGAACCAAGAATGAAGCGCACTTGCTCGCGTGTTTGACCAGGTTTGAGTTGCGACATCATTTCTTGCGTAACCCAATTTCCTTGACGTACATCAATGCGATAAGGAGTGATATACGCTGAGGCTTGATTGACGCTTGAACAGGCAGGACACAGTGCAATCACTGTAAGGAAAGGCAAAGAATAAAAAAAATGCTTCATCGGCTAGTTCCGGGGTGATGCAAGCAAACGAGTCTGCTGCGTGGACTGAAAAAATTGTGCGGGGTTTGCCGCGAAATCTGTAGCAGGGGCACCCCATTGGAGTGTGAAAACTATATCATAGAAGGCCGTCGCGCCTTGTTCTTGCTGGACTCATTTTTCACTATGACTACTCATCCCGATGATCTTAAAAGCATTGGCCTTAAAGCAACTCTGCCTCGTCTGAAAATTCTCGATTTGTTTCACAAGTTGGAGCAAGAGGGAGCGCCACGCCATATCACTGCAGAGGATGTGTATCGTCATTTATTGGCAGATGACATGGATGTGGGCTTGGCTACCGTCTATCGTGTTTTGACTCAATTCGAGCAGGCCGGCTTGCTGCAGCGTCACCATTTCGAATCAGGGAAGGCTACCTTCGAGTTGAACGAAGGATCTCATCATGATCATCTGGTTTGTCTGCAATGCGGGCGGGTGGAAGAATTTTTTGACCCGGAGATCGAGAAAAGGCAAAACGAAATTGTTCGTCAGCGTGGCTTTGAGCTGCGTGAACATGCACTCTATCTTTATGTTGAATGTACTAAACCCGACTGCGAGCATCGAAAGGAATCCACTTGAACATCGAGGTATTTCTTACCTCAACCTCGCTTGTCGCGCTGGCCGAAATCGGCGATAAAACGCAACTGCTCTCATTTGTACTGGCGGCACGCCTCAGAAAACCCATTCCGATTATTGCGGGGATTTTTGTGGCCACGGTGCTCAATCATGCATTGGCAGCATCCGTTGGTGTTTGGTTGGCGCAGTGGATTGCGCCACAATGGTTGCCCTGGGTCACGGGTGCGGTATTCATTATTTTTGGTTTATGGGTTTTGCGTCCCGATGCGTTGGATGATGAACCAAAATTGCACCAGGCTGGTGTTTTTGTGACGGCAACCATTGTTTTCTTTATGGCAGAAATGGGTGATAAAACTCAACTCGCAACGGTGGCGCTGGGTGCGCAGTTCCAACAAGCATTACTAGCGGTTGTTATGGGCACAACGCTGGGCATGATGATTGCCAATGTGCCTGCAGTGTTGATCGGTGAGCGTTTGGGGGAGCGCCTGCCGCTGAAAGCCATACGCTGGATTGCCGCCGGGGTTTTTATGTTGACAGGCATGATGATCATGCTTGACGCTTTGAGCCCGCTTACTCGGTAAGCCCCAGCATTTCTGCCGCATGGCGCTGTGTTGTGCTGGTGATTTTTTCGCCGCCCAACATGCGCGCAATCTCTATCACGCGCGATGCTTGATCCAGTATGCGGACTGACGACACGACAACCGCATTGCGCGTTTCTTTGACAATCGACCACTGCCAGTCGGCCTGTGCAGCAACTTGAGGCAAGTGGGTGACGCACAGTACCTGACGGGTTTTGCCCAGGTCGCGTAGCATGCGACCCACAATTTCGGCGACGCGGCCGCCAATGCCGACATCCACTTCGTCAAATATCAAGGTGCCGACCGGATTGGCCTGGCTGGCAATGACTTGCAGCGCCAACCCAATGCGCGAGAGCTCGCCGCCCGAGGCGACTTTTGCCAGCGGGCGGAGCATCTGGCCCGTATTGGCGGCGACTTGAAACTCAACACTTTCCAGACCAAATGAAGCGCCTTCACTGAGTGCTTCCAGTGCAATAGAAAACTGGCCGCCACTCATTGCCAGCTCTTGCATGCTGGAGCTGACCGCTTGGGATAGGCGCTTGGCAGTTTCGCCGCGCAAGGCCGACAATTTTTTAGCGACGGCAAGATAGGCGGCTTCCGTGACCTGTTCGCGTTCAGCCAGAGCAGCAGGGTCGGCGCGCAAGCTGATCTCGTCAAGCTGGGCCGTTAGTCGAGCGAGTAATGCTGAGAGTTCGGCTGGCGGCACACGATATTTGCGCGCCATTTGTGTCACGGCATCTATTCGGCTATCAAGCTCGATTAATCGTGAAGGATCAAGCTCCAGATGATCTTGATAACGCCGTAGTGCCAGCGCCGACTCTTCGAGCTGAATGACTGCACTGTCGAAAAGTCTGGCGGCATCGCTCAGTGCCGGGTCTGTCGTGACTAGTTCATTCAGGCGTGCGCCCGCATGCTGCAAGGCCGATAGCGCCGCTGTTTCACTTTCATCGAGAACGACTAGTGCTGCGCTAGCTGCTTCAAGCAATGCACTGGCATTGCCCAGACGGCGTTGTTCAGTTTCCGTTTCTTGCCATTCTTCAGCATTGAAAGCAAGTGCGGTCAATTCTTTGACTTGCCATTCAAGCAGCTCACGCTCGCGTGCAGATGCTTCGCTATCAGTCATGGCGGCTTGCCTGGCTTCACGAGCTTGACGCCAGGCAGTGTAGGTGGTTGCTACTTCGTGTAACAAGTCTTGGGCACCTGCGTGGGCATCGAGCAAGGCACGCTGTGCTTCAGGGTAGAGCAACGAATGATGCGCGTTTTGACCATGGATATCTGCCAGAAAAGTCGCTATTTCGCGTAATTGCCCCAGCGTCGAGGCCGTGCCGTTGATATAGGCCCGGGAACGACCACTCTGGTCAATGATACGGCGCAACAAGCAGGTGGCGGTATCAAAGTCATTGGTCTCTAGCCAGCTCGCCAGCGCACTGTTCTCAACCACATTAAATTCGGCGGTAACTTCGGCACGCTCAGCACTAGTACGGATGACGGAGGCATCCGCACGTTCGCCCAGAACAAGAGATAAGGCATCAATGAGAATGGATTTGCCCGCGCCGGTTTCACCCGTGAGGGCGCCAAACCCGTGGCTGAATTCCAATTCCAGCTGGTCGACGATAACAAAGTCACGAATGATCAGGCGCTGCAACATAATGGAATGGGGGTGGAAAATGCAAATAATGTGGGTAGTGCGCTAGTTGCGCGGTGTGGCACTCCAATGCAGTTTTTCGCGCAACATCGCGAAATAACTGTAGCCAGGAGGATGCAGCAAGGTAATGGTGTAAGGGGAGCGCTGGATGCGCACAACATCACCGCTGTGCGCATCAAATCGCGTTTGGCCATCAAAGTGTATTCGCGCCTCATGCGGTGGCAGTAGCATCACACTAATCGTGCTGTGATCGCTGACGGTGATGGGGCGGTTGGATAGCGCATGCGGGCAGAGCGGCACAATGGCAATCCCTGCAACCGAGGGGTGCAGGATGGGGCCATTGGCAGATAAAGCGTAAGCGGTAGAACCGGTAGGCGTGGAAATAATCAAGCCATCGGCACGCAGGATATGAATCAACTCATCATCTACTTTAACTTCCAACTCGATCAGGCGGCCAGCTTCTCCCTTGTTAATGACCACATCATTCAGCGTTAAGGCATGGCAGGCACGTTCGCCATTGCGTAATACTTCAGCATCCAGCAAAAAACGTTGTTCGCGTGAAAATTTCCCGGCCAGCAAGGTCGCCATGCTGTCTATCATCGATTCGCGCGAAATATCGGTCATAAAACCCAGCCGCCCTTGGTTTACGCCGACGAGAGGCACATCAAACTTGGCCAGACAACGGGCCGCATTAAGGAGCGTACCATCCCCACCAAGAATGATCGCCAGATTGGCACGCTGGCCAATGGTTTCATAATTGGCGACGGTGTAATGATGCGGTTCCATCGCTGCGGCAGTGCCTTCTTCAATCAAAACTTCAAGATGGTGGCCACGAAGAAACGCCGCCAGCGTTACCAGAGATTCTGAAATTTCCGGGCTTTTATATTTGCCGATCAAGGCAATCGTGTGAAAGAGACTCTTCATGCGGAGGTTAAAACCAGGAATCAGGGATGATTAACCGGGTAAAGGGTCGGTATTGCCTAGCGCAGTGGTGTTTAAACCGCCATCGACAAACATGATTTCACCGGTGATGCCACTGGCTAAATCAGAGAGCATGAAGGCTGCGGCATTCCCTACTTCTTCGATCGTGATATTGCGCCGCAGGGGAGCGTGGTGCGCGTTATAGGCCAGCAATTTGCCAAAGTTACCAATACCGGAGGCGGCCAGAGTTTTAATGGGGCCCGCAGAAATTGCATTGGCGCGAATGCCTTGTGGCCCAAGGCAAAAGGCGAGGTAGCGCGTTGCGGCTTCGAGGCTGGCCTTGGCTAGTCCCATGGTGTTGTAGTTGGGCATGGTGCGTTCGGCACCAAGGTAAGTCATCGCCAGGAGCGAGGCATTGTTACCCTTGAGTAGCAGGGGACGAGCGGCTTTGGCAAGTGCTGCATAACTGTAGGAAGAAACATCATGGGCAATGCGAAAGGCGTCACGCGTGATGCCATCGAGAAAATCGCCTTCGATCGCTTCGGCTGGGGCGTAGGCGATGGAATGTACCAAGCCGTCAAGGCCTTCCCAGTGTTTGGCGATGTCGACAAAAAGCTTTTCTATCTGCGCGTCTTCAGCAACATCACAGGGAAATACCGCTTGCGAGCCAAATTCTTCAGCAAACTTGGTGATTCGATCGGCAAAGCGTTCGTTTTGATAAGTGAATGCCAGGCTCGCACCCTCGCGGTGACAGGCTTTGGCAATGCCATAGGCAATGGATCGATTGGAGATCAAACCTGTGATCAGAATGCGTTTGCCGACAAGAAATCCCATTGTTTTTCCTCTAGTGAATTCGGTTGAATCAGTCTTTTGGATTATAGCGGATCGGCTAAACTAGCCACTATGTCGAGACCATTTCGCGCAGTGCTTTTTACTTTACTTGCCTTGTTTCTGACAGGTTGTGGAGAGGCGTGGAACAATCCGTATCCTGCGGTGGAGCGTGGAAAAAACATCTTATACACCGCGTTTATTGATCGCCCAAAACATCTTGACCCGGTGCAGTCGTATAGCGAAGACGAAATTACTTTTACTGCCCAGATTTACGAGCCGCCGCTACAATATCACTACCTCAAGCGCCCGTATGCGTTGATTCCGGCAACGGCTGAGGCCGTCCCGCAGCCACGCTATCTTGATGCTCAGGGAAAAGAGTTGCCCGCAAACAGCCCGGCAGCGCAGATTGCTTTTACGGATTACGTTATTGCCATCAAGCGAGGTATTCGCTATCAGCCACATGCGGCCTTTGCGCGCAATCCCGTCGCAGGTTATCTGTATCACGATTTATCTACTGAACAGCTTTCTCACATCACGACGATGGCTGATTTCGCTGCGCAAGATACACGAGAGCTGATCGCTGAAGATTACGTTTATGGCATAAAGCGGCTGGGACATCCGCATCTGCATTCGCCTATTCTGGGGTTGATGAGCAGTTATGTCGTCGGGCTAAGTGATTTTGCCAAGAGCCTGCAAAAGTCGGCGCTGGTGATACGGCGTGATGACTGGCTAGACTTGCGCAAATATTCCCTTGCCGGGGCTGAAGTGATCGATAAATACCATTATCGAATTCGGATCAAGGGCAAGTACCCGCAGTTTCTTTACTGGCTGGCGATGCCATTTTTTTCGCCTATGCCCTGGGAGGCAGACAAGTTTTATAGCCAGCCAGGCATGCAAGAAAAAAATCTGACACTGGACTGGTATCCCATAGGCACAGGTCCTTACATGCTGACGGAAAACGATCCGAATGCGCGCATGGTGTTGCAGAGAAATCCTAATTTTCACGAAGAGCACTATCCCTGTGAGGGCGAGCCGGAAGATGAGAAGGCTGGGCTGCTAAAGGATTGCGGCAAGCGCTTACCTTTTATCGATCAGATTGTTTTCACCCGCGAAAAAGAGCAGATTCCGTATTGGAATAAATTCTTGCAAGGTTATTATGATGCATCGGGCATATCTTCTGATTCTTTTGACCAGGCTGTGCAAGTCACGGGTGGTGGCGAAGCAACACTCACCGATGCCATGCAGGCTCAAGGCATTACCTTATCAACGTCTGTTGCCACGTCAACGTTTTATATGGGATTTAACTGGCTTGATCCGCTCGTCGGTGGTAGTAACCCAGCAACAGCTGAACGTGCACGCAAACTGAGGCAGGCGATTTCAATTGCCATCGATCAAGAGGAATTCATCTCGATTTTTCAAAACGGTCGTGGCGTTGCGGCACAAGGACCGATCCCACCAGGTATCTTCGGCTATCGTGAAGGCGCTGGGGGTATTAATCGCACGATGTACGACTGGGTTAACGGCCAGGCGCGACGTAAGTCCATTGCTGAGGCGAAGCGATTGCTGGCTGAAGCGGGTTGGCCGAACGGGCGGGATGCCTCTACCGGTGAACCTCTGGTGATCTACCTTGATACAACGGCGACAGGGGTTGGCTCAAAAGCGCGGATGGATTGGTTGAACAAACAGCTCAGCCAAATCAATGTGCAGTTAGTGGTGCGAAATACGGATTACAACCGGTTTCAGGAAAAAATACGCAAGGGTGCTGCGCAGATTTTTTATTTTGGCTGGAATGCGGATTATCCCGATCCGGAAAATTTCCTTTTTTTACTGTCCAGTCAGCAGTCGGCGGTACTGCATGATGGATCGAATGCCGCCAATTACAACAATCCTGCCTATGATGCTTTATTCGCGCAGATGCAGACAATGGAAAATAGTCCACAACGCCAGATGTTGATTGATCAGATGGTGGAACAACTGCGTAAAGATACGCCGTGGATATGGGGATTTCATCCGAAGGATTACAGTTTGCAGCATGTTTGGCTGACAAATCGAAAGCCAGGCAAGGTGGGCAACAATACCTTGAAATATCAGCGTGTGGACGCTGGCTTACGGACAATAAAACGTGCCGAATGGAATCAGCCTGCCCCATGGCCGATACTGCTGGTTTTGTTGGGCGGCGTGACAGTGCTTTGGCTAGTGATTCGCGCCTATTGGCAACGCGAGCAGCGAGCAGAAACTGAATAGGCTAACCTGTTAACGCAAGTGTAAATCTTCAGGGGTTAGTCAGTGGCAGATTCCTGCTGCGGTACAAAGGCTTGCCACTCGCCTTCGCGCAGGACAGTCAAGGGGCGAAAATTTTCTTTGTAGGCCATTTTTTTACTGTCACGGATCCAGTAACCTAAATACAGCCAAGGCAGCCCTAACCTTTGGCATTCAGCGATTTGCCAGAGAATGGCAAAGGTGCCAAAGCTGGTGCGGGGAATATCGCAAGCATAAAAAGTATAGACAGCCGATAAGCCATCATCGAGGACGTCGATAATGCTAACGATGCGTAATACACCGTTTTCACGGAATTCAATCAGGCGGCTATCAACATGGGTTTGTAGCAGGAACTGCGCATATTGCTCACGACTATCCTGATCCATGCCTCCACCCGCATGGCGGGCATTTTGATAACCCTGGTAAAGCTGGTAATGATCTTCGCGAAAGGTGAGTTCGCAATCCTGCGCAGTGAGCTCCGAATGTTGAGCGAATGCACGGCGCTGACTGCGGTTGGACGTGAATTGTGTGACATCCAAGCGAATCGGCTGACAAGCCGTGCATAGATCACATCGGGGGCGATAGGTAAACATGCCGCTTCGCCGAAAGCCAGCCCGCACGAGATCGCTATAGGTTCTGTTGTCGATAAGATTGATCGGTGTGGCAACTTGTGAGCGAGCAGAACGATTCGGCAGGTAAGAGCAGCTATAGGGTGTGGTGGTATAGAACTGCAACAAAGGGAAGGCAGGTAAATCGCGTAGGTGTGTCATCGCGCCTCCTTGAAGTAACCGTCGATAGCCATGGCAGGCCACGGGCCTGGGGCCGGGCCTGATTGGGTCAATGCCACCAGCTTAGCAACAAAGTCGTTACGGGCAATTAGGTGAGCACCGAGAGAGGTGAGGTGAGTGGTTTCCATTTGGCAATCAATTATGCCGAATTCTTGCTGTTTGAGGTAAGCGCACAAATGAGCGAACGCAATTTTTGATGTATCACGCACGTGGCTGAACATCGATTCGCCGTAAAAAACCCGTCCGATTGCGATGCCGTAGAGCCCGCCAACCAACTCACCATCGACCCATGTTTCTACGCTATGAGCATAGCCCAGTTGATGCAGTTTTTCGTAAGCCGTCATCATTTCAGCGCTGATCCAGGTTCCACTCTGTCCAGATCGTGGTTTCTGCGCACAAGCGGATATCGTGGCAGAAAAGGCAGTATCAAAGCGGATGTTGTAGGCTGCGTTACGGAGTGTTTTGGCTAGAGAGCGTGATAGTTTGACCTCACCCGGAAAGAGCACCATGCGTGGGTCAGGGCTCCACCACAGGATCGGTTCACCCGGTGAATACCAAGGGAAAATTCCTTGTGTATAAGCTGCAAGCAAGCGTGGCGGCGAAAGATCACCACCCGCAGCGAGAAGGCCATTGGGGCCGGTTGGCTCAGTGAGGGCCGAGCTAACCGGTGGGAAATCAAGCTCAATCGACAGCCATGGAATCATCGGCTGCAGCGCATGAAAAAGTGGTTCGAACTAAATTTCCTGAAGAGATTTCAGGTTACAGCGACTTATGTGAGCCGTCACAGAGCGCACCATTTTTGCTGTGTTTGCAACCGCAAAAGTAGACTGTCGTGCTTTCGCTGGCAGTATATTTCAATGGCGAAAATGACGATCCTTTATGGCTGCCATCACAGAAAGGCTGACCTTTGGATTTGCCGCAGGAGCACCAGTAGTAATCCTTGCCAGCTTCAACAGCAACAGCGAAAGGTGATTTTGCAGCAATTTCTGGATTGGTCATGATTATTCCTCAAGGTCGTGAGTTGAAATTACAGTTAGCGTTGTAAAAGAGGGGGCGATTGAACTGCCGATCAATTATTCAGGATTGACGCGCCGGGCGCCATTGAATCGCTGTATCCAGTAGTTGTCGCTCATGCTATCGACACGAACCCGTTCGCCGGTGCGTGGGGCATGCACAAACTGATCATTGCCAAGATAAATGCCGACATGCGAAAACGCGCGACGCATGGTGTTAAAGAAAACCAGATCACCAGGTTTGAGCTCGGTAGATGGAACAGCTTGTCCAGTTTTGCTCTGCTCAAGAGCACTGCGTGGAAGAATCAAGCCAAACCCTGTACGGAATACGTGACGCACAAAGCCCGAGCAGTCAAACCCGGATTCAGGCGTCGTCCCACCAAAACGGTATGGGATACCGAGTAGATCTACAGCCTTATCAATGACATCTTGAGCGGTTGCTGTTGCGCGATCAATGAATGACACCCGCAGCGGTGGCGGAATGACGATAGGTTCGTTGGCCTGTGCAATTGACGAAAGCAACAGGCTGAACAATAAAAAAGTACCTGTTTTCTTGGATGGTGTTCTATTCATTGGCTGACTATAACGTTCATCCCGTGATCTGTAAACCCGTATCAGGGCGCAAAGCTACCCAGCGCAGAGCTTAAGCAAGGTAGCCTTTTGCTAGGGCAGGCTTATCTGTATTGTAAAAAGTTAGGCATGACTTCTGTTTAATCTTACTTGTTACTTGCTAAAACAGTTTGACGCCATGCTTGTTTCAGGTAGAATTCGCCGTTCTTAAGTAGGCGCGTAGCTCAGCTGGTTAGAGCACCACCTTGACATGGTGGGGGTCGTTGGTTCGAGTCCAATCGCGCCTACCAAAAGTCTTAGCAGAATTATTAGATAATTCTGCTACTAATCAGGCCACCGCAAGGTGGCTTTTTGTTTTTCTGTGGTGAAAATGTGACGTAACTAGTTGTCTTTTCCAGGCAGAGCTAAAGCCTTCTTCACGTATTAATCGGCGTACTTTTACTTTGTAACGACTACTGATAAAGCTTTTGGCTTGAAGGACGGCCCACCAGTCTGCTGGTTGGCGCTGATGAACCAAAGCATGGTCATCTTAGTGCGCGGACAAAGATAGCTGAGGCTTTTTTATTGGGTATCTTCCATTGATACCTGGCTGGTAGGCAAAGCAATCTCTTTTGCAAAACTAAAGGTATAACACCGCAGGAAACACTGTAACTGCAAGCAGTAAAACTACCCATTCCAAATTTCGACGGGCCAAATAGCCTGTAAAGTGCATCACCAGGATAGTGATGGCAATAATGTAGTAGAGAATAAATAGCATAGAGTTTTCAGTTCAAAATAGCGGTCATGGAAAATCTAAATTTTTTGAAAAGAAGGGCATGATTGACATAGGTTAAATGGAACTTACTCTAATTGCCAACTAGCATTGTTCATGGTCTCAGGTAGATGGCTGCAGTTAGAAGACCTAACGTTTACAAGTTTATACCGAATTTGGTGTGGCTCAAAAGCGGCAGGTGCGGCTCAGGGCAATAGTGAATAAAAAATATGCTATTGCTCACTATATTGACTAATTTGAAGAGCGCCACGGCGTGTGGCGTGTTGCGCATCGGGTATTGATTCTTGGTGATATGCAAGAAGAGGAAGAGCAGATCACTTCACCACTCGCTATGCCTGCTGGGTTTGTGATTCAAAAGTACAGTATGGAAGACTATCCTTATCAGGCACTGGAGGCATGATTTTCATAAGAGCGACGTGTGCGCGTGCATATCATTCACAGTATCCTACGAAAAAATAACACGAAAGAGAATCTGTTTAGGCAGAAGAGGAGTGGTCCGTGCTAAGTAAAGCGAATAACCAGCTGATTACCGAAACAGGGCAGGGCACGCCAATGGGGCGATTGATGCGCGAATATTGGGTGCCAGTATTGCGTTCGTCTCAGGTGGAGCCAGGCGCAGCACCATATCGTGTTACCGTGATGGGTGATAAATATGTCGTGTTCCGTTCACCTGGGGGTGAGGCGGGGGTGATGAATGAGGCTTGTCCGCACCGAGGCGCATCGCTTGCGATGGCGCGTAACGAAGAAGCTGGCCTGCGCTGCATCTATCACGGTTGGAAAATGGCACCTTCGGGCAGATTGCTCGATGCACCCACGCACTCGGCAGATGCGCCATTGCCTGAGATTAAAACCGGGGCGCATCCGGTGCATGAGGGGCAGGGCATTATCTGGGCCTGGCTAGGTACAGGGGCTGCGGGAACCGCGCCCCCATTTCGCCCCTTGTCATTCACTGATTTGCCCGATAGCCATGTTATTTCGGCAACGGCAGTAGTTAATTGTAATTGGCTGCATCCGCTGGAAACCTTATGGGATGTGTTTCACGCGCAGATACTGCACAATCAAACTAATCGTAACTCGAGTCGCGGGAGCGCCTACTTTTCTGGCTCGGGGCGGCGCACAGATAGTGGCATTGAGTTTGATTATCCCGAAATGCGTGCGCATTCGACGGATTACGGCTTTGCTTATGCGAATCACGACGCCGCCAAGACAACGCATTTTCATTTCATCATGCCGTTTATTCAACATCATGCGATTAGTCCCGGCGCGATGGCTGATAAAGGATTGCAAATCAGTGTGCCTATTGATGACGATCATGCGGTGTTGTGGATGATTTTCTATAACCGCCATGCGCCTTTGCAGCCGGATGGCTTTGCCATGCAAAATTTGGCGAGCATTCCCAATCTCAATGATTTTCTGGAAGAGTTGGGGGAGCGCACAGCGGACAACCGCTGGGGGCAAGATCGCGGTGCCGTTGATCGTGGCGAAAGCTTTGCCGGATTTGGCGGCAAGAAAACCACGCTGATCAATATTTTTGCAGAAGATCTGGCAGTTATCGAAAGCCAGGGACGAGTCGATCGTTCGCGGGAATATCTTGCTCCGGTGGATATGGCCTTGGTCAAAGGGCGTAAAACCTTGGTCGATGCAGTGAAGGCATATGAGCGAGGTGAGGCACCCCTAGGCCGTGATTGTGATTTGAGCGATATTGAGGCGGGGTTTGATGTGGTTAAAGCACAGCCTTGAGTCTGGCAAGGTTGAAGCTACTATAACTGGGCACTCTCACTAAGCACTCTCGATCACATGTCTTTAATGCAGTCTTAACCATCCAAAGGATACCCATAGTGAGCCATTCATTTCGTCTGCTGACTTGCGCGCGTGGCAACACACCTGTTGGCGCAGTATTCATGAACAACCAAGTATTTGATCTGGCCGATGTGCTACCTGAAACGCCAACGGTACTTGATGTGCTGAATGACTGGGAAAATACGCAAAAAGAGCTGGCTGCATTGACTGAGGATGCAACCCGACTCGCTAAATTCACTGGTCGCTCGCTGGATATGGTGACTTATCTGCCGCCGGTGCTTTACCCTAATGGCATTTACTGCGCCGGGGCAAATTATACTGATCACCTGGCGGAAATGTCCAAGGCATTCAACCTACCCGCAGAACCCGACCCACATGAGATTGGCATGCCGCCTTGGCTGTTTATCAGAACGGCGCGCAATACGATGGTAGGGCACGGTGGACGCGTGACTATCCCGGCCTATAGCAAGCAATTTGATTGGGAGCTCGAAGTGGCGGTGGTGATCGGTCGGCAATGCAAGGACGTGGCTGAAGCCGACGCCATGGACTATGTGGCCGGCTACACCATCATCAACGATTTGTCGGCGCGTGATTTCATGAAGCGGCCGAAGGCTACCCCCGGCTCGGCGATGGAATACGACTGGATCAGCCAGAAGAATTTTGACGGCGCATGTCCTACAGGCCCCTGGATCGTGCCGCGTGATGAGATTGCGAATCCGCTGGATCTGGATTTGAAGCTCTGGGTAAATGACACGCTGATGCAAGATTCCAACACCAGCAAAATGATTTTTAATTATGCCGAGTTGGTGTCATTTTTGTCGCAACGTTTTACGCTTTATCCTGGCGATATTGTTGCAACTGGCACGCCTGCGGGCGTAGGCATGCCGCGTGGCATTTTTCTCCAAAAGGGCGATAAGGTAAGCATCGCTGTTGAAAACATTGGCGAGCTAACCACGACGCTCATTTGATTTGGATTCGTCGCATGATGGAAGAAGTCACCGGCCAGCGAACAGGCCGGTAGGTTTGAGTTTGAAAGGAATTTCTTGTCCGCGACGCGCGCGACTACCGTGAAAAGCGACTTGAGCGCGTGGCTCCAGAACGGATTCAACCGGTTTTCCAGCACGGCCAACGCCCTGCAGATACAAGGGATTTTTGCTTACCAAGGCCACTCCGGCCAAAGCATCTTTCTTGGCCAGATCAATCAGCATCAAGCCACGACCGCGTGCCATTTCTTTAAGCTCGGTCAGCGCAAACATCAACAATCTGCCACCCTCAGAGAGCACAGCGACCATCTGATGCGCCGTGTCTGCCGTGTCTGCCGTGTTCACCGTGCCCGCCGTGTTCGCCGTTTCACTAGCGCCGACTTTTGCAGGCGTCAAAGGTCGCTCGTCTTTTTCCAGCGTCAAGAATACTTTGCCCGCTTTATTGCGCGACATCATGTCCGCGATACGGGTGATAAAGCCATAAGCACCTGAACTGGCGACCAGATATTTATCTTCTGGCAAGCCACTGATAACGTGTGCGAGTTTGCCCCCATCCTGAAAATCGAGCAGTGTATTCAGTGGTGTGCCATCGCCACGGCCACTGGGTAAATCGGCGACCTTCAAACTGTAGCTGCGGCCGTTACTGTCAATGATGACCAGCGGCCACACCGTACGTGAAGGGACAATCCAGCCTGCTGCATCACCGGCTTTGTAGTTGAGTGTCGCGGGATCAATGTCATGCCCTTGTCGTACGCGTACCCAGCCGTTTTTCGAGATAATGACGGTAACTGGCTCATCGGGTGCCGCTACTTCACGATTGCGATTAGTGGTGGCTTCCGGCCGCATAAAGGTGCGGCGATCATCGCCAAAACGCTTGGCATCCTCGTTGATTTCTTTCAGAATCAAGCGCGTCATTTCCGCGCGTGATTCGAGCAGAGTGATGAGCTGCCCATGTTCTTCGCGCAACTCGTTGAGTTCCTTCTCGATGCGTATACCTTCCAGACGCGCCAGCTGACGCAGGCGGATTTCGAGGATGTCTTCGGCTTGCGTTTCGGTGAGCCCAAAGCGCGCAATCAGATCCGCCTTGGGGTCGTCTGCCTCGCGGATGCAGCGGATGACTTCATCGATTTTTAAAAAGACCAGCATGCGGCCTTCCAGAATGTGAATTCGGCGTTCCACTTCGGCCAGCCGATGGCGAGTGCGGCGTTCCACCGTGGCAAAGCGATAGGCGATCCACTCATGCAATATTTGCAGCAGACTTTTTTGGCGCGGACGGCCCCCGTTTTCGCCATACAACCCCATCATGGTCAGGTTGATGGAGACATTTGCTTCCAGGCTGGTGTGCGCTAGCAGCACGCCCATGAATTCTTCCTGCGTGAGACGTGAGCTTTTTGGCTCCAGCATGATGCGTACAGCCTGTTGATCGCTCGATTCATCGCGGATTGTATCCAGTACGCCGAGTACCAGTGCTTTGAGATTTTTCTGTTCCTGACTCACATCCTTTTTCCCCGCGCGGGGTTGCGGGTTGGTCAGGCTTTCAATTTCTGACAAGACTTGGGCGACCGAGACGCCGTGCGGCAATTCGTCAATTACCAAGCGCCATTGTCCCCGGGCGAGCTCTTCCACATGCCAGCGGGCGCGCATGCGCACGCTGCCTCGGCCGTTGGCATACATCTCCCGAATATCCGCAACCGGCGAAATCAGCTGCCCGCCACCGGGAAAATCCGGCCCCGGCAACACGGCGAGCACGTCATCCAGCGTGGCGTTGGGTTTTTTGATCAGCAGGCGTACCGCCTCGGCCACTTCGCGCAAATTGTGCGGCGGAATTTCCGTCGCCATGCCGACCGCGATGCCGGATGCGCCATTCAGCAGCACAAAGGGCAGGCGCGCGGGCAAGAGTTGCGGCTCGGTTGCCGAACCATCGTAATTGGGCAGGAAATCGACCGTGCCGCGGTCGATTTCGGCGAGCAACAATTCTGCAATCGGCGTCAGCCGGCATTCGGTATAGCGCATCGCCGCCGCACCATCGCCATCGCGCGAGCCGAAGTTGCCCTGGCCGTCGATCAGCGGATAGCGCAGCGTGAAATCCTGCGCCACGCGCACCATCGCGTCATAAATGCTGGTGTCGCCATGCGGGTGATATTTGCCGATCACATCGCCGACGACGCGCGCGCTCTTCACATGCTTGGCACTGGCCGCCAGGCGCATTTCATTCATCGCATGCAGGATGCGCCGCTGCACCGGCTTTAAGCCATCCTCGACTTGCGGCAATGCGCGCCCGCGCACCACGCTCATCGCATAGGCGAGATAGGCGCGCTCGGCATAGGTGTCCAATGCTAATGAATTGCCATTGCCAAAGTCATCCGAAAAAGTCGGCGCTGGTGGTACGGCAGGCGGCGGTGGATTTTCGTCGGCCAGGTTGTCGAACAGGTCGGGAGTTTCGTTGCTCATGCGTGTTGGGTACTTATCTTAAGTTGGGTGCTTATAAAAATGAGAGGCCATACGATACTAAGTTGAAAGCCATGCGGCCTGACAATTTGTTACAAAGTGGCTGACAATTGACCAGAGTATTTTTACGTCATTCTACTGGTAGCCACTAAAATTGCTGCTGCATCATTATCGACGAAATCAGACTATGACATCCCACCTTCGCCGCTGGTTACGTTCATTGGGCCCCGGCTTGATCACGGGTGCTGCAGACGATGACCCCAGTGGCATCGCCACTTATTCGCAAGCCGGTGCGCAATATGGCTTTGGCATGTTGTGGACTCTGCCATTCACTTATCCGCTGATGGTCAGCATACAAATGGTTAGCGCCCGCATTGGCCGCGTTACCGGGCGTGGCCTGGCGGCGAGCCTGCGGCTCAATTATCCACGCTGGGTTGCGCTGCCGCTGGTGTTGCTGTTGCTGATGGCAAACACTATCAATATCGCATCCGATATCAGCGCGATGGCGGATGCCGTGCATCTGGTCGCGGGCGGGCCAAGGCATGTGTACGCGGTGGCATTTGGCATGTTGTGTCTGTTGTTGCAAATATTCATTCCCTATGAGCGCTACGTGCGGGTGCTCAAGTGGCTCACGTTATCGCTGTTTGCCTATGTAGGGACCTTGTTTTTTGTGCATGTGCCATGGACTACCGTGGTGCTCGATACGCTGTGGCCAAAAATCGAGCATACGAATGACTATCTGGGTCTGGTGGTGAGTATTTTCGGCACGACGATCAGCCCGTACATGTTTTTCTGGCAGGCCAGCCAGGAAGTGGAAGAGATGGGACGCAGGCCCCGATTAATCGCGCTGATGCGACGACCTGCAGAAGCCGTGCATCACTTGGCGCGTATCAGGTTGGATACTTTGCTGGGCATGGGTTTTTCGCAAGCGGTTGCATTTTTTATCATGCTCACAACAGCGGTAACACTACATGTGCATGGCATCACCGACATTCAAACCTCGGCGCAAGCGGCGGCCGCGTTACGTCCCATCGCCGGTGATTATGCCTTTGCGTTGTTTGCTGCCGGTATTATCGGTACCGGCCTGTTGGCAGTGCCAGTACTCGCCGGGTCGGCAGCCTATGCAGTGGCGGAGTTTTTCCGCTGGCGCACAGGGCTTGGCCTCAAGCCTGAGGCAGCCAAGGGCTTTTATTCCATCATTGCCATCTCGACTTTGCTCGGCGTGTTGCTTGACTTCAGCAATATTGACCCGATGAAGGCGCTGTTGTGGAGCGCGATGATCAATGGCGTTGTTGCAGTGCCGTTGATGGCTGTGATGATGCATATGTCCGGCCACGAGAAAATGATGGGTCGCTTTGTCGGTTCGCCACGGCTACGCTGGATGGGCTGGTTGGCAACAGGCGTTATGACGGTGGCGACGGTGGCTTTCGGTATCACCAACTGGTATCACTGATGCCCGATTTTGTAGGACAGGTTTATTCGTAGCGCAAGGCGTCAATTGGCAGGAGACGTGAGGCTTTGCGCGCCGGATAGTAGCCGAAGAAAATACCGATAATCGCGGCGAAACCGGCGGCCAGAATAATCGCCGCTGCCGACAATGCTGTCGGCCAGCCGGCCAGTTTGGCAATCAACAGGGCGGTGCTGATGCCAAGCACAATGCCGATGAGTCCGCCGATCACCGATAACATGACGGCTTCGACCAGAAATTGTGTAAGGATGTCGCGGCCCCGGGCGCCGACCGCCATGCGCAAGCCGATTTCGCGAGTACGCTCGGTCACCGAAACCAGCATGATGTTCATGATGCCAATGCCGCCCACCAGCAGAGAAACTGACGCCACGGCAGCCAGTAGAAGCGCCATGACTTTGGACGATGCTTCTTGCGTTTGCAGAATTTCTGACAGGTTGCGCACATAAAAGTCGTCATCCTGGCCGGGTTGCAGGCGATGGCGCTGGCGCAGCAGTTCTTTCAAATGTGCTTCGGCTTGCGCCATGTCCGCCCCGTCTTTGACCTTGACCATAATCGAGTTGACGCTGCGCGATTTGGCTTGCGTTACTCCGATCACACGTGTTCTGGCGGTGTTGATTGGCATCAACAAGGTATCGTCCTGATCTTGTCCGCTCATGCTCTGACCTTTGCGCTGCAACACGCCGACTACAGTGAGTGGCACCTTGCGCACGCGAATCACCTGGTCGAGCGGGTTGGCTGCACCGAACAGATTTTCTGCCACGGTTTGCCCGATGAGCACTACCTTGCCGCTGCCATTCATTTCTGTGGTTTCAAAATTTCGTCCTTCGGCAATGGGCCATTCGCGCACTTCAAGATATTCGGGCGTGATGCCATAGAACGTGGTCGACCAGTTGGCATTGCCGGCAATCACCTGGCCTGAAGCGCGCAGCGTGGGCGCGGCGGCTTGAATGTCATCAATCTCGCGCATCATGGCGGTGGCATCCTCTTCGAAGATCGTCGGTTGCGAGCCGGAGCCGCCGCGCGCACCACCTGATGTCACCGAGCCGGAAAGCACCATGATGATGTTCGAGCCGAGGCTTTTAATTTGTTCTTCCACACGTGCCTGTGCCCCGTTGCCGACGGCGATCATCACAATCACTGCGGCCACGCCAATGATGATGCCGAGCATAGTCAATGCCGAGCGCATCTTGTTGATGCGCAGGGCAAGCAGAGCGACACGCAAGGTAGCGGCGAGATTCATGCTATGTCTTGATCAGCAATGCCGCCGCATCATTGGGCACGTTGGCTTTATCTTCCACCACCACGCCATCGCGAAAGCTGATGATGCGGCTGGCAAACAGGGCAATGTCGTGCTCATGTGTCACCAGCACGATAGTGACGCCTTCGTGGTTGAGTTGCTGCAGCAGCGCCATGATTTCAATACTGGTGTGGCTGTCGAGCGCGCCGGTCGGCTCGTCGGCCAGCACCAGTTGCGGGTCGCAAACCAGCGCCCGGGCGATTGCCACGCGTTGCTGCTGGCCGCCGGAAAGCTGTGCCGGATGGTGATCCATGCGTTCGGCCAGGCCGACCTGCGCGAGCCGTTTTTTTGCGCGGGCGTCACGCTCGGCAAGCGGGGCATGATTATACAGCAAAGGCAGGGTGACATTGTCCAGGGCGGACGTGCGTGCCAGAAGATTGAAATGCTGAAACACAAAACCGATCTGGCGGTTGCGCACTTGCGCCAGTTCATCACTGGAGAGTTGCGAGACTTCCTGCTCCCCCAGCCGGTAGCGGCCACTGCTGGGTTGATCCAGACAACCGAGCAGATTCATGAAGGTGGATTTGCCTGAGCCGGATGGCCCCATGACAGCAACGAATTCGCCAGCGGCAATGTCCAGAGTGACGCCACGCAAGGCGTGTACGAGGGTGCTGCCCATTTGGTAATCCTTGGCCAGCCCGTCAACTTGAATCAGTGCTGCCATATTTTGAATCCGTGATCCGTGTCTGGACGAGAAATCAGAACATGCGCGGGCCAGGCGCGCCTGCGGCAGATTTGCTGCGAGCAGTGCTTTGCATCCCGACGATGACCTCACTGCCTGCGGTGATCTGGCTATTGTCCGCGATAATCTCGGTCATGCTGCCATCAGTGAGGCCAAGACGCACCGTGACGGCGCTGGGCTTGCCGTCTTTATCCTGCACCCATACGCGACTGCCCTCGCTGCGGTCTTTCCCTCGCTTAGAAAAAGTCGGCGCTGGTGAGACGCCGGACATGTTCTTTTTATCGCCTTTTTCATCGCTGTTTGCCGGCGGGTTGAAACGTAATGCGGCATTAGGTACTTTGAGTGCATTGTCCTTGTGCGCCGTGATGATGCGTACATTCGCCGTCATGCCGGGCAGCAGCAAGAGATCGGGGTTAGCTGCGGAAACAACCACGGTGTAGCTCACGACATTGGAAACAATCGACGCCGCCTTGCGTACTTGCTTGACCTGTCCCGCAAAGTGCTGCCCAGGAAAGGCGTCAACGGTAAAACTCACGTTTTGGCCTGGTTGAATACGCCCCACATCGGCTTCATCCACTGAGGTTTCCACCTGCATGTCACTCAGGTTTCTGGCAATGATAAAAAGCTCGGGTGCCTGCAGGCTGGCGGCAACCGTTTGCCCCGTATCTACACTACGTTTGACCACCACGCCATCCACTGGTGAGCGAATTTCAGTGCGACCTAAATCCACCTGCGCTTGCGCCAGCAGGGCCTGACGCTGGCGGACCTGTGCTGCGCCACTGAGCGCCTGCGCTTGGGCAACGCGTAGCGCCGCTGCGGCTGCATCGAATGTGGTTTGTGCTTTATCAAGATCGGCTGGCGAGATGAATTTCTTTTCCACCAGCAATTTTTTGCGCGCGTAATCGCGTTGAGCATCAACCAGATTCGCCTGGACACGGAGGACATCCGCCTGCTGCATGGCCAGGTTAGCGCGTGCCGCTTCTGTGTCTGCCTGCGCTTGAATCACGCGCTGGCGATAGGTTTCCGGGTCAAGACGGGCGATCAACTGGCCTGCCTTCACTGGTGAATTGAAGTCCACCAGGATTTCTTTTATCTGGCCAGAGACCTGCGAGCCCACCTGTACTGAAACGACTGGATTGAGGGTGCCTGTAGCCGATACCGCAGCTGTGATAGGGCCAACTTCAACCTTGGCCTGCTTGAATTTCAGCGTCTCGCCAGCGTCGGCAAAAAAATGCCACGCGACATAAGAGATGACAGCCAGGAGGAGCAGGGCAAGCGCAACAAAAGTTAAACGCGCTAAACGCGGACGGGACAAACGGGTAAGCGTTTTCATTCAAGGATTCTAGTCGATTCGTTCCGGGGGATGGCATGTGCTTTAACCGGGGTTGAGTATATTTTCTCGTTGTTATACTTGACGCGATATGGATATGCCCCACATTACGGCGAGTGCAGGTTTTTTTATGAACGATTATCTGGAGATTGATGTGGTTTTCGGTGAACGCGATGTTCTGCCAGGACGTAAACACCAATTCCATGGCCTTCGCATAGCCGACCACCTCCTGCTCGTCGCGGCTGATGAAGTCGCGGATTTTCAGGTTGGATAGCAGGTGCTCGAACTCGCGGTCGGATAACTTGCTGCCCTCGATTCGGGTGGACGAGCCTATTGATCAGGCCAGATGAAGTTTGAAATTTCAAGCAGCATATTTGACACGCGAATCCTGGAAGAAGCGCTTGACCCGCTCGGGTGATTATTCGAGTTTGACCATGTGTTCGGTGGTAGCGAGTTTTAGTTTGGCTTAGGTGAGTACCGGCCCTTTTGTTCCGATGGCATGCCTGAGGTCGGCATTGAGGCGTTCTTCCGGATCACACGTGTCTTGCCTGCCGACGCGTCGCTGCGGCCGCGCACATGGGTATTGATCAGGGGCGTCTCATCGTCCCAGTGAATCTCGCCGCACTCGGCCTTGGCGCGCTGCTCAATTTCCGGGTGTTGCTCGTTGAGTCAGGCTTGTACGGCTTGCATCACGCCATAACCCTTGCTAATACGAGGTAGAGTGGGCAAGTGAGAAAGTTGTTTTTAATTGTCTTGCCGTATCACGAGCGCCGACTTTTCAATTGGAGCGGATACCTGATTGATGATGACGCGTCTGCTGTTTGTGCCGTGAGGGTTACGTCAGGCGACATCATGCATCGACCGTCACTCTGGGGATACCGCTGAGCATCTCGCCTATGATGGCCGCACTCTCAAAGCCTTCTTGCTTGAATTTGGCGAGTACGGCATCTGCTGCTGCGGGCGCGCAAGCGACTAGCAGGCCGCCGCTGGTTTGCGGATCAGCGAGTATTTTTTGTTGCCATTCGGCGAGTTCGGGCGCAAGGGTTATCTGGCTGCCGTAGCCTGACCAGTTGCGAGCGGATGCGCCAGTGACAATGCCTGCCTTCGCGTGGCGTATTGCTTCATCAATCAGTGGCAATTGTGAAAACTTGAGGGTTGCGCCGAGTTGCGACCCGCGACAGATTTCCAGCAGGTGACCGGCAAGGCCAAAGCCGGTGACATCGGTGACGGCGTGTACCTCGTCCATACTGGCGAAGGCACAGCCGGGGGTGTTCAGTTGGGTTGTCCAGCGCAGCATGTCGGTATAACCTGCGGCGGAGAGCACCTCTTTTTTAAGCGCTGCGGAGAGGATGCCAATGCCCAGGGGTTTGCCCAGAATCAACGCATCGCCTGCCTGTGCGCCACTGTTGCGTTTGATTTGATCAGGATGTACCAGGCCAATGCCCACCAGTCCATAGATGGGTTCCAGTACATCAATGGAATGTCCGCCTGCAATGGGGATGCCTGCGGCAGTGCAGATTTCTTCGCCACCGGCCAGGATTTCGCGGATGACTTCGGGGGGCAGTTTGTCCAGGGGCATGCCCACCAGTGCCAGGGCAAAGAGGGGGCGTCCGCCCATGGCATAGACATCGGACAAGGCATTGGCAGCGGCAATGCGACCGAAATCACGCGGGTTATCAACGATAGGTGTGAAAAAATCTGTCGTGGCGATAATGGCTTGCTGCGGATTCAAGCGATAAACGGCCGCATCATCCGATGTTTCAGTGCCAACGAGCAAGTCTGCGGGGAAGGTTTTAAAGGGGGACGCGGCGAGTAATTGCGCCAAGACAGCCGGTGCAATTTTGCAGCCGCAACCACCACCGTGAGAGAATTGGGTTAATCGTACAGACATCATCTTCTTTTATGAACAAAAAGCTGGCAACGGTAGCACAAATCGCAGAATTCGACGCCATCATTGATGTCCGCTCGCCGAGTGAATTCGCTGAAGATCATCTGCCGGGTGCTCAAAATTGTCCTGTACTTAGTGATGAAGAGCGCGCTCGGGTCGGTACGCTGTATAAGCAGGTGTCATCGTTTGAAGCTAAAAAAATTGGTGCTGTGCTGGTGGGGCGCAATATTGCCTCCATGCTGGAGACGCATTTTCTCGACAAGCCACGGCAATGGCGTCCGCTTATCGTTTGTTGGCGAGGGGGGCAACGCAGCGGAGCGTTTAGTCACGTGATGCGTGAAGTAGGCTGGGATTCCCATCAACTAGCGGGCGGTTATAAAGCATGGCGTCGGCATGTATTGGCTGAACTGATCACGCTGCCGACAAAATTTGATTTTCGTGTGATCAGTGGCGCTACGGGCAGCGGTAAGAGCCAGCTGCTTGAAGCGTTGGCGCATCAAGGCGCACAGGTGCTGCATCTGGAGTCTTTGGCGGCACATAAGGGGTCGGTGCTAGGTGGCTTGCCGGGGCAACCGCAACCATCACAAAAAAGTTTCGAGACGAGTCTTTTTGGTGTGCTGAATAAATTTGATCCGCAGCAGCCGGTGTTTGTTGAGGCGGAGAGTCGAGTCATCGGCAAGTTACGTCTGCCAGAGAGCCTAATCCTTGCGTTGCGCAGTGCGTATTGCCTGCGCCTGGATGTTGGGTTGGAAGCGCGAGTTGACTTTTTGCTAACTGATTATGCGTATGCGCTGGAAGATGTACCCTGGTTGCATGCATGTCTTGACAGGCTTCATGGGGTGCATAGCAATGAAATGCTCGCGCACTGGAAACACATGGCCGCAGCGGGCGATTTCCGGGCGCTGGTAAAGGAACTCCTCCGGCTTCATTATGATCCGCTGTATCAGCGCTCACAGTTGAATCACTATGCGCAGCATGAAGGCGCGCAGTTGATTTCGCTAGCAACCGTTTTACCGCCGACACTGGATGCTAAAGCCGCTGAAATTCTTGCAGCAACCAATGTTGCGAGAGGTGTTGCAAGAATAAATTGACTTAATTCGATGATCGATAATATCCTTCTTGCTATTCCCTCAACGGAGCTACCCGATGTCCTCAAAACAAGATAAAACAACTGTGTTCAACCAGGCAGAGGGTGCCATCAACATTGGTGGCATTGATGCTTTAGTGCGCCTCACGTTAGATCAGGTGCGTACAGATGCGCGCCGTGGGTTGACAACGGGTATGTTTGTTTCGGGTTATCGTGGCTCGCCATTGGGCATGCTGGATGCTGCGCTCATCAAGCAGCAGAAAATGCTGATTGAAAGCAACATTCACTTTGTGGATGGCATCAATGAAGATTTGGCTGCCACAGCCGTTTGGGGTACGCAAATGCTGCACACCGTTGGTCGGCAAAAGCTCGATGGTGTCACCGGCATGTGGTACGGCAAAGCACCTGGGGTTGATCGCAGCGGAGACGCGCTCAAGCATGCCAATTACACTGGCATAGGCAAAAATGGTGGTGTGCTTGCTGTGGTGGGAGATGATCCGAGCTGTAAATCATCGTCCCTCAGTAGCCAATCCGAGCCGATGCTGTATCACGTCGGCATCCCTTCGCTGTATCCAGGCAATGTGCAAGATATTCTTGACTTAGGGCTGCATGGCTACAATCTGTCGCGTTTGTCAGGCTTGTGGATCGGCCTGAAAATTGTGACGAATGTGGCGGATGGTTCAGGCACTGCGGACGTGACTCCCGAGCGGCTGAAGTTTATTACCCCAGACATGATGTTCGACGGCAAACCATTTACCCCGCGCATGAATTTGGGCATGAATGTGCGCGCTGAAGCGCTGGAGATGGAGCAGTCGCTCTATACCCGCAGGCTGGAAGTAGCGCGGCGCTATGCGCGTGAGAATAATCTGAACAATGTGGTGTTCCCGAATGCAGACGCCTGGCTGGGCATCATGACTGCCGGCAAGACGTATCACGATTTATGCCAGGCCTTTCTTGAAATGGGGCTGGACGATGCGGCGCTACGCCGCTATGGCATCCGCATTTTGAAGATGGGCATGTTGTTCCCGATGGAGCCCATGGTTGTGCGTGAGTTTGCGCAAGGCCTGGAAGAGATTTTTGTGATTGAAGAGAAGCGGCCGTTTCTTGAGATGTTTGCCAAGAATATTCTTTACGGTAGTGTAAATGCCCCTCGCATTGTCGGGAAATTCGATGAGGAAGAACAAGAGCTGCTGCCGCACTATGGTGAATTTGAATCCGACGTCATTGCACGTGCGTTGACTCAACGTTTGTCGCGCAAGGCGCGTATCGAGTCAGCCGATGCATGGCTCCAGCGGCTGGATGAAATTCATGCGCGCAGCAAATTGCCCACGGCAGTACGCACCGCCTGGTTCTGCTCCGGTTGCCCGCATAACAGCTCAACCATCGCACCTGAAGGCAGCATCGTCTCGGCAGGTATTGGCTGCCACACGATGGCGATGTGGATGGGCCGCAATGTGGTGATGGGCACACATATGGGCGCTGAAGGTGCGCAGTGGGTTGGCATGGCGCCATTTACCGAGACAGAGCATATTTTTCAGAACATGGGGGACGGCACCTACGCCCATTCGGGCAGCATGGCAATCCGTTATGCGGCGTCAACCGGGGTCAACATCACGTTCAAGTTGCTCTACAACGGGCACACGTCAATGACCGGCGGGCAAGCCATCATGGGCAGCCATCCAGTGGCGGACATCGTGTCCGAGTCGCTGGCGAATGGCGTCAAAAAGGTGATTATCACCACGGATCATCCCGAGCTCTACCAAGGCGTCAGCCTGGTGAGTGGCACGGAGGTTTGGCACCGTGACCGGCTTGATGAAGCGCAGCGTTTGCTGGCGCAGATCAAGGGCACGACGATGCTGATTCATGATCAAGAGTGCGCCGCTGAATTGCGCCGTTCGCGCAGCCGGGGCAAGGCTGAAGAGCCGGTGCAAACCATCATCATCAACGAGCGCGTGTGCGAAGGTTGTGGTGATTGTGGTGAAAAGGCCAACTGCATGAGTATCGAGCCGATACCCACAGAGTTTGGCCGCAAGACGCGTATCCATCAAAGTTCTTGCAACAAGGATTATTCATGCGTTAAAGGGTTTTGCCCTTCGTTTATGACCATCACGCCGGTGGCTGATGCAGCGCAGGCGACGGATGCGCCCCGTAAAAAGAAAAAAGCACAGATTCCCGCACTGGAGCGGAACCTGCCTGAGCCTGTATTCAAGGTACAGGGTGATTTTGGTGTGCACTTGATGGGCATCGGCGGCACGGGTTCGGTGACGGTGGCTGCCACGATTGCCAACGCCGCGCGGCTAGAAGGCCGCCACGTGATTGGTCTGGACCAGACAGGCCTGGCCCAAAAAGGGGGTGCGGTGATTTCTGATATCAAGATCACGGCATTACCTTTCAGCGGGGCCAATAAAATTTCTGACGGGTGCGCCGATCTTTATCTCGGCTTTGATATTCTCAACGCGACAGACCCAAAGAATCTGGATAAGTGTCACCCTGAACGTACTATTGCCATTGTTTCGACCACCGAGACACCGACGGGGCAGATGGTGACTAATCGCCACGTGGCCTTCCCCGGCTTGAAGGGTTTAATGGCGGGCATCGCGCGGGTGAGCCGCGCGAACGACAATGTGTTTCTTGATGGCCAAGGGCTGGCTGAAGGGTTGTTTGGAGACAGTATGGCAACCAACTTGTTTATGGTCGGCGTGGCCTTCCAGGCGGGGGCTTTGCCGCTGCTGGCGGCCTCTATTGAGACGGCGATTCAGCAAGCGGGTGTGGGTGTTGAGATGGGCTTGGCGGCCTTCCGCTGGGGCCGCATGGCGGTGGTTGATTACGCGTTTGTGCAGGCCGAAGCCAGCAAGGGTACAGCACCGGCGAGCGTGAGTATATTGTCGCCAGCCCCGGCGTCGAGCGCGCCTGCTCGTGCGCTGGTTGATTCTGTGGCGGCGCAGGGTGAGCTCAAGCGCTTGCTTGAAATACGCGTGCCTGAACTCATTGCGTATCAAAATATCGCCTATGCCAAGCGTTACACGGAGGTTATTCGCCGTGTCACCAGCGCCGAGAAAACGGCGAATGTCGGTGACACGAGTTTCAGTGAGGCCGCTGCGCGCTATCTCTACAAGTTGATGGCTTACAAGGATGAATACGAAGTTGCGCGTTTGCACACCGCCCCGGCGTTTTTAGCCAAACTGGATGCCCAGTTCAAGGCTGGCTATAAAGCACAATATCACTTAGCTCCTCCGCTGATCTCCAAGCGTGATCCGATCACCGGCGAGCTACAAAAGCGTGTATTCGGTCCCTGGATTTTCAAGGCATTCAAGCTGCTTGCCAAAATGAAATTTCTGCGCGGCAGCAAGTTGGATATCTTTGGCAAGACAGAAGAGCGTCGTCACGAGCAGCAGATGATCGAAGACTACATTCAGTTGCTTGACGAGGTTGCGTCGCAACTCACACCTGCCAACTATGCGGCAGCTGTTTTGTTGGTGAGTGTGCCTGATGAGATTCGTGGCTACGGGCATGTCAAAGAGAAAAGCATTGCTGCAGCCAAAATGTTACAGGCGCAGCGTTTGCAGGCATTTCGTCAATCGCGGCCTGTTGTACTTGCCGCTTGATCACGCGTCACTTATCCTGTTTGACAATCGCGGAAAATAATCATGAACGAGTTGAATGGCTACGATTTTGAAGACCTGGTGGTGGGTATGACCGCCACATTTGCGAAGACAATCACCGAAGCAGACATTGTGCTATTTGCCAGTGTCTCGGGTGATAACAACGCCATGCATATCAATGAAGAGTTTGCGCAAACCACACAGTTCAAAGGGCGGATTGCACACGGCATGCTGTCAGCCAGCGTGATATCGGCAGCGATTGCTGGTCGCCTGCCGGGCCCGGGGACGATTTACCTTAGCCAGAACTTGCGCTTTAAAGCGCCTGTTCGTCCGGGTGATACAGTCCATGCCATAGTCACTATCAAAGAGCTCATGCCAGAAAAACGGCGTGTCTCGTTGACGACGATATGTACTGTCAGCGGCAAAGTGGTGATTGATGGCGATGCGCTTGTGATGCCTACGACCCGGATTGGGAAGTAGCGCTGAGGTATAGTCAGGCATTTTGCTAAAACACCGCCGCTGAAAAATAGCTGAGGAAACACTGAATCAGTAGAAACTGCCGTGAACAGTTTTTTTCGCCATGTTGGCAATGGTGAATCTTGTGAAATGGGGACAACCGCTGACGGGAGAGGTGCGGCAGCATGAGAGAAATATAGGTGAATACCTCACTCCCGAAGCCAAAAACAGTCCTCTATCCGATGAAAATCTCGTTCGCGTTACGACTCTGTCTCGATTTGAATTTCACCGTTGTCTACTGCGGCTACTTGTTCAGCGATTTCTTATGCTTTAAATTGTCACTAATCCCAATTCCTCAAAGCGAATAGCCATCGCTTCAGTTGATACCCGGAACTGGCTTGCTAGCGAGATGAAACGGAGTCCGTTATAACTCTCTGTACTAGCGAGTATCTTGGTCAGGTCGCGAAGAGTTCTGCAATTCCGTCTTAGGTCCAAAGCGTTGCCGCGGGTAAGTGCGAAATCGGTATCCTCGTTCAGGAAAAAGTTGTCGGTACCAAAAAGCTTCTTGAAGTACGCTTTGACGAGTTTTCCTGGCATCAAGAAATACGAGGCAAACTTATCGGCTTCAATTTCGATAGGATCGCGAGATATCATTGCTCCGTCGAGCGGTCTGTCACGATGTAGGCCCCTTGCGTCGTGTAGGAGAGCATGTCCCAGCTCATGAGCTGCAGTGAAGTTGCGCACATCGTAAGGGAACTGGCGAGAGATACGTACTTGCTTTGACGAGTCGTCGATAGTGCCGGCAACTTCAATATGTTTCTCGTCGCTGAAGTACTGACCAAGCGTCTCGTCGAGATGAAAATCGTAACCGATGAGCCTGATGGCGATCTCTGGATCAAGTATGTCGATAGGAGCGGGTGGCGCGGCATCGAGCCAAATTTGGCTCCTGTCCTGCCACATCCTTCTTTGTAGGCTTATCACCTTGGCTTCTATCTCAGCATTTGAGTGACGGTAGCTCTTCCGCTTGTTCCTTCCCAGTGATGAGTATTTTCCTTCCACTTGTTGCGGTAGTGCACGGAAAGCATCTGGTTGAATGTACGGGGAATCTTTCGCGGCGCTGAAGTTCCCAAATTCGTTCAGGTACGCATAAGGGTTTTGTAGTAACCGGCGGCTCGCAACAATCCTGTTGATTGATGGGTCATCAACCCTCTCATCATCGAGTAATGTACTGTAAGAACCCATGTCGTCCAGATAGGCATACTGGTTCTTTAGCAGCCGACGGCTTTCAGTGATCCTCTGGCTTAACGATTTCGCCATTTTGTAACCCATTTCAAGATATATGTTGCCATAAGCATATTGCAAATTGGGTTCCTTTCGGAACCCAGCCCTTTGCTAACCACAGGTTCCCACAGCACCACAGGCGGAGCAGAAGTCGCAGCCGTCTTTGCGGATAACGGTCATGTTGCCGCATTCATTGCATAAAGAACCTTGCATGACTTTGATGCCACCACTGGTTTCTGGTGCCGCACCCGGGGTTTCAAGAATACCCATGGCGCGCGTGGGATAGCCGTTTTCATCCAGTATGCCGAGCATGGCGTAGCGATGCATGATTAAGCGGGCGATATAGGCTACGGTTGAGGGCCAGTTTTGCTGCTTGTTCGAACCTGGTACGCGCGCCATGAAGTCACCCAAGGGCTCGGCATAATTCATCAGTTTGCGTAATTTCATGCCGATCCATGCGGGGTCAAGCACGCGCATGTCAAGCGAGAGCAGGCGGGTCAAGCCGTCAAGCGCACGGGGGTAATGGCCGGAGAGCCAGACTGAATAAGGCCGCGTGACGCCATCGGGCAGCGTGATTTCTTTCAGACCCAATACGAACTCTTCGCCAGCGACGGGGTTGCTTATGTCGACGGTCCAGGAGAGCGTGCCATCGGTACCCGTTTTTGGTTCGTCGCGGCTGAACATGCAATCGATAACCGGTGTGGCACTTTTCCCTGTGCTGTTTTCTGCCGCTGCATCTTCCAGTGCGCCGAGTTTCTCGCAACGATAGCGAACGACTTGCGCTAGCGCCGAGACCACGCCGGGGACGCGCTTTTTCTCGCCATTGGGTGGAAAAGGCAGATCGAAAGCCTCTTCATCCTGTGTTTTGGCTAGCGCGTCAAGTTTGAGTTTCAGCCAGGCTTTGTCGTTGGCACGCATATCCATGGACAAGGTTTTTGCCACCGCGCCAATGCCGCGTGGTTGCTCGGCGCCATTGACCCAGACTTCAAAGGGCATGGCGCGGCCCATGTCGTTTTCAATCTGGCCGACGAAGAGGGCGAACTCGCCTTGAGGCGCTTCGATCATGTAGGTCCATGCCGTATTGCCATCGCTCATGCGCGGGCGGCTGGGCCAGCGTAGCGAGGCTAGTACGGGTGCAGGCAGGGCGCCGATAGACAGGCGGCGGTTTGCTGAATCGATGGTGACATCCTGCGGCTGCTTTTGTGCATTGCTGGTGGCGGTAGAATCAACCGAGAGAACGCTGCCTAGAATCGAGTTGGGGCGATAGGTGGCGAGGCCCTTGAGCCCGGCTTTCCATGCGCTCATGTAGAGGTCTTCGAATTCCGCGTAAGGATAGTCGGCAGGTACATTCACGGTTTTGGAAATCGAGGTGTCAACAAAGGGTGCAACAGCCGCCACCATGTCCTTGTGCGCCTGCGCCGAGATGTCGAGTGCCGTGACAAAGTAGTCGGGCAGTTTGCTGACATCGCCCCCTTGGTGCTTGTACAAGCGCCAAGCGTAATCTTCAACGGCGTACTCTTTTTGCGTACCATCGGCCATGCGTTTTTTGCGTGTGTAAGTCCAGGAGAATGGTGGCTCGATGCCGTTGCTGGCGTTGTCGGCAAAGGCCAGGCTGATTGTCCCGGTAGGCGCGATGGAGAGCAGATGCGAATTGCGCAAGCCATGTTTTCTGATTTGCTCTTTGACATTATTCGACAGGCGCGAGGCAAAGTTGCCGCCAGCCAGATACAAGTCGGCGTTGAACAACGGAAAGGCACCGCGTTCTTTGGCGAGTTCGGCCGAATACAGGTAGGCGCGGTCGCGCATATATTCCGAAATTTTCGCGCCCATATCGCGTGCGGCGGGGGTGTCGTAACGTAGGCGCAGCATGATGAGCGCATCGCCCAAACCGGTGTAACCCAGGCCCACACGGCGTTTTGACTGAGCTTCCTGATGCTGTTGCGGGAGTGGCCAATGCGTGGCTTCGAGCACGTTGTCGAGCATGCGCACAGAGGTGTCAATCACTTTGCCGAAAGCTTCAAAATCAAAACGGGCCTTGTCCGAGAAGGCATCGTGCACAAAATTGGTCAGGTTGATCGAGCCCAGGCAACAGCAGCCATAAGGTGGCAATGGCTGCTCAGCACATGGATTCGTGGCCTCGATGGTTTCGCAATAATATAAATTATTGTCCTTGTTCATACGGTCAAGGAACAGGATGCCCGGCTCGGCGTGGTCATAAGTCGAGCGCATGATTTGATCCCACAAGTCGCGCGCGCGAACCTTGCGATAGACCCATAGGCCGTCTTCGCGCGGGTAAGCGCCAGCGGCTTTGATGTCGGCAGTAGGTGCAGCGCGGTGGGCCAGCTCAATTTCGCCATCGGTTTCTACTGCGAGCATGAATGCATCGGTGACGCCTACGGAGATGTTGAAATTGGTCAGATCGCCCTGATCCTTGGCGTGAATGAATTCTTCGATATCCGGATGGTCACAACGCAGCACACCCATTTGCGCGCCGCGTCGACTGCCTGCAGATTCAACGGTTTCGCATGAGCGGTCGAATACCCGCATGTAAGAAATAGGACCGGAAGCACGCGACTGCGTGCCTTTGACATGTGCACCTATCGGACGAATGGATGAAAAATCGTAACCCACGCCACCACCGCGACGCATGGTTTCAGCTGCTTGCAAGAGTGCGGTGTAGATGCCGGGGCGGCCATCGACGGTTTCAGAAATTGAATCACCCACCGGCTGCACAAAGCAGTTGATTAACGTGGCACAAAGATCGGTGCCGGCGGCCGAATTGATGCGCCCGGCAGGAACAAAGCCGTTTTCCTGGGCTTCAAGAAAGCGTGCTTCCCAATGGGCGCGCTTATCTTCGGTTTCGACGCCAGCAAGTGCGCGGGCGACACGGGCGCGAACATCATGCACTGTACGTTCATTGCCCTTGGCGTATTTTTCGATGAGGACTTCACCGGATATTTCTTGTGGCAAAGGGAGGCCCATTTGCCCGGTATGTTCAATTACTGCGGATTCGGGTGCAATTTGTTGATCTGTTTTGTTATTTGTCATGTTGTCTCCCGATGAAAATGAGGATGTAGCCTAGGCTGAAAAGGGGTAAAAAAATGCGTAAAGAAAAATCAGCGACCCAATTTATTTTTTGGGTTTCGAGGAGCATACCGCAGCTTTTTTAAACAGCAAAGTAATAAATTAATTTTTTATATTAAACAGTCAGTTAGATTATTGTCTTGTGTTAGTGTGTAATTCGAATACTGCATATAGTAGGCTTTGTTCAAGATTAAGAGCCATGGAAAAGCCAAAAAAATGCCATGCTTTTCGGTTCTTGTCATCTCCATTGGACGGGTTTCCATTAGAAAACCCCTATGCATCAATAGCTGTTGATGTCTTTGCCGGGCGGTATATTTGCCCGCTAATAAGATAAACATGTGCTGAGCATCGATTGAAAAGTCGGCGTTGATGAGACGGCGATGGACTCTATGTGGTATCTTCCAAGCCCTTTGTGAACGTATTATCTCATGTCAAGCACACTCTCGAAAAGCGCTGATTATCTGGCCGAACTGGATAATGAGTATGGTTCTGCCACGGTACAACGTGGTTTGGCATATGCAACAGAGGGACGTGTCTCACTTCTTTCCGTTGAACAAGATCCTCTGGAAATCCATGTGGAAGCGAGCGTGCAGGGGAGTATTCAGCCACCATATCAGGTGGATTTATGGCTGTCACTGACGCCAGCTGGCGCTATCCGGGGTGTTGATAACGATTGTTCTTGCCCGGTGGGCATGGACTGCAAACATGCTGTGGCAGCGCTGTGGGTGTATTACCAGCAGGCGGGATTGGTTCAGCCTCAAGGGGGGGTGCTGCTTGGCGCAGAAGCTTTTCCAGAACCGAGCACTGCTGCCCTGGAGTGGTTGGATGAGTTGGACGACGCCCCATCGGTGGTGGATTTGCCTGCACCGAGCAAAAAAACCTTGCCACAACGCGTGGTGTATTTATTGCGGCGAGGGCAGTCGATGCGGCTGGCATTGGGCAAAAGTCGACAGACAAAAACCGGAGGGTGGGGTAAGCCTGTTATTTACCAACCGCAACCCTATGATTTAGGTAGCATGCGCAGCCATCGCGAATTTATTCTCGATGACGATGTGCCTCCGTTGCGGCTGTTTATCGCGCTACAGGCGGGAACCACATTTCACTATCAAGATGATGTTGAACTCGTCGGTGAGACAGGTGCGTTGCTGTTACGCCAGGCTTTACGTACTGGCAGGTTGTATCTGGATGGCGAACTGGATCAGTCTGTACGGCAGGGTCAGTCAAAGCCTCTTGTACTCGGCTGGGAACGTAATCTGGCGGGGTTGCAGCAGGCGCGCGTGAATTTGCCTGAACCCCTGGAGGTTATTTCCACCTGGCCTTTGTTTTATTTTGACCCTGCAAATTTCCATATCGGCGAACTGCATTCGGCTTTGCCCGAATCGTTATTGAAAAAAATACTGTCTGCGCCACCGTTGAATGAAGCGGATGCGCCTTTAGTGCGTCAGCAGCTGTTACGCATTGCTCAGCAAAAAGGGGTCAGTTTGCCGTTGCCTGATGCGCTTGACAGTGTCGCCGCAGGAAAACCCACGGCATATTTAACCCTGACCGCGAGGCAGTTTCGCAGCTTTGCGGCGAAGGGTGCAATCGAGACGCATGCGATTGCCACCTTGCAATTTCGGTATCCGGAAGGCGTCAACGTGATGGGGAGCGAGCGGCCCGCCCCCATGATGCGGCGACAAAAATCGGAAGGGCAGTGGGAAACCCTGTTGCGTGACCTGGATGCTGAAAGCGAGGTTTGGGCGGCTTTACAAGCATTGGGTTTTGAAAGTTATCGGCAACGTTTGCCGGGATACCAGGCCGCAGAGCTTGATGATTGCCTCATGCCAGGTCGTAGCGATGCGGAAGGCTGGATGCCTTTTCTTGATACAGGCATGGGTGCACTTGAGCACGCGGGCATATTCGTCACTTTGGCAGAAGATTTTCCCTTTCACTTGACGGCGGCAGATGAGTGGTTTGTAGGCGTAGAGGAAGCCGGCAGTGATTGGTTTAATCTTGATCTGGGCGTGATGGTGGGTGATGAGCGGGTGAGCCTTGTGCCACCGCTCTTACGCTTGTTGCATGAGCAACCCAAGTTTTTAGCCACAGTGCGGGCGCTGGAAGATGACGCTAGCATTCCAATAGCGATCGATGCGCGTCGTATTCTGCCTGTGTCGGCGGGGCGACTCAAAGCGTGGTTGCTGCCGCTTTTGGAGTTTCTGGATGACGACCGGCCTCGCTTGGCGCGACATCATGCCTCCGCCTTGGTGGGGCTGGAAGAGCATGCCACGCAGTGGATCGGTAGTGATGAGCTGCGGATGCTGGCCAAAAAGTTGCAGGATTTTTCCGGCATGACACATCAACCACCTGCGGCTGGCTTTATGGCAACCTTGCGGCCCTATCAGCAAGTGGGGCTCAATTGGCTGCAATTTCTGCGCGAATATGGTTTGGCTGGCATCCTCGCCGATGACATGGGCTTGGGAAAGACCGTACAGACGCTGGCTCATTTGCATCTGGAAAAAATTTCTGGCCGCGCTGACAAGCCTAGCCTGGTCGTGGCCACGACCAGCCTGATGGTCAACTGGAAAAATGAGGCCGCTCAATTTACACCTGAGATGAAAGTGCTGGTGCTGCATGGCAAGGATAGGGCCGATCGATTTGATGAAATTGCCACTGCCGATATTATTCTCACTACCTACCCGCTGCTCGTACGCGACCGTGAGGTGCTCTTAGCGCAAGAATATCACCTGCTGGTGATGGATGAGGCACAATTCATCAAGAATCCAAAAGCGCAGGCACATCAGGTGGCGCGCCAATTAAAGGCGCGGCATCGGCTGTCTTTAACCGGGACGCCTTTGGAAAACCATCTGGGCGAGTTGTGGGCGCAGTTCGATTTCCTCATGCCGGGCTTATTGGGTCGTGCACAGCAATTTGCAAAGCTTTATCGCACGCCGATTGAAAAAGCGGGTGATGAAGAAGTCCGGCATCGCTTGGCAGATAGAGTCAGACCTTTTCTGTTGCGTAGAACAAAAGAGCAGGTTTTGAAAGATCTGCCACCGCGCACAGAAATTGTGCGCTGGGTTGAACTTGAAGGAAGCCAGCGGGATATTTATGAAAGCCTGCGCGTCGTGTTTGACAAAAAACTGCGCCAAGTGCTTGCCCAGCAAGGTGCAGGACGCAGCCAGATCATGATTCTCGATGCATTATTAAAACTGCGTCAAGTCTGCTGTGATCCACGGCTGGTCAAGCTACCGACGACTGAAGCGTTGATCAAAAAAGGCACAGTACCTTCTGCCAAATTAGACACGCTCATGGATATGCTGGAAGAGCTGCTGGATGAAGGCCGTAAAGTGCTGCTGTTTTCGCAATTCACGTCGATGCTCGTGTTAATCGAAGAGGCGCTGAAGGCCAAGGATATTGCTTATGTCAAGCTCACCGGCCAGACGACCGATCGTGAAACACCCATACGCCATTTTCAGGAAGGTCGCGTCCCGTTGTTTCTCATCAGTCTCAAGGCGGGTGGCACAGGCTTGAACCTCACCGCAGCTGATACGGTGATTCATTATGATCCCTGGTGGAATCCGGCGGTAGAAGAGCAGGCAACTGCTCGCGCTCACCGCATCGGCCAAGATAAGTCGGTATTTGTTTACAAGCTATTGACGCAGGGAACGGTGGAAGAAAAAATACTTGCACTGCAAAACCGTAAGCGCGGCATGGCTGATCAGTTAATGCGTAAAAACACCGCAGCCGAGGGCGATGAAGAAGGTGGTGGGCACCTGATTACGGCAGATGATCTGGATGTGCTGTTTCAACCTCTGGCGTAGGTGTGGGGGTTCAAACACCGTATCTGAAAGTGCATGAGAAAGCATGATAAATACGAACTATTGATCCGGCTAGATGAAGTTTGAAGTCGAGCATCATTCAGTGCACGGAGCCAACACGGAGCTTCGTTACTGTTCAGTTCAAACATATTCAGGCCGAAGCAATAAGCTTGATTCTTTTATTGTCATCTCGCATAATAGCGGCCTTGCCATGTGGTCTTTTTAACAGGCAAATGTAACGATGGTGGCTGTAGCTCAGTTGGTAGAGTCCCGGATTGTGATTCCGGTTGTCGTGGGTTCGAGTCCCATCAGCCACCCCACAAGAACTGGTTTTATAGAAAGCAGTGACTAGTCACTGTGTAATAAAAACGCAATTGCCTAATATTCAGCGCAAAGGCTGCACTTTTCCAAAGGTTGCACTTCTCTTGTGTCGCGAATGTAGTGCCTGCGGGTCACGGCACCGCTGCTGTGGCCAAGCATCGAAGTGGCATCCTGCCCATGATTATTACCTCTGTATGGATATTTTCCAGCTTCGGTGAAGCGTTTCCGGCATAATTTCAACATTGCCCGGCGAGAGATGGATTTTGGGGGGGCGTTTTATCGAATCTATTGATGCTTTCTGCTATCACTGCGGCTTGCCTGTTCCTCCAGAAACAAAAATCTTCATCACCATTGATGCCGTACCGCGCGTGCTGTGCTGTACCGGGTGTCAGGCGGTGGCGCAGGCGATAGTCGATAACCAGCTCACCGAGTATTACCGTCACCGCGATGCGTTGCCGGAAAGTCCTCGCGAAGCGTTACCCATTGCTTTAGAGGCACTGGGTTTGTTTGATCATCCCAAGGTGCAGAAAAGCTTTGTTCAGGTCGCTGGAGAGTATGAGCGAGAGGCGGCGCTGATACTTGAAGGCATTACCTGCGCCGCTTGCGTTTGGCTTAACGAAGCGCATTTGCGCCGCCAGCCGGGCGTGACTTCGGTCGATATCAATTACGCCACACGCCGTGCCCGGGTGCGGTGGGATACGCGGATAACGAAGCTCTCCAAATTGCTCGAAGCCATTGCCGCTATTGGTTATCGGGCGCATCCTTACGATGTGGCGCGCTCAGAAAGTCTGGCGCAGCAAGAACGCAAGACGGCGCTTTGGCGGCTGTTCGTCGCTGGTTTTGGCATGATGCAAGTGATGATGTATGTCATCCCGGTCTATTTTGCGCAAACAGAGACTGGCAGCGACATGACGCCAGACATTGAGCAATTGATGCGCTGGGCCAGCCTCATTCTGACCTTGCCGGTGGTACTTTATTCTGCGGCACCATTTTTTGCCAATGCCTGGCGCGATGTGACATTGCGTCGACTCGGCATGGATGTCCCTGTGGCATTGGGGGTGGGAAGTGCGTTTGCTGCGAGCGTGTGGGCAACGCTGTCGGGTAGTGGCGAGGTATATTTTGATTCGGTCACCATGTTTGTCTTCTTCCTGCTTTCCGGCCGGTATCTTGAAATGATGGCTCGACAAAAAGCAGTACGTAGTGTCGAGACACTGGCGCGCGCCATGCCGACACTGGCAACACGGTTTGTGCGCTGGCCAGAAGTGGCTTGCGAGCGGGTGGCGGCAGCTGAACTCTGTGTCGGTGATGTCTTGCGGATAGCCCCCGGTGAAAGTATTCCCGCAGATGGTGAAGTGATCGAGGGGGGCAGTGCGGCTGACGAGTCATTGCTCACTGGGGAGAGTCGGCCATTACCTAAAGTAGTGGGCGATGAGCTTATTGGTGGCAGTGTCAATGTGACCAGCCCGCTGGCGATGCGCGTGCTGCGTCTGGGCCAGGATACACGACTGGCCGCGATTACACGATTGATGGAACGGGCCGCAGCAGAAAAGCCGCAAGTAGTGCATATGGCGGATCGTATCGCCGGACGTTTCGTTGTGACGGTATTGTTACTGGCAGCGGCGACAGCGTTGATCTGGTGGCAGCTTGATCCGGCCCAGGCGTTATGGGTGTTCGTTTCTGTGCTGGTGGTGAGCTGCCCTTGTGCGCTATCGCTGGCTACGCCGGTGGCTTTAACGGTAGCCACCGGTGCTTTGGCTGCACGTGGCGTGCTGGTAACCCGCGGGCATGCCATTGAAACACTGGCGCAAGCGAATCATTTCATATTCGATAAAACCGGTACGCTGACGCTGGGCCAGCTGGCACTGGTCGAAACAATCACATGCCGTGGTACGCCAGAAGCTGCGCTTGCCCTGGCAGCAGGGCTGGAGCAGGGTTCGGAGCATCCTATTGGCCGTGCTTTGCGGCATGCTGCAGAGACTATTGCGCCTGTAGGCAATGTGAGCGCCGTGACTGGCGCCGGCGTGCTAGGCTTTATCGATGCTACTGAATGGCGACTGGGGCGACTGGATTTTGTGGCGTGTCTCCACCAAAAATCATTGCCGCTGAATATTGAACAAAAAGTCGGCGCTGGTGATACGGTGATCGCGCTGGGTTCTGCCGCTGGATGGCAGGCTTTTTTTTGCTTAAATGATGATGTGCGTCCAGACGCCGCTACGTCGATGATTGCCTTGCGGCGAACTGGTGTAACGCTTTCAATCTTTAGCGGCGATGCTTTTGCTGCTGTGCAGCGGGTTGCTCACGCCTTGGGTATTGATGACGCGCGCGGCGGAATGACTCCTGAAGACAAGCACGCAGCAGTGACTGCTTTGCAGGCAACGGGAGCTGTTGTCGCGATGGTTGGCGATGGTGTTAATGATGCACCCGTGCTGGCAAAAGCCCAAGTGTCCATTGCCATGGGCGGTGGTGCTGATCTGGCGCGAGCGCAGTCCGATATTGTGCTGCTGGGCAACCATTTGGCAGCGCTGGCCCCTGGGGTGGCGCTGGCACGACAAACTGTGCGCATCGTAAAGCAGAACCTGATCTGGGCTTTTATCTACAATCTGGTTGCCATTCCGCTCGCCATGATCGGCTGGGTGAGTCCATGGATGGCCGGGATTGGGATGTCAGCGAGCTCCTTTCTGGTGGTGCTCAATGCCTTGCGTCTACAAGGCAAGAGATAACCGTGGACATCCTTTACCTGCTGATTCCTTTATCCTTATTACTGGTGTTTGTTATTGCCGCCATTTTCTGGTGGTCGTTGAAAAGCGGTCAGTTTGACGATCTTGAGGGCCCCGGTTATCGGTTGCTGATGGATGATGATGACCAATCGGCAGGTAATCAATACTCAAAAGATAATTCAAATGATTCAGAAGAGGGTTGAGAACCATATAAAATCGTTAAGGTGCCTTTCACAGATAGGCTCTGATGGCTTTTGATTCGGCTAATTTTTAGTGCAATGCAGCATTATTTGATCTAAATCAAGATGTCTTTATCCTGTTATCGCCTAAACTAAGAGTGCTTCTTTTTTTAGATCACTTGATTGACTAAAGCGATTAGTTCTGTTTTTTATTTTTGAGGTAAATATATGATGCAGTTGCCGACAACTTATCACTACAAGGTTGTGCGCCAATTTACCGTGATGACGGTTATCTGGGGTATTGTCGGCATGTTGGTTGGGGTCATTATTGCCGCCCAGCTGGTTTGGCCTGAACTCAATGTTAATGAGTATCTGAGCTATGGCCGCCTGAGGCCGCTGCATACCAATGCGGTTATTTTTGCGTTTGGTGGCTGTGCCCTGTTTGCTACGTCTTATTTCGTTGTGCAGCGCACCAGTCATGCGCCGTTATTTGCGCCGAGGCTGGCGGCTTTTACTTTCTGGGGCTGGCAATTGGTCATTGTTCTTGCCGCTGTCACGTTGCCGATGGGGATGACCGAGGCAAAAGAATATGCCGAGCTGGAATGGCCGATCGACATTCTGATCACGCTGGTGTGGGTGTCTTATGCCGTGGTTTTTTTCGGCACTATCGCTAAGCGTACGGTTTCTCATATCTACGTTGCCAACTGGTTTTATGGTGCTTTTATTCTGGCTGTCGCACTTTTGCATCTGGTTAATAATGCGGCAATTCCAGTCAGCCTGTTCCCGATGAAGTCTTACTCTGCTTACGCAGGCGTGCAAGATGCGATGGTGCAATGGTGGTATGGGCACAATGCCGTGGGATTCTTTCTCACTGCAGGCTTTCTTGGCATGATGTATTACTTTGTACCCAAGCAAGCAGAGCGACCAATATATTCCTACCGCCTTTCCGTGGTGCACTTCTGGGCGCTGATTTTTACTTACATGTGGGCGGGTCCGCACCATTTGCATTACACCGCGCTGCCTGACTGGACGCAAAGTATTGGCATGGTGTTTTCGCTGATACTGCTGGCTCCCTCGTGGGGTGGCATGATCAACGGCATCATGACCTTGTCGGGCGCGTGGCATAAATTGCGTGACGATCCGATTCTGAAGTTCTTGATTACTTCGCTTTCTTTCTATGGCATGTCGACCTTTGAAGGTCCGATGATGTCAATCAAGACGGTCAATGCGCTTTCACACTATACCGATTGGACCATTGGCCATGTGCATTCCGGTGCGTTAGGCTGGGTGGCCATGATTTCGATTGGTTCGATCTACTACCTGCTGCCGCGTTTGTACGGCAAAGCGCAGATGCACAGCATGAAAGCTGTCGAAACCCACTTCTGGATTGCGACCATTGGCATTGTGCTGTACATCGCTTCGATGTGGATTGCAGGCGTCATGCAAGGCTTGATGTGGCGTGCAACCAACCCTGACGGCACGTTGACCTACTCGTTCGTTGAGTCGGTCAAGGCGACCTATCCCTTCTGGACCATCCGTTTGCTCGGTGGCATGCTGTTCCTGACGGGCATGCTGATCATGGCATGGAATATGTTCAAGACAATAGCAGGTGGGCAAGCGATCGATGCGCCAGTTCTTAAGGCAGCGATAGCCCATCAGGCAAATTGAGTCATACCGCAGAATAAAACTGGAGCTCGACCCTATGTTGACGCATGACAAGATTGAAAGAAATGTGGGTTTGTTGATTGTGCTGACCATTCTCACCATCAGTGTGGCGGGGTTGTTGGAAATCGTGCCGTTGTTTTTCCAGAAGTCTACGACTTCACCTGCAAATGAACTTGTCAAGCCATACGATCCCCTACGGCTCTCCGGGCGAGATATTTACATCCGCGAGGGCTGCTATAACTGCCATTCGCAGATGATTCGTCCATTTCGTGCCGAAACCGAACGTTATGGCCACTATTCTGTAGCGGGTGAGTTTATCTACGACCACCCCTTTCAGTGGGGTTCGAAGCGTACAGGTCCGGATCTGGCGCGTGTCGGAGGCAGATATTCCGATCTGTGGCACAGGACACACCTGCTCAATCCGCGCGATGTTGTTCCTGAATCAAACATGCCGGCTTATTTCTGGCTGGATCGACCACTCAATACTGCTGACATCGAGGCCAAGATGAGGGCGTTGCGTAAAGTCGGTGTGCCTTATACCGATGATGAAATTGACGGTGCCAAAAAAGCAATTGAAGGAAAGTCCGAGCTCGATGCCTTGATTGCCTACTTGCAGGGTATGGGGACGGCAATCAAACAGGTTCGCTAAGCAGAGGCACAAAAATGGATATCAATAATTTGCGTTCTGTAATCACGGTGCTGTTGTTTCTGATCTTCATTGGCATTGTCTGGTGGGCTTATTCCGATCGTCGTAAACAGGCCTATGACCAAGCAGCGAGGATCCCCCTTGATGATGATAGCCCTTTGGCATCAGAAGCCATATCAGTCAGGCAAGGAAACGAAAAACAGGAAGAGAAAACATCATGAGCGATTTTGTTAGCGGCTTCTGGAATATCTATATTGCAGTTATTACCATTATCAGCATTCTTGGCTGCGCTGTTTTGCTTTGGATGCAAAGCTCAGCCAAGCACGTTGAAGGAAAAACAACAGGGCATGTCTGGGACGAAAATCTGGAGGAACTTAGCAACCCGCTCCCAAACTGGTGGCGTTGGTTATTTTATTTAACAGTGATATTCGCGCTGTTCTATTTGGCCATGTATCCTGGTTTAGGCAGCTTTAAAGGGCAATACCAATGGACTTCCGCTGGGCAATACGATAATGAAATGAAAAAAGCGGATGATCAATACGGGCCGATTTTTCAAAAATACTTGAAACAGGATATTCGTGTGGTGGCAACTAATCCGGAAGCCAGGGAGATAGGGCAGCGGCTGTTTTTGACTTACTGTTCGCAGTGTCATGGGTCAGATGCGCAGGGTGCAAAGGGCTTCCCTAATCTTACGGACAAAGACTGGCTGTTTGGTGGTTCCCCAGAGCAGATTAAAGAAACAATCACGCAGGGAAGAAGTGCACTGATGCCCGCCAAGGGAGTTAAACCTGATTTAAGTGGCGATGAGATCAAGGATATTGCTCACTATGTGCGCTCCCTTTCCGGTCTTGCTGCAGACCCTATCCGAATTCATCGAGGTCGGCAATTGTTCAGCGTTGCTTGTGCCGCCTGTCACGGGCCGGAAGGTAAGGGTAATGTTGGATTAGCACCTAATCTTGCAGATAAAGTATGGCTTTATGGCAGCTCAGAAGACACCATAATTGAAACCATCAGCAATGGAAGAGTCAATCAAATGCCTGCTTTTGGGGATTTTCTGGGCGAAGCCAAGGTGCATTTACTTACAGCCTATGTCTATGGATTAGGGGGTGGTCAGGAGAGTCTCCACAGCGGCACCAGCGGAAATCCGCTATTAGCGGATGCCCCGAATTCAGCCCACTAAAGAATATTTAATCTTCAATTTTTTCATGTGCACAGCTAGTTAGAATTGATCAACTACGGATATTAAGCATGGTCACGCCATTGGCAGTTACGTCCAAACCGGTAACTTTTGTTGAACAGAGCCTTTACGAAGTACATGAAAAGGTCTATCCGCGCTCAGTTACCGGGGTTTATGCCACTTGGCGTTGGCTGATGGTATGGCTGACACAGACGCTGTTCTATGGTTTGTGCTGGCTCCCATGGAATGGCAGACAAGCCGTCCTTTTTGATCTAACAGCCAGAAAATTCTATATTTTCGGGCTGGTTTTCTGGCCGCAGGACATTATTTATCTGGCTGTTCTGCTCATTATTTCAGCCTATTCGCTCTTTTTATTTACTGCCGTCGGGGGGCGTTTATGGTGCGGCTATGCTTGTCCGCAGACGGTATATACCGAAATATTTCTTTGGATTGAGCGCAAGATAGAAGGAAATCGTGCAGCTCGCATCAAACTGGATGCGAATGCAATGTCGCCAAGAAAGCTCTTGCTGCGTGTTGCAAAATATAGTGCTTGGGGCCTTTTGGCCTTATGGACAGGGTTTACTTTTGTTGGTTATTTCACACCCATTAAAATGTTGTGGGTTTCTGTTTGGAGTTTCTCGCTTGGCCCGTGGGAGATTTTCTGGATCATTTTTTACGGCTCTTTCACCTATCTATTTGCTGGGCACTTGCGAGAACAGGTTTGTAAATACATGTGTCCGTATGCCCGATTTCAAGGGGTCATGTTTGACCCAGATACACTCACAATTACCTATGACGCCACCCGAGGAGAGCCAAGAGGATCACATAAAAAGGGTGAGTCTTACAAAGCGCAAGGCAAGGGAGATTGTGTTGATTGCAGTATTTGTGTCCAGGTATGTCCGACAGGCATTGATATACGCAAGGGGTTGCAGTACGAGTGTATAGGCTGCGCTGCTTGCATTGATGCGTGCGATCAGGTGATGGAAAAAATGGGTACCCCCAAGGGCCTGATTCGCTATTCGACCGAACATGCGATTGCGGCTCACTGGGGCTGGAAAGAAATTATTAGCCATATTGTTCGGCCGCGCGTGCTGATTTATACCGCCATTCTATGGACCATTATCGCTGCCTTTATCTGGGGAATTGCCACTAAATCGACACTGCGAGTGGATGTCATCCGAGATCGTGCAGTGCTGGCGCGTGAAGTCGAAGGTGGGCTGATTGAGAATGTTTATCGACTGCATGTGATGAATGCATCGGAAGCCGCGCACCGCTATGCCATTACAGTGAGCGGCTTACCCGAGATTAATATGATAGGTGAGCGCATCATCGAGCTGCCACCTGCTGGCGATCGGACTTTTATGGTTCAGGTGCGCGTGCCACCCGACAGCGGCAAGAGAGGCTCCAACGTGATTTATTTCGAAGTGAAAGCGATGGCAGATGAGACAACTGTCATACGCGAAAAAGCGACGTTTATTCAGCCATGAAGAGACTGCCCAGCGTTTCGCACAGTCGGCCTTGGCACAAGGAACCATGGCCTTGGATACTGATGAGTGGCCCATTCATCGTGGTGATTGCAGCACTGGCCACTGCATGGATTGCAGTCAAAACTGACGATGGTCTGGTGACGGCGGATTACTATAAAAAAGGCTTGGCCATCAATCAAACGTTGGTTAGTAGTGAGCAAGCAAGCAAGTCTGGATTGATAGCAGGTATTCGCCTTGCAGATCATGGGCTTTTTATTCGTCTGCAGGCAACTGATCCTGCTTTTGTGTTGCCCTCTCTATTGCTGGTCAGTATTTTGCATCCTACGCGAGCCGGACTGGACCAGTCATTTCAGTTGGTGCGGACTGGCGACAGCTATCGAAGCGACAGGATCCATTTACCGGTCGCTGGTCACTGGCTCATTTTACTTGAGGATGACAAGAAAACCTGGCGTTTATTAGGTAATATCGTCTTGCCAGATAATGGTGAAACCACCATCGGAGCTACTAAAAAAACTCGCTAATCAGAAGAAACCATTCTAAACCGGTCACGCGATAATTATCAAAACAATGTTTGATTTCAAACAGGGGAGACGCGATGCAAAATATCTTATCCGTGCTGTGGCCATCTTTTTTGGTTGCCGGCATTGCTGAGGGGATCTTTTTTACACTGATTGACCCGCAGGAGCTTTATTTGTTTGGCGAGCCCGTTCACTTTTCCAGCCTTACAACTTATTCCATTGGTTTTTTTTGTTTCTGGGTGATTTGTGCTGCTTCCAGCATGGCGACTTGCTATCTTCTGCATACTGCACAAGAATTCAAGGGTGCCGATCAAAAAACGTAGTGTCCAAGGGAATTGCAGAGTACGGACTGTATTAGCGACCGATGCCTTCCTGCGATAGCATTTTTTTAAGTATGGCAGCATCCATGAGCCGAATATGCTTTTTCTCTACCTGGAGCAATCCCTCTTCCTGGAGATGGGAAAACGTACGACTGACTGTTTCCAGCTTTAAGCCAAGATAAGAACCAATTTCTTCTCGAGTCATACGCAAGTTGAAATCTGCAGCGGCATAACCCCGAGCCGCATATCGCTGAGACAAGTTAAGCAAAAAGGCAATCACGCGCTCTTCCGCACGCATCGCGCCCAACATCATCATCATTCCCTGATCGCGAACAATCTCGCGACTCATGACCCGATGCAAGTGACGTTGCATTGTGGGGACCTTGACTGAAATCGTTTCCAGTTCATGAAATGGGATCAGACAAACTTCACTATCTTCGAGTGCAATGGCATCACAATGATGAGTTTCTGCACTAATGCCATCCATGCCCAACACTTCGCCCGGCATGTAAAAGCTGGTGACCTGGTGACGGCCATCTTCAGACAGGACTTCGGTTTTGAAAAAGCCGAGTTTCACTGCATAAATTGCCGTGAAGCGGTCGCCAGAACGAAAAATTGCCTCGCCACGTGCAATTTTTCTTCGCTCATCCACCAGGCTATCTACCAAGGAAAGTTCAGCTTCTGAAAGTCCGATGGGCAAACAGAGTTCCTGTAAATTACATTGTGAACAGGCAGGTTGAAGTTTGATAATTTCGGTCATAGTTAAATCAATTCATCAAAATAATACCTCAATCCACTTGGTTGTTGACCTTGATCAACTTGGCATCTGCAGGATTGCGGCAACATGAAAAGCATTCATCCTTAGACATTCCTAAAAATCCATGAATGATCAGGAAATCATTTTCGACAGTCAACTGATTCGCCGTTTCGATGTAAACGGCCCAAGATATACATCTTACCCGACTGCTGACCGTTTTGTTGAGGCTTTTACGGCTGATCATTACATGCATTGGCTAGGGCAGAGAGGCGTGGTGGCCCCTAGCCGCCCCCTCTCGCTATATATTCACATTCCGTTTTGTCCGACAATCTGCTATTACTGCGCCTGCAACAAAATTATCACGAAAGATCACGGTCGCTCAGCGAAATATCTTACTTATTTAGGCAAGGAGATGGATCTGGCGCTGGCGGCCCTCGGTGGCACGCGCGAGGTTGCCCAGATGCATTGGGGCGGTGGTTCGCCGAGCTTTCTTGCGGATGACGAAATGCGTCATCTGATGGATATGATCCATAGCCGTTTCCAGCTGTTGCCTGAGGGCGAGTATTCAATCGAGATTGATCCGCGCAAAGTCAGAGGGGCAACGGTCTCGCTACTGGCTGAACTTGGCTTTAATCGCATGAGCATTGGGGTACAGGATTTTGCGCCGGAAGTGCAAAAAGCGGTTAATCGCATCCAGAGTCTCGAGGAAACAAAGCGTGTCATGGATGCAGCACGTGACTGCGGTTTTAAGTCCCTTGCAGTGGATCTGATCTATGGCCTGCCTAAACAGAATGTGATTGGCTTTAACCGCACACTGGATGAAGTGATCAAGCTCGGCCCGGATCGTCTCTCGATCTACAGCTATGCCCATGTGCCGAATCTGGCCAAGCCGCAGCGCCGCATCAATGATGCCGACTTACCTACTGCGGACGGGCGTTTGCAGATTCTGCAGCTGGCGATTCGTCGCCTGACAGATGCCGGGTATGTGTTCATTGGCATGGACCATTTTGCCAAACCCACAGATGAATTGGCCATCGCTCAGCGTCAAGGGCGCTTGCATCGGAATTTTCAAGGGTATTCGACACATGCTGAAGCAGACTTAATCGCCTTCGGAGTGTCTGCTATCGGAAAAATAGGCCCCAGCTATGTGCAAAACGTGCGCGCCTTGAATGATTACTACGATCGCCTTGATCAAGGCATACTGCCTGTGTTGCGCGGAATTCAGTTAACTCCCGATGATTTGTTGCGACGCAGTATCATTCAGGCACTGATGTGTCATTTCATCTTGCCTATTGATGCTTTTGAGATTGCCCATTTGATCCATTTCAAATCCTATTTCGCGACAGAATTAGCTGAGCTAGCGGCGATGGAAGAAGAGGGCTTGGTCACGGTGACTGACCAATGGATCACTGTTAACCCTTCAGGTCGTCTACTGGTGCGTGCCATTGCGATGGTGTTTGATCGCTATCTGCGTTTTGACCAGGAACGGATTCGCTACTCGAAAGTGATTTGAGCATACACAAAACAGGACGGCACCAGATACTCAATGTATGACACTGGTTTTTTTGCGGTATTCCTCGTGGGGCTGCTCGGTGGGGTGCACTGTGCGGGCATGTGCGGTGGCATTGTTTCCGCGCTGACGGTCCAGCTTCCTCGCCAAAAAACGCCGTGGTCAATCCATTTGGCCTATAACCTTGGCCGTATCGGCAGCTACATGATCGCGGGCGCCTTGATGGGTGCAATAGGCAGCCTCGGGCTGCTGCTTGATCATTGGCTGCCAGTGCAGATGGCACTTTATGTAGCAGCCAATCTGATGCTGATTGGCCTTGGCCTTTATCTTACCGGCATGACGCAGACGCTGGCTTTTGTCGAGCGTGCCGGACAATGGCTGTGGCGACGCGTGCAGCCATTGACACGTCACTTTTTACCTGTGCATGGCGTGGCACAAGCCCTGCCACTGGGTATGCTGTGGGGCTGGCTGCCCTGCGGGCTGGTATATAGCGTGCTGGCGCTGGCGCTGCTTTCCGGAGGCCCGGTGCGCGGTGCCTTGATCATGCTCGCCTTTGGTCTTGGTACACTGCCCAATCTCATGCTGGCGGGGCTGTTGCTTGTGCGTTTTCGTCGTCTGACACAGGGGCGTACTTTGCGTTTGCTGAGTGGTTTTTTAGTGTTGCTGTTTGGTGTGTGGGGTCTTATCAATGCGGCAACGCTCGGCGGCAAGCTGTGGCAGGGCATTGTTTGTCACGTGTAAAAAGTCGGCGCTGGTAAGTCGGCGCGCAGATGCTTTTTGCAAGGCTTGGGGACTATATAAACTCCTCTGCAAAATTGTTGTTTCTTGATGCAAGTCAACTCAAACTGCTTTGTCTCTGGATACCCTGAATCTCTCATTTTTCAAATATCGTGAAATTGAGTGCTTAAGCGAGGGTTATCGCTACAAAAAGAGGAGATCGCCATGGCTGTTACGCGGTTGAGCTACATGAGTATTTATGCGTTGGACATTGTCGCCAGTGAGAAACATTACATAGAGGTGGTCGGTTTAAGAGTTACGGGACGCCGCCCCGGGCAGGTCTATCTGCAAGCGCACGAGTCTCAGGATCATCACTGTCTTATTCTGAATGCGGCTGACCGTGCAGGTCTGCATCATATTGGATTCAAGGTGAATGACATCAATGATTTGGCAGAAGCGGAAGCCGTAGCCAGAGATTGGGGCTTGGTGACACGGCGCGTTGCGGATGAGGAGGTGCTGGGGCAAGGCCAGGGGGTGATGATCACCTTGCCGTCGGGTCACGTGTTAAATCTTTTTTATCATTCCGACAGGTTGGGTTATAGCTACGGGATGAACAATCCGGACATTGTTCTAGCCCAGGTCGAAGGTGTTACGCCGGTGACGCATTTGGATCATGCCTTGTTGGTGGGCAATGATTGCGATAAAACCGTCAAATTCTTGATGGAGGCGCTGGACTTTAATCTGACAGAAATGATTCTGGCGCCGGATGGCAGTCCATTTGCTTTCTTTTTAACCACCAGCAGTACGATACATAATCTCGCCTTTGCGCCTGGCCCGTCGAATGGCTTGCATCACATTGCTTTTTATGTGAATGATCGGGCCGATGTGATTCGCCGCGCGGATATGTTGAAGCACAGAAAAATTGCCACGCTGGGCTATGGCATTAGTCGTCATGGGATTGGCGGGGTGACGACAACCTACTTCTTCGATCCATCAGGAAACAGAAATGAATTTCAGTGTGGCGTATATGAAGCATCGACGATTCGGGGTAATGTGCCGCCGATTGTCTGGGCCGGTGAAAACATTCCCCGTGGCACCTTTTATTACGAGGCTACCATTCCACCCGATTTCTTTGAAATAGTGACATGATCAAAGTTCATCAAAGTTCTTTAGCGCCTCGTTAAAAGTAAAAAAGGCGGTGCAACCCAGAGGTAGGTTGCACCGCCTTTTTTATTGATTATCCAGTAGCTCAGTCTTGGCTCAAGCGGCTATTTTTTGCGTCAAACCAGCCTCTGCTTCGCCTATCCAATCAGGCCATCCTGCGCGGCGATTGGCTTCTCTGGCCAATTTTCTTTCTGCAGGCGAGGCATATTCGAGATCCCATTTTTTCAGGCGGGGCTTGACAATCAGGTTGTCCCATACCCAGGGAATGAGCGCTGCGGGGGCGCAGATGAACACGCTGGGCATTTCAGGCGCACCTTTATGTACTTGCAGGTTATAGAAAGGCAAAAAGCCATCACGGTGATGATCAATATGGTTGGTAATCTCCACACCTGCGATACGTGACATGGTGGAAAAATGGTGCCATGTGTGACGGTCTTCAATCGGTTGGCTGGTGACGCGTTGCAACCCGTAATGTTGCAGATAATTGAGAGCTTCCAAAACAAACTTGGTGGTCACCATTACCGCTAGCGTCAAGCTGCCTGCAAGCGCGCCTGCATATAAACCAATACCTAAGGGTGTGCCAAACACGGCAACCAGTCCCCAGAACACCAGGCTGCTAGGCCCCCACACACTTTTGTTTTTTACCGATAGGCGGCGCTTTTCCAGCTCAAAGGTATCCATATAAGCGCCTTTGGTTGCACGCCAGATGA
>WOYI011341943.1_pt1 | contig 60314 bp, 47 predicted proteins | sample 6423411 | NCBI WGS metagenome assembly WOYI01 (sample SAMN13441803, study PRJNA592873) | oil field metagenome | biome: oil field; feature: oil-well bore; material: oil-contaminated soil; isolation source: oil-contaminated soil from oil-well borehole | place: Germany: Wietze | collected 2016-10-18 ... | reverse complement strand
TATTTAGAATCTAAATCATTTGCATTTTGAGGCTCTCCTTCCCCTGCAAAAACAAACCACTCTTAATTTTTTTCTCGATTGCTGGGATTGCGACTTTACCTTTGTGAGACAGGAACTGGAATTTGTTTCGTTTGTACGCGACCCTAAACCGGCCGATGTTCATATTTTATCCAGTTCGCAGCGAACCGGAAGCGGCGGGGAAAAGTTTTTTCTGAACTTCATAGGGCTGAATACTTTTCAGGGGCAGGATTATGAATATCAGTACATGGCCGACCAATCGGAAACCCGCGACGAAGTCAGACAGGGTTTATTAAAAATCATAAAAACCGGTGTTCTGCAATACTATTCCCAAACCGGTTTTTTTGAACGGGTAAAAATACACCTGGAAGATACCAGAGAAATGACGGCCACCGAAATTGTGGAAGACCCCTGGAAAAAATGGGTATTCAGCATTGAAGCGGGTGGCAACTTGCAGCAGGAAGAAAGCCAGGATGAATTATCACTGGGCACAGAACTCCGGATTCAGAAAGTTACCAAAGACTGGAAAACCCGAATTGAAGGTGATTACAACCTCGATCATGAAAATTATTATGACGACGGCGAAATTGAGTACCAGGTTGTGCACGACCAGCTTTACCTGCCTGCCGGAAATGCGTCGCTGGAGGATGTGCTCCTGCGCAGGAGAAAAATGGCTACCGGATATGAACTCCGTCTGCAGGTTGGTTTTGAATTTACATTTGGCTCCATTTATAACAATGTGGTTAACGAACGGTTTCAAAATTAACACCGTCGTGTTTTTGTTTCGCAAGAGATGCCTGAATGTTTAATTCCTGTTTCACCAATTCCAGATACATCAACTCCATTCCTGTCCACTGACCTGCCACCGGATTAAGCGAAATCACTTTATCCCCTGCCTCAGTAATTTCAATCTCCCCAAGATGTACTAAAGCAAATTCGTCTTCATTTGTATGCATCTCAGCAGTTTGACTTTTGGAATCAAACACAACATTCATAGAACAAGGTTCGCTTACTTTTACCAGTGCTTCCACTTTGTACTTGCCAGCTTCTGACACATTAAACATCCATTCGATCCGAGTATTTGCATCCACCCAGTTTGTGATCACCGACTTGGTCCCCGAACCAACAATCTCGGCATGTTCGCCATACCCCGGGTTGTAAATGTCTGCAAAATCGGCTGGCAACATTACACTTCCGTCTTTTAAACCAGGCATGTTACTGATAACTTCAACAGGTCCGTGAGTTTGCACCACAACAACAGTATTGATCTCATTAAAAATTACTGAAGGAGCATGGATTTGTACATTGTCACCATCGAATTTCCAGGCAAAATGCTGATTTGGATTTGATAACAGATAAACATCCTTTATTTTGGCTTTGAAACCCGGTACGGTTAGTAAACCATCTTTTGGCCAGTCGAAAACATGGAGATAATAATTGGCGCCGCCTTTTACTTTTTTAGTAGTACAACGCCCCCATGGCAGTTTAAAGAAAGGACTCGCAGAAGTTCCGTAAATCGATTCACCATTTTGCTGCATCCAGTCCCCGATTTCTTTTAAACGTTCTACGCTGGGTTCAGGAAATTCACCCTCGGCTGTTGGTCCAACATTCAATAAAAAATTACCGCCTTTACTGGCAATGTCCACCAGCATTTTTACCAGGTCTTTTCCCGGCTTCCAGTTTTCGTCGTACCATTTGTAACCCCAACTGGTATTCATGGTCATACACACTTCCCAATCGTAACCGAGCCCTGTTGGCGGGATGTGTTGTTCGGGCGTTGAAAAATCGCCTGGCCACGAATCGTACAAGCGGTTATTGGTAATCAGGTCGGGGTAATTATCTGCTACCGCCTGCAATTTCTGAGCGGCTTCCTCAGTCATTCCGCGCGGTGTGTCCCACCACAAAATATCGAGGCCGCCATAATTTTCGAGTATTTCTTTTACCTGTGGCACTGCTTTCCCGTTGATATAATTCATCAGCGGTTCCCGCTTGAGATCGGGATCCCAGTGAGGTTTTCCTTCTTCAATGTTCCAGTATGTACCGCCTGGCTCGTGCCAGTCTTGTGCCTGCGAATAGTAGAACCCGAGTCGCATATCGTATTTTTTACAGGCTTCGGCAAGTTCTTTCAGCGGATCGCGATCAAAAGGTGTGGCATCCACAATGTTGTATTTTGATGCCAGAGAATGGAACATCGCAAATCCATCGTGGTGTTTCGAAGTGATGACAATGTATTTCATCCCGGCATACTTTGCCAGTTTCACCCATTCTTCGGCGTTAAATTTTACCGGGTTGAAAGTTTCTGCCAGCTTCTCGTATTCTTGTACCGGAATTTTAGCGTTATACATGATCCACTCGCTTATTCCCGGAATCCGTTCTCCCTTCCATTCTCCCGCAGGTTCGGCATACAAACCCCAATGGATGAACATTCCAAAACGCGCATCGCGCCACCATTCCATTTTCTGGTCGTGCTTCATCGTAGCTTCATCTTTTTCAGGTTGCTTTGGTTGCGGCGAACATGCTAAGAGTGCCACAAGAATTCCGACTGTAATAACGAACCTTTTTTTCATACCGGTAAAATTTAGGTTTGATACTTAACGAGTATTTGATTTTTGAATAAAATTACAAAAACCAGGAGGTCAGTCGGATATAAATTTGAAATATTAATAATAAACCCGAAAAAACCGAGTTGAAAAAGTGGGAGTTATGTTTCAGAAAAAAAGAAAAATATTAGCAGTGTCCTTTGGCACAAGGGCTGTTGGTAATGAAGAACCCCAGAAAAGCACCAACCAGAGTACCCTGTATTACCTCACCCCGGGGCATCACTTCCATGTGCATTCCTTCGGTAAAATAATAAAACAGGAAGCCGCCAACTGCTCCCAGCAACATATAGATCATCGTCTTTTTTGTATGTGGATTTTTGATCTTACGTTGCAACCAGTTGCCGTCTTCCCTTATTTCGAGTTTTTTGAATTCCATTTAACGTATCTAAGTATTTAGATACAAAGATATAAACTTTACCCTAATCTGAATGGTAATACCATGCAGCTTAAATTCCGTGTAATAATTACGAAACTTTCTTAGTCACCAATTCAGCATCTTCCACAATAACATCGTAGTAGTAACCGGCCCCAAAATCCTTATTCAGCGTAAGTTTGCCTTTAAAGGTAACCTCGTCGCCAACTTTTACTTCCGCTTGTGTAGTTAATGTCAAATCGAAGTTTCCACCTGCGGCACTACCATCCTGAATGTGTACCCAGTTTTTGCCCATCACCTGGTCGTTTACTTTTACCACTACACCACGAATTTCGAATTCTTTGCCGGCGTATTCTGTTTTGTTGGCGTAAACATCGGCAATGCTCAGTTCACCTTCGGGTTTTGTCATCTCCACTTCCTGATCGGCAGCAGCTACTTTTCCTGAATGTGCGGGCATGGCGCCTGCACCCATGGCTGAAGCTGCAGCAGCAATCGGAGTTTTACTTATCTGGTTTACAAAATAAATTACGTCGAAAGTTCGATCAACTTCCTTGCTGTGAAAGTCGGTCATCTGCAAGGCGCTGTCGTAGTAATACACATCCCCTTTGTTCACCTCTTGTCGGCTAACTGCTACCCAGCGATCCATCATATTTTCTTTTACCTGCAAGTAAGTATAATTGCTTCCCTGGATTACATCGGTAACCTCAAAAACCTTTTGGTTGGTTTGCACCACACCTTGTGCCTGCTTCGGATTCTTATTCTGGACACACGAAGAAAATACGGTCAATAAAATCGCAAATAATAAAGCTCTCATTTTGTACATAGTCATTTATTTAAGTTCCTTTTTAAAATCTATATTTCAGGTTCAAATATAATCGGTTAAATATTTCTTTTTGCTGAAATGTTGCTTCATAATTAACAGACAAATAAAAACTTTTGTTGAGCTGATATGAAAAATCTATCTCCCCGATGTGCTGTTGCAATTCTGTAATCATGTTAACATACCTGAAATCAACCCAACGATAATTTAGCGTCGTATAAATTTTTCCTTTCAGAAAATCTTTTGAAAGCCTTGCCCCGTAAATCTGTCCATCGAGGTATGCAGTTTGCATCAGGTTAGCCGACACATTTAACGAAGCATTTATTCCCGGAACTTTCGACCAGGTAACAAAAGCGTTGGCGGTGTTTGTATGCTTCGGATCGTTTTTCATAAATCGCGTTCCTCCGTTAACACCAATCAACCAATAATTTACTGGCCGGTAATTCACACGCAAACGAATTCCTTGCCGGCTGGCTTGTTGCAAAATTTCATCCGCAAAATTCCGAAAGGTTTCGTAGTAAATTACATTTTTCCGGTTGTCGTACGATCCCGACAAAGACAGCGATCGTGTTGCCCGGTAATTCAGCGAAAGGAACAGCCCGGTGAGGCTGAGCGTATTTACCGGCAGTCCGTTCTCCAGCTTATACAGATCGAGCTCGACTGAAGAAAACAGTGTTAGATTTTTTACAAGCGAGTTGGTGTGTTGAAAGTAAACAAAGCGACGATCGATGTTTCCATTATTCCGCTGTTCGAAAAAAGCAAGGCTGGTTTTCACAAAGCCGTTTTTCAACTTCTTACCGTGACCGAAATACGCCCCGTATTCAAATAAATCGAAATTAAAACCGTAATCCTGGTAATCGGGACGCGATCCTGCCACTACTCCGGCAAAGATATTCTTAAACCCGTATTCAAACTGGATTCCATCGATGGCCCCAACATTCGCCACGTTCGGATTGATGGTCCGTCCCAGCCAAACAGCGCTCTTTTCGTTCAATTCATATTTCAGCGACAGGTCGTAAACTTTCAAACCATTGTTCAGATTTTCTTTAATTACATCCCATTCGTTCAATTTATGTGTAAATGACACGTAGGTTTCGAGTGATAATTTCGAACCGCCGATATTCGACAATAAGGATGAAAAAGTATATCGGAAACGGTGCGAGTCATTTCCCTGGCCCGAGAAATTGGAATAAGATGAGACGGATAGTCTGCCCGAAAAATCCTGCTTGTCCTTCTTCGGTTCAACCTGCTTTCGCGCAGTAAGAATTTGCTGATTTAGATCCTTATCCGGAACATCTTCACCAACGGGAGTAGTTACGGGGATTACTTTGTTTTTAATTTTATGGATTACAACATCTTCGACTTTGACTTTTCCACTACCAACAGGAATACACAAACACGAGATAGATGAGTGGTGTTGAACAAGTAAGGCAGGAAGAAGTTTCCCGGTGGATGAAACAAACAAAGTGTCGCCATTCTCGATTCCTTCAGTAGAAATAAACTTCACGTAAATATTCTCACCTGTGACGTACGACACCCGACCTTCCAGCACATCAGTAACTTGCTGTGCATGAATCCGGTAAGAACCCCAACACAATAAAGAAAGTAATAATAAATATCTTTGTTGTTTCATAACTCAGCTAATCTTCTCGTCCATCAGGATGACAGGTATAACAACTGGTTGCCGAGTATACATAATCTCGAACACCGGTGTGTTCTCCATCGGTGTTCGACTGACTGTGTTCATGGCAGGTTATGCACGAGAACAGGGTATAGTTCGTGTTATTTGTATGACAGTCGGAACAAGAGTTCCATTCTCCGCGATGCTCTCCGCTGTAAATCGGGAAATATTGTCCATCGTGATCGAAGGTGGCAGGTTCCCAGGCATTTTCAGAATGACAGGCGTCGCAATCGGTTGGAAATCCTGCTGCTGCATGGGCCGGATCTTGTGTGTTGTTATAATCAGCCGCATGACAACCATAACAACTGTTTGGCGTTGAAGTATAATTTCCGTTGTGACAGAGATAACAATTATTCGAGACAGAAGCATGTGCTCCGTTCAACGCATAATAGTCGTTATGATTTGGAAACTGGGCAGGTTCCCATCCCGGAGTAGTTGTATGACACAAATCGCAACTTTTCGACAAACCTAATGAAGCGTGTGAAGGATTTACAGTTGCATTGTAATCATTCGTGTGACATGAACTACAAACCATCGATGTACCTGCATAACCACTGGTGTGGCAGGCAGTACATTCGGTAGAAATATGTGCTCCCGTTAACGGGAAATTAGTGGCGTTGTGATCGAAATTTGCAGCATCCCAGCTATTTACCGTGTGACACTGCAAACACTCGGTCGGGAAATTCTGTGCCACGTGGTCCGGCGCACTGTTGTAGTTTGCCTGGTGGCAACTGATACATTCGGGGCTCGCTGAAGTCGTAGTTCCAACATGGCATTCGGCACACTGTTTTCCCGAATGTCCTCCGGTTAATCCAAAACCGGTTGTTACCAGATGATCAAACGGCGATGGAACCCAGGCTGTCGTGGTATGACAAGTCTCGCAATCTTTTGGTAATCCAGCTGTCGTATGAACCGGATTCTGGGCGGCATTGTAATTATTGGTATGACAGGCGTCGCAATTTGTTGGCGTACCTGCATAACCACTGGTGTGGCAGGCAGTACATTCGGTAGAAATATGTGCTCCCGTTAACGGGAAATTAGTGGCGTTGTGATCGAAATTTGCAGCATCCCAGCTATTTACCGTGTGACACTGCAAACACTCGGTCGGGAAATTCTGTGCCACGTGGTCCGGCGCACTGTTGTAGTTTGCCTGGTGGCAACTGATACATTCGGGGCTCGCTGAAGTCGTAGTTCCAACATGGCATTCGGCACACTGTTTTCCCGAATGTCCTCCGGCAAGTTCAAATCCAGTAGTAGCTGTGTGATTAAATTGCGAAGGCACCCACCCAGCTTCGGTATGACAGATTTGACACTCAGTAGAAATTCCGGCAGCCAGGTGATTTGGATTTACTGCCTGGTTATAACTGGGAGTATGACACGAGCTACAGGTATTTGGGGTCCCGGCATATCCGTTTGTATGGCAACTCAAGCACTCGGTTTGCGTGTGGGCCCCTTTTAAAGGAAAGCCAGTAGCATCATGATTAAACGCGCCATCGGCCCGTCCAACAGGGTGGCAAACATAACATGCAACACCATCGTAATGATACCCATTTACCCCACTATGTTCATCGTCCATCTTGCTTTGATTGTGCTCGTGACAGGTAGTACAACTATACACTGCATATGATTCAGGTTGCGTATGACATTCGGCACAATTCTCCCATTCGCCCCTGTGTTCGCCCGAATAAATTGGAAAATAAAACTGATCGTGTATATCAAACTTTGCCGGTTTCCAGCCAGGGTCGATGGTATGACAATCGTTACAAGTTGTTGTAAATCCTGAGTTATTATGCGATGGATTGGAAGCTGATAAAAAATCGCTTTGATGACAGCTGTAACAATCTGTCGAAACAGGTTCAAAAACCCCTGAAGTATGACAGCTGGCACAATCGTTAATAGCGTGGCCTTTTACGAGTGGGAAGAAATCGTGGTTAAATCCCTGAGAACCCCAGGTAAAAGCGTCGATTTTGTGGCATTCGATACAATCGGTAGAAAGACCGGCCTGTTGATGGTTTGGATTGGTAGTAGCAAGGTAATCGCTCCTATGACAATCGATACATTCAACCCCCAAAGGTTGAAACTCCAACCTTGATGCCGAAGTATGACAAGCGGCGCAGTCAGCGGTATTATGAGCTCCGAGAAGCGGGAACCGGCTCGATTGGTGAATTTCGGAAATATTCGAAACCAACCACGATTTGGTGTCGTGGCAACGGGCGCAATCCATTCCTACGGTGCTGTTGTGCATGTCGGTGTGGCAATCCATGCAATTAGACTTCGCTTCTGAAAATACCAAAGTGGTGTGGCACGCTTTACAATCGGTAAAAACATGCTGCCCTTCGAGCTTGAAATTGGTTTTATCGTGGCTGAACTTTGCAGTTGCAGCCGAAAAGGTCCATCCCTGGGTAGTGTGACAATCCAAACAGTCGAACGACAATTTATCGCCGTGCGGACTATCCTGTGCTTTGAGCAAAAAAGCCCAAAACATCATACCTAAAATTAATGACAACTTGCGCATGATATATCCTCAAATTTGTAAACAACATAGTTTCGGATCAAATGATCGGTAGGTTTATGGCAGGCAATACACTGCAAACCATCGTGTTTCCCATCGAGTTTGAACCTCGCATTATTATGATTGAATTTTTCGGGCGACCAGTTGTTAAAAGTATGGCAGCGTCCGCAATCATTTTTCCCAAGTACTTCAAATTGCTTGAAATGGATATCTTCGTGACAGTTTTCGCAGCTCGATGCAAGATTGGCAAATTGCTGTTTAACTGCGCCATCAACTTCCTTGAAATGACAATCGCGACAAGTTGCCTGCGCGTGTTTTCCCAAAAGTTGAAATTTAGTTAGATTATGATCGAATGAAATTTCTTTCCAAATATTAACCGAATGGCAAGCTTTACAATCCGATTCAGGAATGTACTTCTTGTCCATAAGGTTTAAATGAATATTTTCATGGCAATCCACACAACGGTGTTCTGCTATCCTGAAATTCCATTTTTCGTTGGTTTTATGACAAGCCAGACAAGGCGTCGCCATGTGGGCCCCTTCCAGTGCAAATTGTGTTTTATTGTGTTTTTCAATCGAAAAAAAGGAAGTAGTAAAGCCATTAACCGAATGACATTCAGCACAGTCGGGTGCCGCTTTATTTTTTCGAAACTGTCCTTCGTGATAATCCTTGTGACAATCGGTGCACCGACTAAACTTTAATGTTTTTGTAAAGTTGCCACTGGTATGACATTTTTTGCAATCAACCGAAAGATGTTTTCCCAGTAATGGATAATCCGTTTTATTATGGTTGAAGTTCTTGCTGGTATTCGCGGTTTTAAACGAGAACTCGTTGTGGCATTTCATACAGTCGTTTCCAAATTTATTCTGATGCACATCCTCGTGGCAACTGGTACAAGTTGAAAAAGCAACACCTGCAAATTGTTGAAATTTTTTCCCGTTCTGTACCGTTGTCAAGTGACATTTGGCACAATCTACTTCCTTGTGTTTTCCAACTAGCACAAAATCAGTTTTCGCATGATCAAAAACTGTTGCGGGTTTAAACGCATCCTGGTTGTGACACGATGTACAGTTTTTTGAAAGTGTATTTTGATGAACATCTTCGTGGCATGCCAGACATTCGGTTCCCATTCCCAGGAAAGTGCCTGTTTCCTTTCTTTGCGACATTTTTGTTGTTATCAATTCCGATTTATGACATTCGGCACAATTAATTGTTGCATGTTTTCCTACGAGCTCAAAACCAGCCAGTTCGTGATCAAATTTATCCTCATCGAACCGAATAATCTTAAAGTCGCGGCCAAAATGTTCGCCATGGCATTCGGCACATTTTTTTCCTTTCACCTCAACCGAAGCGTGATAACCTTTTTTCTGATCGATGAGCGATTTGATCTCTTTATGGCATTCCAAACATTTCGAAGTGGTTTCCTTTTCACCTAAAACATGGCATTGGGTACATTTTGTAAGGCCATCGAGATGGGCATGTGCCCTGGTAAGATCGCCGGGTGAAATTTGGGCATGCAGGCTTTTGCTTCCCCAAATTAAGGCAAACAATAACAGCACATATTTTAACCAGTATCTCATCAGGTTTTATCTTTTCTCGTGTTTTAAGATGGCTTCGCCAAATTTTGTAGTGATCTCTATTCCTGCATTTTTCAGGAAATCGGTTGGCAGTTCCCCCCCTGCAAAAATATACACCAGGTCGTTGTTAAGTTTGAGTTCTTCCTTCCCGTCAATTTTAATGGTTACTGTATTCTCTTCAATTGATTGAACCGATGAATTCAAGATTACGTTAATAGTTTGTTGAGCAATCGCTTCATCCAGCTTTTGTTTATTTTTTGATTTCAGACGCGAAAAGGTTTCTTTCCGGTACGAAAGGCTTACCCTGTTTTGAGGAGCGAGCAACAAGACCGATTCGATGGCGGAATCGCCTCCACCTACCACCAGAATATCTTTATCCGATATCAGTTCGGGCTCTAATAAACGGTAATACACCTTGTGAAGGTCTTCGCCGGGAACGTTTAATTTACGTGGTGTCCCTCGTCTGCCAATTGCCAGCAAAATTCGTTGCGTAGTAAATTTTTTCCCATTGCTACATTCGAGCCCAAACCCATTTTCGTATTTAGTTATTCGCTCAACTTTATGATTTTCAAGAATCGCAATTTCATTTTTTGTGAGTACCGTTTCCCAAAGTTCGAGAAGTTCGGTTTTACTGGTTTCATACAATTTCACTTTACCGTGAAGTGGAATATCCATTGGAGAGGTCATTACTATTTTGGCCCGTGGAAAAGTAAAGACTGTGCCCCCCAGCGTATCTTGCTCGAGAGTTAATGTACGAAGTTTTAAACGTTTTGCTTCAAGCGTGGCCGAAATTCCTGCAGGTCCCGCTCCCACTACAATAAGATCATAATCACTTGTATTTTTAGTATTGATCCCGCGTACAAGATTATTGACCGCTTGCCTGCCTTGTTCTACCGCATTTTTTATCAAACCCATTCCTCCCATTTCGCCGGCGATCGAAATTCCCTTCACATTCGATTCGAAATACTGGTTTACGTGAGGCAGATCGACACCACGTTTTTCAGTTCCGATATAGAGTGTAATCGCCTGGGTTGGACAGGCATGGAAACAGGCGCCGTGCCCCACGCAACGGCTGGCATTTATAACGGTGGCTTTACCGTTTCTTATTCCGAGAATGTCGTGCTCGGGACACGCCCGAATACAAGCACCGCTTTGTATACACGAATTAACATCTACCACCGGATGCAGCGAAACAGGCTCGTGCAGACCATCTTCCTTGGCAATTTTTATCTTCTCTTCAACTATTTTCGATTCTCGTCTGAGCTTGCGAATATAGATGTAGATTACACCGACCAGGAAGAAGGTGACCCCGCCGTAAATCAATATTTTTTCCCAGAAACTTTCCATTGGCTAAAAAATCCATTTATATCCAAAAAGTACAGCCACCACAATATGCACCACCATTATCACGAGCATGATCAGCGCAAATGGAAGATGTGCCACGTGCCAGTAGCGCAGAAAATCCTGCATCGAAGACAACCAGGCAATCCTTCGGTTCAATATTATTTTTGATTGAAATATTTTCACTGCGTTCCGCAGGTTTTTCCCACGTATATTTTGTTCCTTCAATTCTTTTCGGAATTGATTTTTAAGTTGACGTTCAAATGCAAACCGCCTGTAAATACGGACCAGGTAATTATTACCCCTTCCTCCCCGGTCCTGTAACAACATTTCGTTGGCGCGTAAAAGAATTTCAGGGTGAATCTCAAACTGGTCATTCAATTTCGCAAACAAGTCGGTTTCCATACTATTCAGATCGTTCAAACTCATTTCGCGCCCCTCAATGGTCCGTGGTATCTGGAGGTAAATAAACCGGCCTACTACACCGCTCATCACCACTGCAATCATACTCCAGAAACTAACTGACACTAACCCGCCAAACTTAAACGAGGTGTGGAATAAAACCAGTATCGGGCCCAGCGTACAAAGAAAAATATGAAATTCAAGCCAGTGTTTTAATCTGCCAATTCTCGAAAAAAGTCGAATCCGTTTGCGTGCCATATACACAAAAACCCCAACCAGCATCATTGCCGACCCAAGGATTCCGATTCCATGACCAATCAGCCCGGTTGGTTTTAGCAATTCGTTTTGCCCGTGAAAATGCCTTTCGTTAATGCTGGTGGTATAATAATCAGCTCCGTAAACTGACAAAAACAGAAATACGGCAACTGTAATTATTATTAATGCATACAGGAAAATCTTATGCGTTACGTATCCCATTAAAATTATTTTATTCCAGGTTTGTGATATAAATGTAAATATTTAATTATTTCTATATACGGACAGAGAGTGTTTTTTAGTATTCAAGAATGAACCTAAAGTACCGAATATGAGCAAGATACTTGTTCAGTTATTACTTTTTTCAAACTTATGTTCAAGTTTAGAAACAATTACATGCTGATGGCGCTGAGCGTTTAGAATATGAAATCCTGAAAATTAATACTCTGAGAAATTTTAGTTAAAAATTCTAATTACTTACCAGAATATCTGTCTCTTCTTCCCAATGTATCTTTTGTAGTTCTTGCATCAACGAGTCTTTGAGTAGAATGTAGCGAGCCATATTTTCCTCTTTTACCGGCTCAACAGGCGGTGCTTTTACTTTTAGAGGATCGATATAGCTGCCATTCTTTTGAACCCTGAAATCGAGATGTGGTCCTGAAGCTAATCCGGTCATCCCCACATAACCAATAACCTGCCCCTGTTTGACGCGCGATCCGGTTGTGATTCCCTTTGCATAACCCGATAAATGCATGTATGTGGTAGTATATACTGAATTGTGTTTTACTTTCAGGTAATTACCCCCACCATTTTTCTGATACGTTTTTGCAACTACGTTTCCGTCGCCAATACTCATTACCGGTGTTCCTTTTGGCGCTGCATAATCTACTCCATGGTGAGGACGACGGATTCGCAGAACCGGGTGCATGCGGCTATTCGAGAAATGCGAACTGATACGTGAGAATTTCAATGGCGCTTTTAAGAAAGCTTTTCGCAAACTCTGTCCCTTGTCGTCGAAATAATCCAGTTGCCCGTCCTGATCGAACAGAAAAGCATAATTCGGCTCGCCATAATGTTCAAACTCTATGGCGTAAATCCCGCCAATCCCGATCGAAACCGAATCAACAAATAATTCATCGTAAATTACCCGAAAACGGTCGCCTTTCTGAATGGCAAAGAAATCGATGGTCCACGCATAAATATCGGATAACTCGAGCGCCAACATCGGGTCGAGCTGGTTATCGACCATTGTATTCCACAACGAAGTTTCCACCACACCGCTGGCCTGGCGCAATTGTGTTTCCACCTCTTTTTTACCCTGATAAATACCAAGTGTATCTGAAAGTTCAAAAATGGTATAATCGATTGACGAATTTTCGTATACAAAATATTTGGGTTCGCGGAGTGAATCGGGTGTAGTAAAAATGGCATAATTCTCGCCGCTTTTAATTTTCCGAACGTCGAAAACGGACCTGGATTTTTTTGCAATCTGGTCGATGGTTCCCATCCCAACTCCTTTCTCATTCAAAATCTGGCTGAGGTATTGGTTGTTTTTTACCTTACCATATTCCACCTCAAAAGAGTCAAGCGGAAGTCCATATTTTAAAACAGGTTCCAGCGCTACTATCGGGGTATCCTGAATGTTGGAATCTTCATTTTTCGATACATTTTGTGTACACGAAAACGATATCAGGCCGATCAGGAAGCCAAGGCTTACTAACATCCCTTTCCCAAAAAATCTCATCCTGTTTAGTTTCATACCGGGCAAAAATATAAAAACTAAACAGAAAGCGAATTTAGTATCTCGCGAAAAAATAATTAATAGTGTGGTTTGATGGTTTTGTCCGCTCAAAGACGGATTTTATCGAAACCCTGACCGTAAACTCCCATTACGCTGCCCATTGAAATAAAAGCATTGGGATCGATGTGTTTTATGTGGCGAAAAACAGCGCTGGTTTCTTTTTTCCGCATTACCGACATGATCACTTTCACATTGTCTTTGGTATACCAGCCCGAGCCATCGAGTATTGTTACGCCGCGGGTAACTTCCCTGTTAATGTACTCGGCAATTTGTGCGTATTCTTTTGATATTATAAACATTTGTGCCGAGCGGTTGGCGCCACTTAAAAAAGAATCAAGGGCATAAGAAACCACCCACATTACCACATAACCGTAAACCAGTTTTTCGACTGAACGGAATACAAAAAACACCGATCCTATAATAATTACATCGCAGAGCATAATCACGCTGCCGGGACTCACATTGCGGTATTTGTTAATGATCATCGCAAAAATATCGGTGCCACCTGTACTTCCGCCCCGCGAAAACACGATTCCTAAACCTACCCCACCCGAAATGCCCCCCAATACCGAAGACAGGAACATATCATCGACAAGTGGTTTTTTAACAATTCCGGGGAAGATGGCAAAGAAAAAAGTGAGTACCAGTATATTATAAATGGTTTTAACGCCAAAATTAGCTCCCAGGATCTTTATGGCCACAAGCACCAAAACCACATTAACCAGCAAATAAGTGACACTGATCGGGAACCCAGTCGCGTAATAAACCACGGCAGCCAGACCACTGATTCCACCCCCGGTGAGTTCAGCAGGAATAATAAAAACGACCCAGCCCAATGAGAAAACCAGCAACCCTAAGGTCATTATTGCATAGTCTTCGATGATTTTCATCAATCGTTTGTTGCTTGTGAGCATTTCGGTAAACATCTCGTTTAATATTAAGTGGTTGAAAAATCGCGCAAATGAACAAAGCATGCCCATTAAATATGCTGAGTTTTATCAGTGAACCAGCAAATTAACACAGATTTAAAATCAACATATATAAAATTGATGAAAAGCACCCTATCTGTTTAACGGAAGTGTAAAAAAGAAGTGCGAACCTTTCTCCGGCTCGCTTTCCACCCAAATATCGCCACCATGCTTTTTCACAAACTCATAACAAATTGATAATCCCATCCCGGTTCCCTTTTCGTCCTCGGTTCCCGGCCTTGATACATTCTGACCGGGATCGAAAAGTTGTTCGCAGTACAACGCATCCATCCCGATTCCCGAGTCGCGCACCTCGATTTGCATTGATTTGCGCCCCTTGTAAATGACAGCTTTACTGGTTATCAGAATTGATCCTTCCCGTGGAGTAAATTTTATCGCATTCGAAATCAAGTTTCGTAAAATAAACGAAAACATGAATTTGTCGGCAAATATTACTGCACCTGCCGGGATATCAATATTGATTTCGATTGATTTATTTTCAGCCGACATTTTTAAGGGTTCTAAAACTTCCGATGCAATTATCAGCAAATCCTCGCGTTTTGGGAAAAAATCAAGCGTATTCCTTTGCGCCCGCGACCACAACAATAGATCTTCGAGCAAATCATAGGTTTTCAATATGCCTTGGTGAATAGCCAAAATAAATTTCCTTTGAGTATTAACATCCAGTTCATCAAAGTTTTCATTCAATATTTCGGATAAGCCAATCATCGAATTGAATGGGTTTTTCAAGTCGTGAGCAATAATTGAGAAAAAACGATCCTTTGTGTTATTGAGTCGTTTCAGATCGAGTTCTGCCAGTTTTTTATCATGAATATCGGAATGGGTTCCTATCATTCGGAGAGGCTTTCCGTCATCGGAATACGAAACAATTTTTCCACGGTCAAGAATCCATTTATAAGTTCCGTCTTTACATAACATTCGATGCTCGCTTGAGTACGATTCTGTTTCGCCATCAAGATAACCTTGCAGTACCTGTTTTGCTATTTCCAAATCATCAGGATGAACCCTTTTTCTCCAATCTTCCAATGTATCCGAAACTTCGTACTCATCGTATCCCAGCATTTCTTTCCAACGTTTCGAGTAGAATACCTGGTTTGTTTTTATATCCCAGTCCCAAAGCCCAAGATTGCTTCCATCGACTGAGAAATGCCACCTCATCTCACTTTCGCGCAATTTTTCTTCCATTTCCTTTTCAGCCGTAATGTCTGTTAAATGTCCCTGAAAAATAATTTCATCGTTTGTTTGTTTTAATGTAAGCAAAGTATCTCTCAGCCACACCCAATTTCCGTTTTTTGCTTTTACCCGATACTTCAAATTGTATTTCTTCTCCGGATCAAAATTCCCGAATATCCTTTTAAATCCTATCCTATCATCCGGATGGATCGATGATTCCCAGAAATTCGGTACTCTTTCAATCTCTTTGGGTTTGTAACCCAGGATTTCCTGAATTCGATCGGAATAAAACAAACCCCCATCAAGTGTTGAGTACCAGTAAATAACATTGGGCGAAAAATTAACCAGGTTCCGGTATTTTTCCTCGCTTAATTTTAACTGGATATTGATATCATGAATCTCTTCTACCTTTTGGGCCAGTTCATTTTTCGTGGTCTGCAATTTTTCGTTTTGTTCTTTTAGCTTTTCGCTTATTCTTTGCTTTTCTTCGATAGAGCCGATGAGTTTATGAAAAAGTTCACCAAATCCTTCGATAAAAATGGCCGAGAAAGCAATGAGTGAAAGTATGATGGTGGTCCACTGTAATATGGAGTGAGTAAAAGTATCGGGTTTAACCGAAGGCTCGTGAATATGCAGCATGTAGAAAATAGAAATTGCAACATACATGATTGCGATAAAGGCAATTAATACAAAGGCAATCTTACGCTGAGCCAGGACCGAAGCAATGGCAATGGCAACGATTACAAAATAATGTATCCCGCTAAAACCAATAAACCACAAGGCGGATAACCCGAGAATGGTATATATAGCAACCAGCAAATAAATTTTTGTGTCGGTATGCAGCCGATTTCTGAATATGGCCAAAGCTATCATAAAAACATAAAGGGCTGTGTGAATATAATTGATATTGAGCCAGCCCACTTCAAAGCTGCGTGCCATCGCAAAAAAATATGCCGGAGAAAGAAAAATGAGTGTAATGACAATGATTTTGTCGGTGACGTTTTTTCGAATCGATTGAATCTCAGATTTCACGGTTGGTTTAGTTAATCATTATTGGTCTTGTAATTTAAGAAAAATGTTGATACGTGATATCTCTTCAAACAGTTTTTTGGTAGCTCAGCAACTTTGTTACAAAAAAGAGCACAAAAAAAGGATAAACAAATATTCATCCTTCTCACACTTTTCTAAGAAATTTCTTTTTATAAAGGTTATCCCACTGCAACATTTATAATCTTTTTCGGGACATAAATAAATTTCCGGACGGTCTTTCCTTCGAGCCATTTTTCGGAACGGGGATCTTCGAGCACGGTCTTTTCAACTTCGGCTTGTTCCATATCCATCGGAAGCTCAATTTTGAACCTCATCTTTCCGTTGAACGAAACCGGGTACTCATGTGTATCTTCAGTCAGCAAACTCTGATCGACCATTGGCCAGGGCTCATACGCCAGCGTTTCTGTATCTCCGTACATCGACCACAGTTCTTCTCCCATGTGCGGCGCATACGGTGACAGTATCTTTGCAAATATTTTTGCGGTTTCCTTTGCTACTTTTCCTTTTTTGATAGCCAGATTATTGAATACCATTAAAGCAGCAATCCCTGTATTGAACTTCAGGTTCCCGATATCCAATTCCACTTTTTGAATGGTTTGGTGCAGTAGTTTGGCAAGTTCCTTATCTTCTTCGCCTTCCACAATATTTTCGCGATTACCAAAGAAACGGTAAACACGTGCCAGAAAGTTAAAAACTCCTTTCACTCCATTTTCTGCCCAGGGTTTGCGCTCGTCGAGTGGCCCCATAAACATTTCATACAAACGCAGCGCATCGGCCCCGTAGCGTTCGATCACATCATCCGGATTTATAACATTTTTCAGCGACTTCGACATTTTTGCTACAATCTGGCGTAACTCTTCGCCGGTTTCGGTATGGAAATATTTTCCCTCCTTTTCTTCCACCAAATCAGAAGATACTTTGGCGCCGGTCGATGTTTCGTAGGCAAAAGCCAGGATCATTCCCTGGTTAAACAGCTTTTGGAAAGGTTCGTCGGTGGAAACAATGCCTAAATCGAACAATACCTTATGCCAGAACCGTGAATACAAAAGATGGAGTACCGCATGTTCGGCGCCACCAATGTACAGATCAACCGGCATCCAGTACCGTTCTTTCCGAACGTCAAAAATACTTTCTTCATTCAGCGGATCGATATAACGCAGGTAATACCAGCACGAGCCCGCCCATTGTGGCATTGTATTGGTTTCGCGGCGGCCTTTACGCCCGTTCTTGTCGGTAACAATTAACCAGTCGCTTGCATTTGCCAGGGGCGATTCACCTGTTTCACTGGGTTTATATTCTTCCAATTCGGGCAATTCAAGCGGCAGATTTTCATCTTCTACCAAGGTCACTTCGCCATCTTCCCAGTGAATAACCGGAAAGGGTTCGCCCCAGTAACGCTGACGGCTGAACAACCAGTCGCGCAGTTTAAAATTGGTCGTTGCTTTTCCTATACCAAGCTGTTCGAGCCATTCCACTGTTTTTTGAATACCCGCAACTTTGTTCAGTCCGTTAATATCCAATCCGGTTTTGGAACTTGCCGAATTAATGTAGACACCATCTTCTGTCCAACACGCTTTCCCGGCAAGAATTTCCTCGCGGTTCGCTGCATCTTTCGGATCGAGAATGCAAATAATCGGAATATCGAAAGTTTCGGCAAATTCGAAATCGCGTGTATCGTGAGCAGGTACCGCCATAATTGCCCCCGTGCCATAACCCAATAACACATAATCGGCTACCCAAATCGGAATCAGGGTTTTATTTACCGGATTCACGGCATAACGACCCGTGAATTCACCGGTTTTAACTTTGGCCAGGTCAGTTCGGTCGAGATCCGATTTTAAAGCCGCAACTTTGATATAGTTTTCAACCGCTTCTTTTTTATCCGCAGTTACAATTTCGTTTACCAGATCGTGTTCGGGGGCAATTACCATATAAGTGGCGCCAAACAAAGTGTCGGGGCGGGTAGTATAAACCCTGAGTTTTTTACCCAACCCGTCGATTTCGAAATCCACTTCGGCGCCGCTCGATTTTCCGATCCAGTTGCGTTGCATATCCTTTACGCCTTCCGGCCAGTCGAGGTTTTCCAAGCCGTTTAAAAGACGCTCGCCGTAATGCGGAATCCGGAGCAGCCATTGTTTTAAATTCTTCCGCAATACCTGGTGTCCGCATTTTTCGTGCGAACCATCGGTAAGCACTTCTTCGTTGGCACAAACGGTTTTACACGAATCGCACCACCAAACCTGTGCATTGTCGTAATACGCCAGCCTTTTCCCGCTAATGTACTCGTTTACCGCTTCTTTTCCTTTAGTTTGAATTTCCTGCGGAATGACCAACTCCGAAATTGGCCGGCCTTTTTGTTGTTCTTCGTCAAACCAGGTTTCGTACAGCTTTTTAAAAATCCACTGTGTCCATTTAAAATATTTTGTGTCAGTAGTATTTATCTCGCGGTCCCAATCGTAACTCAAACCAATGGCTTTTATCTGGCGACGGAAATTATCGCAGTTCTTTTGCGTGGTGACCGCCGGATGTGTTCCGGTTTGGATAGCATATTGTTCAGCGGGTAAACCAAAAGCATCGTAACCCATCGGATGCAAAACATTGAATCCTTTCATTCGTTTGTAACGGCTCACAATATCGGTGGCTGTGTATCCTTCGGGATGCCCAACGTGTAACCCGGCTCCCGAAGGATATGGAAACATATCGAGGATGTAATATTTTGGTTTCGAAAAATCGTCCTCGGTTTTAAAAGTCTTGTTGTCCTCCCAGTATTTTTGCCATTTTGGCTCTATCTCTGCGAATTTATATTCCATTTTTTTCGATTGTACAGGATTCAAAAAATTAAGCCGCAAAGATATATAATTTGTTTGAGCTAGCGGTTTCTTGCACATTCAAAACAAAACCGACCCGTAAGTACTGATTTGAGATTAATCACACAATAGAAATTTCAGACTAAGATTTATGCGATTTATCAACATACTGAAAAGCAAGACAATAGCTTCACTTAATTTTCCTAACTTACACCATCTAATTATCAAATTAAGTACAATGAATACTAAAAACAGCAAGTCATTTGTAGAGGATTTTATGGCCTATGTAAGAAGTAAGGACCCAAGACAGCCCGAATTTCACCAGGCTGTTCATGAAGTTGTAGAATCTCTGGCAGATTTTTTAATGGATAATCCACGCTATTTGCACGCGAAAGTGCCCGAAAGGATGTGTGAAGCAGAACGGATTATGCAATTTCGTGTTCCCTGGACCGATGACCGGGGCAATATTCACATCAACCGTGGTTACAGGATTGAAATGAACAGCGCGATTGGCCCATACAAAGGAGGCTTGCGTTTTCACCCAACCGTAAATCAGAGTATCCTGAAATTTTTGGCTTTTGAACAGGTGCTGAAAAACAGCCTGACTTCGTTGCCGATGGGAGGAGGCAAGGGAGGTTCTGATTTCGACCCAAAAAATAAATCGGACAATGAAGTGATGCGGTTTTGCCAAAGTTTCATGACTGAACTGGGAGGCAAGGTTGTTACACTTTCCGACTCCAGCGGCTCAATTCATGATCCGGATGGAATTGATGCCGAAAAGCTGGCTTATGTAATGGAGCTTAAAAATATACATCGTGGAAGAATTCGCGAGTATGCCGAAAAATATAATGCAACCTATCGTGATGGGAAACGCCCGTGGAGTGTAAGTTGCCAACTCGATGATGGCACAGGGCCTTGTTTAAAAATTGACCAAGCTTATATCTCAAAATCCGGGTTGCTTTTTGTCGTTCGGATTTTTTTAGTCTTCAACTAACGGTGACGAAATGACTGCGAAACACCGCTGGAAATAAGGTTCATCCTCATTTTAAATATTCCGATTTAATCTCCAGTCTGATTATCTTTTGGATGAAATTTATTTAAATTCGCCTGAACTTTTTCAGTATTTGTTAAATACCTAACCAATGAGATATCTAATAACACTGGTATTTGTTTTTTCCTGCATACTTTCTCAAGCACAAACCATTCGCGTACTCGATAAAAAAACGGGATTGCCGTTGGACGGGGTAATCGTGAGATCGGCTAACTTCACAACACAAACCGACAAGAATGGTACCGTCAGGCTGGATCAATTTCAAGACCTTGAAGAAATACTTTTTAAACTCTCATCTTACCTCGAACAAACAATAAGCAAGCAAAAGATTGTACAACAGGGCAACACCGTGCAGCTAAGCGAAAACCCTATAAAAATAGACGAAGTAGTAGTTTCGGTAAACCGCTGGGAACAGTCGCGGGCCGAAGTTCCTCAAAGTGTGGTTTCGATACCTGCTGAAGATGTTTTGCATTACAACCCGCAAACCACTGCCGATTTGCTCAGCACAGGTAGCGGAGTGTATATTCAAAAAAGCCAGATGGGTGGCGGAAGTCCGATGATCCGTGGATTTGCAGCTAACCGCTTGCTAATTGTGGTTGATGGAATCCGAATGAACAACGCTATTTACAGAAGCGGAAACCTGCAAAACGTAATCTCGATTGATGCAAACAGCCTTGAAAATACCGAAGTGATTTTGGGGCCGGGCACTGTTATTTACGGAAGCGATGCACTTGGGGGAGTTATGAGCTTCACTACCCTGAAACCTAAACTATCGACACACGAAGGAATTACCCCATCGGGAAAAATAATGACACGTTATTCAAGCGCCAACTTCGAAAAAACATTGCATGCTACAATCAATCTTGGCGGACAGAAGTGGGCAGCACTTGTAAGCAGTACTTACACCGATTTTGACGATTTGAGAATGGGATCGAAAGCGCGTGATGAATACAAACGCCCTGAGTATGTGCTGAAAGACGGCTTCGACGGCGCTGATCATGTAATTCAAAACGATAATGAACTGATACAACGTTACACCGGTTATAGCCAGTTCAATATCCTGGGGAAACTCCGATACCGGCCTTCGGATAAAACCGAACTGATTTTGAGCGCCAACCACTCGCAAACTTCTGATATTCCGCGTTACGACCGATTGATTGTTTACCGGAACGACAAACTTCGTTACGGCGAATGGTATTACGGCCCCCAGGTTTGGTCGATGTTCTGCGGACAATTGGTACTACACCTGAACAGTGTACTGGCCGACAAAATCAACCTGCAAACCGCTTTTCAGAAATATGCCGAAAGCCGTTACGACCGGGCGATCAATAAAGCCGGCAAAAACGGCAGGAAAGAAGATCTATCAATTTATTCGGCCAACCTCGACCTGGCTAAAGGCCTCGACAACCAGAACGAATTCTTTTATGGGGTAGAATCGTATTACAACCTCATCTCTTCCAAAGGAACGGTCTATAATCTGGTTAGCGGAAACACAGAAAGTATTCCTTCGCGTTACCCGGGCGATTCGGATTATGGAAGCCTTGCAGGTTATATTTCGTACAAACACCGCTGGGAAAAACTAATCCTGCAAGCCGGCACCCGCTACACCTTCACCTGGATGAGCGGCGATTTCAGTCAAACTGATTATGGGTTTCCATTTGAAGGTTTCGATATGAAAAACTCGGCGATTATCGGAAATATCGGTTTGGTGTGGCATCCGGCTACCGACTGGCAGATCAACATGGATCTCTCTTCCGGGTTCCGCTCGCCAAATATCGACGATGTAGCGAAAGTATTTGATTCGGAACCCGGAAATGTGATCGTTCCCAATCCCGATCTTGAACCCGAGTACACCCGCACCATCGATATGGAAATCAAGAAAACTTTTGCTGATAAAGCCAGTATCGAAATAGGCGCTTTCTACACCCGTTTGAAAAATGCCATGGTCCGCCGCGATTTTCCTTTAAACGACGGACAGGACTCAATAATGTACGATGGAACCTTAAGTAAAGTGGAAGCGCTGGTGAATGCCGATGCGGCCGATATTTACGGTGGATCGGTGGCTTTCGGATATGTTTTAACAACACACCTGCGTACCAAACACGATTTCACCATCACCAAAGGAAAAGATTCGGATGGGTTTCCGGTTCGGCATGCGCCACCCATCTTTGGAAGTTCGCACCTCATATTTGAAAATAACCGTTGGTTTGCCGATTTGTACCTGATGTACAACGGGGAAATAGCCTACGAAGATCTTGCCCCATCGGAACAGGACAAACCTTACATGTACGCTATCGATAAAAACGGGAACCCTTTTTCACCTGCCTGGTGGACCCTGAATTTGAAAGGGAATTTTAAGGTGGGCAAGCATTTCTTTCTCAGTGGAGGGGTGGAAAACATACTCGATCAGGGATATCGGCCGTATTCGTCGGGAATGGTTTCACCCGGGATAAATTTTGTGATTTCGCTGCTCGTACAGTTCTAAACGTAATTCTCATACAAAAATGCCCGGTTAAATGTAATGGGACTCTGTGCTTGCAGCCTCTAATGGCGATAACAATCGTCAGAAGGTGTTTGTCGACACACGGATATTTCACTTTATAATTTTTATCGAAATCGTTAGATTGCTTTTTCACCTTTCAATGCTCCCTTACTGACAGTAATGTTTTCCATTTTGTTCATGATTTCGGTTACATTTTTGTAAAAATATTTTAATCGAATTTACATTAAGGTGTAACACTAAGTTCACATTTATAATTGACCTTTGCCAACAAATAAATAAGATGTGGGTACGCTAAATTCTTCAGGTAAATATATGGCTTTGCAAATAATTCTTAACCCCTTCACTCGCGCTGTTTATGCTATTATTTTTTATCAAATAATTTAAAATTTAACAAATAACCCAACGCAATGAATTCAAAAAAAAGAAAAAAGAACGATAGTCTGATTTCGAAAAATGGCACCGGGGTTCCTGGCTAATAGTCCTCTCAAAGGTTAGGGGAAGCGCCTCAACTGCAAATATTTAACACCCAGCAATTTGATACTGTCAAAAATATTAAAGCGCTATTGCTATGTCTGATAATAAACATAAAAAACACTATTAAGAACAAAAGCTAAAATTTATTCATGTATGAAAAAACTACTGTTCACTATTGGATTTTTGATTTGGGGCATTAGCAGTTTCGCCCAAAATATCAAGGTCACAGGAAAGGTGGCTGATAACTCCGGGATAACGCTGCCCGGCGTTACCATAATGGAAAAAGGCACCACCAACGGTTCGGTTTCGAATGTTGACGGGATTTACCAAATCCAAGTCAACTCAAACAGTACTTTGCTATTCTCGTTTGTAGGTTACGAAACCAAAGAAGTTGCGGTTGAAGGGAAAAATCAAATCGATGTTACGCTCGAAGAAAGTATGCAGGCCATTGATGAGGTGATGGTTACAGCACTTGGCATTAGCCAGGAGAAGAAATCGATTGGATATGCCACGCAGAAAGTCGATGCCAAAGAAATTACCAGTGTTAATGCGCCAAACATGGGAAACATGTTAAGCGGCCAGGTGGCCGGATTAACTGTGAATACCAAAACCGGTATTTTTCAAAAGCCGGATTTTCTGCTGCGAGGAAAAGCTCCATTAATTGTTGTAGATGAAATCCCGGTGGAGACTGATTTTTTCGACATCTCGTCTAATGATATTGAAAATATTGTGGTTTTAAAAGGCCCGACAGCTTCATCACTTTATGGCTCGCGCGGACGAAACGGGGCCATCCTTATTACCACCAAGAAAGCCCAAAACGAAGGCCTCGAAATTACTGTTTCCAATAACACCATGGTTTCGGCAGGGTTTACCGTTTTCCCTGAAACACAAACTGAATATGGTAACGGCTCGAACGGAAAGTATGAATTCTGGGACGGACAAGATGGCGGGATTTCTGACGGTGACATGATTTGGGGGCCAAAATTTTCGGATAACCTGGATATTCCGCAGTGGAACAGCCCTGTTTACGACAATGTTACCGGTGAAACAATTCCATGGTGGGGCGATGTTTCGGGAACACAATACGACGATAAATCGCGCTACTCAAGAGTTCCAACTCCATGGGAATACCACAATAACCTGAAAGATTTTTTAAGAACAGGCATTATATCAACTACCAATTTTTCGGTTGCTTCAAAAAGCAAAAAATCCTCAACACGCTTTTCAGGCTTTTATCAGTCAGAAAAAGGAAGGGTTCCGAATACCGAATTAAAAACCGGTGGGCTTACTTACAATGCCGTTTACAAATTGGCAGAAACGGTAACCCTCGACACCAAACTTTCATTCAATAAAGTGTATTCGCCCAACTATCCGCGATATGGTTACGGGCCAAAAAACCACATGTACACTATTCTTATCTGGATGGGAGACGACGTGAACGGGCAGGACCTTAAAGAACACTTGTACATTCCTGGCCAGGAAGGTTATCGCCAGGCCAATTACAACTATGCCTGGTACAACAACGTATATTTTGCCGCATACGAGTTAAATCAGAAATACGACCAAAATACTGTAAACGGACAAATTAAACTGAAATGGGACATCACCGGAGACCTGAGCCTTCAGGGAAGAAGTTCGGCTGTATTAAAACATCTTTTCGAAAACAGGGAAAGTCCAAAATCGTATCTGAACTACGGCGACCCGCGCGAAGGCGACTATAAGACCTGGAACTACGACCAGGTGAATGTGGACAATGATGTTTTGCTTTCTTATAAAAAGGACTTCTCTGATAAATTCGGGATGAGCGTGAATGCCGGTGCTTCCATGTTTTACAAAAAATACCAGCAGGAATACAACGCAACCGATGGATTGGTTGCGCCATGGGTTTACAGCCTTAACAACTCGCTCGGAAATGTAAAGGCATCGACTTATTACGAACAACGGGAAACGCGCAGTATTTTTGGCACCTTGACCATGGACATGATAAATACATTCTTTCTAACGCTCACGGCAAGAAACGACTGGTCGTCAACCTTACCCGAATTGAACAACTCGTATTTCTACCCATCTGTTTCGCTGAGTACTTTGGTTTCGAACCTCATCCAACTTCCTGAAGCTTTTGATTATCTGAAAGTTTACGGATCGTGGGCCGAAGTTTCAAGCGATTTATCCCCTTATCAAATTTCGTCGTACTACAATAATGCAGGGATATACGACGGGAACTCAAAAGTTACTTATCCTTCAACCATAATAAATCCAAACATTAAACCAGAAAAGTCGACATCGTTTGAGTTAGGCCTTTCTTCAGTGTTTTTCAAAAACAGGTTAAGTTTTGATTTTACATACTATAATATTGTGGATGAAAACCAGATTATTAACCTGCCAACCTCGGAAGCCAGTGGGTTTGAATCCAGAAAAGTGAATGGGAACCAGTATACTACCAACGGTTTCGAAATAATGTTGAACGCCAATCCTGTTAAAAACAAAAACTTCCGTTGGGATTTAGGTTTAAACTGGTCGGCCAGCGTAAAAAAACTGACGGATATTTATGGCGGAGCTGAAAAATACGGTAACTATTCGCTAAATGAACGTGTTGACAATTACTACTCTACCGGATGGATGAAAACTGCCGATGGCGAATTAATTGTATCCGAATCAACCGGATTACCTACCCGGGATCCATTCCCCCAAATGTTTGGGCACCTTGATCCAAACTGGAGATTCGGGTTGCAAAACCATTTTAAATACAAAAAATTATCGCTCGATGTTGATATCGATGGGGTAGTTGGTGGTGTTATCCGTTCACTTACGATAGAAAAGATGTGGTGGGGTGGCAAACATCCCAATTCGGTGGAGTACCGCGATGCTGAATACGCTGCCGGCCAGCCGGTTTATGTTCCCGTTGCGGTTAATATAGTTAGCGGCGAATTGACCACCGACACCAACGGCAAGGTTATTTCGGATACACGTGTTTACAAATCCAACGAAACCGCCGTTAGCTGGCAAACCTGGAGCCAGAATTATCCATACCGCGCTAAAGTCACCGAAGCCGAAAGTAAAACGTTTGCCAATGTTTTCGACAGAAGTTATGTGAAACTCCGGAAAGCGGCTTTTAACTACGATTTAACCGAACTGGTTAACATCCACGCCTTCAAAAAAATTGAAGCTACAGCTTATGGCTATAACCTTTTAATGTGGAAAAAAGCAGATATCATTGACCCCGATTACGGCGACGATGAAAACCTGCAGGACCCATCAACAAGATATCTTGGGCTGGGATTAACCGTTACATTTTAATGAATGATTGAAATAAAAAGCTTACAAAGATGAAAAAACATATTTTAATATTATTTCTGTTTGTTCTGACACTAAGTTCATGTAAAGATTTAACAGAACTGAACATTAATCCAAACAATGTTCCTGAAACACACCCCCGGCTTCTGCTGACCAACATCGAATGGAATGCTTTCCAGGTAAAAGGTGTTGGGCCGATGTTTGCATCGCGAATGGTACTTCAAACCGATGGCGAAGACGCCAATCAATATTACACCTGGACAAGGGGAGACTTTGGCGTTTATAATAATCTTAGAGATGTTACGAAAATGATAGAAGAAGCCCATCGGATCGAAAGTCCGGCTTATGTTGCCCTTGGCAAATTCTTTCGTGCTTATTATTTCTTCAACCTTACCCTCACTTTTGGCGATGTTCCTTACCGCGACGCGCTGAAAGGTGAAACCGATGAAACTTACACTCCTGTTTACGATACACAAAAAGAAGTATTTACCGGGATTTTACAGGAACTGAAAGAAGCGGAAGAATTACTGGCGAATGATAACAGTATCATTGCAGGCGACATTATCTACAACGGGAACACAGAACAATGGAGAAAATGCGTAAACTCTTTCCGTTTAAAAGTTCTGATTTCCTTGTCGAAAAAAACTTCAGATTCCGATTTAAATGTTAAGACAGCTTTCCAAAACATTTTTGCAAATTCTCCCTTGATTGAATCGAATGCCGACAACGGCCAGTTGCTGTTTGTCGATGAGCTGGGAAGCCGCTACACCGAGTACAACAGCAGCAGTTATGGTTCTGCCCGTTATATGGATTCAACATTTATTCAGCGTCTTCAGGACAGACACGATCCCCGCCTGTTTATTTTCTGCGGGCAAACACGTGTTGCCAAGGAAACAGGTTTGGCTATCAACGACTTTTCTGCTTATGAAGGTGGCGACCCGATTGCACCGTACAACGAGGTAAACCTGAAAGCTGCCGATGGAAAAGTTTCGAAAATAAACCTGAGATATACGACTGACCCGACAACCGAACCCAGTGTATTTATGGGCTACTCAGAACTGGAGCTGATTTTGGCCGAAGCAAGTGTTCGGGGCTGGATTAGTTCCCCTGCAAAAGATCATTACGAAAATGCAGTAAAAGCATCTTTTGGATTTTATAATACCTATGCAGCTGATTATGCCGGTTATGTGGATGAAGCGGCTGCAGAAACCTATTTATCGGAAACACTTGTCGACTTCGCCAATGCCAATACCGATGATGCAAAAATGGAACTGATAATGATGCAGAAATACCTTCTCTCATTCCTGCAGGGCGGCTGGCGAATGTATTTTGACCATTTAAGAACAGGATACCCTGAATTCAGAATTACTGAAGGCGTTACACCTCCGCTGCGCTGGATGTACCCAAACAGCGAATACCAGCAAAACAGTGTAAATGTAACCGATGCAATTACCCGTCAGTTTGGCGAAGGCAATGACAAAACAAGAGTAACTCCCTGGTGGTTACAATAGTTTTTTTTCATAGAAATAGTTATTACAAGGTCTGTTGGTAATCTTGCCGGCAGACCTTTCAATTATCTGCGAAAATGGATCGAAGAAAATTTACAGGTGCATTTTTAGGCGCCACAGCAATAATGATTTCACCCTTTCCCTCAAAAAGCACTACCTTAAAAAAGTTGATAAAAAACAGCAGTACCAGCATACTGAGAGAAAGTCATCGCGGGTTCATCCGACTTTTTCCTGAGAATACCATCCCAGCCTTTGAAGCCGCTGTTAAAACCGGTGCCGACCGGATTGAGATGGATTTAAGACTAAGTTCTGATGGAAAAATGGTGATTGTCCACGACGAAACTGTTGACCGCACCACCAACGGACAAGGTTTTGTCCATAACCTGAGTCTGGATAAATTAAAAAAGCTGGATGCAGGTTCATGGAAATCTTCTGATTTTAAAGGACTGACTATCCCAACCCTGGAGGAGGCTTTTAATGTTGCCAAAGGAAACTGTTTTGTAAATATCGATTTAAAAGATGCCAATGAAACATTTCTCCACGAAAGTAAACTGCATGGTTTATCAGTGGCGGTTTGGGGTGTTCTGGAAGAAAATGATATGTTAACCCTAATTGAGCTTGGCGTGGATTCGATAATGACCGATAATCTTGATTTATTGAATAAGGCCTTGTTGAAAACAACCGTTATAAAGATATTTAATCTCAATAGAATTATTTCTTACATAGTAGTCCCGGGCATTTTTCCCGGAATATTTAAAATCCGCACGCTATTCTGTGGTTAAGACTTCCGGACTTGCTTATAAAAACCGAAATAAAACTCGTGCCAATAATAAAGTTAGATAAACAACGTTTTTAGGCTGAAGGCAGAAAACAATCTTTGAGAGAAGATTTTCATTTATTTAATTCGGTATTGCCTTCAAAGAGGGGTGCAAGGCATCCCTCTTTTTTTAGCCCCTCCCACCTCCCCAAAAGGAAATTAGCACCAGATAAAGTCAAGTTTCAGGGCACAAAGCAAGCGGATACAAAATCAATTCCTATTTTCGGAAAATGAAGAAAATAGAAAACGAAGAAGAATTTCTAAGGCTTTGCGACTGGTGCATCGACCGCGAACCCAAACTCGACGTGGTGATCCGCGAATACGGGTACCCGCCGTTCTGGCACCGCGAGCCCAACTTTGCCACTTTAATTCTTACGATTCTCGAACAACAGGTTTCGCTGGCTGCTGCCAAAGCGGCTTTCCTGAAACTGGTAGAAATGGTAGAGGAAGTTACACCCTTTAACCTTCTTCGGCTTAGCGATGAAGAATTGCGTACCTGCTATTTCAGTCGTCAAAAAATTAGTTATGCCCGTGTGTTGGCTACCGAAATTATTGAGGGAAACCTTAACCTGGAAGAATTGAACAGACTTCCCGAAGATGAGATACGCAAGCGCCTGGCCACGCTAAAAGGCATCGGAAACTGGACTGTAGATATGTACGTATTGATGAGCCTGCACTTTGCCGATATTTTCCCTCCCGGCGACCTGGCTACCATCAAAGCAGTTTACGAACTAAATCTTGTACCGCCTGAACATACCAAAGAAGATATCATTGAATACATGAAGGGCTTTTCGCCTTACCGCTCGGTGGCCACTTATATTTTATGGCATGCCTACATCGAAAAACGCAAACTAACATTGGAATAAGTATTTAGCCTTTTTATATCTTTACCAAAAACCGATGCAGATCAACAATAAAATAACGCCTTTCCTGACCGGTCCTTACCTCTTTTTCGGATTAATCCTTGTTCCCTTTTTATTTTTCTCCTTAAGCAATCATAATGTATCTGGATCAATTATTTCCCTGGCAATTATGTGGTATGTTTTTGGTACTTATTCCGGCATAGAAATCGATGCAGACAAACGTATCTACAAAGCATACAATAAACATTTCGGTCTGTTAAAGTCGGGACAGTGGCATTCGCTCGATAACTTTATTGGCCTTACCCTCGTCCCGATGAAAAGTGTGTACCGGATGTACAGTCGTTCGAACCGCGAAAATACTTCCGAAAACCAGGAATTCAGGATCTACCTGGTAAACAGCGCCAAAAAACCGGCGGTGGAAATTAAGCGTTGCAAAACACTGGAAAGCGGGTTGCAAAGCATCGATGAATTTTCGATTTGGTTAAAGCTTCCGGTGTATTCGGTAAAACACTGATTCATCCCTTTAATATCCTTTTTCATCGCAAGATGTCAAATCTGTTCGCCCGGCTCATATCGTTTCTTCATTTTTTTCGTTATTTATACACGTCAATTTTCAGAAAACAAAAATCATGAAGTCACTACTAAGCATTCTTCTCCTCCTGGTTATGATCAGTCCTGCCGGTGCGCAAGGCAAAAAACGCGACAAGGTAAAGCGTAAATACCGCAGTGTGGAAGCCGTTTCGGCCACGCTACCTTCGGTATTTATCCGTGGCGCCATTTACAACGAAGAATACCATCCTCTTCCCGGCGCTACAATAACTATTGATGGAACTGCCAAAGGAGTAAATACCAACGAAGACGGCGAGTACCTAGTCCAGGGACTGGTTACCGGAACCGCGCGGATCAGGGTGTCGTTTATTGGATACAAAACCCATACTTCGGATATAATTTTGCGCGCCGGGCAAAACGAAAAAAACGTAATGCTGCAACAGGATGACATTCACCTCGAACCAATTTTGGTGAGTGCCCAGAAACGCGAGCAACAAATACTGGACGTTCCCACCGCTATTTCATCGGTGAGCAATAATACGATGACGAATTCACACATTACCGACCTGAGTTTGATGAGTGAGTTTGTACCCGGTTTGTATATCCGCGAACAAGGCGCCAACCTTCCCACTTTTGTGATACGCGGACTCACCAGCGACGAAGTGAGCCCGAGCGCGCAGCCCCGTGTTTCGGTGTATTTTAATAATGTACCCATCAACCGGGCAAGTGGCGCTTCGCTCGAACTATACGATATGGACCGGGTAGAAGTTTTAAAAGGCCCGCAGAATACACTTTTTGGAAGAAGCGCACAAGCCGGGGCCATTCATTTTGTAAGTAAAATGCCCACCAGCGAGTTTGAAGGGACCCTGAGCGCCGGTTTTGGAGAATACGGACAAAAAGAAGTGCGCGGAGCGTTAAACGTACCAATCATTGAAAATAAACTGGCTGTAAGGGCCGCTGGTATTTACAGTGTAATGGATGGCTATGTAAGCAATACCTTTGGCGGCAAGCTTATGGGAAAAGAAACACTGGGGGGACGTTTTTCAGCACGCTATCACCCCGCCTGGAACCACCACATCGACCTGGCGCTGAACTACCAGAAAGACCAGACTCCTGGCATTGCATTTATGAGCCCTGTCTTTCCGAACACCGAGGGGGTTGCAGATATATTCAGCGGAGTTGCCTCGCACGAGCAGGGCGCTTACCTCGGAACAGGAAAACAGATTTTTGATGCCATACTCAACTATAAATTCTATATCAACGAGCATAATTACTGGTCGTCACTAACTTCATACCGCAGCACTCAATCGAATGCCCGATGGGATGGCGACGGGACCGCTTCGGCAGCTATCGACATGTCAGAAGACGGCGGCGCAACCCAATTCTACCAGGAAATCAGGGGCAATTTCTCGAATGCCAGGATGAACGGCGTGATGGGTGCCGGTTACTGGTGGGAAAAGGCCGATCAACGCTACTGGTTTTCGCCCAACGAGCAAAACCTGGCCAGCCTGATGCTCCTCCCCGAACCCAGGCCCGTAACTCCCGACGGACAGCCAGTGGTAATTCCATTTGTACCTGCCAATCCCGAAGCCGGAATCGAAGACCCAATTATTTTGCCAACCAATCACCAGGAAGATAATTACAGCCGGGCCAACAACATGGCCGCCGAAGCTTTTCTGGATGTGAGTTACCAGCTTACCCGGAAATTCTTTGTTTCGGGTGGTATGCGCGCCGTGTACGACCGTTACAAACTAAATAACCAGGCCGACTTTGTGGGTGGCGATCCGTCAGGGCTTGGAGTGCTGTCGGGTAATTATCCGAATGTGTTTTTCCGGCCCGGCGACGAACAGTCCATCAGCAAAAACACTTTGTCGTTTACCTGGAGGGGCGGGCTAAAATACCGGATCAGCGAGTACGGGAACATTTATGCCAACTATTCGCGCGGACGCAGGCCAAATGTATTGCAGTTTACTTCTACCGGCGAAAAAGAAGTGTTGGATGCCGAGGTGCTCGACAACTTCGAGCTGGGTTTTAAGGCCGATTTTCTCAACCGTGTTTTTCTGGATATAAACGGATTTTACCAGTTGTACAAGAATTTCCAAACCCAGGCTTGGGTAGCCGGTCCCGAAAACGGCGAATTCAACCTGCTTTTTAAAGACAGTGGAAAAGCCACCGCCTATGGCGCCGAAGCCAGTATTCGTGCAGCCGTGCTCGAAAAACTCGATATTTTTGCCAACTATGCCTGGCTGGTTACTTCGTTCGATTCGACAGATGTTGACGGAATGACACAGGCATATGCAGGAAACGTTTTCAGGCTGGCGCCCGAGCAGAGTTTTAATGTCGGGTTATATGCGCACGTTCACATCCTGCCAACCATTCAACTTTTTATAACCCCTTCCTATTCCTGGAAATCGCATATGTTTTTTGAAGACGCCAACACTCCCGGACTGGAACAGGATGCTTACGGCTTGCTCAACATCAACGGCGGACTGGAGTTTGATAAACCCAACATCATTTTCTCGGTTTGGTCCAGTAATGTTCTTGATCAGGATTACGCCACCAGCGGCGGAAACACCGGCGCCCTGTTTGGCGTGCCTACTTTTGTGCCCGGGCCACCGCGAATGATCGGGACTAAACTAACCTGGAACTTTGGTGAAAAGGAAAAACGGCGGTCGAGGACAATGAATTAATAAAATTGCGGTATAACCTGAGGCGATATTAATTTACTGGCTTATCTTACCCGCTAAATTAAAAATGTAATTTATTAAGACGAATATGAACAAGGAAACGTTAGAAACGGACGATTATTTAGCCAACCACTATATCCATAAAAGCAATTGGTTACGCGCGGCAGTTCTGGGCGCCAACGACGGGATATTATCCACTGCGAGTATCGCTATCGGGGTTGCTGCCGCAAGTGCATCGCGTGAACCGGTTGTGTTGGCAGCGTTGGCCGGACTGGTAGCCGGCGCCTTATCGATGGCCGCCGGTGAATATGTTTCGGTTAGCTCGCAAACCGATGTTGAGACAGCAGATATTGAGCGTGAAAAGGAAGAACTGATAGATATGCCTGAGCTTGAATTGCAACGATTGGCAGAAATATATGAAAAGAGAGGCTTGCAAAAAGAAACCGCGATGACCGTGGCAAAAGAGCTGTCGGAAAAGGACGCGCTGGCGGCACACATCAGGGACGAACTCGGCATCAACGAAATCAACAGGGCCAACCCGATTCAGGCCGCCTTGGCTTCGGGTGCAGCCTTTACCGCCGGTGGCATCCTACCCCTGATCGTGACCTTATTTTTCCCAGTCAAAAATATGGAGTACGCCTTGTATACTTCTGCCTTGTTTTTCCTGATTGTGTTGGGAGCGCTGGCTGCAAAAACAGGGGGTTCGAGTATTAATAAAGCGGTTATCCGTATTACTTTCTGGGGAACGGTTGCCATGGGATTGACCGCTTTGGTTGGGTATCTTTTTAATGTACAGGTTGGCTAAAACCCTTAAGGATGTTTCATTCATGTCTGATATTTATATCTATTTTGCCCATACAGGGCTTATCTCCGGATGTTATAGTTCTTCGTGTAAATATCCCACCGCTGCTGCCAAAAATAATTGGATTTAATAGGGCAAAACCTAATCATAAGGTGCAACGCGCGGAAAATATGTGTAGATTTATAGAACAATAAACAAACATAAGGTACAGGGCACCGATACCTTATTCATTCTTTTGCACTAATGTTTCGGAGCTCTGCTCCTTTATCTACAACGGAAAATTTGTATCTATAAATATCTTGCAGCGCTGCTGCTTAAAAATGATCGGGTTTAATAGAGCAAAACGAAAACAAAAGGTACAACGCGCCGATACCCCATAAACCAATGGTTCCTATAAATATCCCAACGCGCTGCTGCTCAAAAATAATTGGATTTAATAGGGCAAAACCTAATCATAAGGTGCAACGCACCGAAAATATGTGTAGATTTATAGAACAATAAACAAAACACAAGGTGCAGCGCACCGGTAACCTTTCAAATAATAATAAAATGGCAAATACCTACACACAAGCCTATTTTCACCTGGTGTTTTCGCCCAAAAACCGCAATGCCTTAATCGACAAAACCTGGTCTGATGAATTATGAGCTAAAAATATTTCGCAGCTCTTCTGCTAATAACCTGACCTCGCAAAACAGCCTGCAAAACAAGGGATAACCTGATCTTCAGCCAACTCGTTGACGTAAACTATCAGATATCTTCGTTTTAGTTTCTGCACATAAAAATAGTCTGATAAACCCGGGTTCGCCCCGGGATTTTTATTTATACAGCTTTTCGGTCCCTTGTTTGGGTAATTCGTAATAATATATTCTGTTTGAGAAGTTGTCGTAGAATTGCTAATTCGCACCGGTAAAGGGCTAATCTCATTTAAAAACAAATTCACCCGATGTCTGTCAGTTGACAGATCATCGGGTGAATCGCTTATGGCTTGCGGCTATGCGTCCGCCTCTATTTTATTCCTTCCAGTCGATCATTCTTCCGGGAGTCCATGGAGCGCCAATTTTATTGAGCTCGGTCTCGATGGCCGGGATATCGGTTTCCACAATGCGTTTCAGTGTATTGAGTACCGGAGGGAATTCTTCTTTTAAAATTTCGTAATTCTGTTTTTCGCTGGTGGTAATTCCACTGGTCGACCCCATGTGCGTGTAGGTAATATTACTCAACCGGGTATTCAGCGAAACTTCGGCCGGCGGCACTTCTTCGGCGCTGGCCTTGGCTTTTAAACCGTTCATTTTAAAGTTAAGTTCTTCGAGTTCAACTCCCAATGCACGGGCTTTGTTCATCAGGTCCTGGCTGGCGCCCGGAGTCGAGTAAATCGCCTGCTTGATGTTTTCAACCTTGCTGCTGGCCTCGCCAATCAGCCGGCCAGTGCCAACCACGGCAATGGCCAGTTTTTGCACTTTTTTGGCAAACTCAACATTTTCCTTGTAATCGGCAGCCGGCAAAGTTGTATTGTCCAGTTTTCTACAGGTAAATTCAACCGGATCGACAAGGTTTGTCAGTTCGCCTTCGTGCCACAATTGCATACCCACTTTGTAGGCGCCGGGCATTACCAAAATACCCCCGCCGCCGCCATAACGACGGCCACGGCCACGGCCACCCTCTGCTACCGGGCTAAAACTTCCATTCACGCTTGCAGTTGTTGGCATGGCATAACGCAAATCCCAGTTGATGCGGTTCAGGCCTTTTGATGGCGATGCGGTTAACTGACGGACTACATTGTTATCGGCATCGTAAATGGTAAAGATCAAATGCGATTTTTCCTGTTTTTCTTCCAGTTCAAGCTCTCTCCAGGTGGGTTGTGGAATGGGTTCGCCGGCTTCGAAAAGCTTTTTCTCCTGTTCTTTGCGCAACTGTGCTTTTGTTTTTGGAACTTCTTTCAGATAATATGTAAAAGTTGCCCCAAAACCAGGATTATCCGAAGTAAAATAGGTACTTCCCTGGTTGCTTTTCCCACTGGTCTGTACAAACATCATGGCATCTTTTATCGGCAGAATAGCTGCCTTTTCATCCTTCATTTCTTCCGAGATTTCGCGCAAGGGGCTGTAGTCGTCAAGAATGTAAAAACCGCGTCCGAAGGTGGCGATAACCAAATCGCTTTCGCGTTGTTGCATCACGATATCCATTACCGGGATTGTAGGAAGGCCCGATTTTAGTTGCACCCAGTTGGCGCCGTTGTCTATGGTAAAGAAAATGCCAAATTCGGTACCTGCAAAAAGCAGTTCTGGACGTTTGTAATCCTGAATGACCGTGTGCACCGAACCATTTTCAGGAAGGTTGCCGCTGATAGAAACCCATGTTTTTCCTTTGTCGGAGCTTTTAAATACGTAAGGTTTAAAATCATCACGCTTCAGGTTATCAAAAGTGGCGTAAACCACGTTCTCATCAAACTGATCGGCTTGAATATCGCTCACGTAGGTATATTCAGGAACACCGGGGAATGATTTTACCTGGCTCCAGTTTTTACCGCCATCTTCAGTTACCGAAATCACTCCGTCGTCGGTTCCGGCATACAGCAAACCTGCTTTTAACGGCGATTCATTTAAAGCCACGATGGTTCCCCACTGCGAGGTTGACACGTCTTTTGCCACAGCATCAGCCGGCCAGTATTTCCCCATCACCGGGAAAGAGTTACGGTCGACCTGTGCAGTAAGGTCGTCGCTTATTACTTCCCAGGTATCTCCACGATCTTCGCTACGGAAAACCTTGTTGGCAGCCATGTATAAACGGGTTGGTTTGTGCGGACTAACAAACAACGGTGTGTTCCAGTTCCATTTGTAGGTAAGTTCGCCTTTGCGTTCGGTAGGGCGAATATCAATGCGTTCGCCGCTTTTTTTATCATATCTCACCACGTTTCCGTATTGCGATTCGCTGTAAACGATATCGGGATTATCGGTTTCAACTGCCGACCAGAAACCATCGCCGCCGGTGGTAACAAACCACTCGTCGTTAATCACGCCACTTCGGCTGGTTGTCATCGACGGGCCACCCATCGAATTGTTGTCCTGGGTTCCCCCATACACATAGTAAAAAGGTTCCGTGTTGTCGACAACCACGCGATAGAATTGTGTAACAGGCAGGTTTTCCTTAAAATCAAAGGTTGCCCCGGCATCCCAGGTTTCGTAGATTCCGCCATCGCCACCGATCATGTAATGTTCGGTATCTTTTGGATCAATCCAAATGGCATGATCATCAACGTGGCGGCCATTGGTACTGATGGTTGTCCAGGTTTTGCCACCATCGATGGTAAAACGTGAAACCGTTTCGGTGGAATATACTTTATCGACATTAACAGGGTCGCAAACAATTTCGTTGTAATACTGACCGCTTGAATGATAGTCGCTCATTTTATTCCAGCTTTCGCCTTTGTCGGTCGAGCGGAAAAAACCGCCTTTGTCATCGGCAGCTTCCATAATCAGGTACACGTAATTCGAATTCACCGGCGACACCGCAATTCCCATTCCACCTAAATCAACTCCGGGCAAACCTTTGGTAACCTTTCTCCAGTTTTCGCCCCCATCGGTACTTTTATACACGGCCGATTCAGGTCCGCCACCAATTTTGGTGAACGATGTCCTGCGACGTTGTTCCGAAGTGGCGTACATAATATCGGGATTGCATGGATCGATGACCACGTTGTTCACCCCGGTATTTTCACTAATTTCCAATACCTTATTCCAGGTTTCGCCACCATCGGTACTTTTATACAAACCACGTTCGCCGCCAGGGCCCCATGCCGATCCTTCGGCTGCTACAAAAACCACATTCGAATTTCGCGGGTCGATCACGATCCCGCCAATTTGCCGGCTTTCTTTCAGCCCCATGTTTTTGAATGATTTTCCGCCGTCGAGCGACTTATAAACGCCGTCGCCATACCCGAGTGCGCGTTGGTGGTTGTTTTCGCCTGTACCCACCCAAACCACATTGGCGTTGTTCGGATCGAGTTTTACCACACCAATCGAATACGAACCGTAGTTATCAAAAATGGGTTTCCAGGTAGTTCCGTTGTTTTCGGTTTTCCAAACGTTGCCACTGGCTACACCCACGTAATATTCTTTGGTGTTTTCGGGATTTACCGCAAAATCGGCAATTCGGCCGCTGGCCCAGGCGGGGCCAATGCTGCGCCATTTTAATCCACTAACCAAATCCGAATTCACAAAGGCTTTGGGTTCGTCCTTTTTATCCTCTTTTTTCTTTTGGGCAAAACCTACCGTGGAGGAAATAAGCACGGCAAGCATGAACAGTGCAAGCTTTTTCATAAAGTAATATTTGAATTAAAAATTATTCACGTTGGTTCAGGTTTCGAAAAGTGTTAATCGATCATGAAACATTGGTATAGGTTGAAGCTGCTGAATATAACAAAAATCCGGTATTGAAAACAAGATAAATGTCAATAAAGCAAAAATCAGAAAAGGTCTCATAAACGCAAAAATGGCGCATCGTTGGATGCGCCATTCTATGAATACTTATATTTTTTGTTTTTGCCTAAAAATTCAATACATCTTTCAGGTTTTTGTATCCTGTTTTACTGACTTTCAGTTTGGTTTTATCATGAAGAATAACTATGTACGATTCCTTTTCGTACTGCTGAATCTCGGCAATTTCGTTCACTTTAACAATGTACGAACGGTGTATACGCACAAAGTCGTTCGGGTTGAGCGAGGTTTCGAAATACTTCATGGTTTTTTGCTTCATCCAGCGACCTTCGTTGGTGTAGATCATCACATAGTCGTCCATCGACTCGATGTAACGTACCGCATCGATCGGGGCAATGTGGATTTTGTTTCTGTCTTTTACCACGATCCGGTCGAGGTACTCTTCGCGTGGAAATTCGCCCAGTTTTTCGATTACGTCCGATTCTTTTCCTTCTTTCTGAATCCGGGCGATGACCTTTGCCACGGCTTCTTCCAAACGGTCGCGTGAATATGGTTTCAGGAGATAATCCACCGCGTTATATTCAAAAGCCTTCAGCGCATATTGATCGTATGCCGTAGCAAAAATAATCTGTGGTTTGTGCTCCAGTAATTCGAGCATTTCGAAACCCGTGATCTTGGGCATCTGTATGTCGAGAAAAACAAGATCGGGTTTTAGTTCGTTGATCATTTTTACGCCTTCGAAACCGTTTTCACATTCAGCGATCAGTTCGATGCCTTCGATATCGTTCAGAAATGATTTCATCAGATGGCGAGCCAGCTCTTCATCTTCCACTATTATGGTCCGCAATGTTTCATTCATTGTTTTTTGGATTTTGAGGAATAGTTAATGTTACGGTAAATTCGTTGTTCGTATTTTCAATTTTCATTAAATGCGGGTTGGCATAAATAACCTGAAGACGGTCGCGGATATTCCGCAAACCAATGCCCTCGCCTTTTTTGCTCATCACATTTTTATCGTAAGTATTGCTGATACTAACCACCAAATGGTTTTCGATATATTTGCAATGCGTGATCACATCCACTGCTTCGGTGGCTTCGTACACCCCGTATTTAATGGCGTTCTCGTACAAAGGTTGAAGGATCATGTTTGGGATTTCAGCGTTCAAACACGCCTCTTCGATAGCAAAAACCGGGTTGAGTTTTCTCCCGAAACGCACTTTTTCAATGCTCAGGTATAACTTGTTGTTTTCGAGTTCCTGTTTAAACGATACTTTCTCGTGTTGGTCGTGTTTTAGCGAATAGCGCATCAATTGCGAAAGATTGATCACCATCTCCTGGGCACGTGCCGGGTCGGTCATGGTCAGCGACGAAATGCTGTTTAAACTATTAAACAAAAAATGTGGATTAATCTGCGATTTCAGAGCCTGAAGTTCAGCTTCCTTCACCAATGCCTTTAAATGTGTTTCGTCCTTTACTTTATCTTTGAATGCGTAATAATAGTTAACTGCATAAAAGAAAATCACAAAAGCAACATACATGGCGTAGCCAGCCACAGCGCGGTTAAACACGGTTTGTCCGAGCCATTCCTCAGTGTTGGGGTGAAATATTTTAATGATCACCACTCCGATGTACATCCATAAAAAAACGATGATGGTTGCAGCAATCAGATGAGCCAGAATAATTCGAAGCACACCAGAATCTTCGAGAGTACTGAATTTGATTACATACCAAATCGCAGCGCCGATTACTGCATACAGGATAATAAACGCAAAAATTTCGATCATAGCCCTTTCAACCGGCACACCGTTCACCAGGGTGGCAATCAAAACAACCACCGTGGAAGCCACGAGCCAAAATATGCCGTAGCCAACACTCAGTCTCGGATTGGTAAAGAAAGGGTGGCGAAAATCCATTGTTACATGTATTTTATTTCGACGCCCCCGAAAGCTGCAAAACCTTTAATAATGAGGGTCTTCGACGGATCGGTTATAATGTGGTTAATCGAAGAACCGCGTTTATCGGTAAATGCGCCAAAAACAGCAGTGACCTCGTTTTTAACGGTCCAGTCGGGCGGAACTTTAAAACCCGCGCCGCCAAATAGTGTGAGACAGTCGATTACAGCACCGTGTTCAGAAAGCCTGGCCTGACGAAGGTCATACTCCGTTCCGCCAAAAACTGAACTGGTTTTACCTCCCATAAAATTTTGAGAATCAATGTACACTTCGCGACCACCAAAAATTACAAAATCATCGAAAAAATTATGGTTGCTGCTGGTGTGTCCGGCTTCAAATATAAGTGGCTCTTTTTTATTTTTTCCGCCTTGCGTAACAAGAAGTACTACACCCACGCCAACAATTAGCATGGGCCAGCCAATTCCTTTCAGTTCGGGAGGAATATTTGTGATTTCGGGAAGAAGGAAAAAACCACCTATAACGATAAGTATCGTTCCTGTTGTTTTGTTGCCGCCAATAATCGAGAAAATCCCGATACCTATCAATAGCATTTGCCACGAGATCAGGATATCGTCCCAGAATTTCGGGATCAGGTTCAATCGTTCAAGTATCCAAAGACTGCCCACGACAATCATGAATACTCCAAAATAAACCCTTTTATTCGATGAATGCATTTTTTCCATTTCTGTATTTTTTCGGTTTCAAATATCGAATCCCACTTCTAATAATATTGTCAGCAATCGGTAAATTTCCTTTAATTATCGGTGTAAGCATTCAAAATATGTGTGCTACAATGGCAATTCCAACCCCAATTAACAAAAGTGGCAGGAGCAAAAAGAATACGGCTCCCGAAAATACGAAAAGCCCCGGCAATAAAAATATGCCTCCGATAATAAGTAACACCAATCCGGATGAACGTCTGCCTGCCATCAAAACCAGCCCGACCAAAATCAGAACCATCTGCCACGAAAAGACAATGTGGGCCAAACCTCCAAATACTTTTCCAACGGGAGCAAAAATATGATTGATATGAAAAAACGGAAAGCCGTATAAGAATCCCGTTTGTTTTACTATCCATAATACTCCGATTACGATCAGAACAATAGCTAATCCATTTCTTGTTTGATCTTTGTTTGATAACTGTTCCCGGTCGATTCGTTCCATGATTTGTTTCCTTAAATTAGCGAATCAAATGTAACAAACCCTTTTGACAAACAGGATTAACATTCGGTTAACATCAGGTATGTGTCGGTAAAACACGATGATTTTGAAAAAAGAAAATGATGCTGCTCTTGATTGGAATTGTGGTAGAAATAAAAAAGCAGGAGAAATTCCCGCTTTTATTTTATTGTTTGCTTTGTTCTTTTGCCCACGAATCGCGAAGAGCAACCGTACGATTAAAAACCGGTTTATTGGGTGTTGAATCGGGATCCATATTAAAGTAACCCAAACGCTCGAACTGGAAATGATCGAAGGGTTTCGAATCTTTCACAAATGGTTCGAGATAACAATCAGGCAGAACTTTTAACGAACCGGGGTTCATGAAATCTTTAAAGTCAACATCCTCGTGTCCCGAAGGATCTTCATCGTTAAACAAACGGTCGTACATGCGCACCTCCGATTTAACAGCATGCGCGGCAGAAACCCAGTGCAAGGTAGCTTTAACTTTTCTGCCGTCGGGCGAATTTCCGCCTTTCGAGGCTGGATCGTAGGTACAATGTAATTCAACAATCTCTCCGTTTTCGTCTTTGATTACATCGGTGCAGGCAATAAAATATGCATAACGCAGACGTACTTCCCTGCCCGGACCTAAGCGGAAAAACTTGTGTGGCGGATCTTCCATAAAATCGTCGCGTTCAATATAAAGTTCACGGCTAAAAGGTACTTTTCGTGTTCCGGCCGATTCATCTTCCGGGTTATTTATAGCATCCAATTCTTCTGTTTGTCCTTCCGGATAATTGGTAATTACCACTTTCAAGGGGTTAATAACCCCCATTACACGTTGTGCAGTTCTATTTAAATGTTCGCGCACACTAAATTCGAGCAGCGAAACATCGATCATTCCATCTACTTTGGTAACGCCAATCTTATCAGAGAAATTACGGATCGACTCGGGTGTATAACCCCGGCGGCGCAAACCCGAAATGGTGGGCATCCTTGGATCGTCCCAACCATTTACGTGATTATCTTTAACCAGTTCGAGCAATTTACGCTTGCTCATAACGGTGTAGGTCAGGTTTAAACGGGCAAATTCAATTTGTCGCGGACGGTAATCGGACTCTTGCAACTGATCAACAAACCAGTCGTACAACGGACGATGCACTTCAAATTCCAAGGTGCAAATCGAATGAGTGATGCCTTCCCAAAAATCGCACTGACCGTGTGCATAATCATACATCGGGTAAATACACCATTTGTCGCCTGTGCGATGATGATGCGCTTTCATTATCCGGTACATAATTGGGTCGCGCATGTGCATATTTGGCGAAGCCATGTCAATTTTTGCGCGTAAAACTTTCTCTCCTTCGTTAAATTCACCGGCAGTCATCCGGGCAAATAAGTCGAGGTTTTCTTCTACCGAACGTGTTCGGAAGGGACTTTCGACACCCGGTTTTTGAGGGGTTCCACGCTGCTGGCTGATGGTTTCTGCATCCTGATCATCTACATATGCTTTTCCTTCTTTTACCAGTTGAATTGCAAACTCGTGGAGTTTTGGAAAAAAATCGGAGGCATAATACAAACGGTCTTCCCAGTCGAAACCCAGCCACCGAACATCTTCCATTATCGAATCGACATATTCAGTTTCTTCTTTCGATGGGTTGGTGTCGTCGAAACGCAGGTTGGTTTTCCCGCCGTATCGTTCGGCCAATCCGAAATTCAAACAAATCGACTTGGCGTGCCCAATGTGTAAATAGCCGTTTGGTTCGGGAGGGAAGCGGGTGTGCACCCTGCCATCGTTTTTTCCTGCTGCCAGATCAGCATCGATCTGCATGTGGATAAAATTCGATTTCTTTTGAGGATCAGCAGCTGTAATTGTTTTATTTTGAACCATATTTTTTTTTGAATTAACCCCTGTAAATTAAGGGGACAAAATTAAAAAATGATTCGTTAGAAAGGCGAAGACCTCCCCAAATTATTACTTTTGTTTCAATTTTTTAATTATCAATGGGAATTATCGAAATTGAAGGAATGAAATTTTATGCCTACCACGGGCATTTTGCAGCCGAGCAGGTGGTTGGGAATTATTTTGAAGTGAACATTCGTATCGAAACGGATTGTGGTAAAGCTGCCCAAAGCGACGCGTTGGAAGATGCGCTAAATTACCAATCGGTATACGAAACCATAAAAGAAGTGATGCAGGTTAAATCGGCCCTGCTCGAACATGTGGCTAAACGAATACTAGATGCATTATACCTGCGTTTTCCCGTAATCGGAAAGACCCGATTAAAAATTTCGAAATTAAATCCTCCAATGGGTGGCGAAATTGAAAAAGTGAGCGTTACGCTGGAACGCTAAATTTCAGATTCATTTTCAATTTTTAGCGCTTTTCGCGGGGTCCCGGAATTCGGTAACTAAAACCCAAGCTGATAAAATTATCGATGGCCAACTCATTTATTCCAATACCACCTGAAATATCTGCCTGTAAATTAGGTAAATCAAATAAATGACTCCTGCATCCAGCAAGTGAATTGCTTCATCCCGGTTCGGAATCAAGCCATACGGTTCAATAAACATTCCGAGTTTATTTGTCGGTTAAACCCCATTGAAACAGAATAAAACCAGGCAACTGCATCCGAGTTTCCATCCCATTCAGCACCAAGGTTGTACCCACAAGTCAATTTATCTGACAATGATTGAGATAAAGCCAAACGCAAACCTGTAGCAGTGTGATCAGTTTTATATCTGTCATCCGCCGTAAACGGGAAAACCTGATTAGCCAGAACGGCTATTCCAGGCTTCGGGCCATCCTCATCTAAAATCTTATATTTTACTCCGGGAAACAACCCACCCAAACCACTAATTGTCATAGGTTCATCCAAAGAGTAATCAACCCGTTCTCCCAGATATTCAATACCCAGACGTAATTCCAGCGTTTTCAGTAAGCCATAACGCAATAAGGTTGAGTTAAAAGCATAATCGACATAACTTACCTCACCAATTTTATTTAGCTCCCTTACAAAAGCTGTCTCAATTTGCAGGCTTCCGTGTGGCACCACTTCAGCCGATTCTGTTTGGTCGGGCCGGCCGGTTATCATTTTTCGGGATACCCCTCTTACGCAAGAGCCCAAAAAGACGCTGCGAAAAGGACGATAAGAAGCAGGTAATTTCTCATCTTCAATAAAGGTGTAAAAATGTATTTTGGTTTAAAATCCTTTTTATTTCATCCTATTTTGATGTTACTAAATATTTAACTGCCAGTACAAAACTGACTATTGTTGAATTATTCAAACAAATATTTCGTATTTTCGAAAAGTCAATTAAAACCGTTAAACAATGTTTCTAAATACTAACGCATTAAACGAAGGCGCAAATCAGGAAAAACACGAAGAAGGTCGAAAAAGGGAATTGCGCGAAGGGAACAACCCAAAGGAAATTGCGGGCCACAGGCCGGCCACATCACACAGCAATGCCCGGTGGCAGGATTTGCGGAAATAATTCTAGTTTATAGTTGAGTGTTGCAAGAACTATAAAATTTTATATTTTTGCACACCTGATTTAGGGTTCCTTGGCCGAGTGGTTAGGCAGCGGTCTGCAAAACCGTGTACGGCGGTTCGAATCCGCCAGGAACCTCAATACAAAGAGAATGGTTTTGTTACTATTCTCTTTTTTCATGCTCTTTTTTGATCAACTTTTTAATAGCTATTGTACTCAAACAAAAAATACTTTTTCCATATTTGTGTTCATGAAGTTTTTGAAGATCCTTCTGCTTTCTCCGCTGGCTCTGCTGCGCCTGTTCCTAACTATCCTCTCATCAGGACTTATTTCATCTCTTGGTTTTGTTTGGTTGAAATTGTTTGGTCAGAGCCGTGGTCTTCAACGCATCACGATGAGTAGCTGGGGGAAATCGGTTCTGTTTTCGTGCGGAGTTAAAATTGACCGCAATGAATTGCCTAAATTCAATAATTACATTCTGATGCCCAACCATCGAAGTTACCTCGATATTTTTATTGTTTCGGGTTATACGCCGTCGGCAATGGTTGCCAAAGCTGAACTCAGTAGCTGGCCATTTCTTGGAATGGCAATGAAAGTTGCCGGGGTTATTGCGGTGAACAGAAAAGATACGCGGAGCCTGATCAGTACAATGGTAAAAATCAAAGATTCAGTTTCAAAGGGAATTCCTGTAGCTTTGTTTCCTGAGGGTACTACTTACAAAGGCCCTTTAACAAAAAAGTTCAAATCAGGTAGTTTCAAAATTGCTGCCGATTCCGGAATTCCTGTAATTCCAATGGCCATCGAATACCGTGATAAAAACGATGCCTGGGTGGATGACGATAAATTTGTTCCCCATTTTTTCCGGCAAATGGGAAAACCAATTACACATGTTACTGTTCGTTACGGCGAACCACTAATCGATTCCGACTACAAGAAACTAAGATCAGCTACCAAAGCATATATCGAAAAAATGTTGCTTGAAATACAGAAAGGCTGATTACTTTTTTTTGTATTTAAACCAGTAGTAAACGGGTATCCCCGACAAAGCGGTGAACAGTGCAACTGTTGATTCTACAGGACGTTCGAAATAAGTTAGCACCAACATACCTACTCCCGTAACAATGAAAATAATATGTACAAATGGATAGCCGGGTAAACGAATAACACTTTTCCCCTGCCTTCGCAACCGTATAGCACCAGCTACCGCTAACACGGGAAAAATACCAAGAGAGAAACCCATGTAAGTCAAAATCTGCTCAAAAGTGCCGGAAAGCACCAGGATAATAGCAATTATTGCCTGAAGAAAGATAGCATTCACAGGTACTTTCTTACGGGGATCGATTCTGGCAATGGATTTAAAAAACAAGCCATCTTGCGCCATCTTATAATACACTCGCGGCCCCAGTATTATAAATGCACTTAACGACGAAAAAAGTGCAAACGAAATCAGTATCGAAATTACTTTTTCAGCCACCTTTCCAAACGCAAAACCTGCAGCAAGACCAGCTACTTCGGGCTCGTTTCTCATTTCGCCAGGCGGAACTGCGTACACAAAAAACAGGTTTAGCAAAACATACAAAACTATAACTGTAAGTGTTGAAATAAGTAACGAACGGGGAATGACTTTTTGTGGAGAACGAATTTCAGAACCAATATAAGTAGCTGAATTCCAGCCACTGTAAGCGAACATAATAAACATGAGTGAAAGACCGATCGCTTTCCAGTTTTCGAAACCAAAATCGAAAGATCGATCGACATGCAGGTTTTTTAAACTTCCTTCGCCCACAGAAAATCCGGCAACGATTAATCCTACAACCAACAAAATTTTTATAAGCGTTAACCCATTCTGCACTTTCGCCCCAATGGCCAATCCTTTGGCATGAATCAGGCTAAAAACCAGAATCACCAGAATGGCTAAAATCCGGTTAAATGATTCAACACTGATAACTCCATGTAACCAAAGCCAGCTTTGAATATCGGGAAAAGCCCAGCACAGATATTTGCTAAAACCTATGGCAGAAGCCGCGATAGGTGCCGAAAAACCGACAATGAGCGACAACCAGCCACTTAAAAATCCGAGTAGCGGGTTAAATAACTTTGAAATAAAAACATACTCACCGCCCGCGTCAGGGAAAGCAGCGCCCAATTCGCCAAAAGCCAGCGCACCACACAACGAAATAAGACCACCTAAAATCCACAACACGAGCATCACAACCGGGTCTCCGAGAAAACCCAAAACATAGCCCGTAGTAGTAAAAATACCGGCGCCAATAATATTGGCTATTACAATATTTGTAACAGAAAAAAGTCCAAGTTGTCGTTGAAGTTTATGATTATGCCCTGTCAAGCTCAGTTTATTTGGCAGCCTTTTTATAACTAATGGAAATTCCAGCCCGGCTTTTTTTGTCGACTGTCGTTTCGTAGTTGCTCAGACTTTCGATGTATTCAAGAAAATCATTAATTCCATTCGTCCTCATTGCGGTATTATGAGCCGTAAAACAGCCTCCCACAACCAATTTTGGATCCATGGCAATAAAGTAGTTTTTGTACCAGTACTTATCAGCATCGCTAAAAACAAAATCGTACATTCCTTCCAGTTGAGGTACCAACTCGTGTGCGTCGGCAAGCCTAACATCGATGAAATCAGAAACACCCGCTTTTTTAAAGTTTGCCTGTGCCTCAAGGTAACGTCGTTTGTCAATTTCGATCGTGATCAGTTTTCCTCCTGTTTTGCTTAATGCCCAGGCCATCCAAATTGCTGAATGCCCGGTTGAAGTGCCAATTTCCACCGCGCGGGTGTATTTGTTTTTCACAATAATATCGTAGAGCAATTTCCCATCAGAAATCGGAACATTCATGTCGCGCCAGTTATTTGAATTTTCTTCCAAAAAAGCTTTTACCCTTTTATCAAAATCGTTTTCCACTTTTGGATATTGGGCCCTGGCTGAAAAAGAGAGTAAACTTACCAGTAGTATTATAGCAAAATTTTGTTTCATAGAAGGTGGATTAAGTCCTATAAAGTTATACAATTTCAGCAAACTTTTGCACATCAGGAAATTGTTCCTTCACTCACGAATTTTGTTGAAAGTTGGAATTTGGAAATGTGAATATTTTCAAATAAATACTTAAAAAAGTTAAATGATAAAAGTCATTTTTGTTCGCTTTCAAAATTGATTATCTTTGTAGCGCATTTGGGATTCATCCCATATTGTGTGTTTGGGGGTTAACATTTAGGAAGGAGACTGATGAGTCTCCTTCTTTCTTTCCAACCTCTCATTATCAAATACTTCCAAGAAACATATTTGTACGGCACGGGAAAAGCCATCATTCTGCCCTGTTAAAATTGAATAGGTGATACTGGGTACAAGAGGTGTACATAAACGGTATTTAATACTAACGGAACGAAATTAGCAGACAATTGAGGGCGCCAACCTGGGAATAGCCGAAATGCGTGGAGGATGATATTTTGGAAGTTTTTCTACATTTACGCTGAAATTAAGTATACAAATTATGAGAATAGCAGAAATTCATACCGCCAAAGGGGTAATGAAAGTTAAGTTCTACGAAGAAGATGCTCCGGGAGCAGTTAGTAATTTTATCAAGTTATCGGAATCGGGATTTTATGATGGGCTGTCATTTCACCGGGTAATTCCAAACTTTGTAATTCAGGGAGGCTGCCCTGACGGAACCGGCGCAGGCGGGCCTGGTTATACTATCGATTGCGAACTGGATGGGAACAATCAGTACCACGACCGCGGTGTATTATCCATGGCACATGCCGGCCGTAATACCGGCGGCTCACAGTTTTTTATTTGTCACAACCGTGAAAACACTCAGCATCTCGATCGTCATCACACATGTTTTGGCAAAGTGTATGATGGAATCGACGTAATCGACAAGATCCGTCAGGGAGATGTAATTGAAAAAATAGTGATTACCGAAGAATAAAACCCGGTATCAACCAAGGAAAAGGGAAATCAAACATTTCCCTTTTTTTATGTTCATGCCCGATATCTTTTTGATTATCAGAAACAAGATAACAAAAACAAGAAAGTTCTGAACGCCGGAACTGTTTCATAAACAGTCATGCAGCATTTTAAAGTAAAAAAATCAGGTTAAGCTATTGCAAATGTCAATCCGAACCTATTTATTTGTTCAATCAACGCTGAATTTATTCGGCTCGTTTATAAAAAAAGGATAACAAGACATCCTGCATTTTGAATAGCTAATTTACAAATACTTAACTGTTAACAAATGACAAGTAGCAAACCCAGGGTAATTAAAGATTATAACAAACTGGATAAAGAATTACAGCAACAGATCAAGTTGATTTATGCTGATGGTTTTGCCGATAACCTGATCCATTTTTTTGATAAGAACGGACAAAAGATTACGGTACTTCCGTTCGAAACCGAAGACAAATATTATATGTTGCGCATGACCGAGAACGAAGCCGTTGCCCTGGTTGACGAAGATGAGGATTACGATGATGATGGCTTCCTGAAAGACGAGGTAAAACAGGAATATGTAGATAAGTATTCGGAACTCGACCACATTGCCGAACAGATGAATGAAGAGGAAGAAGATGATGATGAGGCAGATGCGGACGATGTCGACGACGATGATGAAGCAGATAACGACGATGATTTTTAAAATAACGAAAGGCTGGTTAAACCAGCCTTTTTTCTTTGTGTACTGAAAATATATCCGGATTAAAGGATTCTATCCCAAAAGCGATTTTACCTTGGCCGAAATATCCTTTCCATCGGCCTGACCTGCCAGTTTCTTACTTGCCACTCCCATAACTTTTCCCATGTCTTTCATCGAAACTGCTCCCGTTTCAGCGATTATTGCTTTCACGGCGGCAGTTAGTTCCTCGTCCGACATTTTTACCGGAAGGTAAGTTTCGAAAACAGCAACCTGAGCCATTTCCTGTTCATACAAATCCATTCGTCCCTGTTCTTTAAACAAAGTGGCCGAATCGCTTCCCTGTTTGGCTAGTTTAGCAATAATTTTCAGCGATTCCTTATCGCTGAGTTCTGCACCTGCACCTTTTTCTGAACGCGCTTCCAACATCACTTTTTTTATTCCGCGCAGTGCTTCCAGTTTCTCCTTTTCACGGGCTTTCATTGCCTCTTTCAGGTCGTTGCTGATTTGATCGAATAATGTCATGGTTTCTGTTTTAGTCTACTTTATCGTGTAAATAACTGTTTCTATCCGAAATCTGGTTGTTTCGGGTTACGCTGTATTTCGACAGGTTCTTCTGGTATTTCGGATCGTTCATTCGTATTTGCCGACGTTTGTAGGCAGGCGTTTTATCGAGGTTATCCATATCCTCGTCGCTAAGATTCGAAAAATCGTTCATGTTTAAAAGCCCGCCGTGTTTGCTGCGTTCACGCGTAGTGTTCGGATACAGGTTTTCAAATTCAATGTCTTCCTTTTGTTTCTCTTTTTGAATATCGAATTCAAAGGTTTTCTGATTTGTATTAACCTGTTGATCCTGATTGGCATTTGATCCGTCGTTCTGAGTTTCGTGGCCAATTGATGTGCTTAAAACTACCCGTTCGGCCTTCTGTTCATTTTCAGAAAGATGCGAAAGAATGCTGTTCGAAAAACCAGTTGCAATTACGGTAACCGAAAGCTCTTCGTCGAGGTTTTCGTCGAAACCATTTCCCCAAATCATATCGGCATCAAAACCTGCTTTATTCTGCACATAATCGGTAATCTTTCCCACTTCGGCCATAGTAACTTCGCGCTCGCCCGAAGTAATATGAATCAGCACATTACGCGCTCCGCGAATATCGTTATTATTTAAAAGAGGCGAGTTTAATGCCAGCTCAACTGCTTCCTCTGCCCGGTTCTCACCAACGGCCACACCGGTCCCCATCAAGGCATGTCCGCTTTTGCGCATTACCGTTTCCACATCGGCAAAGTCAACATTAATGTACCCGGGTACTGTAATAATTTCAGCAATCCCGCGGGCTGCGGTGGCCAGTATATTATCGGCTCGCGAGAAAGCCTCTGAAATTCCAAAATCGCCATACATTTCGCGAATTCGTTCGTTATTGATCACCAACAGCGAATCGACATACTGTTCGAGTTCTTTTATTCCCTCGTACGCCTGTTTTACACGACGTCGCCCTTCGTTGCGAAAAGGAATGGTAACAATGGCCACGGTAAGGTAACCTTCTTCGTGACAGGCCTGCGCAATTACAGGCGCACCGCCAGTGCCGGTCCCACCACCCATTCCGGCAGTGATAAATACCATTTTCGTGTTTTGCGAGAGTGCCTTTTTCACATCATCGATGTTTTCGAGGGCAGCCTGCTTGCCCACTTCGGGTTTGTTGCCTGCCCCCCGACCTTCGGTAAGTGTTGAACCCAACTGAACCCTGGCCCTGATCGGGCTGTTTTCCATTGCCTGGGCATCGGTGTTGCAGATCAGGTAGTCCACATCGCGAATGCCCTGCCCGTACATATGGTTTACAGCGTTTCCGCCGCCACCACCTACACCCACAATTTTTATGGCTGCACCCGGCGATTCATCAAATTTAAAATCCTCCAATTTCTCCATCATCTCATCCATTTTTTAGGGTTACTTCTGCTTAATCCATACTCTGGTCGTCCTCATCAAATAATTTACCCAAACCAAAGTTTTTAAAAAACCAGTTGTCGACATTCGACTCTGTTACCGGTTGATCTTTTCTCTTCTTCTCCTTTTTCTCCCTTTTTTCCTTCTTATCTTTTCGAAGAAAGCTGTTTCCAGCCGGAGGCCGAACAATGATCGTTTCTTCAGGTTCGGTTGAAACAGCTACCGGTTCATTAACCGGCCCGTCGTCGAACTGAAACGAAGCAAAATCATCAGAATCCGGTTTTGACGGTTTATCTTCCAAATCAAATTTCTGCGTTTCCTTTTTAGGTTGAAGTACCCGATTTGGATTGGTCTCGAAACCTGTAGCCAAAATTGTAACACTGATCCGGTCGCCCAAATTTTCGTCGTATCCATTTCCCCAGATAATATCGGCCTGCTGACCAGCCTTTTCCTGAAGGGTTTCGATAATTTCACCAATTTCCCCGATACGGATTTCTTCGCTCCCTGAAATGATATTCAGTAAAATATTTTTTGTTCCGTAAATATCGTTGCTGTCGAGTAACGGCGATTCGAGGGCTTCATGTACCGCATCCATCGCCCGACCTTCGCCAACGGCAAAACCAGTACCCATAATAAACACCTCGCTTTTGTGCATCACTGTGTGCACGTCGGTGTAATCGATGTTTACATTACCGTGAACCGTTATGATTTCGGCAACACCTTTCACCGCTATTGAAATAATATTGTCGGCCATTTTAAAAGCCTGACTGGCAGGCAGGTCGCCATAAATATTATGTAGGCGGTCGTTGCTGATTACCAGCATACTATCCACATATTCCTTTAGTTTTCGGATACCTTCCTGAGCCTGATCGTAACGCTTTTTCCCTTCGGCAGGCGATGGAATGGTTACTACGGCAATGGTGAGCACATCGAGTTCGCGGGCAAGGCTGGCAATTACCGGTGCGGCTCCGGTTCCGGTACCGCCACCCATTCCTGCGGCGATAAACAGCATTTTGGTATTGTCTTGTAACACTTTTTTAAGATCCTCGTAGTTCTCGCGGGCAGCTTCTTCCCCCATTTCGGGCTTATTGCCGGCTCCCCTACCTTCGGTTAACGTTACCCCGAGCTGAAGTTTCACCGGTACCGGGCTATTCTCCAGCGCCTGCGCATCGGTATTACATATAATGTAGTCAACCCCTTTTATGCCTTCTTCGAACATATGATTGACCGCATTACAACCTGCCCCTCCAACACCAATTACTTTAATGATGGATGAAGTTGCTTTTGGAAATTGAAAGTTTACGAATTCTTCGGCCATATCGTGTTTTTTTAATTTAACTCTGCATCTGAATTATCGGTATCAAATAAATTAAGTGCTCCCTGTACCACGTCTTTAAATAGCGGAGCAAAACGTCGTTCCTTTGCTTTTTTGCTTCGTCCATGCGTGTTTCCGGCGCCGGAATCAGCCGAACTTAAAACAAGTTTTAAGGCGCCCAGCGCACTTAGCAATTCGCTGTTCTGAAATTCTTCGCGCCGGTTTACCGGATGGATTACTGCGTGTGCCTTACGTGCATCCATGGCTGTTTTAAATTTTAGCAGCGAAATAATGTTTTCAAGATTCGATGTTCCCCCGGTTATAACAATGCCCGATCCCAGGTTTTCTTCAATACCCGAACGCCTGATTTCGGCATGAACACATTCGATTATCTCTTCTAAACGTGCCTGGATAATGTAAGCCAAACTTTTAAACGAAATGTCGCGGGGTTCCCAACCATTTTCCCCGGCAATGGTCACCACTTTTTGGTCGTCGGCAAAATCGCCCATGGCTTGTCCGTATTTTACTTTTAAGAGTTCTGCTTTTTTCAGGAAAATCGAACAGCCTTCTTTAATATCGTTGCTTACTACTTCGCCCCCAAATGGGACTACTGCGGTATGTTTCAACACATTATCCTGGAAAACAGCCAGATTTGTTGTGCCTGCCCCAAAATCGGCAACAATCACTCCCACTTCCTTTTCTTCGGTTGATAGTACCGCTTCTGAAACCGCCAGCGACGCGTGAATAAGTTCACCCAGCTCTACTCCTACTTTTTTCAGCACCAGCCTGATGTTATTCAGATAAACTTCAGGAACCACTATAAGTTTAAAACGTGCATCCAACTTTTGCCCGGTGCTTCCCACAGGTTTTTCCACTTCGTTTTCATCGTCGATTATATACGAAGCCGGGATCACTTTTACTACCTTGTAATCTTGCTGAATGCTAACATTACGCGCTTCTTCCATCAATCTTTCCACGTCGCGTGCAGTAACAAAACCTTCGCCCGAAGTTAGTGCGGTACATTGGTAATCGATAGTGCGCATTTTTGAACCGGCCATAATCACGTCCACTGTATTGATCTCTTCATCAAATTGCCCAGCCAGATTTTCGAGCAAAGCGGTAATGGCGTCAGCCGCCTCGTCGATGTTAAAGATAACACCTCGTTTTATGCCTTTTGAAGGCATTTTCGACAATCCCAAAATTTCCATTTTGCCCAATTCCGTGAGCTTTCCGGCAAGCGCCACCAGTTTTGATGTGCCCAGATCGATAACTACCGAAAAATTTTGTTTTGAAGCCATGATTACCGTCGTTTTGCTATTACCTGATTCTTATATTTTATACTTATTGTCTTGTATTTGTTCCAGTTGTTTTTTGCGAGTACCTCTTTGTAAAAGGCTTTCATATTTCTGAACTTCTCCTGATAATTATCTACAGTACCCAATTCGATGAGGTGATTTCCGATAAGTGGAGTCAGGATCACTTCGCCATCATCGGTAATATGAACCTGCTCGATTTGCGCCGACCAGAATTCGTCTGATTCGATAAAACGGATGCAGGGCAGCAACTCAGTTCTCGCAAACTCTTCCTTAACTGCGCCCGTGGCCACCAATACGTGTGGCGGCGAAGCAGTCGACACCGGAAATCGATGGCCGGTATCGTCGAGATAATAACTTTCTTTTGCTGTGATCACTCTTAACAAAGGTTCGCGGTGTTTCACTTTTACGGTCAGGATCCCTTTGTAATTCCCATCGTCACGCGCAACTACTTTAAAAACCTCCGCATTTTTCACCGACTCGTTTTTCTCAACCAGCGCTTCAAGTTTTGCAGCATTTACCTGGTCAAAAGCCTTCCCAATAATATCCTTGTCGGCTGCCAAAACAATTTTCCGAACCACTTCCTTATCGATCGTGATTTTATCGTCGGGGTTGTATTCAATTTCGATGTTTTTGAAGGTCGCGTGGCTATACTCCAGCGAAGTAAATGCCAGTGTTACCGCTACAAAAAGCAACAGTAAAACAATCCCTCCTATTTTCGAAAGTTTCTTAAACACCCTTTGTTTTATTTAATATTTCGACAATTGGTTTTACCATGCGGTCGATATCTCCGGCTCCCATGGTCAGTATAATTTCATTCTGGTCGTCTTCAACGCATTCAATAATTTCTTCTTTTGGCAAAAGTTTTTTGTCCTGCAACTTCATCCGTTCCAAAATCGTATTTGACGACACTCCGGGAATCGCTTCCTCGCGCGCCGGGTACAAAGGCATCAAAATGGCTGAGTCGAGCAAATCAAGACTGGCGGCAAATTCATCGGCAAAATCGCGGGTCCGCGAATACAAATGTGGCTGGAATATTCCAGTGATCCGTTTCCCTTTGTAAAGTGCCCGAACCGACGTGATAAAGGCTTTTAACTCTTCAGGATGATGTGCGTAATCATCGATATATATTTTATTTTCTGAGCGAAAATGTACATCAAAACGGCGTGCAACTCCCAAATAATCTTCAATTCCGGTTTTAATGGCATCGGGGGCAATTCCCGCCAGCCATGCCAGTGCAGCCGCGCCCACTGCATTCTCTACATTTACCAAACCCGGATAATTCATCCGGCAGTTGGCAATAATCCCATCAGGCGTTTTTAAATCGAAAAGGTAAGAACCATCTTCAAGCCGAAGGTTGACAGTTTGAAAATCGGCTTCCTCTTTTAATGCATAAGAAAACACTTCTGCAGAGGTTTTAGCGGTATTCAGCCCTACCCCTTTTTTAAGGACCAGTTTTCCTCCCGGTCGAATTTGCGAGATAAATTTCTCAAACGATTCTTCGATATGCGCTTTGTCGCCGTAAATATCAAGGTGATCGGCATCGAGCGAAGTAACAAGCGCCAACTGGGGTTGCAAATGCAGGAACGAACGGTCGAACTCATCCGCTTCGGCCACTATCCATGGCGAATCGTCTTTGGGAAGCAAAAGATTGCTCCCAAAGTTTTTTGAAATACCACCTAAAAAGGCCCCGCAGCCTTGCGGGGTTTTATTCAGAATATTAGCCACCATGGTACTGGTGGTAGTTTTTCCATGCGTTCCGGCTACGGCAATCCCGCTTTTTTCGTTGGCGATCATTCCCAAAACCTTCGCCCGTTTGAATAAACTAATCGGCTGACTTTTAAACCAGTTCAATTCGTGGTGATCTTCGGGCAGTGCCGGTGTGTAAACGGCAATGGTTTCTGCCGGGTTCCACTTCGACGGAATTTTGCGGATATCGTCCTCAAAGTGAACATCAATCCCTTCCTCTTGCAGGGCATCGGTAAGTGCTGTTGGTGTGCGATCGTAGCCCGCCACATTTTTGCCCATAAACTTAAAATAGCGGGCCAGCGCGCTCATCCCAATTCCTCCAATTCCGAGGAAATATACATTCCTTATTTTCTCGATGCTCTTCATTTTACTAATTTCTCAACTTCATCAACAATTGTATTCGTGGCTTCGGGCCTTGCCATATCTTTTATTTTTTCTGATAGCCTCTCACACATTTCATGATCCTGAACAGTTGCAAATGCCAGTGGGAAAAGGCGTTCATCTATTTCATTATCACGAACCATTAAAGCCGCATCTTTTTCAACGAGCGCCATGGCATTTTTAGTCTGATGATCTTCAGCAACATTTGGCGACGGCACCAAAACCGATGCTTTTGCTACCAGGCAAAGTTCGGAGATTGTGCCCGCGCCAGCCCGCGAAATCACCAAATCGGCTGCTGCATATGCCAAATCCATTTCCATAATAAACTTATGTATTTGCAGGTTGGCGGGTTTTGTATCTTTCAGTTCATCGATAATACGATCGTAATAAAGACCGCCGGTTTGCCAGATCACTTCAACCCCGGATTTGGCTATACGCTGAATATTTTTTAATACCGATTGATTGATGGATTGCGCACCCAGGCTTCCGCCCACAATCAGGATCACTTTTCCTTTTCCTTTCAGACCAAAAAAGTCAAGCGCCGTTTTCCGGTCAATTTTCCGGACCAGGTTTTCGCGCACAGGGTTTCCGGTGTGTACAATTTTTTCTGGCGGGAAAAAACGCTCCATGTTATCGTAAGCCACGCAAATGGTTTTTACTTTTTTACTGAGCATTTTATTGGTAATCCCCGCGTACGAATTTTGTTCCTGAATTAAAGTTGGTACCCCTTTCCCGGCAGCAGCCCGCAAGAGTGGTCCACTGGCATAACCTCCCACTCCAACCGCTATGTCGGGCTTAAAATTTTTAACGATTTTTCGGGCCATCAACGAACTCTGCATCAGTTTCTTAAAAAAAACAATCATCTTCAGGCTTGGTTTTCGCGGAAAGCCCACCACCGGTAATCCAATAATTTCATATCCCGCGGCGGGAACTTTCTCCATTTCCATTCGGCCCAGTGCACCCACAAACAAAATTTTAGCATCCGGGTTCCGGCGCCTGATTTCATTGGCGATGGCCAATGCCGGGAAAATGTGTCCCCCGGTTCCACCTCCACTTATAATGACCCTATTTATCTTTTTTTGACTCATTCTCTATTTCATAATCTTCGTCGGGCGCCTTTATCATTACCGGTTGGTCCACGGCTTCGCGGTTCACCTGGTTCTGGTAACTGACACTTAATATACAGCCAAACGAAATGGCTGTGAACAACATGGCGGTCCCCCCGTAACTAACCCAGGGCAGCGGTTGTCCGGTAACTGGCAGGGCGCCGCTTGAAACTCCAATATTTATCATCGCCTGGTAAACCAGTATCATTGTTAACCCAACCACCATAAAAGCCGGAAACGTTCGCGTGGCCCGCCGGACAATCGTCACTCCCCTGAAAAAAAAGATCAGGTACAGGAAAATAACTCCCACCCCAATAATCAATCCGTACTCTTCAACGATGATGGCAAAAATAAAGTCGTTGTACGCCGCTGCCATATAATTGCTCACATCCGAATGACCCGGGCCTTTCCCGAATATTCCGCCCGAATAAATGGCCAGTTTGGCGTAGTCGGCCTGTGTAATTCCGTTTTCAGAATTTGGATCGCCATGGATAAAACGATCGATACGGCCTTTTATGGTAGCCACACGAGCGGGCGGGTCTTCCATCAAGCCGGCACCAACATACATGAGTGCAACAAAAGCAATACCGGCGGCCAGTAGCAGCAACATATATTTCATCGGGATCCTTCCAATAAACATCATCGTCATGATGGTGGCAAAAAGCAGGGCTGAGGTTGAAAAATCGGATAAGGATATCAGGAAACATACCACAGCAGTGGGTATGATTATTCCTTTGAAAGCAAGATAAAGTTCGTGCGTAGTTTTTTGCTTTTTGCCTAATACTTTGGCCGTGTACAATATGAGTGAGATTTTGGCCAATTCGGCGGGTTGAAACGAAAGTGGCCCCAAGGGCAGGGTACGCCCACTTCCCTGAATAATATGGGTGAACTTAAGCGCCACTGCCAACATCAGCAAGGCAATGCTTGCGTATAAGGCCAGGTTAGCAACCATCGAGTAAATCTTCACCGGAAAAACATTTACCATCAGCACCATAAGCCCAAACCCGAGTCCAAGAAAAACTGTGTGCCTAACCAGATAAATCCAGGTTCTGCCCCCGGCTACGCGATAGGCCAAAGCGCCGGTAGCGCTGTACACTATCAGCAGCGAAAGCAGCGACAAGAGGATCAATACCGCCCAGATTACCCGGTCGCCTTTTAATATTTTTCCAAAGGAAAAATCCATTATAAATTTCTTACTTGTTCTTTAAACTGACGTCCACGGTCTTCGTAATTCTCAAAAAGATCGAAGCTGGCACAGGCCGGCGAAAGCAAAACGGTGTCGCCGTTGCGTGCCAGGTAATACGATGCTTTAACAGCTTCTTCCATACTTGAGGTTTCCACAATACTGGCCACACAGTCGGCAAAGGCTTCCTTAATTTTCGCATTATTCTTTCCTAAACAAACAATGGCTTTTACCTTGTTGGTAACCAGGCCCTTGAGCATCGAGTAATCGTTGCCCTTATCCACACCGCCAACAATCCAGACTATTGGTTTGTGAACACTTTCGAGAGCGTACCAGCTCGAATTCACGTTGGTAGCCTTCGAATCGTTGATAAATTCGATTCCGTGTACTTTCAGAAAACGTTCGAGGCGGTGTTCCACGCCTTTAAAATCGGAAAGACTTTCTCTTAATTGCTCGTTACGAATCTGAAACACCATGCTGGCAATGCCTGCCGCCATGCTGTTGTACGAGTTGTGTTTTCCCTCTAAAGATAAATCCAGAATAGACATGCTGAATTGGTTTTGATTTAAATTGATAATTATCCGGTTCTCTTGTACTCCTGCCCCGGGGTTTGCCGGTGTTCCCAACCCAAAAGGAACCTTAACAGAAGCAATTTCTCTTTTATTCATTTCCTGTTTAATTACTTCATCGTCGGCGCAATAGATGAAATAATCGGCGTTTGTTTGATTTTGAAGAACCCTGAACTTGGAGTCGACATAGTTTTGCATTTGATAGCCGTAACGATCCAGATGATCGGGAGTAATGTTGAGCAGAACTGCCACATCGGCTTTAAATTCGTACATCCCGTCCAACTGAAAACTGCTAAGTTCGATCACATAAACTTCGTGCTGTTCTCCGGCTACCTGCCATGCAAAACTTTTACCTACGTTTCCGGCCAGTCCCACGTTCAAACCTGCACTTTTCAGAATGTGATAAGTAAGCAACGTCGTGGTGGTTTTTCCGTTACTGCCAGTAATGCAAATTGTTTTAGCGTTGGTGTAACGACCTGCAAATTCAATTTCAGAAATAACCGGTGTTCCTTGTTCCTTTAGTTTTACAATCAACGGAGCAGTATCCGGTATTCCGGGGCTTTTTACCACCAGTTCGGCATTCAGAATATAAGCTTCGGTATGTTTGCCTTCTTCAAAATCAATATTTTTGGTTGACAGGACTTCCTTGTACTTGTCCTTAATTTTTCCAAGATCAGATACAAAGACCGCATGGCCCTGCATCTGAGCCAGGATGGCTGCACCCACCCCGCTCTCGCCTGCACCTAATATTGCGATCCGTTTTTCCACTTCTACCTCATTTTTAATGTTGCCACAGTTATCACTGCCAGAATGATCCCGACGATCCAGAACCGTGTAACGATTTTGGGCTCGGGAAAACCTTTTTTCTGAAAGTGATGGTGGATCGGGCTCATCAGGAAAACCCGGCGGCCTTCACCATATTTGCGTTTGGTATATTTGAAATACGACACCTGGATTACTACCGACAGATTCTCGATCAGGAAAATGCCGCACAAAAGCGGGATCAGGAATTCCTTGCGAATGATAATCGCAAACACTGCCAGGATTCCGCCGAGAGCCAGGCTTCCGGTATCGCCCATAAAAACCTGTGCCGGATACGAGTTGTACCACAAAAAGCCAACAG
>WOYI010062482.1_pt1 | contig 60996 bp, 63 predicted proteins | sample 6423411 | NCBI WGS metagenome assembly WOYI01 (sample SAMN13441803, study PRJNA592873) | oil field metagenome | biome: oil field; feature: oil-well bore; material: oil-contaminated soil; isolation source: oil-contaminated soil from oil-well borehole | place: Germany: Wietze | collected 2016-10-18 ... | reverse complement strand
ATTTATGCCTCCAACTGGGTAGAATCGCAGGGAGGCTTCGCTGTGCGTTCCTGGGATGGCTCTGGGGCGGCCCGTGGTCTGACAGAGGAGGCGTAATGCCTCAAAATAAAACCTTACTTTAGGGAGGTTTATCTTCCTGTTTCAATCCGTTATAATGAGGCTTATGGTTTTTCGATCCAGCGGAGGATCCTTTTGAATAAGAAATATCTTTACATCACAGTCTTCTTTTCAGGCATGACATCGCTGGCGGTGGAGCTTTCAGCATCCCGCCTTTTGGGGAACGTTTACGGCACCAGCAACCTGGTTTGGGCCTGTATCATCGGCCTGATCCTGATCTACCTGACCTTGGGGTATTGGCTGGGCGGGAAGCTGGCTGACACGCACCCGGAGCCAAAAGTTTTTTATCGCCTGCTGATGTGGGCCAGCCTGACGGTGGGCTTGGTGCCGATGGTCGCCCGACCCTTGTTGCGGGCGGCGGCCAACGCTTTTGACACTTTCCAAATCCCTCTGCTGGTCGGGGCCTTCATCACGGTGCTGATTTTGTTCATCGTGCCGGTGACCCTGATCGGGATGGCTTCGCCCTTTGCCCTGAAGCTCGCCTTGCGGGATACTGAAAATGCGGGGAAGGAGTCGGGGCGGCTCTCCGCGATCTCGACCCTTGGTTCGTTCGTCGGGACCTTCCTGCCTGTGCTGGTGCTGATCCCCTGGATTGGAACTTTTCGAACCTTTTTATTCTTCAGCAGCGTGTTGATGCTCGTTGCAACAATCGGCTTTCTGGTGGCCGTGGATTTCAAATCCTGGCTGCGCCAGGCCTGGATGCCTTTGGTCCTCTTGCTGCTCTGGATTTTTGGTGCGCGGGGCACGGATAAAGCCTCGGAAAACATGATCTATGAGACCGAATCGGCCTACAATTATATTCAGGTATTGGAATATGGCCCCTATCGCTATTTGCGCTTGAATGAAGGCCAGGGCTTTCACTCCGTCTACCATCCTACCGAACTTTTCTATAACGGCCCCTGGTCTCAGGTGCTGGTTGCGCCGTTTTTCAATGCCTCTCCCCACAGCGTCGATTCTGTGAAGAGCATAGCGGTGGTTGGCCTGGCTGCCGGCACGACGGCCCGCCAGGCGACGGCCGTCTTTGGCAGCGACCTGGCGATTGATGGGTTTGAGATTGACCCGAAAATTGTGGAAGTTGGGCAGGAATTCTTTGAAATGGGTGAGCCGAATTTGAACGTCATTGTTGAAGACGGGCGCTGGGGACTGACCCACTCTGAGGCGGCTTATGACATCATCAGCGTGGATGCCTACCGGCCGCCCTATATCCCCTGGCAGATGACCACGTTGGAGTTCTTTGAGACAGCCTACGCCCATTTGACGGATCAGGGGGTGCTGGTGATCAACGTCGGCCGCAGCCCGGTGGACCGCGCTCTGGTGAATGACCTGGCCACGACTATCCGGCAGGTCTTTCCGACGGTGTTTGCGATGGATTTGCCCAATTCGTTCAATACGATCCTGTTTGCCACCCGTCAGCCGGGCAGCTGGGATAATCTCTGGGAGAATTATGCTCTGATTGCTGAAGACCCTGCTGTGGACCCGCTGTTATTAAACGCGATGACGACCACTTTGATGAACATGCAGCCTGAGCCAGAGATGACCAGGGTTTATACTGATGACAGAACGCCGATTGAATGGGTGACCAATAGAATTGTGGTGGATTTCATCCTGGGCGGCGGAATAGAAAATTTGCAATGAAAGAGAAGGTAACAATGAGAAAAACTCTCGGTTGGTTCGTCACGATCCTCACCCCCCTGGTGGTGTTGATGCTCTCCGTCCGCTTGTTGATCACCCCGGTCTTTGCCCAGGTCGAATACCGAATGCCGGGTTTCCCGGATGACCCTTATGGCTTCACACTGGAGGACCGGCTGACATGGTCGGCGCCCTCGATCATCTACCTGGTCAATAATGATGGCATTGATTACCTCGGGGATCTGACCTTTGAAGATGGCAATCCGATCTATAACGAGAACGAATTGAGCCATATGGAGGATGTCAAGACGGTTGTCACGGGGATGCGGATTGCGCTGGCCATCTCGGTCCTGGCTCTTTTGGGCGTGATCATTCTGGCTGTGAAGCAGGGCTGGCGCGCTGAGCTGCTTTTGGCTTTTAGGCGCGGGGGCTGGGGCACCCTGGGGCTGATTGGCGCCATTCTATTATTTGTCGCGTTGGCCTTCGATCAATTATTCACCTGGTTTCACACGCTTTTCTTCCAGGACGGCACCTGGATGTTTTACACATCCGATACCCTGATCCGGCTTTTCCCGATACGCTTTTGGCAGGATGCTTTCATCGCAGTTGGGCTATTCAGTCTGATCTTTGGGGGCCTGTTGATCCTATTGACAAAGCCGAAGGGGAAAAAGCTTAACCCAAATTGAATAAAAAAAGCGGTCCCGTTGAGGGGCCGCTTTCGGTTTTCTGGCTAGGGTTTAGCGAACGGCAACCGGGTTGTCCGGATTGGCCTTGGGGTCGAAGATGTGGAAGTTCGCCATATTGAAGACCACTTTGATGTCCTCACCCATGGTGACCCGGGTACGGGGGTCCACCCGAGCGACGAAATTGTGTTCGCCATGCATCAGGTAGAGGAAGATTTCGTTGCCCATCAACTCGGTCACATCCACTTTGCACTCCACAGATTCTGCAATGATGGAGGGTGGGGCAAATTCGGGGTTGTGGATATCTTCTGGGCGGATGCCGAAGATCACTTCCTGCCCGGCCAGATATTCATACACATCCTGGCGTTCCTTTGGGACCCGCACTTTGAAGCTAGTCAGGTCAACGAACATATCGTCGCCTTCTTTGACCAATTTGCCATCAAAGAAGTTCATGGCAGGCGAGCCAATGAAACCGGCAACGAACAGGTTGGCGGGCAAGTCATAGAGCTGTTGGGGGGTATCCAACTGCTGCAACACGCCCTTATTGAGGACCGCGATCCGGGTGGCCATGGTCATGGCCTCGGTCTGGTCATGAGTCACGTAAATAAAGGTGGTTTGGAGCCGCTTGTGCAGCTTGCTGATCTGGGCGCGGGTTTGAACCCGCAGTTTGGCATCCAGGTTGGAGAGCGGCTCATCAAAGAGGAACACTTTTGGCTCACGGACGATGGCCCGGCCGACTGCCACACGCTGGCGCTGACCGCCGGAAAGCTCGCGGGGTTTCCGGTCCAAAAGTTGTTCAATGCCGAGGATCTTGGCGGCTTCTTCAACCTTGGTTTTAATCTCGTCCTTGGGGACTTTGCGAAGCTTGAGGCCAAAAGCCATGTTGTCAAAGACGGACATATGAGGATAGAGGGCGTAGGACTGGAAGACCATTGCGATATCGCGGTCTTTGGGGGCCACGTCATTGACGACCTGGTCACCAATCAGCACATCACCTTCCGTCACCTCTTCAAGCCCTGCGAGGCATCGCAATGCCGTGGTCTTGCCGCAACCTGATGGACCGACCAAGACAAGGAATTCCTTGTCTGCGACTTGGATGCTCAGGTCGTTCAGCGCGATGACATCGCCGAACTTTTTCCATACGTGATCGTACGTTACACTTGCCATAATAAATGTTCCTCCTATCTGAAAAATTTAGTGGCTCCATTATACCACCACTGAAACGTCGAGGGTGAATCGGCCACCAAATAATCAAATAAATCAGTCAATAAAAAAGCCACCGTCCTTTTGTGGGAACGGTGGCTGCCCTTGTCTTTTCCTGCTCAGCGCTGTTTCTTTTCCAATATGCCGGCTCGCAGGTTTTTCAGCCGTTTCATGGCGTCATTATAGCCGTAACCGAAATAGTCGTGGAGCAGGGTATATTCCGAATACAAGCGGTTATAAACCTTCTTGTCGTTGTTGTTTGGCAGGAAGGTCTTTGGCATCAGGTGGGCCATATTTCGGCTGGCTTCTTCGATCGAGGCATACCCGCCCCGGGCTTCTCCCGCGGCAACTGCGGCATACATAGCCGCGCCCATTGAGGATGAATGGGGGCAATTGGCGACCTTGATCTCCATGCCGGTCACGTTGGCGAGGATGTTCAACAGCAATTGGTTTTGCATGGGCGCCCCGCCGGTGAGGATGATCTCATTGATCGGGACGCCGCTGGCGATGAAGGTCTCGATGATCTTACGGGTGCCATAGGCGGTCGCTTCCAGAATGGCCCGGTAGATCTCTTCTGGTTTGGTCTGGAGGTCGTAGCCCAGGATCAGCCCGGAAAGGTCTTCATCCACCAGGATGCTGCGGTTGCCATTCCACCAGTCCAGCGCAATCAGACCGGATTCGGCCGGTTCCAGGGCGGCAGCTTTTCTTTCCATCCAATTAAAGATGCTCTGTTTTTTCCTTCGGGCTTCTCTGGCGTATTGCTCGGGGACTGCATTTTGGATGAACCAGGCAAAATGATTGCCTCCGCTGGCTTGACCGGCTTCGTAGCCAATGTGGCCGGGAACGATCCCATCCTCCACCATGCCGACCATGCCTGGAATTCGGTGTTCCTTATCCGAGAGAATCAGATGAACAAAGCGGGTTCCGAGGAGGATAGCCATATTGCCTGGCTCCACCACGCCAGTGGCGGGGACGGCTGCCTGGTTGTTCAAGGTGCCGGTGGTCACAGGGATGCCGGGCGGGAGCTTCATCCAGCGGGCGGCTTCCTCAGTGAGTTCGCCCACCTGCTGCCCGAGGGGCGCGATCTCCCTCAGCATTTTGTCGTCAATGACATTCGCCAGGTCCGGAGCCATTGAGCCAAAAAAAGTTTCGAGGGGAAAGCCTTCGGTTTTCGACCAGAGCGCTTTATATCCCGCGGCTGCAATGCTCCTGGATTCAACCCCGGTCAGCTGCCAGGTGACCCAGTCACAGCCCTCAATCAGCCGGTCAGCGGCGTGATAAATTGAGGAGGATTCCTCGTAGGTCTCCCAGACTTTTGGAAAAAACCATTCCGCATTGATTTGGCCGCCATACCGGTCGAGGAATGTCTCAAACCGTTCGGCTGCCAGCTGGGTGATCTGGTTGGCTTTGTCCTTGGCCGCGGTGTGCCGGCCGGCCTTCGGCCAGGCGTTGGGATTGTCTTTGTAGTCTTCTAGCAGCGCCAGGGGCGTGCCGTCGGAAGTGGTGGGGATCAGGGTTGAATCCGCAAAACTGATGCCGATCCCGATGATTTGGTCTGCATCGACTGGATTGCCCTTTAGAAGTTGGGGAACCGTCCGCTTGAGGGCGGTGATGTAATCCCGGGGGTGATGTAAAGCCCAACCGGGGTCTAATTTCACATCCGTTTCGGGTAGCTTTTCAGTAATGATTCCGTGGGTGTAATGATAGGTGGCCGCGTTGATGCAATTCCCATTACTGACATTCACCAGAAGCGCAGTAACCGTTTCGTTGCCAAATTCGATGCCAATGGTGAATTTCTTCTTTCCACTCAAGGTTCATACTCCTTAAAATTAGGCCAAGTCGCTTTTTGCAAGTCTATTTATTATCTATTAATCCAGCCCCAATCGCAAGTTCTTGCATGTCGCGAGTAATTTTTCGTTTTCGTTCAATATTTAAATCCCGATTCAGGTCGGTGATGATGTCATCCGTATTCTTTTTTGCCTCTTCCAGCAGGATGAATCTTGAGGAATGCTCCGCAATCGCCGATTCGAGCAGCGCCTGGTAGAAGGTGGATGCAATGAAGTGCCCTCTGATCTGCTGGTAGATGCCCTCCGGATCAGTTTCAATGATCGGCGGGGGCCAGGGGAGGTCTTCGGCCTGAGGCTTTGTTTTGTCCAGTTTCAGGTCAAAGGGGAACAAGTTCACAGCTGTGAATTGCACTTTGCCTTCCCCTTTTGCCTTCTGATGGAGGACTGTCAAGCGGCTGATTTCGGCGTTCTCAACTTTCTGCGCCCATTGCTGGGTTATCAGATAGGCCTGGCGGTAGGACCCCAGGCTGTTGGCATTCAGCGGTTCGGACCAGACTGGTTCGATCCCCTGTTTGCCAAGGCTTTTGATGATCCGGGAACCCATAGCCCAAATTTTAAAGTCTTCGTCAGGCTGGCTTTTCATCCATTGCAGAGCGCTTTCCACCAGGTTTTCGTTGAATCTGCCGCAAAGCCCGCGCTCGGTGCCGATCAGCAGGGCGATATTGGCGATTTTGCCATCCTCCGGGTTTTCAACCGGGCGGAGTCGCGTTTGATCGGATTCATTCAAGAGCGGTGCGATTTGGGCCAGAACCCGATGATAATTTTCCTGATAATCGGCCAGGCGGCTGAGCTTATTTTGAGCCATTTGCCAAGTGCCCATCGAGATCGTGCGCAACGCGCCTAAAAGAGGCTCAATGGCCTGCAAATTATTCAACCTGGCGACAATGCGCTCGTAAGACTGACTCATTTTTTCCTAGAAGGTCTCGATCCGGCCGATATCCCAGACAAAGGCAACGGCGCCGCCCAGGTCAGCCGTCACCGCGGTGCTGTCTAGGGCGAGCGCGTCCTCAGCGGTCTGAGGACTCATTTCCACCCTGGTCCGGCAGTGTTCCTTGATGAGGGTCAGGACTTCTTCCAACTGAGTCTCTTTGACTGCGATGAACAAAGACTTTTGGCTCTGGCGGAGCATGCCGCCTTGGGTTTCAGCATAGGTGGCGGTGTGCCCGGCGTTGATCAATGCGTCCAGAACTGGCTCCGCGTTATTGGATGGGACAACGACCATGACCATCTTCATAAGCTCGCACCCTTCTCTTCCAACCAGGTTTTACTGAATTCAGTGAGAACCTGGGTTAATTTCTGTTCAATATTCTCGCTCAATGCGCCCTCTTTTTCGATCTCGCTGACCAGCTGGGCTTCATGCTCGTAAAAATGGGCAACGAGCCTGGTCTTGAATTTCTGGATTTGCCGGATCGGAATCCGGTCGATAAACCCGTGATTGAGGGCATAGAGGATGACCACGGTGCTGACGAAAGAAGCCGGCTCGTGGGGCTTTTGCTTGAGGACCGCTAAAATACGCTGACCTTTTTGGATCTGTTTGCGGGTTGCCTCATCCACTTCAGTGCCGAAGCGGGTGAAGTGTTCGACTTCCTGGTATTGGGACAATTCCAGTTTCAGGTCTCCGACAAGTTCGCGGATGGCTGGTTTCTGCGCCGCGCCGCCCACCCGGGAGACAGACTGGCCGATATCAATTGCCGGCTTTTGCCCCTGGTTAAAGAGGTTGGTATCCAGCACGATCTGCCCGTCCGTGATCGAAATCAGGTTGGTGGGAATATAGCCGGAGATATTGCCGTTTTGGGTGGCTGCGATCGGCAGGGCAGTGATCGATCCGCCCCCTTCTTCGGCATTGAGTTTGCAGGCGCGTTCCAACAGGCGGGAATGCAGATAAAAGATGTCTCCGGGGTAGGCTTCCCGCCCCGGCGGGCGCCTGAGCAGCAGGCTCAGCTCGCGGTAGGCATCGGCATGTTTCGTGAGGTCGTCAAAGACGACCAGGACATCCAGCCCAAGGTCGAGGAAATATTCCGCCAGGGTCATCCCGGCATAGGGCGCCAGGTATCTCAGCGCGGGTTGGTCATCCGAACTGCTGATAATAATAGCCGTCCGGCTTAACATCTCATGCTTGCGAAGCGTGTTGATGACGGAGAGGGTGGAAGATTTCTTCTGACCAATCGCCACATAGATGCAGCGGACATCGCTTTGCTTTTGACTGAGAATGGCGTCAATTGCCAGAGTTGTTTTGCCGGTCTGGCGGTCACCAAGGATCAGTTCCCGCTGGCCTCGGCCAATCGGGAAAAGCGCGTCAATGAGTTTGGTGCCGGTCAAGAGCGATTCGTTCACCGGGGACCGGTGGATCACGCCGGGGGCTGTTCGGGAGAGATAGCGGTATTCGCTGATCTCGATCGGCGTGTCGTTGTCCAGGGGGGTGCCCAGTGGGTCCACGATCCGACCGAGGAATGCACCGCCGACAGGGATGCTCAGCCTTTTGCCGGTGGCCTGGACCAGATCGCCGCCCCGGATGCCTTTTTCGGTGCCGAGCATGATCAGGTCCACATGCTTTTGTTCCAGGTTCAGCGCCATGCCTTCCACGCCGGTGGGGAAGGTGACGATCTCGTCAATGCTGACATTCGGCAGGCCGGAGACCGTGGCGATCCCGTTGCCGATGTGCTGGACGGTGCCCACATCACGGAAACGGACCCGGTTGGGCAGATCGGTGGACTGCTCTTCAAGGGTTGAGATCAGTTTCCTGATCTTTTTCTTGGCGAGAGGAGAGTCTTCCCTGGCGACCTTTTCCCGAACGGATTGGATGAATGAATCCGTGGAGGGCGCGAGCTTGGCGCGACTTTCAAGTTCCTCTGAAAAAGCATCAAGGATTTTGTTCATCTCCCCGGAGGAGCGGGGATTACGGCTTTCCATCAAGGTTTTCCTCCAGGGCTGCTGCGACGTCTGATTTGAGTTCGGTCAGTTCCATGGCCAAGGTGTTTTCAACCACGAGATCACCCATCCGGACGCGAATGCCGGTGATCAATTTGGGGTCAATCTTGATCTCCATGTTCACGTTGCTGTCGGCGAGCGCGCTGAAAGTGCGGATGAGGTTGCGCTGCTGGTCGGGGGTCAATTCCTTGGCGGAGGTGACGAAGACCGTCGGCGTGCGGCCCGTGAGTGATTCGCGGATCGCATGCACCTGGCGCATATCGGTTTTGCCAAGCTCCCAGATCTCATGGGTCAGCTCGTCAATAAAATTGTCGTGGATGACTTCCGGCGCGGCTTTGGCGAGGACCTGGCCGGAGATATCCAGGATCGAGTCGACCAACTCTTCCTGCAATTGGGCGACCTCCTGCTGCTGCCTTTTCTGGGCCTCTCGCTCGGCTTCTCTGAGGATTTGTTCGGCTTCCAGATGAGTGGCCTCCAGTAAGGATTCGCTTTGCTCCTGGGCCTTCTGGTAGGCTTCCTGAAGCCGGGCCTCAATTTCTGTATCAATGGCAGCCAGCCGTTGGTTGATCTCTTCGACCTTCACCGCGGCCTCTGCTTCCTCAAGCCTCGCTTCTTCCAACAAGGCCTCCCGCTCCGCAGCCCGGTCGTTCATCTGTTTGACGATCGGTTTGAAGAGGATGAAATAGAGTGCGACCGCCAGAATCAGGAAGTTGATGACCTGGGCGAGGATCGTTACAATTTCAATATTTATCATGGGCTATCTCCTTAGAGATACTCATCCAAAGAATTGGCTGATTAGGGGATTCCCGAAGATCAAGATCAGTACAACAAGCAATGAATAGATCGCGGTCGATTCCAACAACGCCATGGAGATCAGCAGGGTGGTCCGCAGGTCATTGGCCGCATCAGGCTGGCGGGTCATCCCTTCCAGGGCTTTTTGGACGGCTTTGCCCTCCATTAATGCTGGGACGATGGAGCCTAAAACGATGCCTCCAACAGAAAACATGATGGTGATGAGGGTTACGATGGTTCCAGAGTCTAATTGCCACATAGGCGTAAATCCTTTCTAAAAGAGTGCTAAGATTCCTTCAATTCCTGTTTCATTTGACGACGTTCTTTTTCGACATCTGAAATTTCGATTGCGGATGCGATATAGAGTGAGGCTAAAACGGTAAAAATATAGGCCTGGAGGACGCCCGTCAGCATCCCCAGGACCATCAGCGGTAGCGGAACGATGAAGGGGATCAGCGAGAAGATGATCGCCACGACCAGGTCCGTGCTGAGGATGTTGCCAAATAAACGGATGGTCAGCGAGAGGGTGCGGGAAAGCTGGCTGATGATTTCGAGGGGGAAAACGAAAATCGGTGTGGCAGTGTCCTTGATATATCGCCACACTCCTTTTTCTCGGACGCCATAGTAATGAACGGCAAAAAAGACCAGCATGGCGAGAGCGAAAGTGGTGTTGATGTTGGCTGTCGGCGAGACCATCAGCGGAAAGATACTGAAGATATTTCCGAGCACGAGAAACAGCGCCAATGTGCCGAGGAAGGGAAGATATTTGATCACCCGGGCATCCTCGGGCATCACGGATGCGACAATGCTGTTAATCATCTCAATGATGAATTCACCGATATGCGGGGCATATTTTCTGATGATAAGGGCGGCAATGATGAGAACGACCATCATAACCCAGGTGGACACGACCGTGTCCGTGATGGGTAACCCAAAAAGATAGAAAATGACCTGGGGGGCTATTGCCTCCATATAAACTAATCCTTCTGACTATTGGTTTGAATGCCAGTTAACCGCCATTGTCTTTCCCAGACAAACAGGATAACGATCCGGGCGATCATGAATGCCGCAAAGAAAACCAGTGCAGCCACAGCAGATCGCTTGAGCGCAAGCACGAGGATCAGTGCGATCAGCAACCAGCGGATTAGGCTGCCGCCCAATATAATCACTTGACTGATAAAGGGCTTTCCCGGCGCGATCTGTTGGACGGACCATTTCTGGGTGTTTAGAAAGAGCAGAGCAATCCCGCCCCCCAACAAGATCCAAAGCGGCCATTCCCACGCGCTCATTGGTCCGGTTGCTCCTCTTGACGTTTCTTTTTGATCTTTAACATCAAGACTTCCAGTTCGATGTGACGCATCAGGTTGTAATATCCAACGGCAATCCCGACAAGGGTCAGGATCAGCATAAAGGTGAATGTGGAACCGCTTGCCTTATCCAAAAAATGACCCAACAAAGCCCCTCCGAAGATCGGGATGGCCAGCTCCCAGCCGAGGGATGTCTTGGTGAAATCACGAAGGAGCGCAGACTTCTCTCTATCCGATTTCGGGTCTTTGCTCATTTGATCCCTTTCGATGACTCGTCGTCGTTTTCAAGGGACTGGGCCAGCGCTTCGTAAGGGTCGGCCGATGTGCTTTCAGGGGGGTCCTGTTCCTCGTCATCCCCCGCCGTGAGGATCGTGACGATGTTGTCTCTGATCGAGAGCAGGCCGCCGATGAGCCGGGCTTCGCCTGTGTCATTCTCGCGGACGATCCTGACCGTGCCTGTGATCGTTTCCGCGATCAGGGGCGCATGTTGGGGGCGGATGCCAATCGCGCCGCCATCTGCCAGGGGAACCACGACCTCTTTGAGGTGCTCAGCTTCCAGCACTTGTCCATCCGGGGTCAAAACCCTCAGCGTAAGCTCATCCGTTGGCATCGGCAGTTCCCTTTTCTGACAATTTTAGGGCCTTGGCGAGGGCGTCATCTATGGTGCCAACCATGTAAAAAGCCTGTTCGGGCAGATCATCATGCCGGCCTTGGAGGATCTCACGGAAGCCTCGCAGGGTTTCAGCCAGGGGGATGAACTTGCCGGGGTTCCCGGTATATTCTTCGGCCGCATACATCGGTTGGGAGAGGAAACGCTGGATCCTTCTGGCTCGGATCACGGTCTGCTGATCCTTTTCGCTGAGCTCATCCATGCCCAAAATGGCGATGACATCCTGCAGCTCTTCATAGCGGGCCAGGGTGGCTTTGACCTGCATGGCGATATCGTAGTGTTCCTGTCCAACGATCTGGGGGGCCAGGAGGGTGGAGGAGGAGAGCAGGGGATCAATCGCAGGGTAGAGGCCCAGGTCCACCAGGCGGCGGGTGAGCACCGTTGCCGCATCCAGATGGGCAAAGGTGGCGGCGACAGCCGGATCGGTCATGTCATCAGCCGGCACATAGACCGCCTGCACGGAGGTGACACTGCCCATGCTGGTCGTGGTGATCCGTTCCTGTAAAGCGCCCATCTCGGTTTCGAGGGTGGGCTGATAACCAACCTCACTCGGCAGCCGCCCCAGCAGGGCGGAGACTTCTGAGCCGGCCTGGATATAGCGGAAGATGTTGTCAATGAAGACCATAACGGGGCGATGCTCCTCGTCCCGGAAATATTCCGCCATGGTCAGCGCGGTCAGCGGAGTCCGCAGACGAGCGCCGGGCGGCTCGTTCATCTGTCCGAAGACCAGCACGGTGGAATCCATCACGTCCCGGCGGGCCAGCTCCAGATAAAGGTCGTTGCCTTCCCGGCTGCGCTCGCCGACCCCGGCAAAGACCACGATGCCCGAGTATTCCCTGCTGATATTGCGCATGAGTTCGATGATCAGGACGGTCTTGCCGACCCCCGCGCCCCCAAAAAGCCCGATCTTCCCACCGCGGGGATAAGGCAGCAGGAGGTCAATGGCCTTGACGCCGGTGATGAAGGGCGTTGTTATGACCCGCTGGTCGCGCAGGGCCGGGGATTTGGCATGGATTTGCTTTCTTTTCTGGCTTTCCGGCAAGGGGTCTTTCCCGTCGATTGGTTCTCCCAGGACGTTGAACATCCGTCCCAGGGTTTCCCTTCCCACGGGGACTTTGATGGGCTGGCCAGTATCCAGGACGGTCAGGCCGCGCTGTAGGCCTGCGGTGTCACCCATGGCGACCGTGCGGACCGTGTTGGCATTGACGTGTTCCTGAACTTCAAGAATGAGGGGAGCGTTCCCCTTCCAATTGACTTTGAGGGCATTGTGGATACTTGGCAGGTCGCCCGTTGGAAATTCTACATCTACAACAACTCCCACCGCGCGCACGATTATGCCATTGTTGCCAGTTTTTTGGATTGTCATTTTCAATCTGATAGCCTCAAATCAATGGTTGCTGTTTTATTTTCCGCTTTAAGGATTGTTATCTTAAAAAATTCAATCCTAATTATCCTTGCATCGAAGCCCTTTGTCAAATCCAGGGCTGGTGACAAATGGTCTAAATGGGTTTACAGTTCTGCCTGATTACTAAAAAACAGGCGCCCACGGATATGGGCACCTGTTCTCACTCTTCTTGTGCGGCCGGGATTTTAGCCGACTTTGATGTCTTTACTGGATTCCCAGAGGCCATGGATATTGCAGTAGGACATAGCCATCAGTGTGCCGGATTCTTTGACTTTGAGGGCCACCTGGACTTTGGGTTCGGTGTGGAGCGGACCTTCATTGGCGCCTTTAATCGATTCGCCATGACCGCTGAAGCCGAATTTGCCCACCAGGTGGGGGAACTTGTCGGACTCGGGTTTGAAGTAAACTTCAATCCATTCGATGTGATGTTCGGTGGTGTTGGGATGAGGGATCTCTTTGCCGATCTCGAGCGATACAAGGAATTCTTCATCCGCTGCGACCATATCCGGGCATTCAATGACCGGAGCGTGCTTTTCGGATTTCCAATCTGCATTTTGGAGATATTCACCAATGGACATAAGGCATAATCCTTTCTTAACTTGTGGCTTTGTCTTTATTATACTACTCTAAATTCTCCCTCAAGGGTCAGGCAGGCGTTCATCAATCGATCTTGACGAATTCTTCCTTGCCGAGGCCGCAATCCGGGCAGACCCAATCATCGGGTAGATCCTCGAAAGCAGTGCCGGGCGCGATCCCCCCAAAGGGGTCACCTTCTTCCGGGTTATAGACATAGCCGCAGGACACACATTCATAAGAAGACATAGTCAACCTCCAGGTTTGTTTTGAAATCAGGGTGTGAGTGTTTCGGTAACTGTTGCAGTTGGATAGGATAGGTAAATTTTAGGGAACCAGCCGGTGTTGCCGTCCTCATCCTGCACCTTGACCCAGATCAGGCCATCGTAGACGAGGATCTGGTTGAGATCGAAGAGGGTTTCATTGGCCGAGAGATATTTCAGGATTTCTCCTCCGGGTTCATCATAGAGGGTGTTATAGGCGGGGACGGAGGAGCGGATCACAAATACCGCCTGGGGGGTGGGCGTGATGGACGCGGTCGGCGTGGCGGAGGGCAGGAGCGGGGTTGGGGTGAGCGTCACCGTCGGGGTGGGGGTGGTGGTCGGCGTCAGGCTTGGGCCTTCTGTGGGGGTCGGCGTGGTGGTGGGTGGGATCAGGGGGTCCAGGCGCTCGGATTTCAGGTAATTCATGATGACTGAAACCGGCTGGTCCACGCGGGCGACCAATGCCTCTTGCAGGGCCACGATCTGGGAATAGGTGGGCGGGGAGCTGGCGCTGACGGTCAGGTCGAGGTGGATCTCCTTGTCAATCCGGGTGATTTGCAGCTCAACCAATTCCGCCTGGTCCATTTCAGTCAACTCCGTCTGGACGATATTGTTGATCAAACGGTTTTCCTGCGCCTGGGCGACGAACCGAGCGCCGAGGATGGTCAGGGGGATGAGCAGGAGCAGGGTCAGCAGCGCTGAGACCCACAGGGTGCGCGGCACGCTCCCGTTATCCTGCACTCTTCTGGGCGAGAATCCTTCCAGAAAAAAGACCAGCATTGCTGCAAAGGCAATCGTGACCGCGTTGGTCAGGAAAAGCAGGGCTGCACCGCCGGCGACATCCCAGCGGCCGAGGGCAAGCCCGATCCCGATCACGGAAAGCGGGGGCATCAGCGCGGTGGCGATGGCGACACCCGGCAGCGCCGCGGACAGGTGCGGCTGGGAAAGGGCATAGGCCGCAGCCAGGCCGCCCGCAAGCGCGATAATCAGGTCGTTGGGAGTGGGCTGGGTCCGGCTCAGGATCTCGTTGGGGATTTCCATGAGAGAGGGGACGAATGGCAGATAAAGGTTCGATAAGGTCAACAAGGCGGACAGCAGAACGGAAATCACCGCACCCCGGACGAGGGCGGACACGGAATCCCTCGCAAGGCGGGCATCCGCTGTGATGGAGCCGAGGCCGACGCCCAGGATGGGGGACATCAATGGGGCGACGACCATTGCACCGATGATCACGGCTGGGGAGTTGTTGATCAGGCCAAGCGTGGCGATGGCGCCGGATAATACCACAAAAAAGAAATAATCAAAGCCGGGAGTGGCCGCTTGGCGAATGTTTTCGATGATCTCTTTACGCCGTTTTCGGTCAAGAGGTTTGATATATTGCGACAGCCACTCGTGAAAGCCGTTTTGGGGATCCGTTGCGTTCATTTTACTGTGATTTGCGTTCTTTCTAGGTCCGGAAGAGGATAACGGGTTATGCCTCGGAAGATAACTTCAACCAGTGGAAGGTCCAGGGTTTGAGTGCGATGGCATAGGGTTCGCCTGTGATTCCGGGGAAGGGGTCTTCAGTTAGCAAGTCTATCACTTTTGCGCCATTCCAGCGGGAAAGATCTAGGTCCAGCTTTTGGGGTTGTTCGGTGAGGTTCAGGATGCAGACCAGGTCTTCCGAGTCGAGTGAGCGATGGATGGCCAGGACGGCATTGACCTCTGGGGCTAAAAACTCATACGCTCCCATCGCCAGAATGGGGTTTTCATGCCGGACTCGAATCAGGTGCTTCATCTTGGTCAGCAGGGATTCCGGATCATTTTCCTCAGCGGCGACATTGACGATTTTATAGCTGAATTTGCCCTCCGTGATGATGGGTTCATAGAGCATCTCGGGCGGGGCCTCGGAAAAACCGGCGTTCAGGCCGGCATTCCATTGCATGGGCGTTCGCACGCCGTTGCGGTCCGGCAGCCAGATATTATCGCCCATCCCGATCTCATCTCCGTAATAGATGATCGGCGCGCCGGGCAGGGAATAGAGCAGGGCATTGGCGAGCAGGATCTTGCGGGGGTCGTTGTCTAGCAGGGGCGCCAAACGGCGACGGATCCCCAGGTTTTGGCGCATCCGCGGAACGGGCGCGTATTGTTCCCACATCCATTGCCGCTCCTCTTCGGTGACCATTTCAAGGGTCAGCTCGTCGTGGTTGCGCAAGAAGGTGCACCATTGGGTCCCTTCCGGAATGTCCGGCGTCTGAGCCATGATCCAGCGGATCGGCGTGGCGTCGCCTTGCTTGATCGCCATATAGATCCGGGGCATGACGGGGAAATGGAAGCCCATGTGGAATTCGTCGCCATCACCAAAGTAGGGCCGGACGTCTTTGGGCCACTGGTTAGCTTCGGCCAGCAGGATCTTGTCCTGATAGTTGGCGTCCAGATAGGCCCGGATGGACTTGAGGATTTCATGGGTTTCCGGCAGGTTCTCGCAATTGGTCCCCTCCCGTTCGATCAGGTAGGGGACGGCGTCCGCCCGGAATCCGTCGATTCCCAGGTCCAGCCAGAATTTCATCACATTGAGCATTTCCTCCCGGACCTCCGGGTTGTCATAGTTCAGGTCCGGCTGGGAGGAATAGAACCTGTGCCAGTAGTATTGCCCGGCCTCTTCATCATAGGTCCAGTTGGACTCTTCCGTATCGAGGAAGATGATCCGGGCATCGCTGTATTTGTCGTTGGTGTCCGACCAGACGTAATAATCGTGATATTTAGAGTTGGGGTCCGACCGGGCGGCTTGGAACCAGGGGTGTTGGTCTGAGGTATGGTTCAGCACCAGGTCGGCGATCACCTTCAGACCGCGCTCGTGGGCGGCCTGCACCAGGTGTTGGAAGTCTTCAATCACGCCATAATCGGGATGGACATCATAGTAATCCGCGATGTCATAGCCATCATCGTTCAGCGGGGAAGGGTAGATCGGCATAATCCAGACGCAGTCAACGCCCAGCGCCTTGATGTAATCCAACTTGCTGACCAACCCCAGCAGATCGCCAATCCCATCCGCGTTCGAATCGCAGTAGGCCCGAACATGGACTTGATAGAAAAAGGCGTTCATATACCAAGGTTGTTTTTTTGTGGCCATTGGTCCTCCTGAGCGGATTCTTTGAGATGGTTTAAGTATAGTGGTTAAGAGAATGCTGAGCAAGGTTAGAGACGATTTCTGTTAGAGACGATTTCAGCTTAAATTCTGATCAGATGCACCTCTTCCGCAATCATCCGAATCTGGTGCCGTTCCGGATCGTCCTCAATCAGGCCCTTAATCAGGAAAGGGCCTGATTCCCGGAGTTCATCATAGACCGTGCGGTAGAGCCTGGGCGGAACCAAGACCTGCAGGGAGCCTTCCAGATCTTCGAGGGTGAGATAAGCCATCATCTGGTGCGTAGATCGGCTGCGCGTGCGCCGCAGGGTCTGGCGCATCCCGGCCAGAGTGACTTTTTCACCGCCGTGGTCTTCGGCCTCCAGGGTGGTGATCGCCCCGCAGGACTGGATTTCGTCGGCAATTTGCTCCAGAGGACTCATCCCGAGGGTCACCCCGAGCAGTTCCCGCTGGGCCTGGAGCCGCCGGGCTTCGTCCCAATCCGCCGCGGCTTCCGGTGCGCCAAAAAGCTGCATCTGCCCAGGCGGGCGTTGATGTTCGATCCTTTGCAGGCCTTCCGGGATGGTGACGAGGCCATCCAACGCGCCAACCATCAATAAGTGTTGGGCTTCCTTCCGCTGCGGGTCCACCCGGAGCAGGAAATCCTCCAGCGAATGATAGGGCCGGTTTTGGATGATGTTCCGCAGGGTGCGCTGGGTGAGGTCCCGGACCTGGCCCAGGCCCATGTACAGGTGCGGCTCTCCTTTGGGGTAGATCACCCGGAAATGGCCATTGGAATGGTTGATGTGGGGCGGGTGGAGCGGCAGCCCCAGACGGCGCGCTTCCATCAGGTAAACCCGCTGCGAATAATATCCGCCGTCAAACCCCAGCACGGCCGCCATGAACTCGGCCGGGTAGTGGGTTTTGCACCAGGCGGAGTTCCAGGCCAGCTGGGCATAGGAGGCGGCGTGGGCTTTCGGGAAGCCGTACCCCGCAAAGGCGGCCATCATCTCCCAGATCCGCTCGGCGGTTTCCTCCGGGACGTTGTGGAGGGCACGCGCGCCCTGAATGAAATTCCGGCGGAGGGTATCCATGACGCCGCCCGGGTCAAAATGGCTCATCGCCCGGCGGAGGATATCGGCCTGGGCGATGGATAGACCGCCAAGCTCGTGCGCGATCCGCAGGACTTGCTCCTGATAGAGAATCACGCCATAGGTGCTTCCCAATAAGTCCGTCAGCGAGCTATGGATGGGGGTGACTTCCTCTTCGCCGCGGAAACGGCGGACAAAGGCGTCCCGCAGGCCGCCTCGCAGCGGACCGGGCCGGTAGAGCGCCAGGGCCGCCATGATGTCCTCCACAGTTTTGGCCTGGATCTCCCGCAGCGTCCCGCGCATCCCGGGGCTTTCGATCTGAAAGCAGCCAAGGGTCCTGGCCTCCACAACGGTTTGCGAGGTTGCCTCGTCCTCAAGCGGGATGCTGGCGAGCACTTCGAGGCCGTTGCCGAACTCGCTCAACCGCCAGGATTGGATCCGGTCGGCGACTTCGCCCAGGACGGTCAGGCCGCGGATTCCCAGCATGTCGATCTTGACCAGCCCCAGCTTCTCGATCCCGTCCAGATCATACTGGGCATGGTTGATCCCGAGCGTGTCCGAGTGGACCAGGGGGACGAGGTCGGTGATGGGGAAAGGTGCGATGATCACCCCGCCGGGATGGACGGAGAGGTGGCGGGGCAGGTCGAGCAGGGCGCGGGCATCGGCGACCACATCCTGAATCAAAGGGTTGGCGCCCTCGCGCATCAGCGGCGCAAAGGGGTCCTGCTCGTCCTCCGAACGGCGGAAATGGAATGAGGACGGCAATTTTCGGGAGAGCTGCCGGATGGTCTCCGGCGAAAGGCCGTAAGCCTTGGCCACATCGCCCAGCGCGGATTTTGGCCGGTAACGGTTGACCGTCCCGACCATCGCGACCCTGTCCCGGCCGTAGGTCTCGAAGATGTATTGGATCAGCTCTTCCCGCCGGTGGGAGGCAATATCGGTGTCAATGTCTGGCGGTTTCTTGCGGGCCGGGTTGAGGAAGCGTTCGAAGTAGAGGTTGAGCGCCAGGGGGTCGGGCGAGGTGATGTTGAGACAGTGGGCTACCAGGGAGGAGGCCGCGGAGCCGCGGGAGGAGGTTGGGATGCCCACCTGGCGAGCATGATCCAAGACATCCTCAACGATCAGGAAGATCGGTTCATAGCCCATCTGGGTGATGATGCCGAGTTCATACTCCAGCCGGGAGGTGATCTCAGGCGTCAGGTTTTTATAGATCCGTTTTGCCCCGGAAAAAGCCTTTTCCCGCAGGAAGTCCGCCTGGGTCTGATCGGCGGGCGTGGGGAAGGTCGGGAAGTTCAGCTCACCGACGGGCAGTTCAAGCTGAATCCTGTCGCTCAGCAGGTTGAGGGCGTTGATTGTTTCGGGGCAGTCCCGGTAACGGTAGCGAAAATCTTCGGGCGCGGGGAAGTAAGCCGGGCCGGGCGGGAGGAGCCGGCTGGAAAGGCCTTGAAGCGTCGTGTTGTGGCGGATGGCGGTCAGGGTGCTGAAGAGCTTTTCCTCTGTAGGATAGCGGTAATGGATATCCTGGGTCGCGATCAAGGGAACTTTGAAGCCCGCGGCCAGTTCCCGGAGCGCTGCCTCGCTTTGCATTGGGCCATTGGCATAGCGCTGGAGTTCGATGAAGAGGTCTTCACCAAAGGTGCTTTGCAGGGCTGCCAGAAACTGCTGCGGATTCTTTTCCGCCGGCGGGGAGGAGAGCAGCAGTTCTCGCAGCAGCCCGCGGGGGCCGCCCGCGATGGCGATCAGACCCCCGCGGTGCCTGGCGAGGTCCTCTGAATTCAGAGTCCGGTGCTCTACCATCATCAGGCTGCTCAGCCGGCAGAGGCCGGACCAGCCCTCCCTGTCTTTGGCGAGCAGGGTCAGCTGCCCGGAATGGCCGTGAAAGCGGAGGTCCACCTCCAGGCCGAGAACGGGTTTGATCTCAGCCTGCTGACAGGCTTCAAAGAATTCGATCGCGCCGGAAAGCGTGCGGTGATCGGTCAGGCCCAAACAAGGGACGCCCGCCTCCCGAGCGGCCTCAACAAGCGACTCTGGGGATGAGAGCGCTTCGAGGAAGCCATAGGAGGAGTGCGTGCGCAGATAGGGAATCGACATGGGTTCGTTTAAGTCAATCATCGAACAAATATTCTAATTCTATTATAAAGACAAGCTCGATTTGATGCAAGTTAAAAGCGGTGGGAAAAGACGGCCCGCCGCTTGATTCGTGTAGCCAATTTATTATTGCTATTTATTTTTTCGGCGTCCCCCTGAAGGAGATCATGCCGCGCTTGCCGTTGATCATCCAATTCGGTTCGGCGTTTTGTCTGAAATCTTCCAGTTGCTGCGGCGTCAGGCCGACGATCAATTCAGCCTTGAGAGTCCGCAGGCTGACCACCGAGGTGGGGAAGTAATCCGTGACCTCGGCAAACGGGGTGGTGGGATCCCAATGCCGGTCCCCGATCACCCGGCGGTAGTTGGCGTCGCCTTTGAGGATTGCCAGATCGTAGGCCTTGAGCTGGTCCCGCAAACTCTCCGGCAGCTGGTTGAATTCCCGGCTGGTGGCGAGGAAGGGTGGCGCTTCGATATCAATCACGCCCGATTTGATCCAGCCCCGGATCTCCGCGGCCAGTTGGACGGCCTTGTCCGACCCTGAGCCTTCGAGCGCGTCCAGGATATGCCAAAAGTCCGCGACCATCGCGTCCGAGACGAAGAAGGGCTGGTTTTTAAGATAGAAAGTGATCGACTCTGCAAAACCGCCCCGGATCAGGTATTGGATGAAGGCCAGGTCAAAATAAAATTCCCGGCCGACGTTGTCAAAGAAGTAGGCAATCCTGGCCGGTTTGCTTTTCAGCAGCTCATAGACGGCGTCACTCTCGTTGCGGATGATCTGGTGGTCGCGGGTGCTGGCTTCCGTGTCGTAATGCTGCAAATTGCTGAGGTCCGACCGGTTCCCCCAAAGCGCCTTGGCGATTGCGCTGGCGAACCCCGCCTGGTCATTGGCGTCGGCCATCACCTCATATTCGGCAATGAAAGGCGCGAGCGCTTTGGCGATCTCGCCCGCCTTCATCCGGCGATAGGGGTCCCGACCCATCCAGGGGCCGGGCTGGAAATACTGCACGGCCTCAAGCAGCTTACGGTAGAAGTAGGTCTCTGCCAGCAGCCAGGGGACCTCTAACCAGGATTTGCCCCACCAGGGCTGGGTGTCTTCATCCCACAGCGCTTTGTCGCTGGTCGTCTCCGCCAGGGGTTGCAGGGTGCCGGTGGTCAGGTCGGATTTCAGTTCCAGCAGGGCTTTCCGGATTGGGGCGGTGTAGTCAAAGTCCACCAGGACTCGGTCAACGATGTTGGCTTTGAGTTCTTCAATGGTCTGCCGGTGGAAGGTGCCCATTTCCGAGGTCATCATCAATGGGGGGAGGGGGGACGCTGGCATTTGATTTCTCTTTCTGTGTGAAAAATGATTTGATCAGGGCGGACTGTGATTTTCCTGAAAACAGGAAATGAGGTTCAGAAGTTGATGAAGACCTTGATCCCGGCGTGGTGGACGGCAGTTTGGAATGTCTTGTCAGACTGGGCCGCAAGGTATGGATGGGTGCTCAGGGGGTTGAGATCAACCTGCATTTATTCGAGCACGGTGCGGTCCTGAATGTCATAGGGTTGAACGGCTTTCATCCTGCGATCCTTCCTTTACTTTCAAAGGTCGCTTTGATTATATTGCAAAATGCGATGCCATTTATACCGCCGCCGGGTGACATCTTTCCTTGACGGGTTGGGAGGCAAAAGATAGAATAGGGTGATCTATATTATATGAGGCTAAATGAATTTATTAGATGTGCCTAAAGGCAAATCCGTGCGAATTGTTGACTTTCTGGGGGGAAAGTCTGTTTTTTATAAGCTGGTTCAACTAGGTGTAAGCCCAGGCCGGGTCGTCAAGGTGCTGCGGTATGCGCCGATGGGCGGGCCGCTGATGCTGGATGTTGAAGGGCGGTCTGTGGCGCTTGGGCGGCGGATTGCCGGAAGGATTCAGGTCGAGGTTGTGAAATAATGCGGATAGCCCTTATCGGTCAGCCCAATTGCGGTAAAAGCACCTTATTCAATCAGGTCGCGGGATATAAAGCGGAAACCGGCAACTTCTCCGGCACCACGGTGACTTTTACCGAGAGCAAAGTCCGGGTCCTGGGGGATGTGCTTGGTGTGGTAGATCTGCCCGGCACCTACAGCCTGGCGGGCACAAACCCGGCCGAGCGGGAGGTCATCAAATATCTGACCTCGAATGCGGTCGATGTGGTGATCAATGTGCTGGATGCAAGCCATCTGTCCTATGGGCTTTCAATGACAGTTGAGATGCTGGAGCTGGGCGTACCCGTGGTCATTGCGCTCAATATGATGGACGAGGCCGACCGACTCGGCATCCGGGTGGATGTCGAACAGCTGAAAGCGCTGGTTGGCGCTCCGGTGATCCCGATGATCGCCTCCAAGGGGCGCGGCATCCAGCCGCTTTTTGTCACGGCCTATCATGTCGGCCGGGAGAAAAAACTCCCCCATCAGCCCATTTACAGTACGGATATCGAGCGCTATCTGAGTTCGCTGATCCACGATCTCGAGGGGGTCAGGAGCTATCTCAACCCCCGGGAGGTGGCGATCAAGCTGTTGGAAGGCGATCAGGAAATCCTTGCGGATGTCCTTTCGCAAAAACCGGAAGTTGCTGAGAAACTGGCGACTTATCAGAAATCCCTGAAGGTAGACCGGGGGCAATCCCCGGAGTGGGTCATCAACAGCGAACGGATCGGGCTGGCGGATAAGTTTGCCAAACAGGTGATCCAGCAGGGGGCGAGGCGGATCACTTTCCGAGATAAACTGGACGATGTCCTGCTGCATCCGGCTTTTGGCTATGTCTTCCTGGTACTGATCCTTTTTGGCTTTTTCCAGCTGGTCTACGCGATCGGCGGGTTGATCGAACCCCCTCTGATGGGTCTGTTCGATCAACTGGAAGTCTGGCTCTTATCCCTGTTCACTGATGACAGCGGTTTTATTCCGCAGGTTACGGTGGCCCTGATCCAGGGCATCTCAGGCGGGGTTGCCATTGTGCTGCCCTATCTGGTGCCTTTCCTGGTTGGGCTGGGATTTCTGGAAGATGTCGGCTATCTGCCCCGGGTCGCCTTCCTGATGGATGCCCTGATGCACAAGTTGGGGCTGCATGGGAAATCCATTGTGCCTTTCATCCTCGGTTTCGGCTGCAATGTGCCAGCGATCATGTCCACCCGGATTTTGGAAGATAAACGCGAACGCTTCATCTCGGCGGCGCTTTCCACCATGGTGCCCTGCGCAGCCCGGCTGGCCGTGGTGTTTGGCCTGGTGGCCTACTATTTGGGGCCCGTCCTGGCACTGGGGATTTACCTCTTTGACCTCTTTGTGATCGCCCTGACGGCCAAACTGCTTTCCAAGCTGGTGCCGGATGAATCGCCGGGGCTGATCCTGGAGATGCCTGTCTACCGGGTGCCGACCCTCAAAGCGGTTGCCAGTAAAGCCTGGTGGCGGATCCGGGAATTCGTTGTGGAAGCCTGGCCGCTGTTGATTGTCGGCAGCGTGATGCTTTCCGTGCTGAATTATTTCGATGTCTCGCGCTATTTGAATATCCTCGTACGGCCTTTGTCGTGGCTTCTGGGACTCCCCAGTCAGGTTGGGGTACCGTTGATCTTCGGCGTGCTGCGCAAGGAACTCTCGCTGGTGATGCTGGGGCAGGCGCTGGGGTCGATGGATTTTGCCATGGTTCTCAACCCGGTCCAGATGATCACCTATGCGGTTTTTGTTGTGTTCTATGTTCCTTGTTTGGCAACCATGATCGTGATCAAGAAGGAGCTGGGCACCAAGATGATGTGGCAAATCATCGGATTGACGACCCTGATTGCGACCCTGGCAGGCCTGGTCGCCCGGGGGTTTGCGATGATCATTTTCTAATCCACTTATGTCCAAATTTGATCATTTTGACTTCATCGGCCCCATCTACAACCGTGTCTTCGGCCGGCATGTTGACACCGAAATGCTGGAGATTGCCAGACCCGGATCGGAAGACCGGGTTTTGGACGTGGGTGGGGGAACGGGCCGGGTATCCATCCTTTTTCAGCCCAGGGTGAAATCTATCGTCGTCTCTGATGCTGCGCCTGGCATGGCGCGGGAGGCGCAGGCCAGAGGGCTTGATGTGGTGGTCTCGACGGCTGAGCGTTTGCCCTACCCATCGGCGCAGTTTGACCTGGTGATCATGGTGGACGCTTTTCACCATGTGATCGATCAGCGAAGGACCCTGGACGAGATGTGGCGGATGGTTGCGCCGGGCGGGCGGATCATCATTGAAGAACCGGATATCCATCATTTCGTCGTGAAATTGATTGCTCTGGGGGAAAAGCTTCTGCTCATGCGGAGCCACTTTGTAAAACCTGAAACGATCGCTTCGATGGGACTGCAGGGGCGGAAGGCGGCGCTGGAAGTCCAGAAGCGGAATGGAATTGCCTGGGTTATAATTACAAAGCTGAATAACTACGATGAGGGAGTTATTGATGGCTGAGATGGAAATAGCAGAAATTATGCGGGAGATCCCCAAGCATTTCAATCCGGAAATGGCAGAGGGTGTCTCGGCATCTGTTCAATGTATGTTTTCCGGTGGTCAGGCCTCGGATTGGGTCTTAGAGATCAAGGACCAGACCTGCACCATCAAAGAGGGGAATATTGAGGAGCCAGACATTTCCATCAAAGCGGATGCAGAGGATGGCATAAAAATCCTGATGCAAGAGCTGGACCCGATGCGGGCTTTTATGCTGGGGAAGGTCAAAGTGAGCGGAAACCTTGGCCTCGGCATGAAGTTGATAAAACTATTTAGTCTTTAATCACTTTTTTAAAAAGATGAGGCAGTGGGAAAACGCAATGCCTTTTTATATTCGGTCAGATCAGTAAAGGCCCCAGTCATCCGCCAGGCCTTCTTCCATCATGGTCGGGTCCCAGGTTTCGCGGCCATAATTGATCTTGGCGGGCATTTTGAGGATCTTCTCAATCCTAGTCCGGGTCGTTTCGATCATGGAAGGGCCATAAGGGCAGAAGGGGGTGGTCAGGATCATGGTGACGACGGCTTGGTCCTCTTTGATCTCAATATCCCGGACCAGGCCGAGCTGGATGATGTTCAAACCCAATTCCGGATCGACAATTTCACTCAGGCCTTCTTCCAGCTCGCCGACCAGGTCGGGGTGGGTATTTTCGATTTCCCAGATGGGGAGATTCAGAGGTGTTTTTTCGCTCATATCAACCTTCTTGATGGTTCAGGGGGATTCGATACGTGCAGCAATCATCGTTGTTGAGGATGCAGGTCTCAACTTCAACCGGAGCGGCTACAAATGCCGAAATCAGGGTGTGATCCAGCGCGCAAATCTCGGGATGGTCCAGACCGATCCGGTAGTAGGGGCAGGATAAGGACACCAGCCTGACTGAATCATTGTCCTTTTTCCATTCAATGATAAAACCCTCTTTGGATAAGACCGACTCGAGAATCTTAACCCGTTCTTCAGTGGATTTGGTTTCAAGCGCTTCGCCGTATTTCGCGGCGATACCCAAGCCGATCTGTTGGAATAAGGCTTCCAGTTCCGCGTTGCTGAGTTTGTCTTTCAGGGTATCTAGGATGCGTTGAGTCAGGCGGAGGTAGCTGCTGGGAAATTGCTCGATCCCCTTATCCGTCAGAGAATAGACCAGGTGAGGACGGCCGACGCCATGCCGTTCTTCGGAGGAGGTGACGAGATCGTCCGCTTCCAAAGAGATCAGGTGGTGCCGGACCGATATGCCATTAATGCCCACCGAATCGGCCAGGTCGTTAATCGTTGACCGGGGGAAGGCGAGCAGGGTCCTCATGATCTTTTCGCGTGTACTTTTCATAGCGTCCCTTATCTCCGTTGATGGATTTCCATTCTGTAATGCGTGATTTTAGCACGTCGGAAATCATTTTGTCAATATATATGATTTTTATCCAAAAAATTGTACCCTCGAATGGCGGTGATTAAAACATCAAGGCGCCCATTTGAGCGCCTTGAAAGGTACCTTATGGGTATTCTTTGGGTTATTTTCCGCCCAAATTCCTGGCGAAGCTCATGATGGTTGAGGCAACGATTGAACCGGATTGGGACCGGTGGGCGGATTGCCCCATCGGGCTGGCCGCCATGAGGGCATCCATTGCGGCTTCCATGTTGCTGTCCCCGCTCTGCTTGGACTGGTAGAAGGCCAAGCCGGCGCGCAGGACATCGTCCATCCCAAGGGTGGAATCTTCTTCGCTGGCCTTTTCCTGGCCGCCCATCAGGCCGGACAGTAATGAGCCGAGGGGATTGCCGCTCTCGGATTGGGGGGCTTGTTCCTGGGCCGGGCTGACGTTCATCAGGCCTTGCACCAGGGTTGTCAGGTTATCGGCATTCAGTTCGGACCCTGTGAAGGTTTTGGCGGCATTTGCCAGACCGTCTGCATAGAGTTTCGCTGAACCGCTATCCGATTCTTTGGAGAGGACTTTGCTGGCATAGGCCAGCTGGTCGGCGACAGGCTCGTCTGATTTTTTACTGACCGCTTTTTGAACCAGATCAAAAATCTGGACCATGTGGTCGCCGTGATCGTGGTTGTAGCTGTCCGCTTCGTTGAGGTCGCTTTGCTGGGTGGCAAGAGCCGCTGAAACCGTCTGAAAGATCTGGCTCAGGTCGATATTGTTCGCCATCTTAGTCTTTCAATTCCTCAGGAAGTTCTGGAATTTCGAGCTTCATGCCCATGCGGATGTTCTTTTCGCTGCCTTTGAGGACCTCTTTGTTGTGCTCGAGCAGATATTGCCAGTAGGGCGGGGTGGCATGCTTGTAGTACTTGAGCGCCACATGGCTGAGGGTCTGGTTGTTGGATTCGACGGTGTGGACGGTGATAATGGCGGGTTTGGCGAGTTTCTCTTCCAGTACGCTGGCTTTGGAAGCGCCGACCTGTTTTTCCTTGACGGTGAGGTCTTTAAGCTTGGCTTCAAGCTCCGCGATCCGTTTCTCAGCGGCTTTGGCCTTCATGTCAGCGGATGAGCTATCTTTTTTGGCTTCAGTGTTTTGTTTCATCAGGTCATTGATTGCGGTTTTGGCTGCTTCGGAGTCCTTCTTGGCCTGTTCCAGTTCAGCTTCCAATTCTGCGATGGTTTCTTTTTCGTCTTTAGATGAGAAAGCGTCAACTGTCTTTTTAAATATTCCTTCTTTTTTTTCTTGCTCTGCCATTCTTATCTCCTTTGTCTATCTGGATTAATCCGGTCTAAATTCACTTTTATTTTATCATAAACTGATCAACCAGATATTAAATTCTTATTATTTGGAGATTATTTTAAGGATTGAACTGAGAATGTAATTTTATATAATAGGTGTGAGAATGAAAATTTCACCACCGTTTATCCCAAGCCTTATTCAATTTCATCCGATCAGTCACACTAAGGAGAAATCAATCTGCAATTAACACCACCGAAGAAATGAGTATGGTAGGTCACGTTTTTAGCGGGTCTCCTATCTATCTTCTTCAAGTTCGTCTATGTCGCTGGCATCTCGGAACGCGCTTTTGGGTTCCTGGGCAGCGCCTGGTTAATGCTCCTGTTTGCGACCCTCCTGAAGGGTTTGTAAACTTCGCTGAATAGGTTTAAAATCCCTTTGCCAGAGAATCAGCAAAGGGATTTTGGCTTTAATCAGGAGGGCGAAGATCGATCGGCGCCCCAAAAGGAGCTCGAGGCAGCAGTCTCTTTTTGCCTAAATAATTTATTAGATATTTATGCTAAATATTGACACTCGATTGCCCGCATGCTATAATTTCTAAGCTTAAATGAATTGAGATAATTCGGATGAGATTGGACTGAATAGTCCAATCAGTTTTAGGAGTTTGGATGTCAGAACTGACGATCAAAGACTTGTATGTTTCCATTGAAGATAAACAGATCATCAAAGGACTCAACCTGACCATTCGGCAGGGTGAGGTCCATGCCATCATGGGGCCTAACGGGACAGGGAAGTCCACTCTGGCTTATACGATCATGGGGCATCCCAGTTATGAGATCACGGAGGGTGACATCCTGATTGATGGGCAGAGCATTCTGGGGATGAAACCCGATGAACGCTCGAGAGCCGGCCTCTTTTTGGCTTTCCAGTATCCGGTCTCGATTTCGGGCGTCACGGTGGCCAATTTCCTGCGGACGGCGATCAATGCCCGCCGGCGCCACGCGGAACCGCCTCAGGAGGATATTTCCATCCTGGAATTCCGGAAACTGCTGAAAAGCAAGATGGACCTGCTGGAGATGGACTATGCCTTCGGTGGCCGCTATCTGAACGAGGGCTTTTCCGGTGGTGAAAAGAAACGCACCGAGGTGTTGCAGATGGCTGTCCTGGAACCGGCCTTTGCCATTATGGATGAGACGGATTCCGGCCTCGATATTGATGCGATCCGGATCGTTTCGGAAGGCGTCAACGCGATCAAAGGCCCCAAGATGGGTGTGATGGTCATCACGCACTATCAGCGGATCCTGAACTACATTCAGCCCGACTTTGTGCATATCATGTATAACGGTAAGATCGTCGAATCGGGCAGCCGAGACCTGGCCTTGCAGCTTGAGGAGAACGGTTACGACTGGGTCCGTGAAAAATACGGCGAACCCGAGCTTGTTAACTAAACAGAAACTCACGGAGGTCTTCCATGGGTAAAAACCCGGAGACTGATTTTTTAAATGAATTAAACGACTATCAATACGGATTCAGCGACCCGGACACTTTTGTCTTTAAGAGTCGCAAAGGTCTGAATGAGGAAGTCGTCCGGCAAATCTCCGCGATGAAAGGTGAGCCGGAGTGGATGCTGGAATTCCGGCTGAAAGCGCTGAAGCACTTCCTGTCCCGTCCGATCCCCACCTGGGGTGCGGATCTGAGCGACCTAAATCTCGATGATATTTATTATTATGTAAAACCGACGGATGCTGAAGGGCGTACCTGGGATGACGTCCCGGAGACGATCAAGAACACCTTTGAAAAGTTGGGCATTCCCGAGGCCGAGCGGAAGTATCTGGCCGGCGTGGGCGCACAGTATGACTCAGAGATGATCTATCACAATGTCCAGGAAGAGCTGGAACAGCAGGGCGTGATCTTCATGTCGATTGAGGACGGCCTGCGCCATCACCCCGATCTCTTCCGGGAATATTTTTCGACCGTCATCCCGATCGAGGACAACAAATTTGCCGCTTTGAACAGCGCGGTCTGGTCGGGTGGTTCCTTTGTGTATGTCCCCAAGGGTGTCGAGGTCAAGCTGCCTCTGCAGGCTTATTTCCGCTTGAACATGGCCAATATTGGGCAGTTCGAACGCTCTCTGATCATCGCCGATGAGGGCGCTCAGGTGCATTATGTTGAAGGCTGCACCGCGCCACTCTATACGACTAACTCTTTCCACTCCGGTGTGATCGAGATTGTGGTCAAGAAGAATGCCCGGGTGCGCTACAGCACCATCCAGAACTGGTCCAACAATGTTTATAACCTGGTGACCCAGCGGGCGATGGTGTATGAGAATGGGACAATGGAATGGGTGGATGCGAACCTCGGCTCCAAGACCACCATGAAATACCCCTCCTGTTACCTGATGGAACCCGGCGCGCATGGTGAGATCCTCTCCGTGGCCTTTGCCGGCCCCGGTCAGCACCAGGATGCCGGCGGTAAGGCCCTGCATTTTGCCCCGAACACTTCCAGTAAGATCACGTCCAAGTCCATCAGTCGAGGCAACGGCCGCTGTTCCTATCGTGGGCTGTTGAAGGTTTTCCCTGAAGCGGAAGGCTCCAAATCAAATGTGGTTTGTGATGCCCTGCTGTTGAATCACGACTCCCGCTCGGATACTTATCCTTCTATTGAGGTGGATGCCGAAGATGTGACCCTGGGCCACGAGGCCACCGTCTCGAAGGTGGGCGAGGAGCAGCTCTTTTACCTGATGAGCCGCGGCATGACGGAAGAAGAGGCGACCACGATGGTGGTTTCCGGTTTCATTGAGCCGCTGGTCAAAGAGTTGCCGATGGAGTATGCCGTCGAAATGAACCGCCTGATCCAGCTCCAGATGATCGGTTCGGTTGGTTAGTCAAAGCACAGAAAGAAACAGGATTCATGGCGCAAAACCCCAAGATCGTTACCCGACGCAAGGGGTCTGCTGAGCAGACTGCCCTGGCGGAATTCAACTTCTCAAAAAGCGATTTACCCCGGTTATCCGATGAACACCTGCGGGCTTACCATTGGTCAGCCTGGGAGACTTCCACCACCCTGCCTTTTCCCACGCTGCGGGATGACCCCTGGCGAAGGACGGATATCCGCGGGTTGAATACGGAGCTTTTCAGGCCCGCTGAATTCAGCAGGGAGCTGCCAAAGCCCCCGACGGGTCTGCTGGACCCGGTCACCACCGGTTCCGAACGGGCCGGGCAGGTGATTTCCGGGATGACGGAACCCCAGCGCTGGCTGGATGAGGACGCCGCCGCGCAGGGCGTGGTTTTCATGGACTTCCATGAGGCCGAAGAACAGCACCCGGATCTGCTGAACCGCCTATTGGGGCAGATCGTTTCGCCTGCTGAGGATAAATTCACCGCCCTGGCGGCTGCCATGGCTTCCGATGGGGTGGTTTTGTACGTTCCGAAGAATGTGATCGTGGAGAAGCCGCTCCAAAGCCTTTATTGGGGCGCTGGAGAAAACCAGGCTTTCTTTAACCATTTGGTCGTCTGGCTGGAAGAAGGCGCCCAGGCGACCTTTGTGCATGAGTCCGCCTCGCCAAAGGGCAGTGGGGAGGCTCAAATTCTGCACGATGGGATTGTGGAGATTTACGTCGGCCGCAATGCCAGGCTGAATTTTGTCGAGTTGCAATCCTGGGGCGACAACGTCTGGTCTTTCACCCGGGAACGGGCGCGCGTGATGGGCGATGGCGCTTTGGAATGGATTTTCGGCGCGATGGGGACCCATCTGACCAAAAATTTCTCCGACATTGACCTGGTGGAAGCCGGCGCGCAGGGTCGCATGTCCGGTTTTTATTTCGCCAGCGGCCGCCAACACCTGGACCACGATACCCAGCAGAACCACATGGCGCCGAACACCACCAGCGACCTGCTCTATAAAGGCGCGCTGATGGACCACAGCCGGTCCGTTTGGCAGGGGATGATTTACGTTGCGCCCGGTGCGCTTGGGACGGATGGCTATCAGGCCAACCGGAACCTGATCCTTTCAAAGGGCGCGCGGGCGGATTCGATCCCTGGCCTTGAGATCCTGGCCGATGACGTGCGCTGCACGCATGGGGCGACGGTCGGCAAGATTGATGAATCGCTGCTTTTCTACCTGCTCAGCCGGGGCATTCCCCGCAAAGATGCTGAGCAATTGATCGTGATGGGCTTCTTTACGCCGATCATGGAGCGGATTCCCTTTGAAGGTGTGCGGAATCGCTTCCTTGACGCCATTCAGGAAAAGATGGGTCAGGATTAAGCCAATCCACACTGGTGAGTTAATAGAAAATAGACATCATATCTGCTAGAATATGATGAATGAATTTGGATTTAATTAATAGCAGGAATTCTTAATTTTAAGGAGGATTAATGGCAAGATCACCCTTTATGAGACCACCAGAGGAAGACAGCAATTACCAGGTTGGGGATTCGGTAGAAGTCTTTTGCGATCACGAGAAGAACGGTGAGCGCATTCGGGACTGGGTGAAAGGAATCGTCGTTCAGGTGGATGACAAAATGGTCGCTGTGCAGTTTCGGACGAATGTTTACCTGACGGACGGCTGGATGGTTCCTGACCATATTCTGTGGTTCCCTTTTGATTCCCACCTGATTCGGCATACGAAGAAGGACGCCGCCCGGCCCACAGGTTACCAGGCCAGTTGAACCGGTTTTGAATTGATGATTAGAGGCGGTCCATTGATTAGTGGCCGCCTTTCTTTTTCTTGAGGAGGAAAGATGGCAGAATTGACCTATTATCCGATTTGCCCGGTAGAGGATTTGCCTTCCGGAGAGCGGCTTTTCATTGATCTGGACGATGAGCCGGTGGTGATCTTCAACCTGGCAGGCGACTATTATGCGATCGCCGATCTCTGCACCCACGACATGGGGTCATTGGGCGAGGGGGAAGTGGAAGGGCACCAGATTATCTGTCCCCGGCATGGCGCCCGGTTTGACATCCGCACGGGTGAGGTGCTGAGCCTCCCGGCAGTGCGGGATGTGCCAGCCTATCCGGTGCGGGTGGTGGCTGGGATGGTTGAAATCGGGGTTGAGGAATAGGCAAAACGGTTTTAAACAGTAAAGGGTGTTCAAATTGGACACCCTTTTCGTTTTTAATGGCGTCTTCTTCGGGTCAGTCGACTGCTTGGCCAAACTCGCCGACGATCCGCAGGATGTCAAAGCCTTCGGCGAAGGGCCGTTCGGCCAGCGCGCCATGCCGGATGGCAGTGGCGTAGAGGATCTTATCCTCGAAGTAATAGCGGTCCTGGTAGGTTTTATAGGCTTTCAGGGCATCGAGTTTGGTCTGAACGCTTTGCTCTGAAACCTCCACCAGGAAATTGGGGAAGAAGCCATAACTGGACCGGAGGACATCGAAGCCCAGCACAGTGGTGCCGCGGAAGGCCCGCAGCGCTTCTTCTGTGATGGTCTTGTGGTCTTGATGGATGTCCTGCGCCGTGTGGACGAAGACGGTTTCCGGGTGATAGGCCTTTTTCAAGGCCAGCATCTCTTCCAGGATCTCCTGGCGGGCGGCCTGGAAGCGCCGAGTGGTGAACTGCCGGAGGATGTCATTCTCGGGCTTGACGCCCAGCAGGGACATACTGTTGCGGTGCTCTTCCACCAGGTTCAGCAGGTCTGGGTTTTCCTGATTATCCGATAGCGTGACGCAAATCACCTTGGCCCGGTCGCCGATCTCCGCGATCAGCGCGCCGCAGCCCAATTCGATGTCGTCCGGGTGGGCGCCGATGAAGAGCAGAGTCTCACCGTAAAAGGTCATGTTATGGTTCATATCGGCCTACTTTGTGGCGAGGATTCCGCCGACCACTTTGGTCATCACCAGCTTGCCGTCCCGCTCGAACCATTTTTGGGCGACCTGGGTGATCTCGTCCATCACAGTTTCAAAGTCCTCTTTGGTCTGGAAGAAGGCGTTCCAGAGCAGGCGGTCTTCGGAGAGGCTGGCCCGGGTGTAGGCAATGAAGGGTTCGACGGAGGGGAAGGTCAGGGGGTTCTCGAAGACCTCAATTTTCGTCTTGGAGAAGGTCGCTTTGACGGCATCCAAAATTTCGGAGGCATAGCGCGAGCTGCCGGGCATGGGCGGGATGTGCTTGCCGGTGGCTTCCTTGATGATCTCGTAGAACATCTGCTTGTTCTCCGGCATGGGGCCGGTGGTGAAGAGGGTGCCGTCCGGTTTGAGGACCCGGTGCATCTCTTTGATGGTGAAGGGAATGTCTTCCGCATAGTAGATGGCGAAGGAACAGGAAACGAGGTCGAAGGTGTTATCCGGGAAAAGGAAGGGCACGTTGAAGTTGAGGGGCTGGAAGGTGACCCGGTTGCCGAGTTTCTGGTTTTCTTCCTGGGCTTTGGCCAGCAGTTCTTCCGAGACATCGCCGCCGATGATCTCTGCTTTGCCGCTGAGATGGGCGAGGTAGGAGAAGCACTGTTTGCCGGCGCCGCAGCCAACATCCAAAATTGCCATGTCCTGTTCGAGCGGCAGGACATCCAACATCCATTTATCAATATCGCGGGCGCCGTAGGCATCATGGATATTGATCCGGGTCATCAAATCGCTGGTGGTTTCCACGTACTCAATTTTCATATTTGTTCCTTCATCATCAAATAATAAGTGATCGCCCCTAAGTATAGTAGGTTCGGGGCGGGAGGGCAAGATTCAGCAAATCCTGGGGAGGATCTCGCCGGAGAGCATATCGAGGATGCGGGTGGTCCCATAGGGGGTGTGCAGCAGGACCTGTTCGGGGTCCGCTGCGGAAACTGAACCGATGCGCGTAGCCATAGCGCCATAGGGGTTTTGACGGAGGATTTCCAGGGCCTGGTTGGCATTTTCTTCCGGCAGCACCACGATCAGCTTGCCCTCATTGGCCAGGTAGAGCGGGTCGAAGCCCAGCATGTCGCAGGCGGTGCGGACTTCCGGCCTGATCGGGATGGACTCTTCTTCCAAATGGATACTGACCTGGCTCTGGCAGGCGATCTCCTTGAGCGTGGTTGCCAGGCCGCCGCGGGTGGGGTCCCGCAGGACATGGACCCTCGGGATGGCCTCCAGCAGGGCGGCGATCATTTTGTTGAGCGGCGCAGCGTCGGATTGGATCCCGGATTCGAACCCCAGGTCACCACGGGCCTGCAGGACGGCGATCCCGTGGTCGCCCAGGGTGCCTGAGATCAGCACGACATCGCCCGGCTGGGCGAGCTGGCCGCCGAGGTCCCGTCCGGGGGGAATTAGTCCGAAACCGGCGGTGTTAATGAAGATTCCGTCGGCTTTGCCTTTTTCCACCACTTTGGTATCCCCGGCCACGATCTGTACGCCGGCCTCCTCACAGGCAGCGGCCATCGATTCGATCACCCGGGTCAGGGTTTCCATCGGCAGGCCTTCTTCCAGAATGAACCCGGCGGTCAGGAAGGCGGGCTTGGCGCCCAGCATGGCAACGTCGTTGACCGTGCCGCAAATCGCCAGCCGGCCGATATCGCCTCCGGGAAAGAAGAGCGGGAAGACCACGTGGGAATCGGTTGAGACGGCGAGTTCGCCGGCGCTGCCCTGAATGGCGATCCGGGCGGCATCATTGCCCTGCTCCAGATAGGCATTGCCCAGGCGGGATTGGAAAATATTGCGGATCAGGTCCTGGGTCATCGTGCCCCCGCTGCCGTGGCCGATCACAACGGTGTCGGTGTGGTGATGGGGGACGGGGCAGACCGGCCCCTGCATGGTGATGGGTTCAAAGGTTTTTCCTGTCATGAGGATTTCCTGCCATAGCGGTAATACGCGGCGCAGGCGCCTTCCGATGAAACCATCGGCGCGCCCAGCGGCGTCTGCGGGTTGCAGAGGGTGCCAAAGGCCGGGCATTGCGAGGGTTTCTTGATGCCTTGGAGGACCTGGCCGGCGATGCAGATTTTTGATTCCTCGGTTCGGATTTCGCCTGTGTTAAAGCGCTGGGTGGCGTCAAAGGGTTCGTAGGTTTCCGTCAGGCCGTACCCGCTGAGGGGGATCGTGCCGATCCCGCGCCAGTTGCGGTCCACGGGTTGGAAGACTTTGGCGATCATCTGCTGGGCGACCTTATTTCCTTCAAAGGTCACCACCCGGGAATAGGCGTTTTCGACCGCCACCCGGCCTTCCTCCAGCATTTTCACGGTTTCCAAAATGCCGTTGACCAGGTCGAGCGGTTCAAATCCGGTGACGGCCATCGGGGTTTGATATTTCTCAGCGATGGACGGGTATTCCCAGTATCCCATCACGGCGCAGACATGCCCCGCGGCCAGGAAGCCCTGGATACGGTTTTGCGGGCTGGAGAGGATGGCGTGCATCGCGGGCGGGACCAGAACGTTGGCGGGCAGGATGGAGAAGTTCTTTAATCCCAGTTTTTCCGCCTGGATGACGGCCATGGCATTGGCAGGCGCGGTAGTCTCAAAGCCGATGGCAAAGAAGACGACCTGTTTTTCGGGATTTTGAGCGGCGATCTTGACCGCGTCCAGCGGGGCATAGACCACGCGCACATCTCCGCCGGCTGCCCGGATGGAGAACAGGTCCGCCGTGGAACCCGGCACCCGCAACATGTCGCCAAAGGAAGTGAAGATCACCTCCGGCTGTTGGGCGATCATCAGAGCCTGGTCGATCAGCTCCAGCGAGGTGACGCAGACCGGGCAGCCCGGCCCATGAACCAGTTCGATCTCATCTGGCAGGAGCTGATCCAGCCCGTACTGCATGATCGCGTGGGTCTGTCCGCCGCAGATTTCCATCAGCGTCCAGGGCTGCGTGACGGTTTGGCGGATCTCCGCCAGGACGGTTTTGACCAGTTTGGCGTTGCGATAACCGGAGAGGAAATCGGGGGTCGGGTCAGCCACTTCGCTCCTGATCTTCCAAATCAGCCAGTTCGGCCATCTGCTCGAGGATGTCGAGGGTCTCGCGGGCCTCCTCCTCGCTCAGCAGGTTCAGCGCAAAGCCGGCATGGACAATGGTCCAGTCACCGGGCTTTGCCTCGGGGATAACTTCGATGCAGGCCTCGCGCTGGACTCCGCCGAAGTCGATTTTTGCCATCTTCGTGCCGTGGTCTTCGTAGACCGATTCAATTCTGCCGGGGATTCCGAGGCACATGAGTCACTCCTTGTGTGGTGATAAACGGTAAGCGGCGATCATCGCCTGACCGAAAGCGACGCAGCCATCATTGGGAGGCGTTTGCTGGTGGGTCAGGGGCTGAAAGCCGTGCTTGCGTAATAGGTCTGTGGTTGTTTCCAGCAGGCGCAGGTTCTGCCAGACGCCGCCGGAAAGGGCAATTTTTTCGATGCCAGTTTCCCGACGGACCCGTTCCGCCAGATCCAGGCTGATGCGGGCGAGCGTGTTATGGAAGCGGGCCGAGAGGGTTGCAGGCGTGAGACCTTCCCGAATGTTGCTCAGGATTTCAGTCACCATGGGGGCGATTCGGATCTCTTCGCCTTCAATCTGCCAGGAATAGTACCCTACTTCCCCCGGATCAGCCAGAGCTTCCAGTTCGATGGCGGCCTGGCCTTCATAGGTGACTTCCTGGCGCATGCCCAGCAGCGCTGAGACAGCGTCAAACAGCCGGCCCATGGAGGAGGTCTGAGGCGTGTTGATCCCCTGCGCCAGTTGATGGCTGAGGGCTGCTCGTTCAATCTGGCTCAGGGCCTGGACGGGGGCCAGGTCGGCCTCCCAGGGCACTCCCAGCGCCCAGAGCAGGCTGAGGGCCATCCGGGCTGGTTTACGGATGGCCGCTTCGCCGCCGGGCAGCGGGAGGGGCTGTAAGTGATAGGCGCGGGTGAAGCTGGCGCAGCTGCCAATCAGGACTTCGCCGCCCCAGATCGTGCCGTCGGGGCCATAACCCGTGCCGTCAAAGATCAGCCCGGCCACCTGCTCCTCAGGGGGCAGACCGTTTTCAACGGCGACGGCCGCCAGGTGGGCATGGTGGTGCTGGACGCCGATCAACGGCAGGGACTCGCTCTCCGCCTGTTCCAGGGCGTACTGCGTGGAGAGGTAATCCGGGTGCAGGTCATGGGCGATGCCTTCCGGCCGGATGCGGAAAAGGGACTGATAGTGTGCAATCGCGGCCTTGAAATCCTGGAGGGTTTCCCAGTTTTCCATCTCGCCGATATAGTGGCTCAGGAAAGCGTATTTTTCCCGGGTGAGGCAGATCGTGTTTTTCATCTGCGGGCCGACCGCCAGCACCTGCGGGACCTGGCGATGGAGCCGGATGGGGTTGGGGGCATAGCCCCTGGCCCGCCGGACGGGATAGGCGTGATCTTGGAAGAGTGCGACCACCGAATCATCAACCCGCTGGTCAATCGGCCGGTCGTGCATCAGAAAAGCATCGGCGATGCCGGCCAGCTTTTCCCGCGCCGCTTCGTTGGTATGAAGAATCGGCTCCTCGGAGCGGTTGCCGCTGGTCATCACGAAGACTTCCGGGTAACCCGGCTCGGGTTCCAGCAGGAGCAGGTGCAAGGGAGTATAGGGCAGCATGAACCCCAGGCGGGATTGGCCAGGGGCGATATTCGGCGCGAGGGCTGCGTTTTCAACTTTCGGCAGGAGGACGATCGGCGCCTGGGGGCTGCGGAGCAGGGCTTCCGCCGGTTCACCCGCCCGCACGTAACTTCTGATTATGGGCAGGTCAAAGGCCATCAGGGCAAAGGGCTTATCCGGCCGATGTTTCCTTTCCCGCAGGGCGGCCACGGCGGCGGGGTTGCCAGCATCGCAGGCCAGGTGGAAACCGCCCAGCCCTTTGATCGCCAGGATTTTACCTTCCGCCAGGCGTTTGCGAGCGGCCTGAATGGCATCCTCCCGATCAGCGAGGTGCCGCCCCTGGGCATCTTCCAGCCAGACCTGCGGCCCGCAGACCGGGCAGGCGACGGGCTGGGCGTGGAAGCGCCGGTCGCGGGGATTCTCATATTCCGCCCGGCAATTGGGGCACATCTCAAACCCGGCCATGGTGGTCTTGGGCCGGTCATAGGGGATCTCTTTGATGATCGTGAAACGGGGGCCGCAGTTGGTGCAGTTGATGAAGGGGTAGCGGTAGCGCCGGTCCGCAGGGTCAAAGAGTTCCTCCCGGCACTGGTCGCAGATCGCCACATCGGGCGAGACGGGGATGAAATCCGTTGCCTGATCCTGGCTGGGCACGATTTTGAACCCCTCAAAGAATTGGAGGGTGATGGCGTGGTCTTCCAGCGAATCGATCTGCGCCAAGGGGGGAGCTTGAACCGGTATCGCCTTGATAAAGGCCGTCAGGTCGCTGGCCGCACCGGTGACCTCGATGTCCACGCCGCTGGCGGAGTTGCAGACCCAACCCGCGAGCTGGTGTTCGAGCGCCAGGTTAAAGATGAACGGCCGGAATCCGACCCCTTGAACGATCCCATTGATGTGGATATGGCGGCTGATGGCATCCATGAATGGCGGAGCTTATTTTGAGATTCGGCCCTTCAACCACTCCAGCCAGGGATCCATCCCTTCGCCTGTCTTGCAGGAGACGGCGAAGGTCGTCAGGCCGGGGTTGAGCATTTCCACACCCTGGCGGAAATAGTCCATGTTGAAGTCGATATAGGGCAGCAGGTCGGTTTTATTGATGATCAGCACATCCAGACCGCGGTAGATGTTGGGATATTTGTAGGGTTTGTCATCCCCTTCGGGAATGCTGGCGACCAGCACGTTGCTGTGCGTGCCCAGGGCGAAGGCGGCCGGGCAGATCAGGTTGCCGACGTTTTCAACGATCACCAGGTCCAGGGGGCTGAGGTCCATCTGGTCAATGGCATTTTCCAGCATCACGGCGTCCAGGTGGCACTCGCCGCCGGTGTTGATCTGGATCGCGGGCATTCCGGCGGCATTGATTTTGTCCGAGTCGATGGTCACGGGGGCGGTATCGCCCTCGATCACGCCGATCTGAACGCCATCCGCCATGAGGCCTTCGATGGTCTTGAGGATGAAAGAGGTCTTGCCGGCGCCAGGGGAAGCCATCAGGTTGATCGAATAAACACCGACCTCATTGAAGCGCTGCCGGTTGGAGTTTGCCAGCCGGTCATTGGCATCCAGGATCTTTTCAACGATTTTGATTCGGTTTTCGCTCATTTTTATCTCTGAACTTCTATGCTTTCGAGGTTGAATTCATCGCCAGCGACCACTCTGATCCTGGCGCTGCCACACTGGGGGCAGGGGGTAAGCTCGTCTTCGAGCGTATAGTTGTGGTTGCAATCCAGACAAACCATTTCAGCGGGGATTCGCTTGAAATGCAGGGTGGCTTCCTCGCAGATCGTCCCCTTGCTGATGAAGTCCCAATAGAACTGGACTGAATCGTCCACAATGCTGGAAAGTTTGCCGATCACCAGGTAGATGTCGGTGACCTTTTTCGCCCGAGCCTGCTCGGCGTGCTTGCAGGCAATTTCAAGCACACTTTCGGTTACGGATAGTTCGTGCATTCGTTAATTATAATACTATTATGATAAATATTGTGGTTTTAGGGCGAAACCGGCCCGCTCGCTTAGCCATCCTGAGCGGAGATCAATTCCAGGAGGTGCAATTTGTGGTTCAGGTAACGAGTGGCAACGATGTTTGCCAGCCGGCGCATGATCACAAATCCCAGCTCGCAGTCTGATTCGCAAAGCTCCATCAGGGGTTCAGCGCTGAAGCTCAAGGCTCGGGTGCTTTCCAGGACCCGGGCGGTGCTGGTCTTTTGGCGGACAACGGGCGTCAGGCTGGACCAGCCGATGACGTCCAATGATTCAGCGATGAAGATCGGGAGGACGCCATGCCCGGGGACAAAGCTCTCCAGCAGGACTTTACCTTCCAGCAGGATGTAGAGGATAGGGTGCTGTTCACCTTCGTTGAAGATGATGTCCCCAGTGGAAAAAGAGCAGACATTGGCAATGCTTGCCAGCCGTTCAATGCTCTCCGGGTGGAGTTCAAGGAACCAGGGGATTGTTTTTATTGTTGTCGTGATATCTGCCTGATTGAGCATTAGAACCTTTAATAAGTAGTGAGATTTCCAGCCTCCAGCTATCCTTTAACGTTACACTTGAATGTCAAAATCCGAAATTGTAGTATGTCATTTAGCCCCAGTGACAACAGTCATGCACGATTAATTGGAATTGATCCAGTCCCAAAGGCGGTCAATCGCCTTTTTTGCCAGGGCTTCCGTCTCAGCGCTCAGCGCACGCTCAAATTGGAAGTGGTAACCTCGCACGGAGACGAGGATCGCCTCTGGCATTGAGCTGTAAATCGCGGCGCCAATCGAGAGCACGGTCCGGGGGGACATATGATGGGTGAGGGGCGATTTCTCATATTCGGGGTCCAGGGTTGTCCAGGAGATCTCCTCGGCGATATCCGCCGTGTGAGCGTCCACAAAACAGACCCGCTGATAATGGGAAATAGTTTCGGCCAGTTCGGGGTAGATCTGCAAAATGAACATCAGATCCGCTTTGTCGGTTTCGACCTCGACGATCTCCCCCGGATCTTCCGGTACGGTCGTGCCCAGCCTTTCCGCCAGGTTCTTGAGGATATGCCAGCCCACGCCATCGTCCTGGCGGTCGGCGTTTCCTATGCCTATGATGAGAGTATCTGCCTGCATGGTGTGCTTTCCTGCATTGTGGTGAAAAAACGATCCCCTTCTTCCACCGATTAAGCTCAAGAAGGGGATCCGTTAATAGATTTAAGCGTTCAGATCAGTCGCGCTGGAGGGTTTGGGTGATCTTGCCGCCGGCATCGAGGACGTCAATGGTGATCGGCATCTGGCCGATTGCATGGGTGGAGCAGGAGAGGCAGGGGTCATAGGCCCGAATGGCCGCTTCAACCCGGTTCAGCATCCCTTCCTGAACTTCAGGGCCTTTGACGTAGGTCTTGGCAACGGAGTCGACAGCTTCGCTCATCGCCCAGTTGTTATGCCCGGTCGAAACGATCAGGTTCACCCGTTCCAGCTGGCCATGGGGGTTGACCCAATATTGGTGGAAGAGGGTGCCGCGCGGCGCTTCAATCACGCCCACGGCCATTTCCTTGGGGTCCCGGTGGGTGTTGAGGATGTCTGTGCCGAGGATATCGGGATCTTCCAGCAATTCCCGAGCACGTTCGATGGCGAAGAGGGTCTCGATCAGGCGGGCATAGTGGTAATAGAGGGTCTGGAAGACCGGTTGACCACCGTCGAGCTGCCTGTAGACTTCGAACTCAGCCTGGGCCAGAGGCGTATCAATGTGATCAATCGTATTCAAGCGGCCGAGCGGGCCAACCCGATAAACGCCATCCGGCCATCCCATTTTTTTGTAATAGGGGAACTTGAGGTAGGACCAGTTTTCAACATGTTCGGAAATGACGTCCAGATAATCCTGGGCATCAAAGCATTCCAGTTCTTTGCCTTCGCGGCCGACCAGGCGGACATTGCCGTCATAGAGTTCCAGACCGTTCTCAGGGGTCACGAGGCCCATGTAGCCGGTGTGGAAGACGGCGAACTTTTCAATATCTTCGATATTGGCAGAAGCCCAGTCTTTGATCAGCTTGAGGCCGATTTGGGTTGTTTCAATGGCCTGGTCCAGCCCAGCCAGCATGTGATCGCGTTTTTCAACGTTCAGCGCCCGGTTAACCCCGCCGGGGACCGCGAAGTTCGGGTGGATCCGGCGGCCGCCGACCTGATAGATGATGTCCTGCCCGAATTTGCGCAGTTCGACGGCTTTGACCGTCAGGGCGGGGTCCGCGCCAATCAAGCCCACCACATTGCGGATGGCGGGATCGGCGTCAAAACCCAGGATCAGGTCCGGCCCGGCCAGTTCAAAGAAGTGCATGCCGTGGCTCTGGATGATCTGACCCATGTGCATCAGCTCACGCAGGAGGTTGGCGGGGCGGGGCGGTTTGGCGCCCATCAGGATATCGCCGGCTTTGGCGCTGGCGAGGTGATGGCTCACGGGGCAAATGCCGCAAATCCGAGGTGTGATCTGGGGCATTTCAAAGTACATCCGCCCTTCACAGAACTTTTCGAATCCCCGGAACTCGTTGACATGGAAATAAGCATGGTCCACGCCGCCGGCATCATTCATGTGAATGGTGACCTTGGCATGGCCCTCAATTCGGGTTACGGGTTCAATTGTAATTTTTTCAGCTACCATTATTCGTTCCTCCTAGTGCCAATGCAGCTTGTCATTTTTGATCTCCGGGATGCGGCCCTGAGCCAGTTCGGCCAGCGCGTAGAAGATCACGTCTGCATCAGGCGGACAGCCGGGGATAAAGACATCAACCGGGATGACTTCGCTCACCGCGCTCACCCGAGTCATTTTCGCTAACTCCGGATCGGCGGGGATCAGCCCGTCGGCATCAACGCTCTCAGCGTCAATATAAGCCCGTTGGAGGGCCGATTCGACGCCAACAAAGTTCCGCATGGCGGGCACGCCGCCGAAAACGGCGCAGTCACCGAGGGCCACCAGGATCTTGCAGCGTTCGCGCATCCTTTTGGCAACTTCCTCATTATAGGTGTTATTGATGCCGCCTTCAAGGATACCAACGGTGACTCCCTGCTCATCCGGCTGCTTGAGGTCCGTGATCGGTGTTGCCCGGAGGTCCACCAACTCCACAACCTGGAGAATGCGCTCGTCGATATCGAGGAGAGACATGTGACATCCGGCGCATCCGCAAAGCCAATCAGAGGCTACTGTGGGTTTTGTCATAATGATTTATCCTTTCGATTCATGTACCAATATTGTATCGCAGGCTTTAGGCTTCCTGGATTTGGATGGAGGGCGTTCGCGCCATCAGGCTGGCTTTCCAATCCTGATCCGGCTCGACCTGCAACTGGCTGGCGACCTTTTTGAGGGCTTCCAGCGTGGTCAGTACGCCTTCAGGAACGGTCAGCGATTGGACTGTCTTCTGCAGGCGGCCGTCCATGCTGAGATAGCTGCCGGATTCTTCAGCCCACATCGCCACGGGCAGGACGACATCCGCACCGCTGGACAATTGGGATTCATAGGCGCTCAGCGCCACGACGAAGGGGATCTCTTCCAGGGCTTTGGTGAGTTTTGCGGAGGGCGCTTCATCGCCCAGCGCAACCACAGCGGCGGAATAGCCATTGGCTTTGAAGGGGGCTTCCAGGCCCAATTGGGCGGCGGCCATTGAGTTTGCATTGCCTTTGACGCCGATCAAAGCCGCGCCGGTCAAATCGGCGAGCTTGAGGAGGGCTTCCAGCGCAATGTCATCCGCATTGCAGGCAAAGGTCTTGCCATAGACGATCACAGGGCGTTCAGCCGCTTTCAGGGCGTCCACAACGGGGGCCAATTCAGCGTCACCGGTGCCGTTTTCAACGGCATCCACCAATTTGACCAGCAGGGCGGCTTCGCTGCCCGGGTTGAGGGGCAGGAGGGCTTTGGCATCGGCGGCCAGGGCGTTGGCTTCCTGCCCGGCGACGTAGAGTTTGGTGCTATCCTGCAGCTGGCGTTTGATGAAGAAGCCCGCGACCTGGTGATCCTCAACCAGATCCAGTTCGAGCGCCAGGACGGTTTCGGTGGCTTTGAGGACATCCAGCGAGGATTCGAAGGGTTTGCCCAGTTTCTCCGCCAGTTTGGAGAGGGAAGCTGTTGCCGCGCCCTCTTCCAGGCTGGTGACGGTTCCGGCCGCGAGTTTGTCGGCGAAGAGTGACTTGAAATACGCCAGGGCTTCTGCCGAGAGTCGGGTGGAGGCAAGGGCGGCCAGACCCTGGCCTGCGCCCAGGCCAGTGGCAACGGCATTCAGAGCTTCATCCCAGGTGGCGGCTTTAAGGCTGCCATTTTTGCGGACCAGAGGAGTCAGCACTCGGGCGCGGTCCTCTTCGAGAGGCTGGAAGCGGCCTTTTTCGCAGAGCAAGCCGTGGGTCGGCTCGGCATCCCACTCACCTTCAATCCGCACCAGGCGATTATCTCGGGTGAGAACATCACGGACGCAGCCAACGGAGCATTCCGTGCAGACGCCGACGTGATGATCGACTTCGGTTTCTTTGCCCTGATAGGCGCTCTGGCGGTCGATCAGCGCACCGGTGGGGCAGATCTGAACACAGGTGCCGCAGGAGATGCAGGTGCTTTCGCCGAGGGGCACATCGTAATCCGCCACCAGGTAGCTCTTGGCGCCGCGGTCCTCGAAACCAAGGGTATAGTTGCCGACCAGTTCACCGCAGGCTCGGACGCAGCGGCGGCAGAGGATGCAGCGGTTATTATCCAGGACGATGAAGGGATGGGAGCCATCCACTTCGTAGGGGGTCCAGTTGGGCTGGAGGTCCCAGTGGGTCATGCCTTCGTCATAGGCCCGGTTTTGCAGTTCGCAATCGCCGCCCGAGACCTGGCAGTACATGCAAAAGTGGTTCCGCTCACTGAAGATCAGGGTGAGCACAAATTTGCGGGCATCCAGCACTTTTTGGGTTTTGGTATTCACCACCATGCCGTCGGTGGCAGGGAGGGTGCAGGAGGGCTGTAAGGTCTTTGCGCCTTCAATATCGACCATGCACAGGCGGCAGCCGCCGTAGGGGGTCAGCTGGGGGTGGTGGCAGAGGGTTGGGACATAGACGCCGGCTTCTCCAGCCGCTTCGAGGACGGTCGTCCCTTCCTGTACCTCAATTGTTTTTCCGTCAATTGTCAGTTTGATCATAATAAGGACTCTCCATTACTCCTGTTTCAGTCGATCTGGTATACCCGGTGGCCGCTCATGGAGCAGACGCCTGCGGGACAGACTTTGAGTTTGATGTGGGCTTCAACTTCCGCCCGGAAATGGGCCAGGATATCGCGCAGCGGTGAACCGGCTGTTTGACCCAGGCCGCAGTTTGAAAGCTGGTAAAGTTGATCTGCCATCATTTGTAGGTCTTTCAGGTCCTGCTCTGTGCCAACGCCTTCAGCGATATTGCTGAGAACTTCGTAGGAACGGCTGTTCCCGATCCGGCAGGGGTTGCATTTGCCGCAGGATTCGAACCGGAAGAAGTTCAGCAAGACTTTAGCCAGATCCACCACACAGACCTCTTCATTGCAGATCAACAATGCGCCTGAACCCAGTGAGACACCTGCTTTTGCAAACGAATCAAAATCCATGGGGGTGTCCTGCAAACTGGCTGGGATGATGGAACCGCTGGAGCCGCCGGTCTGGGCGAGCTTGAAGCTGCTCCCATTTTTCATCCCTTTGCCGTAGATCGAAACGACCTCCCGCAGGGTGATCCCCATCGGGACTTCGATCAGGCCGGTCACGTTCACGTTGCCCAGGATGGTGTAAACCTTTGTGCCGGGGCTTGAGGGGGTGCCGATCGCCTTGTACCAGGCGGCGCCGTTGCGGATGATGGCCGGGATATTGGCCAAGGTTTCGACGTTATTGACCAAGGTCGGTTTTTTCCATAAGCCTGAGGTGGTCGGGTAAGGCGGGCGGGGGCGGGGTTCGCCGCGATTGCCTTCGATCGATTCGATCAGGGCGGTTTCTTCGCCGCAGATGTAGGCGCCTGCGCCGGCATGCACATGCAGTTTGAAGGAGAAATCGGTGCCGAAAATATGGTCGCCCAGCAGGCCGTAGGCTTCGGCCTGTTCGATGGCTTTTTGCATCCGGCTGATCGCCAGGCGATATTCGCCCCGGATGTAGACAAAACCTTCGTCTGCGCCGACCGAATAAGCCCCGATCATCATCGCTTCGATGATCGCGTGCGGGTCGCCTTCAAGGACCAGGCGGTCTTTGAAGGTGCCGGGTTCGCTTTCATCCGCGTTGCAGATCACGTATTTCTTGTCACCCTTTGCGCCGGACACAAACTGCCATTTGAGGCCGGTGGGGAAGCCCGCGCCGCCCCGGCCGCGCAGACCGGAGGCTTTGATCTCGGCAATCGTTTCTTCGGGGGTCATTTCCCTGAGGACTTTGCCGAGGGCTTCATAACCCTCGCTGAGGATGTAATCATCAATATTTTCAGGATCGATCAGGCCCACGTTCTTGAGCACGATCCGGTTTTCGGCCGGGAGGGTGCCCTTGCGGGCGGAGAGCCAGGCGATCCGGCCCGTCAGATCATAGGGAGAGACCCGTTTCTCTTCGACGACGCGGCCCTTGTAGAGATGTTCTTCGACTAGAAAAGGGACATCGTCGGGCGTGACGCCGCCGTAGATCACGGCGTCCGGATAAACCAAAACCAAAGGATCCAGGCCGGGTTTGCTGATGTCATTGACCATGGAAACGGTAATTTCTTCCGCCAGACCAAAGACTGCCAGCTGCTGCTGGATGGCAATGAAAACCTCCAACGCGCCGTGTTTCATGCTTTCCTGATCCCCGGAGACCAACACCATTGAACGAATTGCTTTCATGAGTTCTCTCCTAATCGTAATTCTTCAATAGGGTTGGCACCTGGTCGGGCGTGACATTGCCATAAATGTCATGGTCAACGATCACGACCGGACCGATCCCGCAGACGCCCAGACAACTGGTCGTAATCAGGGTCCATTTTTCGTCAGCGCTGGTCTCTCCGTTTGTCAGGCCAAGCTCTTTTTGCAGGCTCTGCCAGACCTGGCGGCCGCCTGCCACATGGCAGGGAGCGCTTTCACAGAATTGGATCACATGACGCCCCCTTGGCTCCGTTGAAAGCATTCGGTAGAAAGTCGCGACGGAAAAGATGTGACTGGCCGGGATCTGCATTCGCTCGCTCAGTTCCTGGATCGCCTCATCCGAGATATAGCCCATTTCATGGTTGATCTGATGCAGGATGGGGATGAGTTCGGCTTTCTCGCTTCCTTGCTCTTTGACAAGCGTTCGTACGAAGCTTCGAACATCTTGTTCTCCTTTGACTTCGACAGGCATTGCCTTCCTCCTCTGATTTAGGGTCCGAATGGTGTTACACGATCTCGATGGCATCGTAGGGACAAAGTTGTTCACAGATGCCGCATTTGATGCAGATGTCGGGGTCAATCACATGGGTCTGACGGCGCTCACCGGAGATCGCCTGAACGGGGCAGTTCCGGGCGCAAAGCGTACAACCGGTGCAGTCACCGTCGATGATCTCAAAGCGGATCAGGGATTTGCAAACTTTCGCTGGACAACGTTTTTCATAGATGTGGGCTTCGTATTCGTCCAGGAAGTGTTCCAAGGTACTCTTGACAGGGTTGGGTGCTCCTTTTCCCAAACCGCAGAGACTGTTTTCGTTAATTTCTTCGCATAGATAGCGCAGCGTGTCGATGTCATCAGGACGGCCCTTGCCATCGCAAATCCGGGTGAGGATTTCAAGGATCCGGCGGGTGCCGACCCGGCATGGGGTGCATTTGCCGCAGGATTCGTCCTGGGTGAACTCCATGAAGAAACGGGCGATATCGACCATGCAGGTGTCTTCATCCATCACAACCAGACCGCCGGAACCCAGAATGGAACCGGCTTTCCCCAGCGCTTCATAGTCCATGGGGAGGTCCAGGTATTTTTCGGGCAGACAGCCGCCCATCGGGCCGCCGGTCTGGACGGCTTTGAAGGCTTTGTCTTCCTTGATGCCGCCGCCGACATCGTAGATGATCTCGCGGAGGGTGATGCCGAAAGGGACTTCGATCAGACCGGTATTCTTGACATCGCCGGCCATCGAGAAAGTCTTGGTGCCTTTGCTTTTCTCATAGCCCAGGCTGGCAAACCATGCCGCGCCATTGAGGATGATCTGCGGCACGTTGGAATAGGTTTCCACGTTGTTGATGTTGGAGGGTTTCTGCCAGAGGCCTTTTTGGGCGGGAAAGGGCGGACGGGGCCGCGGCTCGCCGCGTTTGCCTTCGATGGAGGCCATCAGGGCGGTTTCCTCTCCGCAGACGAACGCGCCTGCACCCATGCGGACTTCGAGGTCGAATGAGAAACCGGTGCCGAGGATGTTTTCACCCAGCAGGCCGAGGCTGCGGGCCTGTTCAATCGCGACTTTGAGGGTCTGCACGGCGATGGGATATTCCGCCCGGCAGTAGATATAGCCCTGGGAAGAGCCGGCGGCATAAGCGCCGATGATCATGCCCTCGATCACGGAGTGGGGGTCGCCTTCCAGCACACGGCGGTTGGCGAAAGCGCCCGGGTCGCCTTCATCGGCGTTGCAGATCATGTATTTGGGCTCGCCTTCGGCCGCGCGGATAAATTTCCACTTGAGGCCAGTGGGGAAACCGGCGCCGCCGCGACCGCGCAAGCCGGAATCCAGGACCACCTGGATGGTTTCTTCGGGGGTCATTTCAGTGAGGACTTTGCCCAGGGCCATGTAGCCATCCCGGGCGATGTAATCTTCAATGTTCAGGGGGTCAATCTCGCCGATGTTTTTGAGGATAACCCGGACCTCTTTGGCCCGCGGGGCGGAGAATTCTTCATCCAAGGTTTGTTTGGTTTCCTGAACAAATTGTTCTGCGACCCGACCTTTGAGGAACTGTTCTTCAACCAGATAGGGGACATCTTTGACCGTTATGTTGGTGTAATGCACGCCTTCAGGATAGACTATCAGGTCAGGGCCTTCGGTTTCGGGGTTGCCAATCCGGGCTGTTTCCAAGACTTCAATTTCATCAATCAAGCCTTGTTTAACCAGCTCGTCCTGAAATGCGCGGATCAGATCGTACGCGCCTTTTTGGACGCATACGGGATCAATTGAGATGAGGACGTGCGAACGGAAATATGCCATAAAAAAATACCTTCCAGAATGGGTTAGATTCTGCTTTATCCTTCTATTTGATATTCCTTGACGATCTCGCCGCCAACGACATGTTGTTTCATGATCTTGCGGGCCATGTCGCCATTGACCTTGCCATAGGTAACCTTCTCTTTACCAGGCAGGATCACCTGGACGATGGGCTCAAAGGAGTCCAGGCCGATGTTGCCGGTTTGGCGGACGATGATATTTTCAAGGTTGTCTTCTTCAATGGTATCGAGGATCGCTTTGAGGGTTTCGCGCGCGCCGGCGGCGATGCCAACAGTTCCCATTCCCACGATCACTTCCGATTTACCAGATGTTTCTTTCATCTGCTGTTTCTTGAGGGCTTCTTCCCGAATTTTCTTCAAGTCATCCAACGATTTCACTGTAGGCATGTTCATTCTCCTGTTGATTAGTATCTAGTGATTGGCGGGTGTTAACGATTTCTGGCGGACTTTATCAATGCCAGTTCGTAGGGTTTCCCGGATATAGCGCATCACGCTGGGGTCCGATAAAGGGATGCCGGCGAGGATTACTTTGACCGGTTGATCGTCGAACTGAAATTCCTCATCATTGATGCGGTATTCAAAAATCCAATGAACTTCCGGCGTGCCGATAATCAGGGTTTGTAAGGTTCCAGCCAGGTCGCCCAGAGGCATCCTGTCGATGTGGCTGCGTTTGAAAACAGCTGTTACAGTGGTTCCCAGGCCAGGTTGGGATTGAATGGTGAAATACCCTTCGCAGGCTTCTGCCGCTGCTTTGAAAAAGGGTATCCCCAGGCCAACGCTGCGGGTGGTGCGGGAGGTGATGAAGGGATCGGTGATCCTGGCGACCGTTTCGGCATCCATTCCCTTGCCGTTATCCTCGATGGTGATGGTCAGTCGGTCCTCCCGGAGGTTTTCCTCCACGGAGATCCTGATCCTGTCGGCACCGGCGGAGATGCTGTTCTCGGCGATATCCAGGATATGCAGCGCCAGTTCTCGCAATTAGGCTTCCTCTGACTTGATGTCCTGGATCACCTTGGGGAATTTGTTGGGCTTGACGCGGCCCTGCACCAGGTCATCCACCACGACCACTGGCGCCTGGCTGCAGGCGCCCACACAGCGGCAAAGCTCCAGGGTGATCATGCCGTCTTCGGTGGTTTCACCCGGTTCAATGCTCAGGATTTGTTTGGCTTTTTCAATGATCTGTTCAATCCCACCGACATAGCAGGCCGTGCCCACGCAGAACTTGATGGTGTGCTTGCCGCGCGGGGTGGTGGTGAAGAATGAATAGAATGAAACGACGCCGTGGACGCGGCTGACAGGTTCTTCCAGTTTTTTCGCCACATAAACCTGCATGGCAGGGGAGATGAAACCGATCGATTCCTGAAGGCTGTTCAGGACAACCATGGTCGCGCCGGCAACGTCCTTGTTCTTTTCCAGGATACTGTCGATGATTTTTCGTTGTTCTGGATTGTTCAGGGGGTCTTCAGCCGGTATTTTTTCGAGAGTCTTCAGCATCAATTGTCTACTCCAGTAATTTGATCAGGTTAACAGGCGCATTGCAAGCTTGTTTGTGAAATTAACCACAAATGAGTGTAATCGCGGTTGGCGTTTGGGTCAATATCCAAATGTAATATTTAAGCTGGAGAAATTATCCAAAGGCGGGTGGAGCCTGAACCAGCGTCCATCCTGCCCCCTGAAGGCCTTTTTGATTTCTGCAATGCTGGGTTCTTCCATCAAAAACTGGTTGACGCCGAGAAAATCCGCTAAATAATGGACGTCGCCGCTCTGGATCAGCGGGTAATTGATCAGCTGTGGATAGGTGGTGATGGCTTTTTCCGGGGTGATCTGCCGGGAGATTTCAATGGCTTGCAGGTCGAGGTCTGGGGGAACAAAACCGAGGTGGTAGATCAGGCCGAAGGCCTGCCGGTTCACGTGGGCGGGGATGAACAGCCCGCCGAGGTCGGTGACAATCCGGAAGGCTTCTTCCAGGCTGAGCCGGGTGTTGTTGATCAGCAGTTCGTCTTTGCGCCGGATGAAGGTGCCGGTTTCATCCACGATGTATTGTTCGCCAAAGAACTCCACGTTGTTGGGTGTGTCCGGCAGGGCGTCGTCCACAACTTTCTGCAGGGCATTTAATTGCTCCAGGGTATCGAAAAGGCAAAGCGAGTGGACCTCTTCTTCGGTCTGGAGTTCCATGCCCGGCAGGACGGCCAGGTCTTCCCCTTTGGCCGCGGCGATCACGGCGGGGACGTTTTCGCTGGCGTTGTGATCGGTGATGGCGATCAGGTTGAGACCGGATTGCAGAGCCTGTTGGACGATCAGGGGCGGGATCATCTCAACCCCCGCGCAGGGGGAGAGGACGGTGTGCACATGGAGTTCCGCCTGATAAATTTTCAAGGTTTCCTTAGCGTGAGGGTCAGACTTTGCGCGCTCTGAGGCCCAGATCCCACAGTTTGCCGACGATGTGGAAACTGTCTTTGGGGGAGGAGAGCAGGGTGACGTCTTTTTCTTCGGCCTGTTTGATGGTCTCTGCTTCGGGCTGGGCGTCTTCCGTGATGATCACTGCGGCGAGGTCCAGCAGGGCAGCCACGGCCACAATGTTGCCATGCGCCATCAGGGTGACCCAGACCGCGCCAGGGTCCGCCCCGGTCATCACGCAGCTGAGCAGATCCGAGCAGTACCCGCATTCAACCTCTACGGCGCTTAAATCAACGGGAGCGGTCAGGACTTTGAGGTCCAGATCCTTGACGATCTTATCCAGTTTCATAGTGCCTCACTTTGCTAATAAGGTGAATTAACCGAAGGGGTTCGGATTATTATCGTGATTCTCGAGGAAGATGATCATGTAAAGGTTGGTGCCGCGTTTGGCGGAGGAGATCAGCTTCATTTCGTCCACGCAGCGTTTGATATTGACCAGACCCATCCCCGCGCCAAAGCCCATCTCGCGGACCTCGTTGGAGGCGGTGGAATAGCCGGGCTTCATCGCCAGATCAATATCCTGGATTCCGGGGCCATCGTCATAGGCTTCCATGCTGATCTTATGCGGTTCGATCTCGACCCGCAGGATGCCGCCGTGATCGGTGTGGATGATCAGGTTCATTTCCGCTTCGTAGACGGCAATTCCGCAGCGGCGGGCGATCTGAGGGGAAGCCCCGAGACGCAAGAGGGCACGTTTGATGTTGCTGGAGGCGTTGCCGCCGTGGACGAAGTCGCCCTTCTTGATGTCATAACGCAGGATCAGGCTGGTGCGGTCCGAGATGATGTCCTCAAAGAGGTGGCTCGCCCGGTAGCGGATCACTTCTTCCGCCTGGTAGTCTTTCTGCAGGGCAGTCAGCAAGCCGTTGCTGATGTCGCCCTTGGTGATGATCCCGACCACACGGCCGTTTTCATCCAGCACGGGCAGGCGGCCGAATTTGGTCCTGGCGAAGGATTTCAGCGCTTCCACGACGGGGTCATGTTTCCGGACGGAGACCACATCGCGGGTCATGTAATCCCGCACCTTGGAAGTCAGGCCGTTTTCCTGCAGGGCGCGCATCAGGTCTTCCATGCTGAGGATGCCGATCAGGGCGTCGTTCTCCGTGACCGGCGCGCCGGAGATCCGATTCTTTTGGAAGGTCTCAACCGCTTCTTTCATCACCATGTCTGGGGAGAGGCAGAGCACATTCTCCGTCATCACTTCGTGGATGCGGAGTTCATAAGCGAGTTCTTCAACTTTGGTGATGTTCTCTGCGTATTCGTCTGAGATGATCGGATTACGGGTTGCCATGGGGCCCCTTTTTAGTCGGAACAGTCTTCCTGGGCAGGGAGTTCCAGGCTGGCCAAGCCGGCATTATAGAGGATGCCGCAGGCTTCAAAAAGGCCGACTGCCGTTGTGACCAGGGGGATGCCTTCTTTGTTGGCCAGGTCAATCGCTTCCCAGGCCGGATTTTTGCCGCGGACAAAGATGATCGCGCGGATGTCCGCGATCAGGGCGGTCCGGACGACCTGGGGGTTGCATAGCCCGGTCAGCAGGGCGGCTTCGGGTTGGATGGAGGCCAGGACATCACTCATCAGATCGGCGCCCATGGCGCCGGCAATCTCTTTTTCCTCGATATCAGGATTCGTTAGAATTTTTCCGTTGAGAAGCTGGACGATTCTGGAAAGTTTCATAATAACCTTTACTTAAATGGCTAATGCACATCCCTTATTTTATCGTAAATTTCGCCAAAATCAGGTATTTGTCCTGAAAATGAGTTTATGCAGGTAGAATGGTGATGTTATACTAAGAAAAAATAGCTTGAAAGAGGCTTGAATGGCGGAGATTGTGCGCAGAGTTAAAGGAACCCGGGATTTTTACCCTGACCAGATGGCCATCCGGCGCTGGATGTTTGATATCATCCGGCGGGTCTCCACGCGCTTTGGGTATCAGGAATATGATGGCCCCTGCCTGGAGTTCATTGATCTCTACGCGGCCAAATCCGGTGAGGAATTGGTCAAGGAACAATCCTTTGTTTTCACCTCCCGCGGGGGGGAAGACCTGACATTGCGGCCGGAGCTGACGCCGACCCTGGCGCGGATGGTGGCGCAGAAGCAATATGACCTGCCTTTGCCCCTGCGCTGGTGGTCGATCGGCCCGATGTGGCGCTATGAGAAGCCCCAGCGCGGCCGGACTCGGGAATTCTTTCAATGGAATATCGACCTGGTCGGCGCAGGGTCTGTGGCCGCGGACGCAGAGATCGTCGCCGTCGCAGCGACCTTCCTGAAGGAGGCCGGCCTCAGTCCGGACCAGGTGAGGATCTATGTCAATAACCGCCGGCTGATGGACGCGGCCTTTGCCAGGCTGGAAATCTCGAAGGACCTGGGGAAACAGGTTTTCCGGGTGGTTGATAAACTGGATAAGCTCTCGGAACCCGCCTGGCGAAAATATGCGCTTGAGTCCGGGTTGACGGAGACTCAGGTGGATGCCTTGCTGGAGCTGCTCAATGATAATGATCTTTGGCAGGAATCGGAGGAGTTGGTCGAATTCTTTAAGCTCTTGGCGGCTTTCGGCATCCAGGATTACGTCCAGTACAACCCCCGGGTGATCCGCGGGCTGGACTATTACACCGGGACGGTCTTTGAGGCCTTTGAGCTGGGCGGCCAGGGCCGGGCGATCTTTGGCGGCGGACGCTATGACAACCTCGTGGCGGACGTGGGCGGCAACGCCCTTTCGGGTGTGGGTTTCGCTATGGGCGATGTGGTCATCGAACTGGTGCTGACAGATGCCGGCGTGATCCCGGCCAACCTTGGCGAGAAACCGCAGGTGCTGGTGACCGTCTTTGATGAAGCGACCCTGCCTGAATCGCTGAAAGCGGCGGTGAGGCTGCGGGAGGCGGGACTGCGCACGGTGGTTTATCCCGAGGCGGATAAAATGGGCAAGCAGTTCAAGTTCGCTGATAAGCTGGATATTCCGGTTGCGGTGATCCTCGGACCCGATGAGGTGAAGGCAGGGCAGGCGGCCGTGAAGAACCTCAAAACCCGTGAGCAGGTTGTGGCGGCGCGGGCAGACCTGGTGAGCGAAGTGGAGAAATTCTTGCCATCCGCACTCTGATGTGATAAAATCATGCTTCAATATGGTGCCTGTAGCTCAACGGCAGAGCGCTGCACTGTGGATGCAGAGGTTGAGGGTTCGAAACCGTCCAGGCACCCCTTAAAAGCCCCGAAAGGGGTTTTTTGTACGGAAAATTAAATTAACTGGATGATTTTCTTTTTAATAGACACATTCATCCTAAGATGTGACTTGCTTTAACCACTGATCTTTGGAAGCCCCCGCCTAACAGAAATGAATAAAAGCCTTTATAATTGAATCTACCCGCTGCTGAGCGCGTGCACCGGACTTGTGGGGACATGGGCGAAGTTCTGGCGTTAAGTGAGAAGGGGTTGTTCCCTGGTTTTGGAACTCGCTCATGGGCCGCTCGCGCAAATCGTGGGGTGAAAGTTAACACCATTAATCAAGGAGAATTGACATGCCAGAGTTTGGATCACCATTTTCAGGATTGGCCAACGCCAGGAAGCTGACTGACGAGGAGCTGATCAGAGCTATTCGGTTCATGGTGGCGGCGGAGTATGAAGCCATCCAACTGTATATGCAGCTTGCGGAGTCCACGGACAACAAACTTGCCATTGATGTGCTCAAGAGCATTGCTGATGAGGAACGCATGCACGCGGGGGAATTTTTGAGATTGCTCCATGAGCTGGACCCTTCTGAGGAAAAGTTTTATGCGGAGGGGGCATCCGAAGTGGATGCGATGATCGCGAAGATGAAATAGTTTGGGAGTCATGCGGCGCAGCCTTGCCGCTTGGCATGATCTATGTTTTCATGTTGTAATTTGCCGATTTAAAACTTTCAGGGTGGGTCAGCGACCCACCCTGCGGCATTTTAATTGTATGGCGAAGTTTGAAAACGAATTAATATCCCAGGTCTTCCTTCACCAGGATGACTTTCGTCCGGTTGGGCATGATCTCTCGATGGACGAAGAGCATCTTGCTGACATTGCTGTGCATGCCGTTATAGAGTTTCTGAAGGCGTTCGTCTTCCAGGGGGTAGGTATATTCATATATTCGCTTGATGGCCTCGTCCAGATCGGCGACGATTTTCTTGGTGCTGACCACCCAGATGACCTGTGCGGCTGCTGCGGCATACCCGGCCAGCTGGCTGCCTGTGTTGGAGGCGATCACGACGGTGCCGCTCTCCGTGATGGCGTGGACGCTGCCGACAATATATTCTGGAGTCGCTCCCAATTTGACCATTTCACGGTTTTGAGTTTCGGGGTTCATTCCGGCGAGCTTTTCACGGACCGAGTCATAGCGTTTGGCAATTTCATCCGCCACGTCGAGAGTGTCTAAGGTGCGGGAGGTGGCGGTGAAGACCTCAGCGCCTTCGGGGATGAGTTCAAAGAGCTTGGCTTTGGCCTCGGCGCCGTTTTCAGCGATGAAGGCTTCCATGCCGTTGGCGGTCAGCGCTTCGGCGGTCTTTTTCACCCGCTCATCCGAAGCCAAGCGAGAAAAAGCCTCGTTCGGGGGTTGTTTTGCGATTTGATTGATCCGTTTTTCATTATCCATAGTTTATCCTTACCTTTCTTTTTCTTGACTTTTCCTTACCATTTTATGATAATATACATCTGTTGTATTTCCATTAACAGTTGCTCATTAAACGATAGTTGCTTAGTTTAGTCAACCGACGAAAACTGAGATACGTTGGAAAAACAACATCGGAGCCAAAATGACGGACATTAAACTTGAAGATGAAAAGCTGGACCCCCGAATTCGCCGGACCCGCAATTATATCCAGGAGGCTTTCCAATGTCTGCTGGAGGAAAAAAGCTTCAAATCGATCACTGTGCGGGAGATCACCGAACGGGCGGAGGTGAACCGGGCCACGTTTTATGCCCACCACAAAGATAAATATGAATTGCTCAATGAAACTCTGCGGAGGATTTTCCGGGAGGAGCTGGAACACCGGGCGCTGAACGTCTGCCATTACAGCCAGGTCAACCTGCGCGCGCTGGTGATGACAGTTTGCGAATTCATCCGCGATTTGAGCAGCCACTGCAAGACCGTGGACAGCCAGTTTGAATTGATCGTTGAGAACCAGGTGCGGCAACAGATCCAGGAACTGCTGGAGATGTGGCTGAAGAAGATGGCCGCGGTGGGGGACCGCAAGTCCATTGCTGTGGCAACGAGCTGGACGATTTATGGCCTGGCCGAACAGTGGGGCCGGGCGGAGAGCAGAGAAAATCTGGAAGCCTACACGGATAGGGTCCTGCCGCTGGTTAGGGCGAATTTGCCGGGGGGAGAGGGGGAAGTTAGGTAAGCGGCGCAGCCATCTGCAGGACTTATTTGTCACACTGGAAGCGAGATCTACAATGAACTGCTGGTCATTGCAGATAGGAATTCCAGGGAAGAACGCGGCTTAGCCCTTGTCAGGCGAGTGGGAGACTCCCGCGATAGCCGTGAGTGGCGCTTTTGAAGGCTAATCATCCCCGCCCAGCTGCCGTGATTAATAGTTACTTGGGCTGCGGGCAAGCAAGGTCTCAATGTGTGATAACTGCCGTTCTTAAATATGAAATGCCAGGGGGATGAGTGGGTGGATTGGGGGTGTTCCTATATTAGGTTAATATTCGTGCAATAACATGAATAAAATAGTCTTATTTAGATCGAGCAGAGAAAGGATGTTGAAATGGACTCCAATCATATCGGTCATTCGATGAAAGATCAGAAAATGCAGCAGCACCAAAGCCATCAGGATCACGGTGGGCGGCAGGGCGGCCCGAGCCACCATGAGCTGATGTTCAGGCGGAAGTTCTGGATCTCACTTGTCCTGAGCATCCCCGTGATCATTTTCAGCCCGACCGTTCAGGGCTGGTTGGGCTATAGTATGCCGACTTTCCCATTTTCTCAATGGATCGTCCCGATATTCTCGGTTATTGTCTTTATCATTGGCGGCCTGCCTTTCTTTGATATGGCCAGGGGAGAGTTGAAGAAAAAACAACCCAGCATGATGACCCTGATCTCATTGGCATTGGCGGCGTCCTTCTTATACAGCCTGGCTTCCACGATCTTTCGTTTGGAAGCGTCCTTCTATTGGGAATTGGTCACTTTGGTTGATGTGATGCTCCTGGGACATTGGATCGAGATGCGAAGTGTGCGCCAGGCGAGCGGCGCGCTGGATGAGCTTTCCAAGCTGTTGCCCGATACCGCGGAGCGCATCACAGATGGGGATGCGGTTGAGACGGTTAAAATCTCCGAGTTGAAAAAAGGCGACCTCGTCCTCATTCGTCCCGGTGCGAGTGTGCCTGCCGATGGGGAGGTCGTTTCTGGATCATCTTCGATGAATGAATCCATGATTACAGGAGAATCACAACCCGTTCACAAAGAAAAGGGCGCTAAGGTTGTCAGCGGCACGATCAATGGGGATGGCAGCTTGCGCGTGCGGGTCACCGCAGTGGGTGAGGAGACGACCCTGGCGGGCATCATGCGGCTGGTCGCTGAAGCCCAGCAGTCCAAATCCAGATCCCAGATCCTGGCGGATAAAGCCGCCGGCTGGCTGTTCTACATTGCTCTGGGTGTTGCTGCCATCACGGCCGTGGCCTGGTTGATCGCGGAGGGTTGGAATATCGAAATTCTCTCTCGGGTGACGACGGTGCTGGTGATCGCCTGTCCGCACGCCTTGGGACTGGCCATTCCTTTGGTGGTGGCGATTTCCACATCGATTGGCGCCTCAAATGGGATTTTGATCCGGGACCGGATTGCCTTGGAAGCGGCTCGGAACCTGGATGTGATCGTCTTTGATAAAACCGGCACGCTGACCCAGGGTGAGTTTGGATTGAGCGAGCTGACGGTTTTCAGCGACCTGGAGGATGACCAGGCGCTGGCCCTGGCGGCGGCCCTCGAGCGCGATTCGGAACATCCGATCGCCAAGGCGATCCGCAAAGCCGCCGAGGACAAAGGCCTGGCCTTGCCTGAGGTTCAGAAATTTGAAGCCATTAAAGGCAAGGGCATTCAGGGCGAGGTTGATGGCGTGGTCTATCATTTGGGCAACCCCCGGCTGGTCGAAGAGCAGGGTGCTGAATTGACCGATCAGATCAGGCAATTTTCTGATCAGGCAAACCAGTCAGGTGAAACGGTGATCTTTTTGACCAATGGCAAGGACGTTTTGGCAGGCTTTGGCCTGGCGGATCAGGTCCGCGAGGCGAGCGCCGAAGCTGTCCGGCAGCTTCATGAGCAGGGCTACCAGGTGGCGATGCTGACCGGGGATAGCGAGGCAGTGGCAAAGACCGTCGCAAATCAACTGGGTATCGACCGTTATTTCGCGGAGGTGCTGCCTGAGAATAAGGATCAGAAGATCCGGCAGCTGCAGGAAGAAGGCAAAAAGGTGGCGATGGTGGGTGATGGAGTCAATGACGCGCCCGCATTGGCCCGGGCGGATGTCGGGATCGCGATTGGGAGCGGCACTGATGTGGCAATTGAATCGGCTGGCATCATCCTGGTGGACAGCGACCCGATGGGCATCCTGCGGGTGATTAAATTGAGCAAAGCGACCTTCAAAAAGATGCGGCAGAACCTGATCTGGGCGACGGGCTACAACGTGATCGCCCTGCCGCTGGCGGCGGGCGTGTTGGCGCCGGTTGGTTTTGTGCTGCCGCCGGCCATGGGCGCGTTGATCATGTCGATCAGCACGGTGGTGGTAGCCGTCAATGCCCAGTTGCTGCGACGGGTAAAGGATGAACTGTAGTGTAGTGGTTTGTGCAGGAAGCGGATAAGCGTTGGGTGGATTTGGTTTGCCTGATTTGTCACGCTGGAAGCGTGACCTATTGTTTGATGGTTTAGTAATTCACCCTGCGTGTTGGGCTTTGCTGTCACGTGCGCTGCGCGGCACGTAACCTACGGCTTAAGTTGAGAAAGCGTGAGTTGCAGGTCATGTGCCATGGCGCAGCCGCGTACGTGACAATTTGTTTTGCTGATAATTAATAAGGCTATGGTCCCCCGCATCTTTCGAATCCTATCCTTGAGAATTGTGCCTTTGAAGTCTCAATCTTAGCTAATTATACATTTTTTGGTGCTATCTGCGCACCTATCAGAATAAGTTGTATCAGAATAAGTTGTATATTGTTCGATAACAATTAGGCGGTATCGAAGTCACTGTGCCAGCCGCGGTGGATGCCAGACCAGGGCCTACTTTCCTGAGGGCACGCAGATCCTCGACGGTGAAGACGCCTTGGCCCTCGTCCGTAACCGCAAGAATTCGTCCAATACCGCTCGCATTGATACCCAATCAATCATCATTCAGGGCATTCTCGACCGCCTGCTGGACCCCGCAACGATCTTGCAGATCCCATCCCTGTTTGATGCCTTCGCTTCTTCCATCCTGACGGACATCAACGCCCAACAGATCCAGACCGCGGTGTGCATGGCGAGCGAGGTCAACCCGGGCCAGATCCAATATTTCAATCCGTCGTTGGATCTATTCAGGACAGCCGGGTCTATGTCCCAGCGGTTGGCAAAGAGATGGATGTCTTCTTGTGGGATCAGGACCTGGTTGACTGGGTCCATCAATCGTAAATTGCACTGCCTGAATGAAACAGGTATTCGTCACCTCCACACCCTACAGCTAAAGGGAGCACCAGACATCAGACTGAAAAAAGCCCTTCACTCCGAGCAGGCTTTTTCAGTCCAATAGTTGAAAATTAATAGAACCAGGTTTCCGCGGCGGTCGGGGAGATAATTCTCCCATAATCCAGCCGGCTTATCATCCCGCTGTCAGGACTTACCTTGTAGAAAGATAATCTAAGAAGCCAATAGACTTTGTTCGCACTGCTTCCGGTGACGAGTGTGCAGCGCGTGAGAAAGTCCGCTTTCCGCTTCTTGACCCGTAGTTAATAGATCGTGAAACCTGCCCCAGGTGTTCAACAACTCCTATCCCCTGATCAATTCCAGAATCCTGGCGATAGTCCCGCTTTCAAGCATAATAAAGATTCCCAAAGCAATATAGACAATGGGGACAATAATTCGTTCATATTTTTCCAGGGTCTTTGATATGAAGGGGATTGTGGATAATGTATTACCCAGGAAACAAAGGACGGCAGTTGAAATGGCGAAAATGATCAGCACGACAGCAATTTCGCTTCCTGACAGGGTGGCAAAATAGGGGATATAAATGCCGAGGTTATCCCCACCCGAAGCGATGGTGATCAATGCAATTGTCCAGAATAATTGAGTAGATTTTCTAGACTCCAGTTTCTCGACAATCTCGTTTTCCTCCCCTTCCTCCTCCTCTTCCTCCCCTCCTTTTATCGCAACCCTTATCCCTAAAAAGAGCGGGATCAAACCCAAAAAGCCGATCATCCACTCTTCCGGAACGTAATTCAGAACAAATGCCGCCACCAAACTAACCATGACCAGGAAGCCGGTTCCCAGGTATAGACCGCCGGCAATATGCCCCGTACTTTTCCTGGTACGCGCCTGGGCAAAAATTATGGTCAGGATGATGACATAATCAATACTTGTTGAGACAAAAACAGCCAGTGCGGAAATGATCGTTTGAATCACTTGCTCACCTCTTCTAAAGTTTTTGGTCCGAAATTCCATGTCTGATATATTTTGCCAACATTTTCACCCTGGAAGGGTGATGGTTGTTGCTGAACGCATTTAATCTTAGCATCATTTCCTCCATTTCAGTTCATTTTTAGCGATCTACTTCATAAAATAGCCACTATTCATGCGGAACAGGATTTCCAAAGCATCCGTTTTGCCTGCGCCAGTGCTTCAGGCACAGGTGATGTGGGCAACGGTTTCTTTGATCATTTCGGCCGCACTGTTGGCGGCATAGGTGTTGCCGCTTCTTACCAATCCAGTGATATATGCCTTCAATTCACTGCAGAAGGCGAACTGGATGTTATAACATACATTACCGGGCTTTTTGGAATTGTATCCTCTGGCAGCACCTTCCCGGTGGCCTGCCATGACCAGGCTGCTGTCAATATCAATGGGAATAGATTTTAGTTTTTTTCTTTCTCATCATCTCTTTGAAGACCTGGAAATTGATTTCCCTCATCATCCGGGTTGTTTTATGGTTGAAGTTACCCAAAA
>WOYI010308592.1_pt1 | contig 61142 bp, 47 predicted proteins | sample 6423411 | NCBI WGS metagenome assembly WOYI01 (sample SAMN13441803, study PRJNA592873) | oil field metagenome | biome: oil field; feature: oil-well bore; material: oil-contaminated soil; isolation source: oil-contaminated soil from oil-well borehole | place: Germany: Wietze | collected 2016-10-18 ... | reverse complement strand
ACAGCGATAAATCCCAAGGTCAAAGAGCCGCGCACCGACCTTTCCGGGATCCTGGTCCACGAGATGATCGACCCGCAGGTGGCCCTCGTTCGGGACTACGCCGATGAAGTCGCCGAACGTATTGCGGCGCTGGGAGCTTCGCCGCTGGGCACTCCTGGTGCGATCATCAACGACCGCACCTGGGACGACTACTCGGTGAACCGCGACAACGTGCAGGCGCACCTGGCCGCACTCGACCTCGTCTACACCGGCATCATCGAGGACACCCGCAAGGGCATCGATCGTCTCGACGACATCGACCTTGTCTCGCAGGACCTGTTGATCGGGCACACCGGTGAGCTGGAGAAATTCCAGTGGTTCGTCCGGGCCCACCTGGAGAGCTCCGGCGGCACCCTTGCGCACGAGGGTACGAAGACCGAGAAGAGCGCCGCCAGTAAGGCCCGCAAGTAGCTCAGCTCGTCTCCGCGTCGTCGCGCACCGGGCGGTCGGCCAGTTGTTCTGCCACACCGGTCGCCGTCCAGCCCTCTTTGCCGCCGGCAAAGAGGTAGATGACTGCGCCCGCGACCGCGCGGAGTAGAATGTCATCTCTAAGAATCTGACTAGGCTTTCAGCAAACGCATCGCTCGGAATAACGGCAACTCAGTCGCCCTAAAGTTATCGATAGCAAAACGGTGTGACGAGAGTCTCGATCCGGGCCGTCGGGGCCGTACTTGGTGGCGCAGGTGCGGAATCTGCGAAAGCCGCTCGCTGACAACGGTATAGCGAGTCTGTGGCGGTTTTGGCGCCGTCATCCGCGCCGGCGGTCGGGGCGAGCTAGTTAGGTCTGGCTAAGTTGGCACGTCACCCGGTGTTTGTCATATCGTTTTGTGACTTGTCGCGAGCGGGACCAATCCGTCGTTCAGTGCTGCACGAAGGCACCGCGACCGCCAGGCCGGTGACCGCCGGGATGCCGCTGGTGACAGCCGGTAGTACATGAAGCATCGCGCAGGCATGAGAGTAAAGGGTCAGGTGGGAATGGTGCCCCAGATGCAAGGGCTGTACAACCCCGCATACGAGCACGATTCATGTGGCGTGGCCATGGTTGCAGACATCCATGGCCGCCGCAGCCGCGACATCGTCGACAAGGCGATCACCGCGCTGCTGAACCTCGAGCACCGCGGAGCCGCCGGCGCTGAGGCCAACACCGGCGACGGCGCGGGCATCCTGCTTCAGGTGCCCGATGCGTTCCTGCGCGCCGTCGTGGATTTCGAACTTCCGGCGGAGGGCAGCTACGCCACCGGTATCGCCTTCCTGCCCCAGTCGGCTCGCGACGCGAATCTGGCGTGCGAGGCAGTCCAGAAGATCGTCGAGGCCGAGGGCCTGCAGCTGCTCGGCTGGCGGGACGTCCCGCACGACGACTCGTCGCTGGGTGCGCTGGCCCGCGATGCGATGCCCACGCTGCGGCAGGTGTTCGTCGTCGGTGCCTCCGGCATGGACCTGGAGCGCCGCGCCTATGTCATCCGCAAGCGGGCCGAGCACGAACTCGGCACCAAGGGGCCGGGCCAGGACGGTCCGGGGCGTGAAACCGTCTATTTCCCAAGCCTTTCCGGTCAGACCTTCTGCTACAAGGGCATGTTGACCACCCCGCAGCTGCGGGCGTTCTACCTCGATCTGCAGGATGAGCGGCTCACCAGCGCGCTCGGCATCGTGCACTCGCGGTTCTCCACCAACACCTTCCCGTCGTGGCCGTTGGCGCATCCGTTCCGCCGTGTCGCCCACAACGGCGAGATCAACACAGTCACCGGCAACGAGAACTGGATGAAGGCTCGCGAGGCGCTCATCCACACCGACGTCTTCGGCTACCACAACGATCTGAACAAGATCTTCCCGGTGTGTACCCCGGGCGCCTCCGATACCGCGCGGTTCGACGAGGTCCTGGAGCTGCTGCACCTGGGTGGTCGCAGCATCGCCCACTCGGTGCTGATGATGATCCCGGAGGCATGGGAGCGCAACACCGAGATGGACCCCGCGCTGCGGGCGTTCTATCAGTACCACGGCTCCCTGATGGAACCGTGGGACGGGCCGGCCTCGGTCTGCTTCACCGACGGCACCGTCATCGGCGCCGTGCTCGACCGCAACGGCCTGCGCCCGTCGCGGGTGTGGGTCACCAATGACGGCCTGGTCGTGATGGCCTCCGAAGCCGGCGTGCTCGACCTGGACCCATCCACCGTCGTGCAACGGATCCGGCTGCAACCGGGCCGGATGTTCCTGGTGGACACCGCCCAGGGCCGTATCATCTCCGATGCCGAGATCAAGGCCGAGCTCGCCGCGGCCGAGCCGTATCAGGAGTGGCTGGACGCCGGGCTGTTCCACGTCGACGAGCTGCCGCCCGGCAAGTACGTCAAGATGCCCCATCACCGGGTGGTGTCGCGGCAGCAGGCATTCGGGTACACCTACGAGGAGCTCAACCTGCTGGTCGCCCCGATGGCCCGCACCGGTGCCGAGGCGCTGGGCTCGATGGGCACCGACACCCCGATCGCCGTGCTCTCCCAGCGGCCCCGGATGCTCTACGACTACTTTCAGCAGCTGTTCGCCCAGGTCACCAACCCTCCGCTGGACGCCATCCGCGAAGAGGTGGTCACCAGCCTGCAGGGCACCGTCGGTCCCGAGGGCGACCTGCTCAACCCGGACGAGAATTCCTGCCGCCAGATCGTGCTGCCGCAGCCCATCCTGCGCAACGCCGATCTGTCCAAGCTCATCGACGTGGACCCCGACCATGAGATCCGCGGCCGCCAGCACGGGATGCGGGCCGCCGTCGTCAGCTGCCTGTACCCGGTGGCCGACGGTGGCGCCGGGTTACGCCGCGCCCTGGAAGACGTCCGCACCAAGGTCTCGCAGGCCATCCGCAACGGCGCCCGGATCATCGTGCTGAGCGACCGCGAGTCCACCGAGTGGCTGGCGCCGATCCCGTCGCTGCTGTCGGTCGCCGCCGTGCACCACCACCTGGTCCGGGAGCGCACCCGCACCCAGGTCGGGCTCGTCGTCGAATCCGGCGACGCCCGCGAGGTGCACCACATGGCCATGCTGTGCGGGTTCGGCGCGGCAGCGATCAACCCCTACATGGCGTTCGATTCGATCGACGACATGATCGACCGCGGGGTGCTGACCGGCATGACCAGCGACCAGGCCAAGTCCAACTACGTCAAGGCCGCGGGCAAGGGTGTGCTGAAGGTGATGTCCAAGATGGGCATCTCGACGCTGGCGTCCTACACCGGCGCACAGCTGTTCCAGGCCATCGGCGTCAACCAGCGCGTTCTGGACGAGTACTTCTCCGGATTGCACTGTCCCACCGGCGGAATCGACCTCGACGATATCGCCGCCGATGTCGCGGCGCGCCACGAGCTGGCCTACCTGGACCGCCCTGATGAGTGGGCCCACCGCGAGCTCGAGGTGGGGGGTGAGTACCAGTGGCGCCGCGAGGGTGAGTACCACCTGTTCAACCCCGACACGGTGTTCAAGCTGCAGCACTCCACCCGGACCGGGCAGTACTCGGTATTCAAGGAGTACACCAAGCTGGTCGACGACCAGAGCGAGCGAATGGCATCGCTTCGCGGCCTGCTGAAGTTCAAAGCTGATGTGCGCCAACCAGTTCCGATCGAAGAAGTCGAATCGGCGAGCGAGATCGTCAAGCGGTTCTCCACGGGCGCGATGAGCTACGGATCCATCTCGGCCGAGGCGCACGAGACGCTGGCCATCGCCATGAACCGCCTCGGCGGCCGATCCAACTCCGGTGAGGGTGGCGAGAGCGTCGATCGCTTCGAGCCCGATGAGAACGGCGACTGGCGCCGCAGCGCCATCAAGCAGGTGGCCTCCGGCCGCTTCGGCGTGACCAGCCATTACCTGTCCAGCTGCACCGATATCCAGATCAAGATGGCTCAGGGCGCGAAACCCGGTGAGGGCGGACAGCTTCCGGGTCACAAGGTGTACCCGTGGGTTGCCGAGGTGCGTCACTCCACCCCCGGGGTCGGCCTGATCTCGCCGCCTCCGCACCACGACATCTATTCGATCGAGGATCTGGCGCAGCTGATCCATGATCTGAAGAACGCCAACCCGTCCGCGCGCATCCACGTCAAGCTGGTATCGGAAAACGGTGTGGGAACGGTGGCGGCCGGCGTCTCCAAGGCCCACGCCGACGTGGTGCTCATCTCCGGGCACGACGGCGGCACCGGTGCGACCCCGCTGACCTCGCAGAAGCACGCTGGTGCCCCATGGGAGCTCGGGCTGGCCGAGACGCAGCAGACGCTCCTGCTCAACGGCCTTCGGGACCGCATCGTCGTGCAGGTCGACGGGCAGCTCAAGACCGGTCGCGATGTGGTGATCGCCGCCCTGCTCGGTGGCGAGGAATTCGGATTCGCCACTGCACCGCTGGTGGTGTCGGGCTGCATCATGATGCGGGTCTGCCACCTCGACACCTGTCCGGTGGGAGTGGCCACCCAGAACCCGGTGCTGCGCGAGCGTTTCAACGGCAAGCCCGAGTTCGTGGAGAACTTCTTCCTCTTCATCGCCGAAGAAGTACGGGAACTCATGGCGCAGTTGGGGTTCCGCACCGTCAACGAGATGGTCGGCCAGGTCGGCGCGCTGGACGCCAGGCAGGCCGCCGAGCACTGGAAGGCCCACAAGCTGGACCTTTCCCCCGTGTTGCACGAGCCGGAGTCGGCGTTCATGAACCAAGACCTCTACTGCAGCTCGCGCCAGGATCATGGCCTGGACAAGGCGCTCGATCAGCAGCTGATCGTGCAGTGCCGCGAGGCGATCGACGACGCTTCACCGGTCCGGTTCACGACGAAGATCGCCAACGTGAACCGCACCGTGGGAACGATGCTGGGCCACGAGGTCACCAAAGCCTATGGCGGCCAGGGCCTTCCGGACGGCACCATCGACATCACCTTTGAGGGGTCGGCGGGGAACAGCTTCGGCGCATTCGTGCCGGGCGGTATCACGCTGCGGGTGTACGGCGACGCCAACGACTATGTGGGTAAAGGTCTCTCCGGCGGTCGCATCGTGGTGCGTCCCTCGGACAAGGCGCCGATGGACTATGTCGCGGAAGATAACATCATCGGCGGCAACGTGATCCTGTTCGGCGCGACCAGCGGCCAGGCCTTCCTGCGTGGCGTGGTGGGCGAACGGTTCGCGGTTCGCAACTCCGGCGCACACGCGGTCGTCGAGGGCGTGGGCGATCACGGCTGCGAGTACATGACCGGGGGCCGGGTGGTGATCCTCGGTCAGACCGGCCGCAACTTTGCGGCGGGGATGTCGGGCGGTGTCGCCTATGTCTACGACCCGGACGATGCCTTGCCGGGCAACGTGAACGCAGAGATGGTCGATCTTGACGGTGTGGATGACGGCGACCTCGAAGGGCTGCAGGAGTTGATCCAGGCACATATCGACGCAACGGATTCCGCGGTGGGCCAGCGGATCCTGGCGGACTGGCAGACAGCACAGGCCCACTTCGTGAAGGTGATGCCCCGTGATTACAAGAAGGTGCTGATCGCCATCTCGGAGGCCGAAGCCGCAGGCGAGAACGTCGGCGAAGCGATCATGGCGGCCGCTCATGGCTGATCCGAACGGCTTCCTCAAACACACCGCCCGGCAAACCCCGACCCGGCGTCCGGTCGACCTGCGCCTCAAGGACTGGAAAGAGGTCTACGAGGACTTCTCCGAGGAGACCCTGAAGGTTCAGGCGTCGCGCTGCATGGACTGCGGTGTCCCGTTCTGCCACAACGGCTGTCCGCTGGGCAACCTGATTCCCGAGTGGAATGACCTGGTGTACCGGGACCGCTGGCGCGATGCCATCGAGCGGCTGCACGCCACCAACAACTTCCCGGAATTCACCGGGCGGCTGTGTCCGGCGCCGTGCGAGGCGTCCTGCGTCCTGGGAATCAACCAGGACCCGGTGACCATCAAGCAGGTCGAGGTCGAGATCATCGACCACGCCTTCGACCAAGACTGGGTCAAACCCGTTATCCCGAGGGTGCGGACCATGAAAAAGGTCGCCGTCGTCGGATCCGGCCCGGCCGGCCTGGCCGCCGCCCAGCAACTGACCCGGGCCGGCCACTCGGTCACGGTCTTCGAGCGGGCCGACCGCATCGGTGGCCTGCTGCGCTACGGCATCCCCGAATTCAAGATGGAGAAGCGCCATATCGATCGTCGTCTGGAACAGATGACGGCCGAGGGCACCCAGTTCCGCACGAATGTGAATGTCGGCGTGGACATCACGGTCGAGCAGCTGGACGCCGAGTTCGACGCGGTGGTACTGGCCGGAGGCGCGACCGCATGGCGCGACCTGCCGATCCCCGGCCGTGAGCTCGACGGTATCCATCAGGCCATGGAGTACCTGCCGTGGGCAAACAAGCTGCAGCAGGGCGACGATGTCGCGGGCCCGGACGGCGAGCCGCCGATCACGGCCAAGGACAAGAAGGTCGTCATCATCGGCGGCGGTGACACCGGCGCGGACTGCCTGGGCACCGCACACCGTCAGGGTGCGGCGAGCATCCACCAGTTCGAGATCATGCCGCGTCCGCCGGAGACGCGCGCCGAGTCGACGCCGTGGCCGACGTATCCGCTGATGTTCCGGGTGGCGTCCGCGCACGAAGAGGGCGGCGAGCGGGTGTTCTCGGTGAACACCGAGCAGTTCATCGGTACCGACGGGCACCTGACCTCGTTGAAGGTGCACGAGGTCGAGATGAAGGCGGGCAAGTTCGAGAAGGTCGAGGGCTCGGATTTCGATCTGGACGCCGATATCGTCTTCCTGGCCATGGGCTTCGTCGGCCCCGATCGTGAGGGGCTGCTCACCGACCTGGGCGTGGAGCTGACCGCTCGCGGCAATGTCTCGCGCGACAAGGACTTCCAGACCACTGTTCCCGGCGTGTTCGTGGCCGGCGATATGGGCCGTGGCCAGTCGCTAATCGTGTGGGCGATCGCCGAGGGCCGGTCCGCGGCCGTCGGGGTGGATCGCTACCTGATGGGACAGTCGGCCCTGCCGCGCCCGATCGAGCCGTCGGCGGCTCCTCAGCGGTAGCCGCCCGAACACAATACCAGCAAACGCAATACCAGCAACTGTAGTCACACCAGAAACATCCGCTCTTCGATCGGCGTGCCGCTTGGTGTTAGCCGCGGCACAGGTGTCTAATGATTGCGGCGGGGTCGTTGCGGTAGAGTGGCCCCACGGTGCAGCTATCAGCCGACCGCAGGAGTTCACACCGTGTACAACAATCCCATTTCACGGTCCCGGGTGAGTCGAATCGCCTGGTCATGGTTCCGTCACCCGGTCAGAGGCCGTGAGTTCCCAGCTAGGCACGAGCGCCTGATCACGGCCGACGAGTTAATGCGCTACGGCTACTGACCGGCCCGCGTAGGTTCCGGTTCGAAACCCGCGCGGCACCGTTTGCCGGATTGAAGTAATTTCGTGATCATCAGTTTCAGGTGCTGGTCAGCAGCCCGGAGTCGCGAATGGCCTCCGCCAGCGGTTCCAGCACCGCAGTGTCATAGGGCGGCGGTAGATAGATGATCGCCAGATCCAATCCCTGCGCGGCCAGTCTGGCCGCTTCGCCGACGACCTTCGCGTAATCGCGGTCCTGGCCGAGGCGCACGTGCGCGGACAGCGAGATCTCCTTCGGGTCGCGGCCGATATCGGCGCAGTGTGCGGCCAGCACATCGCGCTTGCGCGCAAACTCCTCGGGCGTCCCACCGACGAAGTTCCAGTGATCTGCGTACTTCGCGGTGATGCGCAGGGTGCGCTTCTCGCCACTGCCACCGATGCAGAACGGTGGGTGCGGCTGCTGTGGACCCTTGGGCTCGTTGCGGGCGTGCTTCAGCTGAAAGAACTTGCCGTCGAATGTGGTGGTCTCCTGGCTGAGCAGGCTTTTCAGAATCTCGCAAGCCTCCTCGAAGCGGTCGAAGCGCTCCTTGATGCTGCCCAACTCGATGCCGTAGGCGCCGGATTCCTCTTCGTTCCAGCCGGCGCCGATACCGAGTTCCAGCCGACCGTTGGAGATGATGTCGAGTGCTGCGGCCATGTTGGCCAGCACGGCCGGGTGACGGTAGTGGATACCGGTCACCAGCACGCCGACCCGCAGCCGGTCGGTGGCCTGCGCCAGCGCGGTCAGCGTGGTCCAGCCCTCCAGACATGGGCCGGTCGAGTCGGAGAAGATCGGGTAGAAGTGGTCGAACGTCCAGCCGGACTCGTAGACATCGATGGTGTCCGCTGCTCGCCAGATGGCCAGCATGTCGGACCAGGTCGTGTTCTGCGGGGAGGTCTTGAAGGCAAATTGCACACTGGCGAAACTACCCCCGGCGGCCGATAAATTCCGGGAGTGGCCAACCGCCGTTCGCGATGAGTTGAGCTCCCGGTGCCGCGACCCCAATCGGCGACCGCGCTGACCGGCCTGCGGGCACACTGGAAACCATGGACCCCTTGGATCCCGTACACGCGCTGCGCCGCATCGCGTACTACAAGGACCGCGCCCGGGAGGACTCGCGCCGGGTGATGGCCTACCGAAACGCCGCCGATGTGGTGGAGGCGATGACCCCCGAACACCGGGCGAAGGTGGGCAAGGCCAACAGCTGGCAGACGCTTCCGGGTATCGGACCCAAGACCGCGAAGGTCATCGCTCAGGCCTGGGCAGGCCGCGAACCCGACACGCTCGTCGAACTGCGGGAGGCCGCCGCCGATCTGGGGGGAGGCGAGATCCGGGCCGCGATCAGGGGCGACCTGCATCTGCACTCGAACTGGTCGGATGGCTCCGCCCCGATCGAGGAGATGATGGCGACCGCGCAGTCGCTCGGCCACGAATACTGCGCGCTGACAGATCATTCGCCGCGGCTGACCGTCGCCAACGGTCTTTCGTCGGAACGCCTGCGCAAACAACTCGACGCTATCGATGAACTGCGTGAGCGGTTCTCGCCGATGCGGATTCTGTCCGGGATCGAAGTCGACATCCTGCTCGACGGCACCCTGGATCAGGAACCCGAACTGCTCGATAGGGTGGATATCGTCGTCGCCAGCGTGCATTCCACACTGGCGATGGATGCGCCCTCGATGACGCGTCGCATGGTGCGTGCGGTCTCCGAGGGACAGGCCGATGTGCTCGGCCATTGCACGGGACGCCTGGTGGAGGGCGGCCGGGGCATTAGGGCCGAGTCCAAGTTCGATGCGGAGAAGGTGTTCACCGCATGCCGGGACAATGGCGTTGCGGTGGAGATCAACTCGCGCCCCGAGCGCCGTGACCCGCCGATCCGGCTGCTCGATCAGGCACGGGAGATCGGCTGCGTTTTCTCCATCGACAGCGATGCGCACGCGCCGGGTCAGCTCGACTTCCTGGGTTACGGCGCCCAGCGCGCGGTCGATGCCGTTGTGCCGGTGGACCGCATCGTCAACACCTGGACGGCCGACCGGCTGCTGGAGTGGGCGCACTGATCTCACGTCGATGACGCGAACCGATTGTGTTCGGCTATCTCTCGACGGTGGGGGTGGGCACCGGCAGCGGTGTGGCCAAAGCTAGGGCGTACGGCCGTAGATGCTGGTCAGCCAGATGTGGGTGAGAGTGTCCACCACGCGATCATGTTCGACGGACGGCCGGTCATCGGCCAGCGTCGCCATCATCATCTTCTCGTTCATCAGGTTCAGCGACGTGGCCAGATCGAGGGCGGGCAGAGTCTCGGGTGCCGCTCCGCGCTGGCGCTCCGTGCTGATCAGGGCGGCGGTCATGCTGATCCACTTCTGCATCAGGCCGGCCCAGATCTCCCGGAACTCGGGGCTGCTGTGCATGGCCTCCGCGCCCGCGCGCGCGGTGGCGGGGTGCGAGCCGAAGGAACTGAAGAAGATCTCGATGCCCTGCCGGATGGCCAGATGTGGTTCGGTCGCCATGGTGTCCGGCGCAGTGTCGAATCCGGTGTCCGCACGCTTGATCAGCGGATCCATCAGAGACAGCAGCACCGCTTCCTTCGACGCGAAGTAGAAGTAGAAGGTCGGCCGGGAGATTCCGGCGCCCTTGGCCAGGTCGTCGACGGAGATGTCGGCGAACGACCGCTGCTGGATCAGCCGCGTGGCGGTGTCCAGAATCGCCTGTTGTCGTTCGTCCCCGGAGGGGCGGGCGGCCCGGCGGCCGCGACTCGGGCTGGCGGTGGTCATGACATTCACCCTAACATCGTGTCGGGTTTATCAACATGCTGTTGACTGACTCAACACCATGTTGATACCGTCGGTACCATGAACGAACACCTGGACGTTGTAATCGTCGGCGCCGGTATTTCCGGCATCAGCATGGCCTGGCACCTGCAGGACCGCTGCCCGACCAAGAGCTATGCGATCCTGGAGCGCCGCGAGAACATCGGCGGCACCTGGGACCTGTTCAAGTACCCGGGCATCCGCTCCGATTCCGACATGTTCACCCTCGGATTCCGGTTCAAGCCCTGGACCTCGGCCAAGGCGATCGCCGACGGGGCATCGATCTGGAACTACATCAACGAGGCCGCCGTCGAGAACGGCATCGACATGCACATCCGTACCGGGCACCGGGTCACCTCGGTGGACTGGTCGGATGCCGACAACCGCTGGACCATCAATGTGGAAGAGGCCGGGCAGCCCAAGCAGCTCACCGCCTCGTTTCTCTCGGTGTGCAGCGGCTACTACAACTACGACGAGGGCTACGCACCGGAGTTCCCGGGCGCCGCGGACTTCAAGGGCCCGATCATCCACCCCCAGCACTGGCCGGAGGGACTGGACTACGCAGGCAAGAAGATCGTGGTCATCGGATCCGGCGCCACCGCCATCACGCTGATCCCCTCCCTGGTGAACGAGGGCGCCGGCCACGTCACCATGCTGCAGCGCTCGCCGACCTACATCGGTTCCCTGCCGCTGGTGGATCCCGTTGCGGCGCAAGCCAACAAGTACCTCCCGAAGAATGCCGCCCACGCGGTGAATCGCTGGAAGGCGATCGCCATGGCTATCGGCCAGTACGAGTTGGCACGCCGATTCCCGAAGATGTTCAAGAAGGCGCTGAAGGAAATGGCGACGCGACGGTTGCCGGACGGTTTCGACTACGAGAAGCACTTCAGCCCGCGCTACAACCCGTGGGATGAGCGAGTGTGCCTGGCGCCCAACGGTGATTTCTTCAGGACGATCGAGGCGGGCAATGCCGACGTCGTCACCGACACCATCGAGACGTTCACCGAGACCGGCATCAAACTGGCCTCCGGCGAGGAGTTGCAGGCTGATATCATCGTCACCGCAACGGGTTTGAACATGCAGCTGTTCGGCGGCGCGACCGCCACCCGCAACGGCGAACCGATCGATCTGAGCAAGGCCATGACCTACAAGGGTCTGATGCTGTCCGGCGTGCCGAACATGGCGATCACCTTCGGCTACAGCAACGCCTCGTGGACGCTCAAGGCCGATCTGGTCTCCGAGTTTGTCTGCCGGGTGCTGAACTACATGGACGCCAACGGATTCGACCGGGTGGAGCCACAGCATCCGGGCGACTCGGTCGCTGAGAAGCCCATGATGGATCTCACCTCGGGTTACTTCCGGCGCGCGAAGGACACCTTGCCAAAGTCCGGCTCGGAGGCGCCGTGGAAGCTGAAGCAGAACTACTTATTCGATGTGCGACTCATCCGGCACGGCAAGGTCGACGAGGAGTCGCTGCACTTCACCAAACACCGCGCGGCCGTGACGGCCTGACGGAAGGGGTCAGCCTCCGGCGACGAGGCTGTCTAGTCGCCTCCGGCGACGACGACAACTCCGTCCTCGTCGCTGTAGGCGATCTCACCGGGCACGAAGGTGACGCCGCCGAACGTGACCTCCACATCCCGTTCGCCCGCTCCCGTTTTGGTGCCCTTGCGCGGATTGGTGCCCAGCGCCTTGATACCGACGTCGATGGTGCGCAGGGCGGCCGCGTCACGCACCACACCGTGCACGATCACCCCGGCCCAGCCGTTGTCGGCGGCCAGCCCGGCGATGATGTCGCCGACGAGTGCCGTGTGCAGCGATCCGTCACCGTCGACCACCAGCACGCCCCCGTCCCCGGGGGTGGACAGGATTGACTTGAGCAGTGCGTTGTCCTGGAAACACCGCACCGTGGTGATCCGGCCGGCGAACGACGTGACACCGCCGTAGTTGCGCAACTGCAGATCGCAGCTGCGGACATCGGGGTAGATCTCGTCGACAAGGTCAGCGGTCGCGCGGGGTTCGATGCTCACCGTCCGATTATCTCAGGCCGAGTACTCAGTCCTCGTCGGAGCCGCGCCGGGCCAGCAGCACGACCACGATCGCGAGCAGGCCGACGGCCAGCGCGATGGCGAGCGGCAGCCGCGACTGGTCGGGGCCGAGGGCAGGGGCGGCGGCGGGCACGGGCACGGCCGCTGCGACCGTCGATTTCGCCTGCGCGGCAACCTCTTTGGCTGCTGCAGTCGGAGCCGCGGGATGAACTACCGCGGGCGGAGCCTTCTTCGCGGCCGGAGCCTTCTTGCCAGGAGCGGTCTTCTTTGCCGGCGTTTTCTTGGCGGGCACTGCTTTCTTCGCCGGCGTCGCCTTCTTGACCGTCGCCTTCTTGACCGTCGCCTTCTTGACCGTCGCCTTCTTGACCGGAGCCTTCTTAGCCGGCACCGCCTTCTTCGCGGGAGGCTTCGCGGCCGGCGGATCGGCAGGTGGCACCTGCTCAGCGGGGCCCTTCTCTTCGGGAAGGTCCTGCTCGTCGGCCATGGGTCTGCTCCTTTGCAGTGTCGTCCAGCGAAGCGGTCAGTGCTGCCCATCATGCCAGTCGAGGGTTGGCGCTAGTCGCTGACCGCCAGGGCGGCGGCCAGCGTAAGCGCCACGACCATCAGGGCCAGTTCGGTATCCGAGCGCCGGGTGGACACCTGTGCGGTCACCCATGGATGCCCGGGGCGTGTGCACGGCAATGGTCACTGCACCGACGGCAGCGGCGGCCGTCACGCAGATCAGGTCGGCCGGCCCGCCGATGTCGACACACTGAACTCGAAAGCGGTGCGCACGCTGAGATCGGTCACCGACACCGCAGCGGTGGCGGCCGCGGTTGTCATCAGCCGGATCAGCTCGGCCGCCAGCCATACCCAGGCGGCGACCGCGATGGCGCTGCTGCTGCGCTGGGCGAGTTCGGCGCGGTGGCGCGCAGTGTCGAGGATCGGCACCACGGCCAGACCCAGCACCACGGCCAGACCCAGCACCACGATCGCGGCGCCGTCGGCGGCGACCCGGGTGAGGGTGGGCACCAGCGCCAGGTGGGGGTGGGACAGCGACCAAGCCAGCGCGACGCTCAAGGCGACGACGAGGGCACCCAGGCACGCCCGCCGGATCTGCATCACGTGCGTCGTCGACTCCACCACAGGCCTGCGCCGACGAGGAGCGCCGCCGCGACAACGAACGGCCATACCGGTAACCCGGTCGCGGGCGCCGGTGCGGGAGTGGGTGCGGGAGTGGGAGTGGGCGCGGCCGACGATCCGGGGGTGCCGGTCTCGGCGACGGTCAGCTCGAACGACCAGGATCCGGTGATGACGTGGCCGTCGACGGAGGTGACGCGGTAATTGGCGGTATAGGTGCCTGCCGGGCCCAGCGGACGTACGTCGACGGTGGCGACGGGTCCGTTCACCCGCGCCTCGCCCACCGACCACAGATTGCCGTCCGGTCCCACCACGGTCATGGCCGCGAACGCCGTCTGCAGTTCCTCGCTGAAGGTGGCGCTGACGCTCGCCGGCGCGGACGCCAGCGCCGTGCCCGGCGCCGGATCCGATGAGATAAGCGTGGCGTGTGCCGATGCAACGCCTGCTCCCGCCAGCGCGAGCACTGTCATTACCAGGGCGAGCAGCGGCGCGAAAATGCGTGCGGAAACTGTCATCGCAGAGTTCAGACCAGGCCGAGCCGCGCCATGACGTCGGCGTCGATACCGTCGAGCTGACCTCTGATGGCCGCATGGGCCGCCCGGCGCCGCGCCGTCGGCATGTTCTCCGCGGCGGTGACGGCTGCGGAGAGGTCGGTCAGCCGGTCGTTGATGGCGGCGACGAACTGCTTGGTCTCAGCGTCCTTAGGATACTTCTCGGCGACCCGTCGGATCGCCTGTTCGGCGCCGTTGATCCGGGCGGACAACACCGCGCCGTGACCGGAGAACTGGCCGATCTGCGCCAGGGGCACGCCCAGCTGATCCGCGCGGCGTTGGTCGAGCAGGCCGCGCACCGCGATCGCACCGCGGTAGGTCAGCGGCACCAGCACCGGCGCCAGCAGCCGCGATACGGTCAGCGCTCGGCGAATCTTGGTTGGGGACAGCAGCTTGCCCTCGCGGGCCACCTTGAGTTGGGTCTCAGCAACCTTCAGCATTGCGCGGTCGGTCTCCCGTTGTGCCTTGATCTGAGCCTTGACCGCCCGAGACTGTGCCCTGCGGTCGGCCTTGATGCGCCGCGCGTCGTTCTTGGCAGCGAGTTTGGCTTCCAGTTTGGCTTTGGCCTTCAGCGCCCTGGCCTCGGCTCGACGGGTCGACCGGCTCTTGCGCCGCGTGAACAGGGCCATTGACATTGCCTCCCGGTCGTCTCATCCGCATCGCCGTCAACACGGCACCTCAGTGCGGCCAACCCTATCGCCCGGCCACCCGTTGCACTCTCAGCGGCCATGCCCCGATGTGAATTGCTACTACAGCAAACAGTTTCGCGGACGTCCGCTGTTGAGGATCAGCCGTCCAGGTTCTCCCGGCGACGAAGCTCGTCGACCTTGAGGGCCAGATCCTGCTGAGACTCTGCCGACAGCCCGACGGCGCGGGCGGCGATGCGGCGTACGCCCTCGTCGCGCATGCTGGCCATCCAGGTCAGTTCCTTGTCGAGCTTCTCGTAGTACTCGTCGTCGGTGAAATATGCCGGCTTGATCCGGAAGAAATTGGCGAGAGCGGCCATCGTCGTGACAGACGGGTTGGTGCGGTTGCCGGAACGCAGCTGCGATAGGTACGGAGCGGACATCGTGACACCCTCGGCCTTGAGCGCGCCGATAACCTCGGCCGATGTATGCGGCCCGCGCCCAGGAGGGTAAACCGTATCGAAGAGGCGGTTCAGTCGGGCGGCGAACGTCTTGCTCATCTAACTTTCCTTCACATGGCTCACGAGCTGTATGCCTTGGGTTCGTATTTGCTGATCATCGTAGCGAGTGTTGTCGCCATAACCAAGCGCAAACCGCTGAAAAGTAACACTTCCCCACAAAGGGCCGTCTGCAGGGTCGTGGAGCAGCACGTCAACCGCACAATCGCCGGGCGGGCGTGTGAGCTGGCGAACGAAAAAATGACGCATGCGTTGCTTTGCCCAGATCCATTGATCTTGACGATTTTTCACAATGACCCCGTAGCTGATCAGGAGCTGACAGACGTCCCGCAGCAAAGACGCACTGCACCTTTGCTGAGCGCGCCGGCGAAGTGCAGGACCGGTAGACATCGCAGGGCCTGCGGCGATGGGCATGATTGCTGAGCTCGGCACATGCTAGTCATGCGAATGTGGCCGAACCGTGTCCGAACTGTTACAAGATGCTTTGCCGTGTCGATCGGCGAGGGGTTACCGGGATCTAGGCGGCAAGCAGCATTGCGAGGATGGCGGTGTCCGGATGGCTGATCGGGTCCAGGCCGACCCTGCTCACCATCGAGGTGATGGTGCCATCGGCTTCGGCCTCCACCCAGGCTGCGCGGTGTTCCAGGCCGAGATGGGGGATACCGGGTAGCAGGACACAACCTGATGCGGCACCCGCGCATTCGGGTAGGGACGGGGTGGTCTCGGAGGGGGGGTGGAGCATCATTAGCGCCGGTGGCTGGTGGTTGGCGAAAAACCCTGGCCGGATGGCAGATTCGCCGACGACTGGACCTTCGGCCAGAACGAGACCGACGGTGCCCGGTTCCGGCATTTCCGGGAGCTCCTCGCGGACGCCGAAAACTGTTGTGGTGGAAAGCAATCCAGGGAGGGAGGCCACCCGGACGGCGACGATGAGCAGCTGTGCCCACTCCTTGGTGGAATCAGGCCAGCGGCCCGACACCACGAATCCCTTCAGGGTTCCCCCTGAGTGGAACGGTGCGATCTCTACCGCTCTACCGGCACCGGTATCCATGTGGCCTCCCGACAGTGCTTGCCCAAACGCTCGCTTGAACTGCTCCGACACTGCTGTGGGTCGCTGTGCACAGAATGCGGCAGGTAGGTGCTGGCACGCAAGAGGACACGAGTGCCAGTGGCGACTCCGGATGGCGCAGAAGGGCCCCGCGTGCCGTGGCACGCGGGGCCCCTTGAGGAAAAGAACGAAGATCAGCCGAAGATGAGTCCGCCGGTGTTGGCGGTGGCCTTGGCGTAGCGATCCTGCACGTCGGCCCAGTTGACGACGTTCCAGAACGCCTTCACGTAGTCGGCCTTGACGTTCTTGTACTGCAGGTAGAAGGCGTGCTCCCACATATCGACCTGCAGCAGCGGGATGATGCCGAGCGGCACATTGGCCTGCTGATCGTAGAGCTGGAAAGTCAGCAGACGCTGGCCCAGGCTGTCGTAGCCGAGCACCGCCCAACCCGAACCTTGTAGACCGTTGGCCGCGGCGGTGAACTGTGCGCGGAACTTGTCGAACGAACCGAACTGGTCGTCGATCGCGGCTGCCAGCTCACCTTCGGGCTTGTCGCCACCGTTGGGGGATAGGTTCTTCCACCAGATGCTGTGGTTGACGTGCCCGCCGAGGTGGAACGCGAGATTCTTCTCGTTGAGGAAGATCGCCGACTGATCGTCCTTGGCGCGAGCCTCTTCCAATTTCGACAGCGCGTCGTTCAGACCTTTCACATAGGTCGCGTGATGCTTGGTGTGATGGATTTCGTTGATCTGGCCGGAAATGTGGGGCTCCAGCGCGCCATAGTCGAAATCGAGTTCTGGCAGTGTGTATTCAGCCACTGGGTTCCTTCCTAGTTATGGGTTCCCGAGTCATGGGTCGCGGAGTTCGGCGTCGCGGGGTGGCGACAACAAGCTCAACCTCAACCTTGGTCCATACCCGCGTGCACCGCAAGGACCGGGCGCCCGCTGCAGGCCCAACGAAACCAGGAACGCGATCAGAACAGAACGATGGCTGCGAGGACACTCAGCAGCACGAGCGCGATGACGCTGGCGCGGATGAGAGCAACCACCTGGTTATTGGTATATGGGTGCGACGACTGCCAGCCTGACGGCGGTATCGCCGAACCCGGCCCAAGCGGGTGTTGCGCCATCACAAGCTCCTGACCTGCACGATCAAGCGATCCTCCAGTGAGATCTGTCACACGGTTTGTTGCGACGCCGATCATAGACTCTGTGGTGATGCCCGAAAAATCGGGGTGTCCCGATGGAATCTGCGCGAGCGAAAGTCCCCGCGGCACATCCCCGCGGCACAAAAAGGGGGAGGAGTTCTGCTCGGGCGGCCTCTTAAGCTGTTGATCATGTCCGTCAGCCAGCCGAATTCATCCACAGGGCCGTGACCGGGTTCCGGGAAACGCGCGGTGACCGACGGGATCGCCGCCCCACTGCCTGTGGATGAACCTGTGGAAACTGTGGATAGGTCGAAAATTGCTGCCGCGAATTCCTGGAAGGGAATCCGGCGCTCAGCACATTCCGCTCGGCGACGTGCCTGCCCGGATCGACGAGATTGACCGGGAGGCGACCCTCTACGTCATCTGCCATCTACGTCATCTGCCATGCCGGGCGACGCTCGCAGCGGGTCGCGCAGTATCTGGCGCACAACGGCTTCGAACCGACCAACGTGACGGGCGGCATGCTTGCGTGGGCTCAGGCGGGGCGACCGGTGAGCACCGACGACGGCAACGTCGGCGCCGTCTGAACACGTCGTAGGCTGGTCGGGTGATCCAGGTCTGTGGCCAATGCGGGACGCGGTGGAACGTGCGCGACCGCCGGCAGGTCTGGTGTCCGCGCTGCCGGGGCACGCTCCTGGCGCCCGATGCCCAGGGCGCTCCGCAGCCCGTCGCCGGACGCCCCGCTTCAACCGCTCCGGGCCGGACGCCGGCCGGCTATCGGTGGATCGCGGTGCGACCGGGCACCCCACCGCCGGCGCGCCCACGACGTGTCCCGTTGGGACCGACGCCGCGCTACGCCGTCATCCCGCGATGGGGTCTGTTCGACCGATTCGACGATGACGCCGCCGCCGGGCAGCGGTCGGCCGAACGCAGCGGGCCGTCGGCGGCCACGGTGCGCCGCACACTGGTCGTCACGATGGCTCTGCTGGGAGCGGCTGCGCTGCTGCACGTGATCCGGTACGGACTGCTGCTGATCAACCGGACCGTACTGCTCGATCCGATCGTGGCCGGGCTGGCGACCTGGCTGCCGGTCGCGGCGAGCGTGCTGGCGTTCTTCGCGGTGCTGGCCACTGCGGTGGTTCTGACCGATTGGCTGATCGCCCGCAGGGCGGCGGCTTACGCACACCTCGGCAGCGCCGATCCACGATCGCCCCGCGAGCTGTGGGCCGGCTGCCTGATTCCGGTGGTGAATCTCGTCATGGCGCCGGTGTTCGTGATCGAACTGGCTCGTGCCGAGCAGCGCACCGGGCTGCGCATCATCAGCTGGTGGATCACCTGGTTCTTCAGCTATGCCCTGTCCACGGCCTCCATCGTGACCACGATCCTGACGATCTTCTATGACGGGGCGCAGCGCATCGCGGACAACACGGTGACCACCGCCATCGCCTATCTGGTCGCGGTGGCGACGCTGCTGTTGGTGCTGCAGGTATATCAGCGTTTCGAGCGAAGGCCGTTCGACCGGCCTTCCACGCGATGGGTGATCGTCGCAGCCGGGCAACCGGCGGCAACCGAGCCGGCGCCGGCCGACGAATATGCCGTTCCGGTTGAGGCCGAGGACCGGAACCCGGCAGCATAGCCATATGACCGCGGGGGACGCTGGAACTGCCGGGACGGCCACAACGGGTCACCCGTTCGTGGTGGCGCACCGGGGAGCTTCCGCCGACAGGCCCGAGCACACGGTGGCCGCCTATGAACTCGCCCTGCAGGAGGGCGCCGACGGCGTCGAGTGCGACGTCCGACTGACCCGCGACGGCCACCTCGTCTGCGTGCATGACCGCCGGGTGGACCGGACATCGAGCGGATCGGGTCTGGTCTCGGAGATGACGCTCGCCCAGTTACGTGAACTGGATTACGGGTCGTGGCATGCCGGCTGGCGGGAAAGCGGCGCCGGCGGTAACACCGGTCTGCTGACCCTCGACACGCTGCTCACTCTGGTGTTGGACGCCAAGCGGCCGGTGAAGATCTTCATCGAGACCAAGCACCCGGTGCGCTACGGCGCATTGGTCGAGAGCAAGGTGCTGGCATTACTGCACCGGTACGGCATCGCCGCCCCGGCATCGGCGGACCTGGCCCGGGCCGTGGTGATGTCGTTCTCGGCGGCGGCGGTGTGGCGGATACGGCGTGCCGCGCCGATGCTGCCGACCGTCCTGCTCGGCGAGACCTCGCGCTACCTCGGTGGCGGCGCCGCCACCACGGTCGGGGCGACCGCGGTCGGCCCGTCCATCGCCACACTGCGAGAACACCCCGAGCTGGTGGATCGTGCGGCAGCACAGGGCCGGGCGCTGTATTGCTGGACCGTCGACCATTACGAGGACGTCCGGTACTGCCGGGATATCGGGGTGGCGTGGGTGGCCACCAATCATCCCGGCCGTACCAAGGACTGGCTGGGGAACGGGCTCACCGGAGCCGGACTGGACTCCTAACCGCTGCGACGGCGGTTACACGGCCCGAAAAAGTTTGCTGCAGCGATGTGCGGCCGGGTTGTCGCGGGTCAGGGTTGGTCGGTGTTCACCACGTCGGCCGGGACCGGCGCGTCGGCGGCCAGCGCGGCGAACAGTCGCCCGGCGGCCTCGCTGTCCCACACCACGATCGATCCGACATCGGTGGTGGTGTACTCGGCGATGGGGACGGTGGTGGCGGTCGGGTTGCCCTTCAGCGACCAACCCAGCCGGGCTAGGTCCCACACGTGGCCGCCCTGATCGAGAGTCACCGCCCCGGTGGCGGCCTGCGTCATCGGGTACCACCGCAGCGGGTTGAGCAGCGCCGCCGGGCTCGCTGCGCGTTGCAGCAGCGCGGACATGAACGCCCGCTGGTTGGTCATCCGATCGAGGTCGGCTCGGGCGGTGTCACGCGAGCGGACGAAGCCGAGGGCATTGCGCCCGTCGAGTTCCTGGCAACCAGCGGGCAGGTCGATACCGGCCAGTGGGTCGCTGATCGGCTCGGTGGGACACATCGTCACCCCGCCCACGGCGTCGACGAGTGCGGCGAAGCCGCCGAAGCCGACCTCCGCATAGTGGTCGAGCCGAATCCCGGTGGCCTGCTCGACGGTCTGCACCAGCAGAGGCGCACCGCCGAAGGCGTACGCGGCGTTGATCTTGTCCTCGCCGTAGCCGGGTATGGACACATAGGAATCGCGGGGCAGCGACACCAGCGTGGGCTGCATGCCGGAGAACAAGGCGCCGATGTGCAGCAACAGCAGGGTGTCGGTGCGGCCGTTGCCGGTGTCACCTCCGGTGGCCAGCGTGCCCTGCTCGTCGACGGACAAGCCCTGCCTGCTGTCGGAGCCCACCAGCAGCCAGGTGGTGCCGCGGCCCGCAGGTGGCCGGTCCGGGTAGTCGGCGAGCACCGGTGCGCGTTGCAAGGTCGAGTCGAGCCACAGCGCACCGCCGACTCCGGCGCTGAGCACCAGGAGGATCACCGCCAGCAGCATCGCGGCCAACCGGCGCCCCCGCCGAGGTCGCCTGACGTTCTTCGTAGGTGGCGGCGGGGTTGGTGCTACCGGGCGGCGGGCCCGCGGCGGCGGCGGTGGAGGCGGTGGAGGCGGTGGAGGCGGGGCGGGTCTCCGCCGAATGGTCGGCGGCGGTGGTGTCGCCGGATTGGGCGGCCACACCGGCGGCGGCCGGTAGCGCGGATCGCGGCGGATCTCCGGTGACGGCTCCCGCCGGGGCACCCTGGGGCGGGGCGGCGGGTTGTCGTTCACACCTGCGAATGTACTGCTCGGCGGGTGAATCTCAGGTCAACCAGTCCAGCTCGCCGGCGGCCAATGAGTAGCCGACGAATGCCACCGCATCGATCAGGCCGTGCGCGACGATCAGTGGCCACAACCTGCCGGTGCGCATCCACACGTAGCCGAACACCAGGCCCATCACCACATTGCCCAGGCCGGCGCTGTAGCCCTGGTACAGGTGGTAGCCGCCCCGCAGCAGGGCCGAGATCAGCAGCGCGACTGCGGGGCTGATGGTGAGCTGGCGCAGTCGCGTGATCAGGAAGGCGACGACGATGATCTCCTCGGCCCAGCCGTTGGCGAACGCCACCATGAGCAGCAGCGGGATCCGCCACCAGGTGTCGTTGAGTTCGGCGGGCTCGACGGCGGCGCTGAGTCCCAGTTCGCGGGCCGCGACATACAACGCGAGCCCCGGCAGACCGATGAGGGCGGCCACGGCGAGCCCGCCGGTCAGGTCGGGATGCCACGTGAAGCGACCGAGGCCGATCTGCGCCGGACCGGTCCCGGTGCGCCACAACAGATACAGGCCCAGCGCGCCCCAGGCGAGCAGTTGCAGGACCGATGCCACGTTGAGGCCGAGGTCGATCAGGTCGAAGGGGGAGCGGCGCTGATTGAGCGCCACCGTCTGCCCTGGCAGCCCCAGGAGTACCGCTTCGGTGAGGTTCAACAGCGCCACATAGGCACTCAGGCCGAAGGTGACCGCCAGGACGACCGCGAGCTCGATCCGCAAGGTGCGCGGGGAGGGAAGGTGGTCTTCACTGCCCGGGGTCACCGCAGCCAGGCTAGCGGCGGATCAGACGTCCCGTGCGCGCAACCCGTTGAGGAACGGGCAGCCCATCAGCACCCGGATGGCCTGGCTCAGGCCGGTCACGTCATCGACCGGCTTGGCGAAGGGCAGCCGGACGTCGTGATCGCCGGATTCGTCCTCGACCCGCAGTTGCACGCCGTAGCGGTCCAGGCTCAGCGGGCGGACCCGCCCACTGCGCAGTGTCCGGGGTAGTCGGGTGGCCAGCCGTTCCACCACCTCGCGGTGCGCGGATTCCAGGTGACGCAGCCAGCACGACTCCAGTCCGCAGAACGGATCGGGCCGGGCGGACAGCAGCGCGCCCACCCCGACCGACTCGGCGCCGGTGGAATCGGCGACCACCACGGATTCGATCTCGAGGCGGGCCAGGGCGTACGGGGTGTCCCCCCGCGATGCCTCTGCACAGCCGGTGTTGACTTGCAGCAGAGCCGGATTGGGATTCTCGGTCGCGATCAGGTCGAGAATGCCTGCGACCTCGTCGTCGGGCACGAGGAACATCCGGCCCTGGATCCACACCAGCGACCGGACCGGTTCGCGCAACGGCAGGGGCGCGTAGTCGGTCATCTCCAGCATGGCCTGGATGCCTGCGCACCCGGACGAGAGCACCATGCCGGCCAGGAATCCGTCGGCTGGGATGGTGATGGCGGAAGAGCCGTCATCGAGCAGATGGTGGACCGGCGTGGCGCCGGGTTCCACACCCTCCACCGCGAGCATCGCGCCGCCGGCGCGGGCGCACGCGGTGCGGATCCGCTCAGCTGTCGTCGGTGCCGTCACAGTCATCTGTTCACCTTCCAATTAGTTAGGTAAGCCTTACTTAACTATGATCGACCTGGATGCGCAAGCTTTCCCTCACATACCTGAGAGCCCGGGTGCGGAGCCACTAGGCTGGACGGCGTGCCACGCATCGCCTACCTCGGTCCCGAGGGAACTTTCACCGAGGCGGCATTGCTGCAGATGGTGGCCGGAGGGATGGTTCCGCCGGCCGGCCCCGACGGCCTGTCCGGCTCAGAAGTCATCCCGCAGCCCCATGACAGCGCCGGTGGTGCACTCCAGGCGATCAGGACCGGCGACACCGACTACGCATGCGTACCGATCGAGAATTCGATCGACGGGTCGGTGCTGCCCACCCTCGACGGACTGGCCGACGGTTCGGCTCTGCAGATCTATGCCGAATACACCCTGGATGTGGCGTTCAGCATCGTCACCCGGCCCGGGACGGCGGCCGCCGATATCGAGACGGTGGCGGCGTTTCCGGTGGCTGCCGCTCAGGTCCGCCAGTGGCTCGCGGCCGAATTGCCGAGCGCCCGCGTCGTGCCTGCGTATTCGAATGCCGCCGCCGCGCAGGACGTCGCACGCGGTGCCACCGACGCCGGTGTGAGCACTGCGCTGGCCGCGCAGCGCTACAGACTGGCCGTACTGGCCGCCGACGTCGTCGACGAAGCCAATGCGCGCACCCGCTTCGTTCTGGTCGGCCCGCCCGGCGTCCCACCGGCCCGCACCGGCGCCGACCGCACCTCGGTGGTGCTGCGTCTGGATAACGTGCCCGGTGCGTTGGTGTCGGCCATGACCGAGCTGTCGATCCGCGGCATCGATCTGACCCGTATCGAATCTCGGCCCACCCGAACAGAATTGGGTACCTACAAGTTCTTTCTCGACTGTGTCGGCCACATCGCCGATGAAGCGGTCGGCGAGGCGCTCAAGGCGTTGCACCGGCGCTGCGCCGACGTGCGGTACCTGGGTTCATGGCCGACGGGCGCGGCGGTCGGGGCAGTGCCCCCGGGATTCGACGAGGCGGCACGCTGGTTGCAGGCGACACGTACAGGAGGGTCGGCATGACCGGGCGGTTGGTGCTGGTTCGGCACGGACAGTCCTACGGCAACGTCGAGCGCAGGCTCGACACGCTCCCCCCGGGTGCGGTGCTGACGGACCTTGGCCATCAGCAGGCGCGCGCGTTCGCCACCGACTGGCCGAATCCGATCGCGATGGTGGCGCACTCGGTGGCCACCCGCGCGCGTGAGACCGCCGCGGGTGTCGCCGGTCACTTCGATATGGGCACCGAGGAGTTCGAAGGCATCCATGAGGTACAGGTCGGCGACCTGGAGAACCGCAATGACGAAGCCGCGATCGACGCCTTCGGATCCGTATACCGCAGCTGGCATCAGGGAGACCTCGACGCGCGGATCCCCGGCGGGGAGACCGGTCAGCAGGTGCTCGAGCGGGTGGTGCCGGTGCTGACCGAACTACGCCTGCGTCACCTCGATGATCAGCGGTGGACCGGGGACATCGTGGTGGTCAGCCACGGTGCTGCGATCCGTCTGGCGGCCTCGGTGATGGCCGGGGTCGACGGCGCCTTCGCTCTGGACCACCACCTCGGAAACACCGAATCGGTGGTACTCAGCCCGATCACCGACGGCCGGTGGAGCTGCGTGCGATGGGGACGGCTGTCCCCGCCGTTCTACCCGGACGCCGAGGAGAAAGAGACCGCCGACACCGCGGGCCCGATGGGCTGATCGGCCAGCCACCTCCGCGCACTCGCAACCGACGGCGAAGCAATCGATGGTGTAACCGTGTAGGGCCTCCGGAGTGATGCAATCGGCTTCTGTGCATTCCGGGCGCCGGCCGATGTGCAGGATCACGGTGCCGTGGCAGTGCTCATGCTCGACTCCGCACTCCTGGCATGTCGTGCTCATGCCGGTAAGTCTGGCACTGCCCTCCGACAGGTTGTGGTTCCGACGCGGACGAAAATCATTCCCCGTCGCTTCGCTCGCCCGGGGTGCATTCCCCGTCGCTTCGCTCGCCCGGGGTGCATTCTCCGTCGCTTCGCTCGCCCGGGGCTCAAGCCCAGCCCAGTTCGTGCAAACGCTCGTCATCGATACCGAAGTGATGTGCGAGTTCGTGAACCACCGTGATCGCCACCTCTTCGACGACCTCGTCCTCGGTCGCGCACATGTCCAGCAGAGCGTCGCGGTAAATGGTGATGGCGTCGGGGAGGGCGCCGGCGTAGGTGGAGTCGCGCTCGGTCAGCGCGATGCCCTCATAGAGTCCGAGCAGGTCTGGTTCGTCAGGGCACCGTCCCTCGACCAGGAAGACGACATTGTTCGCGGCGGCGGCGAGTTCGGACGGGATCAGGTCGAGCGCGTCGGAGACCAGTTCGCCGAACCGCTCCGCGCTCATCGAGACCGGCACCTGACTACGGGAGCGGCGGCGGCACGGGCTCGACGGGCGCGGGTCCCGGCACGACGGGTGCGGGTCCCGGCGGTGGGGCGACGCCCGGCGGCACACCTTCGGTCGGCGGACCGATAGCGGGCAATAGTGGCGGCGGCGCGTTCAAGACGGTGTTGCCGCCGACCGCCGGTGCTTCCGAAGCCGGCGCCCGCTCGGTGGTCTGGCTGCCACTGCTGCCACTGCTGCTGCTCCCGCTGCTGTAACCGCTGTCGGTCTCGTCGTAGGTGACCTGCGACGAGGTGTCTATCGGCGGCAACGGGATGGCCGGGATGTTCAGCCGCTCGTCGGGGATGTCCGGCGGTGCGACCGGCGGGAAGCCATTGATCATCAGCGGGCCCTTGGCACTGTTCAGCAGCGTCGACCAGCCGCCGTTGCCCAGGGTGGCGCCGATGCTGCAGGACACCTGATGGCTGCCCGCCGACCAGCTGGGCAGCGCGATGGTGCTGTACACCAGGGTGAGCGTGGTGGTGCGCAACTGCAGCGGCGCCAGGTAGGCATCGGTCACCCGAGAGCAGTTGTCCTTGACGAAGGTGTCCTGGTCGGCTTCCGACGGCAGGCCCTGGGGGAACTTCTCGGCCAGGTTGACCGCGCCGGTGACCTCAAGGGAGTGCGGGCCCGCGCAGTCCACCGGGATATCGGTGGGCTGATTGGTGGCCGGGTCGACACCCAGGCAGGTGCCTGCGGGCCAGATCTTGGACTGGTCGATCTCGGCGACCTTGCCCTGGAACGCCTGCTGCTGATTGTTGGCGCCCGGAAGCTGCAGACCGCACAGCATGCGGCGTTCACCGGCCTGCCGCCAGATCTTCTCACCCGACCACAACAGGCTCACGCTGAACCGGCCGTTGGGGTCGTAGTGGTCACCGAGGTAGCGCGAGACCGCGCTCTGACACTGTTCCTGGCTGATCTGCTGGATACGGGCCGGTGACGGCGGCGCGGCGTCCGGCCCATACTCGGCGCCCGGGAAGGTCCCCATATCGATGGATTCGGCGACCTCGAACCGGTGCTCGGTGGTGCAGTCGACGACCTGGGCGGCATCGGGGGTGCGATCCGGCCAATTGAGGCAGTCGCCGCCCTCGGCATTGCCGAAGGTGCTGTTGTTGCGCAACCCGAGCGCGCTCGAACCGGAGTTCAGGCCGGCGAGGCGGCCACCCGCGACGGTGTCCGGGAGCACCGTGATGACGCCTGCGACCATCAGGCCACCGAGTGCGGTCAGCAGCAGCGCGCGGCGGGTAGGCGTCAGCGCCAGGCCCTGGCGGTTGAGCGCCTTGCCCCATCGTGAAGCCGCCTTCTGTGAAGTCTGTGCCTCGTACAGAAACGGTTCCGGGTTCTCAGGTGCGTCCGACATCGCCTCCCATTGTGACAGGCGTGTCATGATGTGTGACAAGTGATGCAGTTGTAATGTTATGCGGCTGTGGCCCGAGGACCCACCGTGCGTGGGCCGCAAGTAGGGTTACCGCCGTGATCGACCTCAAGCTGCTGCGCGACGATCCCGATCGAGTACGCGCCTCACAACGGGCCCGCGGCGAGGATCCCGGCCGCGTGGACGCCCTGCTTGCCGCGGATACCGCCCGCCGCTCGGCCATCTCCACCGCTGACACCCTGCGCGCCGAACAGAAGGCGGCCAGCAAGCTGGTCGGCAAGGCCTCGCCGGACGAACGGCCCGCACTGCTGGTCCGCGCCAAGGAACTCGCCGACGGGGTCCAAGCGGCCGAAGCCGCGCAGGCCGAGGCCGAGAGCGCATTCACCGCGGCGCACATGGCCGTCTCGAATGTGATCGTCGACGGCGTGCCCGCCGGTGGCGAGCAGGACTTCGCGCTGCTCGACACCGTCGGCGAGCCCCGCGCCATCGACAATCCGCGCGATCATCTGGAACTCGGCGAGGCGCTCGGCCTGATCGATATGGAGCGCGGCGTCAAGGTGTCCGGGTCGCGGTTCTACTTCCTGACCGGTTACGGGGCACTGCTGCAGCTCGGCCTGCTGCAACTGGCCGTCCGGCTGGCGACCGCCAATGGGTTCACCCTGATGATCCCCCCGGTGTTGGTGCGCCCGGAAGTCATGGCGGGCACCGGATTCCTGGGCGCGCACGCCGACGAGATCTACCGCCTTGAGGCCGACGATCTGTACCTGGTCGGCACCTCGGAGGTACCGCTGGCCGGTTACCACAGCGACGAGATCCTCGACCTGTCCGCGGGCCCGCTGCGCTATGCGGGTTGGTCGTCCTGCTTCCGGCGGGAGGCGGGCAGCTACGGCAAGGACACCCGCGGAATCATTCGGGTGCACCAGTTCGACAAGGTCGAGGCCTTCGCCTACTGCAAACCCGAAGACGCCGCCGCCGAGCATGAACGCCTGCTGGGCTGGCAGCGCGAGATGCTGGCGGCCATTGAGGTGCCCTACCGGGTGATCGATGTGGCAGCCGGAGATCTGGGCTCCTCGGCGGCGCGCAAGTTCGACTGCGAGGCGTGGGTCCCGACGCAGGGCACCTACCGCGAGCTGACGTCGACATCGAATTGCTCGACGTTCCAGGCGCGCCGGCTGGCCACCCGCTATCGCGACGAGAACGGCAAGCCGCAGACGGCGGCGACACTCAACGGCACCCTGGCGACCACCCGCTGGCTGGTCGCCATCCTGGAGAACCATCAGCAGCCCGACGGCAGTGTGCGGGTGCCCGCCGCCCTGGTGCCCTACGTCGGTACGGAGGTCCTGACGCCGTGATCGAAATCGACATAACGGAACTGCGCAGCTGGTTCGGCTTCGGAGTTGCGGGTAACTTCGCCGGCCACCTCGAACAGGCCGGGGAGGCAGACGATTTCGTAAACGTACGCAGCGGAGCGGCGGGAGAAGGTCCCGCGCCCAAGGGTATCTTCCCGTGGTATGCACCCGGCAATGACACCTTCCTCGGCGAGTTCCCGCTCTCGCAGGACCGCATCGCCCTGCCGGCCAGCGACGAGCCGCTGAACCTGCAGATCGAACCCGAGGTCGGGCTGGCGTGCGAGGTGCGGTGGCAGGGCGACACGGTGACGTCTCTGGTGCCGTTCGCACTCGGCGCCTTCAACGACTGCTCGATCCGGCGCCCGGGAGCACCGAAGATCAGCTACAAGAAGAACTGGGGTCCGGCCTCCAAAGGTGTTGCGCGCCAATTCTTCGACGCCCACGATTTGACCCCGGACGGACCCACCGCCACGCTGCGGCTGGTCTGCTATCTGCACAGCGCCGATGGACGGCAGCACGAGTACGGGGTGGACAGCCCCCTACTGGGCTACTCCTACTACGGCGAGGTGCTGCTGGATTGGATCACCGAGCGGCTGGCCAATCAGAAGGGTTCGCCGGAAACGCCTCTGGAAGATGTCGGCGCCCTGATGGTGGCCTCCGGGCACCCCGAGCACGTGCTGATCGGCATCGGCGCCACGCGCTACACCGCACTGGGCGAGTCGACCTATCTGTCGCCCGGCGACGAGGCCATCGTGCGGGTCTATGACACCGCGTCCGATGCGGTTTCGGAACTGCGGCAGACGGTTTCGGGTAAGTAGCCCCGATGGGCGGTGGCCGGGTCGACCGGGTGCGTGTCGATCGCTGCGGTGTGTGCAACGCCTGCTGGAGGCGACCGTGCTGCGCGAGAAGGGTTTAGTCGGCGAGCAACTCGTCGAGTACGGCCAGGAATTCCTTGGGCCGTGACGGAGTGAATGCCGGATCCGGCTGGGTACCTGCGACCTCGAGGATCACCAGCGTCGATTTGATGGGCCGCCAGACGTCCAGCGGCATCCAGCGACGCCAGTCGGTGCTTCCCCAGATCCGGAACCGCTGGAGGAAGTAGCCCAGTGGTTCCGACCGGTAGGAGCGCACCGCGCGCAGTGGTATCACCTTGGCGGTACCCGACGGAAAGTGGTAGCGGCGCAAGGTGATCGCCTGGCGATCCAGCTGGATCATCCCGTCGTCGTATACCGGTGACACCGACTGCGTCGCGTTCATGCTCGTGCGGTCCGCAACTGGTGGCCCTTGGCGTTCAGGCAGCGGCCGTTCTCCAGGTTCCACTGCCAGCCGTGCAGATTGCAGGTCAGCGTGGAGCCTTCCACCACACCGAATTTGGACAGATCAGCCTTCAAGTGCGGACACCGGCGCTGAATCTGCCAGCCGTCCAGGACGGTGGAAGTGCTGTCATCGTGGCCCTCGGCGAACCAGCCGTCGGCGTAGGTGATCCGCTCATCGGTGAGGCATTTGAAGAAGGTGTAGAGGTACTCGTTGTAGCCGCCGACCCGCCACGCCTTGAACCGGGTGGACAGGAAGATGGTGTTCACCCAGTCCGGTTCGTCATCGCGTACGACCGTGCGCACCAGTTCCGCGCCGATCTCGAAGCCGTACCGGAACTTCTCATCCGGAATTGCTTCGCGCACAGTCCGTTTCGGAAAATCCAGCACGACGGTCTCGACGCTGCTGCTCCCCGGTAGGCGCAGCTCGACGGGATACCCGATGCCGTCACAGATCTGATCGGACTGCAACATGATCGGCTCGAACAGGCTGCGCAGTGGCTCCAGCAGCGATTCACCGTCGGCCGCCGCCCAGGTCGCCTTCTCGGCGGCCAGCACCGGAGCCTGGCGCTGTGCGTATTCCTCGATATAGGCGGCCTTGCCGGTGGTGAAGATCTTCTCGGGCTCATCGACCGGGTGATTCAGCGAATTGAGCTGTGCCCCGGAGAAATCCGCGACGGACCCCGGAATCATCAGCAGGCCGCCCTCGTGACCGTGGCTGCGCATCTGGTCCAGGAACACGATCTGGTCCGGAAAGATGTTCGCCGGGTCACCCCGGTCGTCGTTGAGGTCGCGTAGCGCCGGGTCCAGGAAGCACGGCGGCCCGGCCGAGGGCACCACCCAGGTGGCACCGACCTGGGCGATGTACTGGCGGCAACGATCCATCTGGCGCCGCCGCTTCTGGGTGCCGAACGCCGCCTTCGCCCGCCCGGGCATGTCGTAGACCATCGGGTACCAGATCGCCCCGGAGTACTGCAGCATGTGCACGTCGATGTCACCGAACTCGGCGTGCAGCACATCGAGATTGACCGGCCGGGCGTCGTTCATGTTGAAGGCAGTCGTCAGGCCATCCGAGACCACCAGGCCGGAGTCGCCGATCGGGCCGTCGGCAGGGGCCCGCAGCGCGATGATCATCACGTCGAGGTCGCCCTTGGGGCCACTGACCCGATGCTTCACCGAGTCGGTGGTCTCCACGAATGTGTGGAAGCCCAGCGCCTCCAGCTCGCGGCGCAGATCCGGCACCGGGTAATCGGGCAGCAACACGACGGCGTCCTTGTTGACATGCGCGCGCAGCAGCACCGGGTCGAAGTGGTCCTTGTGCAGGTGGCTGACGTAGAGGTAGTCGCATTCACCCAGCGCATCCCAGTCCAGTCCGCTGTTGTCCGGGAACGGGAACCACGACGCGAAATAGGCCGGATTGACCCAGGGGTCGCACAGGATGCTGCCGGCTTGCGTATCGATCCGGAAACCGGCGTGTCCAACGTTTGTGACCTGCACGAATGACCTTCCTGGTGGTTCGGTGCTCGGCTATGAGTTTAACGCCGGCCGGCGCAGTAGGATGCCGGGGCGAAGTGCGGGCGGCGGTGCAACTAGGCTGGCGGTGTGGAACCGGTATACGGGACTGTCATCCAAGCCGTGCGGCTGGTGTGGTGGCTGCAGGGGCTGAAATTCACCGTCACCGGTGTGGAGAACCTTCCGGTGACCGGTGGCGCCGTCATCGCGGTCAACCACACCAGCTACTTCGACTTCACCTTCGCCGGTATGCCGGCCCTCCGGCAGGGCCGCGGGCGCAAGGTCCGCTTCATGGCGAAGAAAGAAGTCTTCGACCACAAGGTCGGCGGGCCGCTCATGCGCAAGATGCGCCATATCGAGGTGGACCGGGCCAGTGGTGCCGATTCTTTCGACGCGGCATGCAAGGCGCTGAAGGCGGGCGAACTGGTCGGCGTCTACCCCGAGGCGACCATCAGCCGCAGCTTCGAGATCAAGGACTTCAAATCCGGCGCCGCGCGGATGGCGGTCGCCGCCGATGTGCCGATCGTTCCGCATGTCATCTGGGGCGCCCAGCGGATCTGGACCAAGGGACAGCCGCGCAACATGCGCAGACCCAAGGTGCCGATCTGGATCGCCGTCGGCGAACCGATCTACCCGACGCTGCCGCCCGCGGAACTGACAGCGCTGCTGCACCATAGGATGCAGCACCTGCTCGAGCAGGTGCAGGAGTCTTATGGTCCCCATCCGGCCGGTGAGTTCTGGGTTCCGCACCGGTTGGGCGGCGGCGCGCCGACGCTCGCCGAAGCCAACCGGATGGACATGGAGGAGGCAGCGGAGAAGGCGGCCAAGCGTGCGGTCAAGCCCCCCGGTGAGGACGGCTGATGCTGCCCACCCTGATCGCCACCGACGTGGACGGCACACTGCTCGATGAGCACGAGCGCCTCACACCGCGTACCGCTGCCGCGGTCCGGGCGGCGGTGGATGCCGGTACCCGCTTCGTGCTGGCCACCGGCAGGCCGCCGCGCTGGGTGCGCCCGGTCGTCGAACAACTCGGATTCGCACCGATGTCGGTGTGCGCCAACGGCGCGGTGATCTACGACCCGGAGACCGATCGCATCGTCTCGGCCCGCATGCTGTCGGTGGCGGCACTGGCGGCACTGGCCGAGACGGCAGCGCGGGTCATCCCGGGTGTCGGCCTGGCGGTGGAACGGATCGGCCGTAGCGCGCACGACGCAGCGACGCCGCAGTTCGTCAGCTCACCGGGCTACGAACATGCCTGGCTCAATCCGGACAACACCGAGGTGTCGCTGGAGGATCTGCTCAGCGCGCCGGCGATCAAGCTGTTGATCCGCAAGGCCGGTGCGCGCAGCGACGATCTGGCTGCCGCTCTCGCCCCTCACATCGGCGTCGAGGGCGATCTGACCTACTCGACCAACAACGGACTGATCGAGGTGTTGCCGCGGGGTCTGAGCAAGGCCACCGGTATTGCCGAGATCGCCGGTCCGCTGGGCATCGAAGCCTCCGATGTCGTCGCCTTCGGGGACATGCCCAACGACATCCCGATGCTGCGCTGGGCCGGGATGGGGGTGGCCATGGGCAATGCCCATCCGGATGCGCTCGCAGCGGCCGACGAGGTCACCGCGCCCAACACCGATGACGGGCTGGCCCGGATGCTCGAACGGTGGTGGATGTGACCGGTCAGGCCCGGTTGATCGGAGTGAACCGCTCCAGCTGAACCGGGGAGTGGTCGGCAGGCGGAAGTTGATGCGGCACGCCGTCGAGGACGCGGGTGACGGCACCCGACTCGCGGTCGAAGTTGAGGGTGCCGTGCTGGAAGTTCTGTGTGATCCACAGTGGTTCCTGGATCTCCGCGCTGGTCGGCAGCCCGAGCGCGCCGCGCTCGAATCCCAGTGTGCCCCAGGCTTCGTAGATCGCACCGGTGACCGGTTGCGCGCCGGTTTCCGGCGCCCAGTACATCGCGCCGCGGTCGAAGGTGACATACCGGGTGGCCCCGAAACCCGAACCCTCCGGAGAGGTCGGCATGCCCAGCGGGCCTGCCTCGCTGCGCAGCGCCTGCCACTTGGTGAAGATGGCGCCACCGCGCAGTGAGTCAACCAGATCCTGTGGACCGGGCGGCTGGTTGAACCGGGCGGCGATATCGCGCAGCAGGTCCATCTGTGCGTAGGCGGCGTCGCCGGGGCAGTCGGTGTTGCCGACATCGCGGTGGGTGAAGATGGTGGGCAGCGTGGGTGTGGCGCCCCGCGGAAACAGGGTAAAACTGCCACCCGCCGAGGTCAGCGTCAGGGTGCCGCGGGGGTCGACATGGTCCAGGCCCAGCCGCCAGCCCAGCAGCCGACCGGCGGTCCGCAGCTGGATCGGTGTCGGTGGTTCGGCGTTGAAGTCGCCGAGCATCGCCACACCCCAGGTGTCGGAATTGAATCCGCCGGTGTGCGCGCCTTGCACGGCCCGGCTCATCCCGCCTGCACGTCCCTCGAAGACCTGCCCGTAGCGGTCGACCATGGCGTTGTAGGCGATATCGCACCAGCCCAGCGTGCGCGCGTGATACTCGTAGATCGACCGGACGATGGCCGCCGAATCCTGCGGCGTGTAGTCGTTGCTGCCGGCGGTGTGGTGCACGACGGCTGCGCGAATACCCCTGTCGTAGATGGGATCCCCACACTTCATCGACTCGTTGGCGCCCCACTGGGCGCGGGTGATGACCTGTGGTGCCTGGCCGGGGACGGTGGCCGCGGCGGGCGGCGGGAACTGCACGTCGACCGGTGCCTGTGGCGGGCTGATGAGGACCGCGTTGACGTTCTGCGGCAACGGTTGCTCCACGCTGGCCGGGATGTATCCCAGTCCGGGACCGGCCTTCGGCTTCGCTACCGGGGCGGGCGCGGCCCGGGTGACGGCGATCTGCACGGTGTTGGTGCGGCCGACGAACACCGGTTCGGTGCCGCGGGTTTCGGGCTGGTCGGGGCCGACACCTTCGAGTGCCTCGGCGTCATACCAGGGTCCCCAGCCGCCGTCGGCCCGTTTGGCACGGACCCGCGCGGTTGTGCCCTCCAGGCTGTCTGCGGTCAGCGCAACCAGTGAGAACGGGGTGTCCTGATGGATCTCGCGGATCGTCTCGCCGCCACCGAGCGCAGTGAGCGGCCGCTGGTTGATCGTCGTTTCCGGTGCCGCATTCTCACCGGGCAATCCGTTGACGGCCCACGGGAGCAGCGCGACCGTGCCCAGCACCGCAGAAAGCAACAATGAGGGCGCAGGACGACGACGCGGCACAAGCTGATGTTACGCATGTGCTTACTGTTGCCAGTGTTGCGACACGGTCGCGTGGCGCCAAAGTCTTGCCCGGGTGCCGCGGGCGGCAAACCTGTAACGGCACCGCAGAGCCGACACTGGCTTCTGCGGTGCCGTTCGGTGACAGGACTAGCTGGGTCAGGCCCCGGCCCCGGAGGCCACTGCCGCGGCGGTCCCGGTGGCAGCCTCGGCCGCACCGAGGGCGGCTGAGGCGGCCGGAGCGGCCGCGGCAGCAGGCGCCGCACTCTTCACCGCGGACATGATGGCGGGCATCACCATTCCCTTGAGCAGATCGATCGCCTGGCCGGCTCCGAGCTGCTCGGCGGCACTGTTGATGGTGCCCAGCAGGCCGCCACCGCCGGTGGCCGCCGGCGCAGCCAGGGACGGGTCCATGCCGAGGATCGGGTACGTACCCGCCATCGGATCCAGGCCGATGGGCTGGGCGATCGGGATCTCACCGGGGAAGCCCAGTCCGGTGCCACCAAGTCCGCTCGGATTGGTCAGGCCCGGAGTCAGACCGGCCAGCCCGGGATCGGTCAGCGATCCCGGCGAGAGCGATGCCGGTGAGAGCGACGGACCGGCCGCATCGACCGGCGGGATGCTCAGGCCGGATGTGGTCAGCTCCGGGGTGGTGAGGCCGGGCGTGGTCAGCCCCGGTGTGGTGAGCTGGGGGCTCGTCAGGCCGGGTGTGGTCAAGCCCGGTGTGGTGAGGCCCGGTGCGGTGAGGCCCGGTGTGGTGAGACCCGGGGTCGTCAGCTCGGGTGTGCTCAGGCCGGACGCGCCCAGCCCGGGGGAGATGAGCGTGGGGCTGGCGGCCGGCGATCCCGCGAGCAGGCCCATCGGCATCGGCGGCATGTTGACGCCGAACTGGGACAGTCCTTGTGACAGCGCCGAGATCAGTTCACCGGGAAGATCGGTGATCATGGCGGCATGGACGAACTCGCGATGTTGTGGCGCATCGTCTGCGGAGGGCATTTCGGAAACGGCGGCAATAGCGACTGGACTTGCGACGGCCAGGGCGGCGACTGCGCTCATGGCTGTCGAGAGCTTGCGTCGACGTCGGTTCGGCACGGAAGTCTCCTCAATACATGGACTACGTTTTTCAGGTGTGTACGGGTGTGGTGGCTGGAACGTGTCGGCGAAGGTGGTTCTCGTGCCCAATTGCCGCCTTCAGCCAACGTGATCGATGGTACTGCTGTGATTCGTGCGCCCAGAGTGACGATGCGGAATCGTGAGCCAATTGCGACCTGCCGCGTACCGGGGCACGGGCAGCGATGCCGGGCATCTCACACGTTTCGGGACGCCAGACCCCGGTCGGATACCCTTGCTGCCGATGACCGCTGAATCTCCTCGCGTGGATCTCTTTGTCGTCGGCTCCGGATTCTTCGGCCTGACGATCGCTGAGCGGGTGGCGAACGAACTCGGCAAGCGCGTGCTCATCGTCGATCGGCGTCCCCATATAGGAGGTAACGCCTACTCCGAACCCGATCCGGAGACCGGTATCGAGGTGCACCGCTACGGGGCGCATCTGTTCCACACCTCCAACCAGCGGGTCTGGGATTACGTCCGGCGTTTCACCGAGTTCACCGGCTACCAGCACCGGGTCTTCGCGCTGCACAAGGGCCAGGCCTATCAGTTCCCGATGGGGCTGGGTCTGGTGTCACAGTTCTTCGGGCGTTACTTCAGCCCCGACGAGGCGAGGGCACTGATCGCCGAGCAGTCCGCCGAGATCGACACCGCCGACGCACAGAATCTCGAAGAGAAGGCCATCTCACTGATCGGGCGGCCGCTGTACGAGGCCTTCGTCAAGCACTACACCGCCAAGCAGTGGCAGACCGAACCGACGGAACTGCCCGCGGCCGTGATCAGCAGGCTGCCGGTGCGCTACAACTTCGACAACCGCTACTTCAACGACACCTATGAGGGTCTGCCGGTCGCCGGTTACACCGCGTGGCTGCAGAACATGGCCGACCACGAGCTCATCGACGTCCGCCTGGACACGGACTGGTTCGACGTCCGCGAAGGCCTGCGGGCGGCGAACCCGGACGCGCCGGTGGTGTACACCGGCGCACTCGACCGGTACTTCGACTACGTCGACGGACGGCTCGGCTGGCGGACGCTGGACTTCGAGACCGAGGTGCTGCCCACCGGTGACTTCCAGGGCACCCCGGTGATGAACTACAACGACGCCGATGTGCCCTACACCCGGATCCACGAGTTCCGGCATTTCCACCCCGAGCGCGGCTACCCGACCGACAAGACTGTGATCATGCGGGAGTTCTCCCGGTTCGCCAACGACGACGACGAGCCGTACTACCCGATCAACACCGATGCCGACCGCACCATGCTGGCCGGCTACCGCGACCGGGCGAAGGCGGAGACGGCCGCGGCCAAGGTGCTGTTCGGTGGCCGGCTGGGCACCTACCAGTACCTCGACATGCACATGGCCATCGCCAGCGCCCTGAACATGTACGACAACATCCTGGCGCCACACCTGCGCGACGGAGCGGCCCTGAATGTCCAAGACGAAAGCAGTACACAATGAGCGATATCCCGTCCGGCGCACTCGACTCGACGGGGTCGCGGGCGGTGAGCCTGCTGTCGCGGGTGATCCTTCCGCGTCCCGGTGAACCGCTCGACGTGCGCAAACTCTACATCGAGGAATCCAACACCAACGCGCGGCGTGCCCACGCACCCACCCGGACCACGCTGGAGATCGGCGCCGAGTCGGAGGTGTCCTTCGCCACCTATTTCAATGCCTTCCCGGCCAGTTACTGGCGCCGTTGGTCGGTGCTGGAGTCGGTGGTGCTGCGGGTGGAACTCACCGGCAGCGCCCGCGTCGACCTCTACCGCTCCAAGGCCACCGGTGCGCGCATCACCGTCGGCGGCACCGCGGCCGCGGGCAGCGAGGACGGTGCGCCCGCGGTCGTCGAATTCGAGGTCGAGCTCGCGCCGTTCGAGGACGGTGGCTGGATCTGGTTCGACATCACCACGGACACGAAGGTGACGGTGCACAACGCGGGTTGGTACGCACCGCAGCCGGCGCCGGGACGGGCCGACGTGGCCATCGGCATCCCGACGTTCAACCGGCCGTCGGACTGCGTCAGCGCACTGGCCGCGCTGACCTCCGATCCGTTGGTGGACAAGGTGATCAGCGCGGTCATCGTGTCCGATCAGGGCACCAAGAAGGCCAAGGACCACCCGGGCTTCGCCGAGAGTGCCGCGGCACTCGGCGATCGCCTCACCATCCACAACCAGCCCAACCTCGGTGGATCCGGTGGGTACAGCCGGGTGATGTACGAGGCGCTCAATCACACCGACTGCGAACAGATCCTGTTCATGGATGACGACATCCGGGTCGAACCGGACTCCATCCTGCGGGCGTTGGCGTTCAACCGGTTCGCGAAGGTCCCGACGCTCGTCGGCGGGCAGATGCTCAACCTGCAGGAGCCCTCGCACCTGCATGTCATGGGCGAGATGGTCGACGCCGAGAACTTCATGTGGACCGGCGCGGTCAACACCGAGTACGACCACAACTTCGCCAGATACGCGTTGAACGACGAAGATCAGGAGCGCAGCAGGCTGCTGCACCGCCGTATCGATGTCGACTACAACGGCTGGTGGATGTGCATGATCCCGCGCAAGGTCGCCCAGGAACTCGGCCAGCCGCTGCCGCTGTTCATCAAATGGGACGACGCGGAGTACGGGTTGCGCGCCGGCGAGCACGGCTATCCCACCGTCACCCTGCCCGGCGCGGCGATCTGGCACATGGCTTGGAGCGACAAGGACGATGCCATCGACTGGCAGGCCTACTTCCACCTTCGCAACAGGCTCGTCGTCGCCGCGCTGCACTGGGACGGCAGGATCAGCGGCCTGATCGCCAGTCACCTCAAGGCCACACTCAAACATCTTCTGTGTCTTGAATATTCGACGGTGGCCATCCAGAACAAGGCCATGGACGACTTCCTGGCCGGACCCGAACACATCTTCTCGATTCTGGAATCGGCATTGCCCGATGTGCGCAAGATGCGATCAGGGTTCCCGGATGCGGTAGTGCTGGAGAGTGCGACGGTGCTGCCCGCGCCGTCGGACAAGCGCTGGCGCAAGAAGGTCCGCATTCCGGTCAACGCGTTCTCGATCTCGGTCCGGCTGGTTCGTGGTGTGCTGCACCAGCTCTCGGAACACAATCCGGAGCACCACGTCAGGCCTCAGATCAACGTCGCCACCCAGGATGCGCGCTGGTTCTCGCTGTGCAAGGTCGACGGCGTCACGGTCACCACGGCCGACGGACGCGGTGTCGTCTATCGCCAGCGTGATCGGGCCAAGATGTTCGAATTGCTGCGCGAGTCGCTGACCCGCCAGGTGCAGTTGGCCCGCAGGTTCGACAAGATGCGCAAGGTGTACCGCAAGGCACTGCCGACACTGACCAGCCAGGAGAAGTGGGAGACGGTGCTGCTTCCGGCGGGCTCGAGCACCCCTGCTCTGGAAAAGGCCTGACGTGGCAGACGATCTGGCGCCCGAAGAGGCGGCGCTGATCGCTGTGCAGGCCGCGCTGGCCGGTCGGCCCGGAGTGCTGGCCACCGCGCGTGCCATGTCGCATTTCGGTGAGCACAGTGTTGGCTGGGTGGGCGTCTCGGTGCTCGGCGCCGTTCTGCAACCCGGGCGGCGCCGTGACTGGCTGGCGGTGGGCGCGGGCGCTTTTCTCGGTCACGCCGCCGCCGTCGTGATCAAGCGGGTCGTCAAACGTAAGCGCCCGCACCATCCGGGGATCGCGGTCAACGTCGGCACGCCCAGCAAGCTGAGCTTCCCGTCGGCACACGCCACGTCGACGACCGCGGCCGCCATCTTGCTCGCACAGGTCACCGGTAGCCGCCTGCCGTGGCTGCTGATTCCGACGATGGCGCTGTCGCGCCTGGTGCTCGGAGTGCACTACCCGACCGACGTCCTGACCGGAATTGCGGTCGGCGCGGTGGTCGCCCGGAGCGTCGCCGCGTTGAACGGGGCAGCCCTGAAGGAGACAGACCTGTGAGTGAAGAACCCCTCCCGACCGCCGGTCCGCCGAAGAATCTGGCCACCGGGATCGTCAAGGCGCTGCGGCCACGGCAGTGGGTGAAGAACATCCTGGTCTTCGCCGCGCCGGTGGCCGCCCTAGGGGACGACCGCTACGTCTACGACTTCCGCGAAGTTCTGGTCAACGTCCTGATCGCCTTCGCGGTGTTCAGCCTCGCGGCCTCCTCGGTGTACCTGGTCAACGACGCCCGCGACGTCGAGGCCGACCGCGCGCATCCCACCAAACGCTTCCGCCCCATCGCGGCCGGGGTGGTGCCGGAGTCGCTGGCCTACACCCTGGCCCTGGTGCTGGGTGTCGCGGCGCTGGGCATCGCGGGGCTGGTGTCGCCCAACCTGGCTGCCGTGATCGGTATCTACATCGCCATCCAGCTGGCCTACTGCTTCGGCCTCAAACATCAGCCGGTCATCGACATCTGCATCGTGTCGTCGGGCTTCCTGATCCGGGCCATCGCCGGCGGTGTCGCCGCGGGAGTACCACTGTCGCAATGGTTCCTGCTGACGATGGCATTCGGCTCATTGTTCATGGCGGCGGGTAAGCGGTACGCCGAACTGCAGCTAGCCGAACGCACCGGCGCCAAGATCCGCAAATCTCTGGAGAGCTACACCAGTTCGTACCTGCGCTTCGTGTGGACGCTCTCGGCCACGGCGCTGGTGCTCTGTTACGGACTGTGGGCCTTCGAACGCGATGGCGCGGAAGGTTCATGGTTCGCCATCTCGATGATTCCGTTCACCGTCGCGATACTGCGGTACGCGGTCGACGTCGACGGCGGGCATGCCGGTGAGCCCGAGGAGATCGCGCTGGGGGACCGCGTGCTGCAGCTGCTCGCGGTGGCATGGATCGGAACCGTCTGTGCGGCTGCAATCCTCAGTTGATCGCCTGGGCGCCGCTGTCGCGGCGCGGGTAAGCGACTGGCCGGCCTACCGCTACAGCCAGTCGGTCCGGATCAGCTTGTGGCTATCGGTCGTGGTGGTGGCCGCACTGTTCGGCTGGGGCGCCTGGCAGCGCCGCTGGATGGCCGACGACGGCCTCATCGTATTGCGGACCGTGCGGAACCTGTTGGCCGGCAACGGTCCGGTGTTCAACGCAGGTGAACGCGTCGAATCGAACACCTCCACGTTGTGGACCTATCTGATCACCGCGGCGAGCTGGCTGGCCGGGCCGCTCCGGCTGGAGTACGTGACGCTGGCACTCACCCTCGGACTGAGCGTGGCCGGCGTCGTGTTCGTCATGCTCGGCGCCGCCCGGCTGTATGCACCGGGGCTGCAGGGCAGGCGGGCGCTGCTGCTTCCGGCCGGGGCGCTCATCTACATCGCCATCCCACCGGCCCGGGACTTCGCGACCTCCGGTCTGGAGAACGGTTTGGCCCTCGCCTATTCCGGCCTGCTGTGGTGGCTGATGGTGTGCTGGTCGCAGGCGCCCTATACCGAACGCGGGCAGGCCGGGCGGTATCTGAGCGCAGCGCTGGCCATCGTGGCGGGGCTGAGCGTGCTGGTGCGCCCCGAGTTGGCGCTGGTCGGCGGACTGGCACTGGTGATGATGGTGCTCGCCGAGCAGAACTGGCGTCGGCGCCTGCTGATTGTGGCCGCCGGCGGGGCGCTGCCGGTGGCCTATCAGGTGTTCCGGATGGGTTACTACGGACTGCTGGTGCCGCAGACCGCCATAGCCAAGGACGCCTCCGGCGCGAAGTGGTCGCAGGGGTTCACCTACCTCGGCAACTTCAACGCGCCGTATCTGCTCTGGATACCGCTGGTGGTACTCGTGGTGCTCGCGGTGGCGATCGGTGTGTCGCACCGCCGTCAGTGGTGGATACTCCCGAACGCGCCGGCGCGCCGGCGAATGTGGTTACGGGTATTGCAAAGCCCCACCGCGGCAGTCATTTTCATCGTGACCAGCGGTGCGCTGCAGGCTGTCTACTGGGTACGCCAAGGTGGCGACTTCATGCACGGCCGGGTGCTGCTGACCGGGCTGTTTTTGATGCTGGCACCGGTCGCCGTCATCCCGCTCGCGGTGCCCGATGCCGCCAGATTCAGCAGGCGCGCCGGGTACCTGCTCGCCGGAGCGACCGGTCTGTTGTGGGTGTCGATCGCGGGGTGGTCTGTGTGGGCGGCGAATTCGCCTGGCATGGGTGCCGACGCCACCCGCGTCACCTACACCGGAATCGTCGATGAGCGGCGCTTCTACGCCCAGGCCACCGGTCATGCTCATCCCCTCACCGCGGCCGACTACCTGGACTACCCGCGGATGCGTGCGGTGCTCGTCGCGCTGCGCAACACTCCCGATGGCGCCCTGCTGCTGCCCTCGGGCAATTACGATGTTTGGGACGTGGTCCCGGCCATCCCACCGCCGGACAAGCCGCGACCGCCCGGCGAAAACGGACCGCATACAGTCTTTTTCACCAATATGGGCATGCTGGGCATGAATGTCGGTCTCGATGTCCGGGTGATCGACCAGATCGGGTTGACCAATCCGTTGGCGGCGCACACCGCGCGACTGGAGGACGCCCGGATCGGTCATGACAAGAATCTGTTCCCGGACTGGGCGGTGGCCGAGGGGCCGTTTCTCAAGGAGCGCCCCTACATTCCCCAGTATCTGGACGAGGACTGGATTATCCAGGCGCAGGCCGCACTGGAATGTCCTGCCACCGAGGCGAAGCTGAATGCGGTGCGCAGCCCGATGGGGCCGCGGCGCTTCCTGTCCAACTTCCTACACGCCATGAGTTTCGGCCGGTACCGCATCGACCGAGTTCCCGCCTATGAGCTGCGCAGATGTGGTCTCGACGTGCCGCCGCCGACGACGCCCGAGTACACCGGTCTACCGGCCACCGGACCGTGACGTAGCGAGACAGCACACAGACATTCCACGTCAGTCGTTCCAGCTCACTTCGGCGCAGTGATGTGGTTCACTACAACACGTTGGTGGAGATTCGGCGCCGGGTTATGCGGCCAGATAAGAGGTGGGACATGAGGCTGCACGCAATGGTGTGCGCGGTGTTGCTGGCGATGGGTTTGTGGACCGTGTCGGCCGCGGTCGACACCCCTGCGAAGGCAGACGGTGTCGAGTATCTGATGGTGCCCTCGGCGGCCATGGGCCGTGATATCCCGGTCGCGTTTCAGGCCGGCGGCCCGCACGCGGTCTACCTGCTCGACGCGTTCAACGGAGCCCCCGATGTCAGCAACTGGGTGACCGCGGGCAATGCGATGAACACCTTTGCCGGCTCGGGTGTCTCGGTGGCGGCGCCGGCCGGTGGGGCGTTCAGCCTCTACACCAACTGGGAGCAGGACGGCAGTAAGCAGTGGGAGACCTTCCTGTCCAGCGAATTGCCGAACTGGCTGGCGGCGAACAAGGGCCTGGCGCCGGCCGGGCACGGCGTCGTCGGCGCCTCCCAGGGCGGTACCGGTGCGCTGATGCTGGCCGCGTTCCATCCCGACCGCTTCCGCTATGCGGGTTCCCTGTCGGGCTTCCTGACCCCGTCGCGCACCTACGAGAACGGCGCGATCACCGCTGGTATGGCGCAGTTCGGTGGCGTGGACACGCACAACATGTGGGGACCGGTGCAGTTCGGCCGTTGGAAGTGGCATGACCCCGATGTGCATGCCCAGCTGCTGGTGAACAACAACACCCGGCTGTGGATCTTCAGCCCGCAGGCCACCACCTGCAGTGATCCGGCGGCGATGATCGCCGACTGCGCCCAGGCGCAGGGCAGCAACCGCATCTTCTATTCGCACTACCGCTCGCTCGGCGGCCGCAACGGGCACTTCGACTTCCCGACCGGTGCTCAGCACGACTGGGGCAGCTGGGCGGGCCAGCTCGGCGCGCTGCGTGGTGACCTGGTGGCAGCGATCGCCTGACGCGGCATCGCTTTCCTTTCCGATCTCTTCGCTCGCCCGGTATGCCTCGGTGCGATAACGGTCACCGTCGCTTCCGGGGTGCGGTGCCGGGCAGCCGGTACCGTGGAATCCGTGCAGCGCAACCGACGATGGACCGCGAACCTGGCAAAGTGGCCGGTTGTTTCCCCGTCGTCGGTGATGTTGACCCCGATGATGCTGGCTTCCGTCGCTGTCGTATCCGGTGGTTGTTCGTTGGCCGACAGCACGCTGACCACCATCGGACCGGCCGCACAGTCGACCGAAGCGCGCGCCCACGGCATGCAGGGCGCCAGCCGCGTCGACGGATCTCCCGTGGAGCGCCTGGCGGTGACACCGGATCAGCAGGCCTATCTGGATGCGCTCGTCGGTGCCGGTGTGCAGCCGTCCGACGAACTGATGGCGCTGAGCATCGGCGCCTACGTCTGCCAGGCCCGCGCGGCCAAACTGTCCGAACAGGCGGTGTGGGATTTCGTGCTGCCGCTGGTCCGCGATGATGTCGACGATGCCCATCTGGCCCCGGAGGCCGGTGAGGTCGACACCGCGACTGCTGACTACATTCGCATCGCGACCGAACGACTCTGCTAGCCGCGGCGCACGCAGGCACACAGAACGGAACTCAAAGGACTCATGGCCAAGAACAGCCGACGTAAACGGCACCGCATTCTCGCCCTGGCCGCGGCCGCTGCGGTCGCGGTGCTCGTGGCGGTGCTCATCGCCGGAGTGGTGGTGTTCCTGCGCCAGCCCGATGCCCCGCCGATCGCGACGCCCCCCGGCGTGCCGACCGATGTCCCGACCGGCCTGCCGCCGACGGGCAAGCCGCGCCCGGAGTTCCAGGATGCGAGCTGCCCGGACGTCCAGTTGATCTCGATCCCGGGGACCTGGGAATCGTCGCCACACCTCGATCCGTACAACCCGGTGCAGTTCCCGATCGCGTTGATGCTCAACGTCACCAACCCGCTGCGTGCGGAGTTCGGCACCGACCGCCTCGAGATCTACACGGTTCCCTACACCGCCCAGTTCCACAATCCGTTCTCCGCCGACGGCCAGATGTCCTATGACGACAGCCGCGACGCGGGCCGCGACGCGACGCTGCGCGTTCTGACCGATATGAACAACCGCTGTCCGCTGACCAGCTATGTGCTGGCGGGCTTCTCGCAGGGCGCGGTGATCGCAGGCGATATCGCCAGTGATATCGGCAACGGCCGCGGACCGGTGGACCAGGATCTGGTGCTCGGTGTCGCGTTGCTCGCCGACGGGCGTCGCCAGGACGGTGTGGGGCAGAACCTGGCGCCGAACCCGCCGGGTCAGGGTGCCGAGATCACCCTGCACGAGCTGCCGGTGTTGTCGGCCCTGGGTCTGTCGATGACCGGTCCCCGGGACGGCGGTTTCGGTGAGCTTAACGACCGGACGTATCAGATCTGCGGTTCCGGCGACCTCATCTGTGCCGCGCCCAAGTCGGCATTCTCGGTGGGGAATCTGCCCGCCACGTTGGAAACTCTGCTGGGCAGTACCGCGGGCCCGGTGCACGCGCTGTACAATACCCCGCAGTTCTGGACGCTGGACGGTAAGACCGCGCCGCAGTGGGCGCTGGACTGGGCCCGCGGGCTCATCGAGAACGCGCCGCATCCCAAGCACGGGTGACTTCACCTGAGTTGGGCGACTCGCCGGTAATCAGATTTGGCCTGTGCGAATTGGTCACCTAACATTAAGAGAAAACTAAGAGCGATTGAGTGGTTATCGGCGGTCCGGATCCGCCGCCCCGGTACGATTCCGGTGCTCGCGACGACCGTGCGAAGAGTGTGTTGTGACAGGAGTTTTTGATGCCGTTCCATAACCCGTTCATAAAGAACGGTCAGATCAAGTTCCCTGCCGGCGCCAGCATCGTCTCCCACGTCGAGCGTTGGGCCAAGGTTCGCGGCGACAAGCTCGCCTATCGTTTTCTGGACTACTCGACCGAGCGTGACGGCGTCGAGTGCGATATGACCTGGGCGCAGTTCAGCGCCCGCAACCGCGCCGTCGCCGCCCGTCTGCAGCAGGTCACCGAGGTCGGCGACCGCGTCGCCATCCTCTGCCCGCAAAACCTGGACTATCTGGTCGCCATGTACGGCGCCATCTACGCCGGCCGTATCGCGGTCCCGCTGTTCGACCCGTCCGAGCCCGGTCACGTCGGCCGGCTGCACGCCGTGCTGGACGACTGCGAGGCGTCGGCCATCCTGACCACCACCGCAGCCGCCGAGGGTGTGCGCAAGTTCTTCCGCAGCCGTCCCGCCAACCAGCGCCCGCGCGTCATCGCCGTGGACGCCGTTCCCGCCGACGTCGCCGCCACCTGGGAACCGCTGGACGTCGCCACCGACACGGTCGCCTACCTGCAGTACACCTCGGGCTCGACGCGCATCCCGACCGGCGTGCAGATCACCCACCTCAATCTGGCCACCAACATCGTGCAGATCATCGAGGCGCTGGAAGCCGAAGAGGGCGATCGCGGTCTGTCCTGGTTGCCGTTCTTCCATGACATGGGTTTGATCACCGCGCTGCTGTCCCCGATGATCGGGCACAACTTCACCTTCATGACGCCGGCCGCCTTCGTGCGCCGCCCGAGTCGGTGGATCCGCGAGATGGCCCGAAAGCCCGATGACACCGGCGGCGTCATCTCGGTCGCCCCGAACTTCGCCTTCGACCACGCGGCAGCTCGCGGATTACCCAAAGAAGGGGAAGCGGCGCTCGATTTGTCCAACGTCAAGGCCGTCCTCAACGGCAGCGAACCGATCTCGGCGGCCACCGTGCGCCGCTTCAACGAGGCGTTCGGGCCATACGGATTCAAGCCCAGGGCGATCAAGCCGTCCTACGGCCTGGCCGAGGCCACCCTCTTCGTGTCGACCACGCCGGCGTCGGAAGAGCCCAAGATCATCTACGTCGACCGCGACGCGCTGAACAACAACCGCATCGTCGAGGTCGACGCCGACGCCGAGTCGGCCGTCGCACAGGCATCCGCGGGCAAGGTCGGCGTGTCCGAGTGGGCCACCATCGTCGACGCCGAGTCCGCCACCGAACTGCCCGACGGTCAGATCGGTGAGATCTGGATCAGCGGTCAGAACATGGGCACCGGCTACTGGGGCAAAGACGGCGAAACCCGGGAGACATTCCACAACATCCTCAAATCCCGCACCAGCCCCTCGCATGCCGAGGGCGCAGGCGATGACGCGACCTGGGTGCGCACCGGTGACTACGGCGCCTACCACGACGGTGACCTCTACATCACCGGCCGCGTCAAGGATCTGGTCATCGTCGACGGGCGCAACCACTACCCGCAGGACCTTGAGTACTCCGCGCAGGAGTCCTCGAAGGCGCTGCGTACCGGTTTCGTCGCCGCGTTCTCGGTACCCGCCAACCAGCTGCCCAAGGAAGTGTTCGATGACAGCCACGCCGGGCTGAAGTTCGACGCCGAGGACACCTCCGAACAGCTGGTGATCGTCGCCGAGCGGGCAGCAGGCTCGCACAAGCTGGAGCTCGCCCCGATCGTCGACGACATCCGCGCGGCCATTGCAGTGCGTCACGGCGTCGCCGTCCGTGATGTGGTGCTCACCTCGGCCGGTGCCATCCCGCGTACCTCCAGCGGCAAGATCGGCCGCCGCGCCTGCCGTGCCGGCTACCTCGACGGCAGCCTACGTAGCGGCAAGATCGCCAACGACTTCCCCGATGAGACCGACTGAGACCGACCAGTTTCCGGCCACCTGACCAAGGCCGCACGGCGGCGAAAGTGAACAGTGAAAATGACTGAAGCACAAGATAATTCACGCCAGCCAGAGGTTGCCGCCGGAGCGGCTCCAGCCGCCCGCGGTGAGATGACCGTCAACGAGATGCGCGAGTGGCTGCGCAACTGGATCGCCAATGCCACCGGGCAGTCGGCCGACAACATCAACGAGGCGGCTCCGATGGTGGAGCTGGGGTTGTCCTCGCGCGACGCGGTGGCGATGGCCAGCGATATCGAGGATCTGATCGGTGTCACCCTGACGGCCACCGTGGTGTTCCGCAATCCGACCATCGAATCGCTGGCCACGGTGATCATCGAGGGCGAGCCCGAACTGGTGCTCGACGCCAATGAGGACTGGACCCGCGAACCCGGTGTCGACGACATCGCGATCGTCGGTGTCGCCACCCGTTTCCCCGGCGATATGAACAGCGCCGACGAGATGTGGGCCGCCCTGCTGGAGGGCCGCGATGCCAGCTCGGATCTGCCGGAGGGCAGATGGTCGGAGTTCCTCGGCGAACCCCGTATCGCGGAGCGGGTCGCCAAGGCCAGCACCCGCGGCGGCTACCTCTCCGATATCAAGGGTTTCGACTCCGAGTTCTTCGCGCTGTCGAAGATGGAGGCCGACAATCTCGACCCTCAGCAGCGGATGGCGCTGGAACTCACCTGGGAGGCCCTCGAGCACGCCCGGATTCCGGCCTCCAGCCTGCGTGGCAGGGATGTCGGTGTGTACGTGGGCAGCTCGAGCAACGATTACATGTTCCTGGCGGTCGCGGACCCGACGACGGCGCACCCGTACGCCATCACCGGCACCACCAGCTCGATCATCGCCAACCGGGTGTCCTACTTCTTCGATTTCCGCGGCCCATCCGAATCCATCGACACCGCCTGCTCCAGTTCGCTGGTCGCCACGCACCAGGGCGTGCGCGCACTGCGCTCCGGTGAGATCGACGTCGCGGTCGTCGGCGGGGTGAATGCCATCGTGACGCCGATCGCCACGATCGGTTTCGATGAGGTCGGCGGGGTGCTGGCGCCGGACGGCCGATGCAAGTCGTTCTCTTCGGACGCCGACGGTTACGCCCGCTCCGAGGGCGGCGGCATCCTGCTGCTCAAGCGGGTCGCCGACGCACGGCGCGACGGCGACGAGATCATCGCCGTCATCGCGGGCAGCGCGGTCAATCACGACGGCCGCTCCAACGGCATGCTGGCGCCCAACCCGGACGCTCAGGCCGCCGTGCTGCGCAAGGCCTATAAGGACGCCGGGATCAACCCGCGCGATGTCGACTACATCGAGGCGCACGGCACCGGCACCATTCTCGGTGACCCGATCGAGGCCGACGCGCTCGGCCGGGTGATCGGTCTCGGCCGCGCCGACGACAAGCCCGCACTGCTGGGTGCGGTGAAATCCAATGTGGGCCACCTGGAATCGGCGGCCGGTGCGGCCAGCCTGGCGAAGACGGCGCTGGCGCTGCAGCACGACAAGGTGCCGCCGTCGATCAATTACGCCGGCCCCAACCCGTACATCGATTTCGCCAAGGAACACCTCAAGGTCAACGACACCGTCAGCGAGTGGCCGCGCTACAGCGGCCACGCCATCGCCGGGGTGTCGGGCTTCGGCTTCGGCGGCGCCAACGCACACCTGGTGCTGCGTGAGGTGGTTGCCTCCGATCTCGTCGAACCGGAGCCGGAAGCTCCTGCTGCCGAGCAGAAGTCGGCCGATGACGCGCACGCCGTCTACGTCGGCGGCGTGCGGATGGACGAGTACGGCGAGTTCGTCGACACCGACGACTCCGACGCCGGATTCTCGGGCGGAGACGGCTACCCCGCCCACGGCGAGGGCCGCTACGAGTTGCCGGGCCTGACCGATGAGGCCAAGCGCCTACTCGAAGTCGCGCGTGAAGAGCTTGCCGCCGAAGAGCTGCCGGCACCCGTTGTGCCGCTGTTCGTCTCCGGATTCCTCACGTCGCGCAAGCGCACCGCTGCCGGCGAGCTCGCCGACTGGATCGACAGCGAGGCGGGGCGCGCCTCGTCGCTGGAATCGATCGGCCGTTCGCTGTCCCGTCGCAACCACGGTCGTTCCCGTGCGGTGGTACTGGCCCACGACCACGACGAGGCCGTCAAGGGTCTGCGTGCCCTGGCGAACGGAAAGCCCAGCCCGCTGGTGCTGGCCGCCGACGGTCCGGTCACCAACGGGCCCGTCTGGGTGCTCGCGGGTTTCGGTGCGCAGCACCGCAAGATGGGCAAGAGCCTCTACTTGCGCAACGATGTCTTCGCCGAGTGGATCAACAAGGTTGACGCCCACGTGCAGGACGAACGCGGCTACTCCGTCGTCGAACTGATCCTCGACGACTCGCAGGACTACGGCATCGAGACCACCCAGACGGTGATCTTCGCCATCCAGATCGCGCTCGGTGAGCTGCTCAAGTCCCATGGCGCCAAACCCGGTGCGCTGGTGGGACAGTCACTCGGGGAGGCCGCCGCGGCGTACTTCTCCGGAGGCCTGTCGCTGGAGGACGCCACCCGGACCATCTGCTCGCGCGCCCACCTGATGGGTGAGGGCGAGGCGATGCTGTTCGGTGAGTACATCCGGTTGATGGCACTGGTCGAGTACTCGACCGATGAGATCAAGACCGTCTTCAGCGATTTCCCGGATCTGGAGGTGTGCGTCTACGCCGCACCCACCCAGACGGTGATCGGTGGCCCGCCGGAGCAGGTCGACGCGATCATCGCGCGCGCCGAATCCGAGGGGAAGTTCGCCCGCAAGTTCCAGACCAAGGGCGCCAGCCACACCCAGCAGATGGATCCGCTGCTCGGCGAACTCGCGGCCGAGATCCAGGGCATCGACGCCAAACCGCTGCAGACCGCCTACTACTCGACGGTGCACGAGGGTCAGCTGATCCGCGCGGGCGCGGACCCCATCCACGATGTGGACTACTGGAAGAAGGGGCTGCGGCACAGCGTCTACTTCACCCACGGCATCCGCAATGCGGTGGACAACGGTCACACCACCTTCCTGGAGCTGGCGCCCAATCCGGTGGCGCTCATGCAGGTCGGCCTGACGACCGCATCGGCAGGCCTACACGACGCGCAGTTGATCGCGACGCTGGCCCGCAAGCAGGACGAGGTCGATTCGATCACGGTCGCGATGGCCAACCTGTACGTGTTCGGCCACGATCTGGACCCGCGCACACTGTTCCCGCGGCGTGCCCGTGGGCTGGCCGGCGCACTGGATTACGCCGACATCCCGCCCACCCGGTTCAAGCGCAAGCAGCACTGGCTGGACGCCCGGTTCACCGGCGACAGTTCGGTGCTCATGCCGGGCACCCATGTGGCCACCCCGGATGGTCGCCACGTCTGGGAGTACGCACCCGAGGGTGCTGCCGATCTGGCCGCTTTGGTGAAAGCGGCTGCCCAGCAGGTACTTCCGGATGCCCAGTTGACGGCGTCGGAGCAGCGCGCGGTGCCCGCAGAAGGCTCGCGCCTGGTGACCACGCTGACCCGTCATCCCGGCGGGGCCGCCGTGCAGGTGCATGCACGCATCGACGAATCGTTCACGCTCGTCTACGACGCCATCGTCACCCGCAGTGGCGCGCAGACCGTGCTGCCCACGGCCGTCGGAGCGGGTACGCTCGCCGAGATCACCCGCGCGGTTTCGGTTGGAACGGCGCCCACCGTTGTCGAGGAAGCCGAAACACCGGCGTTCGAAGCGGACAACCTGACCGCCGGCGCCAATCTCGGTGCGAACTTCGCCAAGTGGTCCCCGGAAACCGGTGAGCCGGTGTCCCAGCGGCTGGGCACCATCGTCGGCAGCGCCATGGGCTATGAGCCCGAAGATCTGCCGTGGGAGGTGCCGCTGATCGAGCTCGGCCTGGATTCGCTGATGGCGGTGCGCATCAAGAACCGTGTCGAGTACGACTTCGACCTGCCGCCGATTCAGCTGACCGCGGTGCGCGATGCCAACCTGTACGCAGTGGAGAAGCTGATCCAGTACGCGATCGAGCATCGTGACGAGGTCGGCGAGCTGGCCGAGGCACAGAAGGGTCAGACGGCCGAGGAGATCGCCGCCGCCCAGGCCGAGTTGATGGGCGGAGCGACCACGGTCGCCGAGCTGGAGGCCAGGCTTGCCCAGGCGAGCATCGAGATCCCGCCGCCGCCGACGGATCCGAGCGGACCGGCCAAACCGGCCGCTGACCCGGCAAAGGCGACGGCCGCCGCGGCCGCCGCCAAGGTGCTCACCCAAGAGGCCGTCACCGAGGCGCTCGGCGCCGACGTGCCCCCGCGTGATGCGGCCGAACGTGTCACCTTCGCCACCTGGGCGATCGTGACCGGTAAGTCACCCGGCGGCATCTTCAACGAGTTGCCCGCGCTGAACGACGAGAGCGCGGCGAAGCTGGCCGACCGGCTGTCCGAGCGTGCCGAGGGCGAGATCACCGTCGAGAACGTGACATCGGCCAAGAACATCGAGGAACTGGCCACCTGCGTCCGCAACCAGCTCGAGGACGGCGTGGTTGACGGATTCGTCCGCGTCCTGCGCGCCGCGCCCGAGGGTGGAGCCGGTGTACCTCTGTTTGTCTTCCATCCGGCCGGTGGTTCCACGGTGGTCTACGAACCGTTGATCAAGCGGCTGCCCGCCGACATCCCGGTGTACGGCATCGAACGGGTCGAGGGCTCCATCGAGGAGCGCGCCGCCGAGTACGTGCCCAAGCTGTTGGAGATGCACAAGGGCCCATTCCTGCTGGCGGGCTGGTCGCTGGGCGGTGCGCTGGCTTACGCCTGCGCCATCGGCCTCAAGCAGGCCGGCGCCGATGTGCGCTTCGTCGGCCTGATCGACTGTGTGCGTCCGGGTGTGCCGATCGACAAGACCCAGGCCGGGATGCGCGCACGCTGGGACCGCTACGCGCGGTTCGCCGAGCGCACCTTCAATGTCGAGGTCCCCGAGATCCCTTACGAGGAACTGGAGAAGCTCGACGACGAGGGGCAGGTGAAGTTCGTGCTGGACATCGTCTCCCAGAGCGGTGTGGAGATTCCCGGCGGCATCGTCGAGCACCAGCGCACCTCGTATCTGGACAACCGGGCGTTGGACACCATCGAAATCCAGCCCTACGACGGGCATGTCACGCTCTACATGGCCGACCGCTACCACGATGACGCGATCATCTTCGAGCCGGCGTATGCCACCCGTCAGCCCGACGGCGGCTGGGGCGATTTCGCCTCCGAGTTGGAGGTGGTACCGATCGGCGGTGAGCACATCCAGGCCATCGACGAGCCGATCATCGCCAAGGTCGGCGCCCATATGAGCGAGGCCATCAACCGCATCGAAGCCGAACAGTCCGGCGAAGAGAAGGACGCGAAGTGACGGAAACCCCAGTTGTCGCCAAGACGGTCACCAGCGCCGAGAAGCTCGCCGAACTCCGCGAGAAGCTGGAACTGGCAAAGGATCCGGGCGATGAGAAGGCCAGGGCCAAGCGGGACAAGCGGGGCATCCCGAGTGCGCGCGCCCGCATCTATGCGCTGCTCGACCCGGGCAGCTTCCTCGAGATCGGCGCGCTGGCCCGCACCCCAGGCGACCCGAACGCATTCTTCGGCGACGGCGTGGTGACTGGTCACGGCACCATCGACGGTCGGCCGGTCGGTGTGTTCAGCCATGACCAGACCGTGTTCCAGGGCTCGGTCGGTGAGATGTTCGGCCGTAAGGTCGCCAAGTTGATGGAGTGGGTGGCCATGGTCGGTTGCCCGATCATCGGCATCAACGACTCCGCGGGCGCCCGCATCCAGGACACCGCGACCTCGCTGGCCTGGTACGCCGAATTGGGTCGCCGCCACGAGATGCTGCGCGGCCTGGTTCCGGAGATCTCGCTGATCTTCGGTAAATGCGCAGGTGGCGCGGTGTACTCGCCGATCCAGACTGACCTGGTGGTCGCGGTGCGCGATCAGGGCTACATGTTCATCACCGGTCCCGATGTCATCAAGGACGTCACCGGTGAGGATGTGACCTTCGACGAGTTGGGCGGCGCCGATGTGCAGGCGCAGCGCGGCAATATCCACAAGGTCGTCGAGTCCGAGGCCGATGCGTACCAGTATGTGCGTGACTACCTGAGCTTCCTGCCCGCCAACCACTTTGATGACGCGCCGATCGTAAACCCGGGTCTGGAGCCCGACATCACCCCCTCTGATCTCGAACTCGACTCGATCGTGCCGGATTCGGATAACCAGGCCTACGACATGCAGGAGATCCTGCTTCGGATCTTCGATGACGGTGACGTGTTCGAGATCGGTGACCAGCGCAGCCCGTCGATGATCACCGCGTTCGCGCGAGTCGACGGCCATCCCGTCGGTGTCATCGCCAACCAGCCGATGCACATGTCGGGCGCAGTCGGTCACGAGGCCTCGGACAAGGCGGCCGGCTTCATCCGGTTCTGCGACTCGTTCAACCTGCCACTGGTGTTCGTCGTCGACACACCCGGCGCCATGCCCGGTGTCGAGGAGGAGAAGGGCGGCGTCATCAAACGCGGCGGCCGGTTCTTCAACGCCATCGTGGAGGCCGACGTGCCAAAGGTGACGATTGTCGTGCGTAAGGCGTACGGCGGCGGGTATGCGGTGATGGGTTCCAAACAGCTGTCAGCGGACTTGAACTACGCCTGGCCGACGGCGCGCATCGCGGTGATCGGCGCCGAAGGGGCGGCACAGCTGCTGGTGAAGCGCTTCCCCGATCCGACCGCCCCCGAGGTGCAGAAGATTCGTGCCGACTTCATCGAGGGCTACAACGCCAACCTGGCAACGCCCTGGATCGCGGCCGAACGCGGTTATATCGACGGTGTCATCGAACCGCATCAGACCCGGCTGCTGATCCGGAAATCGCTGAGGCTACTGCGCGACAAGCAGATTCAGCGCAACCTGCGTAAGCACGGACTGACACCGCTGTAATCACCGCCCGTACCGGTTCCTACGAGGACGGTAGACGGCACGTGCAGTAGACACCGCCGACTAAGATGCAACAGTGTCCGAGCAGGCGAAACACCCGGCGGTGAACATCGCCGTGGGTGCCGCGGTGACGGCACTGGACGGTGCTGCGGTGATCTACCGCGGCGCGGAGCGAGTGCCCGTCATCGGTTCCTGGTTGCATCGCAGTCGGGTCGAGCTGTCCGCCCGCGGTGAGAAGGCGCTGGCATCCGCCATCGACATCGTGCTCGACGAACTCGACCTCGATCAGATAGTCCGCCGGCGCATCGATCTGGTCGGCCTGGCCAATGACATCGTTGACGGTATCGATCTGCCCGCGATCATCAGGCAGTCCACGGATTCGGTCACCGCCGAGGTGATGACCGATGTCCGCAGCCAGGGTGAGCGCGCCGACGACATCGTCTCCGGATTCGTCGACCGCATGCTGCGTCGCGAACAGGGCCGGGAGTGACAACCCCCGGCAAGCCTCGCTCGGGGCCGGATGGTTCGCTCGGCAAGCCTCGCTCAGCGGGCATCGTCAGCCGCTCGGTCGCCGCCGTAATCGATCTGCTGTTCGTGGGTGTGGTGCTCAGCGCACTCTACGTCGGCCTCATCCTGACCCGGTTGATGTTCAATCCGTCCTCGTTCAGCTTCCCGACCCTCAACGCCGTCTTCTCCACCGCGGTCATGTTCGGTGTCGCGGTGTTCTACCTGACGGCCTGCTGGGCGGTTTCGGGCTGTACCGTCGGCGCGGTCGCCATGGGATTGCGGGTGACGGGCCGGCGCGGCGGACGGCTGCCACCGGTGATCGCCCTCATCCGCGCCGCGACCTGCGTGCTGTTCCCGGTCGGGCTGCTGTGGGTGGCCGTCGATGCGCGACGGCGGTCGCTGCAGGACGTCGTGCTCGGCAGCAGGGTCGTCTACGCCAGACCCTAGATCGCGTCCAGATCACTACGGGCCGATGCGGATCTCTCCCGGCGAGTACAGCCCGGAGTGCGTCGATGTGCCGAGATCGATGGTCGCAGGCTCGGCATCGACGATGGTGTCGAAGCGGCGCAGAGATCCCCAGTCCTGACCCCAGTCCTTCGACAGGTAGGTCGACATCACCGAGGCCCGCAGTAGCAGGTCGGTGACGCCCAGCAGGCCGCCCTCGAGGCCGTTCTGCCAGGTGTCGGTGCTCTGCAGCTTCGCGTTGTAGTCCGGTGAGATCCGGTACTTCGGCACCTCGGTCACCCCGTTGGCGTGCAGCATGGGTCGCTGGCACGGGAACGCCAGCCCGACCGCCCAGTCCATCAGAACCGGCTGCTCGGAGCCGATGTACTCCTGCACCGAGCGGACCTCCGGCACCCGTGGCGGTGTCACCGCGATCCAATCGCCTTGGCTCAGCGACAGATCCTCGGCGATTACCCGCACGGTCGTTGCATCGGAAGGAATCTCGGCGCGGGGGTAGCGCAGATTGCGCCATGACGGCGTCGGCCCCACGTCGAACGGTGTGACCCGGCCTGCGGGCACAGGTGCCCCGTCGGGGCCCGGCCGCGCGTACTCCAGCTCGACGGTCTGACCGGAGGTCTGAGCCTTGGCCACACTCACTCCGGCGATCGTCCCGGCCGCGGTGATGGTGACCAACGGGTGCGCGTCATCGGCGGCCGGCAGCTCGTACCAGGCCGAGGCCAATCGGCTCTCCTGTTGTGCCACAGTCGAAAACGTGCCGACCACCGGTACCTGCGCGGGGTTCAGACCGTATGGCAGCGGCACCCGCGATCCATTGATGCCGGGCCGGGCCAGCCTGATCGGCCGGCTCCAGTCGTAGTCGGTGCCTGGCTTCGGATTGTTCTGCCGGATCGCCTCGGCGACGATCCGGTCCGGCACCCCGTTGGGGGAGAAGCCGGCCGCTCCGGCGCCGCCCAGCGGGCCAAGGGGCCCATAGTCGCCCGGTAGCGCACGCAGGAAGCCCACGTTGGAATCGGGTTCCACCAGCACGTCATCGGCCATACCGCAACCGCCGACCAACGCGCGGACATTCGCCCACCCGTTGGAGTAGGTCGGGTACTGGCGCACCACGCCGATCACCATCGAGGCCATCGACACCAGCACCATGAAGGCCGCTGCCAGCGGGATCGGATAGGCGGTCAGCCTGTCGACCAGTCGGGAGTCCTCGCGCTGCGAAACATGCAGCCAGAACGCCCACACCGCGGCGATCGCGAACAGCGCGAAGAACATCGTGCTGATCGAGACGCCGCCGATCTTCGGTACCGAATTGTTGAACGGCACACCGAAGTTCGAGACGTACCACCAGCCGTTCGTCGATGCGAAGCACAACGCCAGCACGAACAGCACCAGCGACAGGAATGCCATCCGGTTGCGTGCCGAGCGCAGCATCACCTTGGACACCAGCACCGTGGCGAGTGCGGCCATTGCGGCGCCCACCGCGGCGAACAGGCCGAAGTGGTGGATCCACTTGGTGGGGGTGAACATCAGGAAGAAGATGGTCGCGAAGATGATGCCCATCAGCCGCCAGACCGGGCCTCGGGCCACGCCGGGAATCCGCTTGCGGCGCAACATCAGGAACAGCGACGGGAACAGTGCCATCGCGGTGAACAGGAACGCGAACCGCCGCATGATCGCGGCGTCGGTGGTCGGCAGGACCAGGTAGTAATAGCGCAGGTTCTCGGTATACCATTGCTGGCTGGGCCCGATCGCGGTGCGAATCCTGGTGGCCTCCAGCACTGTTGCCAACGTCTGGTCGGCGAACACCACCGTCAGGATGACGGTGCCCGCGGCCAGCATGGGCGCCAGCAGTGCCAGTGCACCCACCGTGGCGCGCCGCCGCATCACGATGCGTAGCACGGGCCGCCCGCCGGCCACCAGCGCCGCCACCGCGATCAGGCCGGTGGGCTGGATGCCGAGGGTGAATGCCGCCGTGATGATCGCCAGCGCTGCGGGAGTCAACCGGCCGGAACTGATGGCCCGCTCGATCAGCACATAGGTGATCAGCGCGCCGGTGGCGATCTGGCCTTCGGGGCGCAGTCCGTTGTTGAACGGCATCCACGCACCCAGCAGCACCAGCCCGGCGGCCCACAGGGCCGGCCGGCTGGCGATCACCGCGGGTCCCAGTCGCGGCAGTACCTCACGGGACAGCAGCAGCCAGCACACCAGCGCACAGATGAGGTCCGGCAACCGGATCCAGATGCTGGCGTCGCTTGCCCGGGTCATCAGGGCCAGCACGTTGTAGTACCAGCCGAACGGGTCCTCCGGACTGCCGAACCAGCGGAAGTAGTTGGCCATATAGCCGCCGTGGTCGGCGACCCGGGCCATTTGCAGGATGTAGCCGTCGTCCGAGGAGTTGGCGCCGATGACGTACCAGAGCGCGAATCCACCGACCACGACCCCGTCGACCGGGGTCGCGGTCTTCCATCGGGTGGGAATCAGCCGGTGCATGCGCCGGCCGTCGAGACGGTCGAGACGCCACAATGCCAGCAGGGCGATGACGGTTGAGATGATCGCCAGCACGATCGCCGCGAGCTTCAGCGCCGCCGGGTGCGTGGTGAAGCGGGTGTCGATGTCCGCCGACAGTGACAACCCTTGTGGGGCAGGCCCGGTCAGGTCGGTGAACACGCCGACGATCGCTGGTCGCAGGTTCGGGTCGGGGAAGCCGGTGCGCTGCGGCGATCCGTCGTCCCTGGTGAGCCCGACGAATTCGGCGTAGGTGCCGTCGTGATCGGAGGTGATGTCTATGCGCGAACAACTCGGTGAGCCGGTGACCCTGTCCCGTTCGACGCTGGCGACCACGACATTGCGCACGATCACGTCGACGCGATCTTCGGTGACGTTGACCAGCATCGCGTTGAGCGCCGCGCCGCGCCCTTCGGCGGGCGCGGTTCCCATGACAAGGCCGCCGCCGGCGGGCATATCGCGGATCACCGAGCACGGCACCGTCGCGGTGAGGGACACCGGAGCCTGCGAGATCAGCGGTGCGGTGACATTGGCGAGTTGACCCCCCTGCGGCCAGTTCAGTGTTGCGGTGGTCTGGGTGACCGGCAGCAGTGGCGTGGCGACGGCCAGCACGACACCGATCAAGCCGGCGATCATGGCGACCCAGCGCGCGATCTTCACTTCGTTCACTTCGTTCACGGCAGGGGTCTGATTGCTCCCGTTCACTTCGTTCACGGCAGGGCCCTAATCGGTCCGCCGCGACTCCAGCCGAACACGTTGGTCGTCCCTTCCTCGATGACGGCATCTGGCGCTTCGTCGCGCGGGACCACCCGCAGATAGCTCTCGATCGAGCCCCAATCGCGATACCAGTCGTCGCGCAGATAGGTGGGGATCGTCGCGGTGCGCAGGAGTGCCTGGATGAACAGGAACGGGCCACCGTCCTCGGCGGACTGCCACTGGTTCGACGAGGCGACCATCTGCTTGAAGTTCGGGATGATCCGGTATTCGGGCAGTTCAGCCACGCCCAGGTGCTCGGCGAACGGCCGCTGGCAGGGGAAGTTGGATGCGGTCGCGATGTCCATCAGGACCGGTGTCTGCGATCCGAGGTATTCCTGTGCGGTCTGCATCACCGGCACCCGCGGCGGGGTGAACCCGAACCACTGATCGTCGGAGAGGTTCGGATCGTCGGCGACGATGCGGGCCACATTGGCCTCTGGCGGCGCGGAAGCCAAGGGGAAGCGCAGGTTACGCCAGGCCTTCTGGGCGAAGGTGTCGATCGGCCGCACCTCGGTGAGCGCCTGATAGCTGCCGTCGGGGCGGTGCACGCCCCACTGCAGCTTCAGCGACTGGCCGTAGTTGAACGAACCGTCCTCCTCGTAGTACCAGATCGCACCCACCGCGGCGACGGTGACCAGTGGGCGGTCCGGGGTGCGGGGCGGCAACTCGTACCAGGCCGAGGTGGCCTTGGCGGCGACGGTGTTCTCGTCGAAACTGCCCATCACCGGCGTGCGTTCGGGATCGAGCCCGAACGGCAGGAACACGCGGGATCCGTTGACGCCCTCGGGTCCGTAACCGCCGCCGGTGCCCGCGGCGTAACCGACGCCGACATTGGGCTTGTCGACCGGACCGTCGGAGTCGGGGGTGCCCGGGTTGGCGGCCACCGGTTCGGGTGGCTCCAGGGTGTCGCTGACACCGTTGGGAGTGAAGCCCACCGGGTTCGCACCGCCCAGCGGGCCGTACTCGCCGAAACGCTGGCCCGGAACGGGTCGCAGCAGGCCGGCATTCGTATCGGCCTCGACCAGGACGTCGTCGGCCATGGCACAGCTGTTCGCAGAAAGGCCGGACCGCAGCGCAGCCAGGTTGGCCGAACCGGTCGTGTAGACGGGGTACCGGGTTGCGGTGGCCTTGAGCATCGAGCCCAGCTCCAGCACGACCATGATGACGGCGACCACCAGCAGCGGGGTCGACGCCAGCGCGCGGTTGCGGCCGGTGTCGGCGACCTCGGTGTGGCCGGCGTAATCGATGCGGAAGTGCAGCCAGGCGGTCAGCAGGCCGCCGGCGATCGCCAGCACCAGGAAGATCGTGGTGACCGGGAATCCGACGATGACGGGCTGCTTGTCGAACCACGGCACACCGTAATTGCCGATGTAGAACCAGCCGTTGAGACCCGAGGTGGACCACGCCAGCACGAACAGCAGCGCCGTCACGTACAGCGTCAGGTTGCGGCGACTGTGCAGCCCGACCCGGGCCAGTGCGAATGCGGTGACGCCGCCCAGCGCACCGGCCAGGCCGGCGAACGCACCGAACTGGACTGCCCATTTCGTCGGGGTGAACGTCAGCAGCAGCAGGCCGATCCCGGTGCTGCCGATCAGCCGCCACACCGGGCCGTTGACCGCACCGGGCACGGTGCCGCGGCGCAGCAGCACCGTCAACAGGCCGAACAGGCACAGCAGCAGGATCAGGATCGCGAACCGTCGGGTCAGCGAGCCGTCCACGCTGTCCTCGACGGTCAGGAAGTAGTAGCGCAGGAACTCCTGGTACCAGGGGATCGTCGGGCCCACCGCGTACTTGATGCGCGCGGATTCGGCGACCGTGGCCAGCGTCTGGTCGCGGAACACGACCACGAAGATCAGCGCGGCCGATGCCAGCAGTGGGGCCAGTTGGGCGGCCAGGCCCTGGGCGGGGCGGCGTTCGGCGATCACCCGGGTGATCGCCCGGGCACCGACGAGCAACGGGGCGAGCGCGATCAGGCCCTGCGGTGCCAGCGTCACACAGAACACCACGACGACGATCGCGACCGCGGTGGGCCACAGGATGCGCCTTGCCACCGTCATCTCCACGAGCACCCAGATGAGGACCACACCGAAGGCGATCAGCGGTTCGGGCCGCAGCCCGTTGTTGAACGGCAGCCAGGCGGCCAGGAACACCGCGCCAGCGGTCCATACCGCGGCCCGATTGCGGGCCACCCGGTTGCCGAGGCGGGGCAGCACGAAATGGCTGACCAGCAACCAGGTGCCGATGGCCGCGGCGGTGGCGGGCAGCCGCATCCAGACACCGGCGGTGCTGATCGAGGCCAGGTGCGCCAGCACGCTCTGATACCAGTCGAACGGTGCCTCGGACGCACCGAAGTAGCGGTAGTAGTTGGCGATGTAGCCGGCCTCGCCGGACACCCTGGCGATGGTCAGGTTGTAGCCGTCATCGGAGGACTGCGGGCCGACGATGTGCCACGCCAGCAGCCCGGCGATGACACCGGTGTCGGCCAGCCAGGTCGCCGGGCCGACCCGCCGGCGCCGACCGCCGGGTGGTCGTCGGCCCGCGGCGCGGTCCAGGAGTGCCAGCGCGATGGCCGAGGCCAACGCACCGGCCACCCCGAGCACCATCATGGCGGTCTTCAGCGCCGTCGGTGTGGTGATGAACCGGGTGTCGACGTCGATGTGGGCGCTCAGCCCGGAGTCCGGTGCAACCTTGAGATCGGTGAAGATGCCTGCCACCTGCGGACGCTTGTCCAGGCCCAGGGTTCCGGTCGCGCCGGGGATGCCGACGAAATCCGCGCCGACGGCGCCGATATCGGCCCAGATGCGAAGTTCGCTGCAGGCGCCGGAATCGACGGCGTCGCGCGGGGCGACCGTCGCGACGGTGTCCCGGAACGCGACGTAGACGACGTCGGCGTTGGCAAGTACGAACAGCCCGTTGCGGCCGGAGTCGATACCGCCGGGCGGGATCGTGGAGAAGACCAGACCCCCTTCGGCGGGCAGGGTGGCGACCGCGCTGCACGGGATGGTGACCGCGAGTGCCCTGGGCGCGCCCGAGACCAGCGGCGCTGTGATACCGCTGACGAATCCGTCGGCCCCGGCTGACTGGGGCCACTGGATCGCGGCGGTGGACTGCTTGACCGGCAGCAGCGGCACGAGTGCGCAGAGCAGGAAGCCGATGAGGCCCGTGATGATGGCTAAGAGGCGGATGGTCCTGACTGGCACGAGGCTCAAGGTTAGGCGACGCGCCCCCTGGCACCGTCTCGTGACCCGCGTTCTAGGGCTGCCAACCGGATGTCACCGCCGCAGTGGGCCAGATAGTTGACGGTTTCCAGCGCAAGATCGAGGCGATTCTGGCCGGGCGTCACCAGGACGGACGCAGGTCAGGACGGACGGTGCTCAGGACGGACGGTGCTCAGGACGGACGGTGCTCAGGACGGACG
>WOYI010369135.1_pt1 | contig 61199 bp, 51 predicted proteins | sample 6423411 | NCBI WGS metagenome assembly WOYI01 (sample SAMN13441803, study PRJNA592873) | oil field metagenome | biome: oil field; feature: oil-well bore; material: oil-contaminated soil; isolation source: oil-contaminated soil from oil-well borehole | place: Germany: Wietze | collected 2016-10-18 ... | reverse complement strand
CCACCCGCTCCCCGGTCGCGAACAGCGCCCTCACCCCACACATCGCGACCGGCGAACAGGGCTGGGCACCCGCGAGGGGGCGGAAGCGGGGGCACGGCGGAGGAACAGCGGCGGTGATCGCGGCGAACGTGGTGGCCGCAGCGGCCTTCGTGTGGCCCCTCGTCGCGAGCGCCGCGCCCGCTCAAGCGCAGTCCGCCGCCCCCTACATCGCCGTCGCGGCCGCGCCCCTCGCCGTGATCCTGGTCTTCGCAGCGCTCGACGCATCCATCCGCTCGGCGCACACCCTCGCCCTGCTGGCCGTGCTCGCGGCGATCGGTGCGGCGATCCGCGTCGCGAGCACCGGCGTCGGCGGCGTCGAGGCCCTCTTCGTGCTGCTGATCCTGGCCGGCCGTGCCTACGGCCCGCGGTTCGGCCTCTTGCTGGGGGCGGCATCCCTCGCTCTCTCGGCGCTGCTCTGGGGCGGGATCGGACCCTGGCTGCCCTTCCAGATGTTCGCATGCGGGTGGGTGGGGGCGGGCGCCGGCCTGCTCCCGCGGCGGATCCGCGGAATCCCCGAGATCGCGATGCTGAGCGCCTACGGCGTCGCCGCGTCATATGTCTTCGGATTGATCATGAACCTCTGGTTCTGGCCCTTCGCGGTCGGCGGCGGCACGTCCATCTCCTATCTCCCCGACGGCCCGATCGGCGAGAACCTGACGAACTTCCTCGTGTATTCGCTGCTGACTTCCACGGCGGGCTGGGACACCCTTCGCGCCATCACGACCGTCGTCGGCCTCGCCGTCGTCGGGCGGGCCGTGCTCCGCTCGCTGCGGCGGGCGAAGCCGATCGCGCCGGCCACGCCCGGCGCTCCCCGCGCACCCCGGGCTCGCGTCAGAGAGCCGGAGAGGGTCGCCGGTCGCTGACGGCCGAACGCCCGCATGCGCCGGGTCCGTGAAACACTGGAGGACGCGACAGCTACCCGAACGGATGCCGCGAAAGGGCCCGCCATGAAGATCACGAACTCGTCCGACTGGCGCGACGGGCTCCCCTTCGACCTTCCCGTGGATGCCGCCGAGGCCGTCCCGGGCGAGCCCACTCGCTGCGCCACCTGCGGCGCCGACAGTGAGCCCTTCCCGCGCGAGGCGCTCTGGGCCGTGAAGCACCGGCATCCGACGAATCCGGCCGGCTTCGTCCGCTTCTATTGCGCCGACCACCGCCCCCAGACACAGCTCGCGCCACCCGCCACGCCGGCTCGAGTCCGCCGTGAGCGGGCCTCGACGCCGCGCCGCGCCGCCGCGCCGACGATCCCCGAGCGGGTCGCCGCGCTGTGCCCGGACTGCTTCGTCGAGGTCCCGGCATCCGGGGTCTGCGGCATGTGCGGCCAGCGGGTGGCCTGAACCCTCAGACCGAGAAGTACTTCGCCTCGGGGTGGTGGAAGACGAACGCGTCGGTCGACTGTTCCGGGTGCAGCTGCAGCTCATCGCTGAGCTCCACACCCATACGCTCGGGACGCAGCAGCTCGACGACCTTGCGGCGATCCTCCATGTCAGGGCAGGCCGGATAGCCGAGCGAGAAACGGGCACCGCGATACTCGAGCTTGAAGAGCCCGGCCGTGTCGGTCGGGTCTTCGGCGGCGACTCCCAGCTCGGAGCGGATGCGAGCGTGCCAGAACTCGGCGAGCGCTTCGGTCAGCTGCATCACGAGTCCATTGAGCTCGTAGTAGTCGCGGTAGCGGTCTTCCGCGAACAGCTTCGCAGTCACGGCGTCGATCGCTGCTCCCGCGGTGACCAGCTGCACCGGCATGACGTCGACCTGACCCGACGGGCGTGACTTCACGAAGTCCGCGAGGTTCAGGTGCCGGTCGCGACGCTGGCGAGGGAAGTGGAAGCGCAGCCGATCGGTGCCGAGGGGCCCACCGGAACCGCCGTCCGGCGCGAGCAGCCCCGGCACACCGAGCACTCCCTCCGGATCATCGCCGTGATGGAGCACCACGACGTCGTCCCCCTCGGACACGACGGGAAAGTAGCCGTACGCGACGGAGGCGTCCAGCATCCCCTCGGCGAGGATGCGGTCCAGCCAGTAGCGCAGGCGCGGTCGCCCCTCCGTCTCGACCAGATCCTCGTAGGTCGCCTCACCGCGACCGGGCTTGAGCCCCCACTGGCCCATGAAGGTCGCCCGCTCGTCGAGGAACGCGGCATAATCCGCCAGCGCGATGCCGCGGACGATCCGTGTTCCCCAGAACGGCGGTGCGGGCACCGCGTTGTCGCGCGCGACATCCGAACGCGCCGGCATGGCCTCGGGTTCGGTCAGTGTGAGCTTCGACCCGGCCGCGTGGATGCGCTTCTTCAGCGGCGGCAGCCCCACGGCATCCGCAGCCTCGCCACGCGCGACCCGCACGAGCGGCTCCATGAGCGCGAGCCCCTCGAACGCGTCCTTCGCGTAACGCACCTCGCCGTCGAAGATCCCCGCGAGGTCGTCCTCGACGTAGGCGCGCGTCAGCGCGGCGCCGCCGAGGATCACCGGCCACCGGGCACCCAGTCCCCGGGCGGAAAGCTCCTGCAGGTTCTCCTTCATGACGACCGTCGACTTCACGAGCAGTCCGCTCATTCCGATGACATCGGCGTGGTGCTCCTCGGCGGCGGCGATGATGTCGGCGATCGGCTGCTTGATGCCCAGATTGACGACCGTGTAGCCGTTGTTGGTGAGGATGATGTCGACGAGGTTCTTGCCGATGTCATGCACGTCGCCGCGGACGGTTGCCAGGACGATCGTGCCCTTGCCCGCGGCATCCGTCTTCTCCATGTGCGGCTCGAGGAGCGCGACGGCGGTCTTCATGACCTCGGCCGACTGCAACACGAATGGCAACTGCATCTGGCCCGAACCGAACCGCTCGCCGACGACCTTCATCCCCTCCAGGAGGTGGTCGTTGATGATCTGCAGGGCGCTGAGCCCCCCGGCACGCGCCAGGTCGAGGTCGTCCTCGAGACCCTTGGGCTCACCGTCGATGATGCGCCGCTCCAGCCGCTCGCCGACGGGCAGCGCCTGCATCTCGGCCGCGCGCTGATCGCGGAGGCTCGCCGTGTCGACACCGGCGAACAGATCGAGCATGGTGGCCAGCGGGTCGTAGGTGAGATTTCCCTCGGCGTCGAACTCACGGCGGTCCCAGATCAGGTCGAGGGCGACCTTGCGGCGATCATCGGGGATCGTGGCGAGGGGGACGATCTTGGCGGCGTCGATGATCCCGCTGGTCAGGCCCGCCTGGGTCGCCTCGTGGAGGAACACGGAGTTGAGCACCGAGCGCGCCGCGGGATTGAGGCCGAACGAGACGTTCGAGACCCCGAGGGTCGTGTTGATACCCGGATACTTCGCCGTCAGCGCCCGGATCGCCTCGATCGTCTCGATCCCGTCGCGCCGCGTCTCTTCCTGTCCGGTCGCGATCGGGAAGGTCAGGCAGTCCACGATGATGTCCGACGTGTGCATGCCCCAGGCATCCACCAGCTCGTCGACGAGGCGCGATGCGATGCGCAGCTTGTCGGCGGCCGTGCGGGCCTGACCCTGCTCGTCGATCGTCAGGGCGATCACGGCCGTGCCGTGCTCTTTGACGAGCGGCATGATCCGACCGAAGCGGCTCGTGGGGCCGTCGCCGTCCTCATAATTGACCGAGTTGACGACGGGGCGGCCGCCGATGAGCTCGAGCCCCGCCTGGATGACGGCTGGCTCGGTCGAGTCGATCACGAGCGGCAGGGTCGATGCCGAGGCGAACCGCGAGACGACCTCGCGGATGTCGGCGACACCGTCGCGTCCCACGTAGTCGATGCACACGTCGAGCAGGTGCGCGCCGACGCGCGTCTGACCCTTGGCGATCTCGACGCAGTCGTCCCATCGCCCCTCGAGCATCGCCTCACGGAACGCCTTCGACCCGTTCGCGTTGGTCCGTTCGCCGATCGCGAGGTACGCGGCATCCTGCCGAAACGGCACATGCTGATAGAGCGAGGCGACACCCGGCTCGGCCTCGTCTCGCGAGAAACCACCCTCAGGGCGAGAAACCACCGCTGCACCGGTTTCTGACGGCGCATGTGGTTTCTCACCAGTCGGGCGCAGCCGCTCGACGACCGCCGCGAGGTGCTCGGGGGTCGTGCCGCAGCATCCGCCCACGAGGCCCACCCCGAACTCGCGGACGAACTGCTCGTGTGCCGTCGCGAGCTCGGTCGGTGTCAGCGGATAGTGCGCGCCATCGGCCGTCAGAACCGGCAGCCCCGCGTTGGGCATGCACGCGATCGCCACCGGCGAGTGCTTCGACAGATGCCGCAGGTGCTCACTCATCTCGGCGGGACCGGTCGCGCAGTTCAGGCCGATCGCGTCGACGCCGAGCGGCGCGAGGGTCGTGAGAGCCGCGCCGATCTCGGAGCCCATGAGCATCGTTCCGGTCGTTTCCACCGTGACCTCGACGAAGATCGGCAGGCGGATGCCGCGGCTCACGATCGCCTGCTTGCACCCGGCGATGGCGGCCTTGGTCTGCAGCAGGTCCTGCGAGGTCTCCACGAGGAACGCGTCGGCGCCGCCGTCGATCAGCCCTTCGGCCTGCAGCGCAAAGGTCTCTTTCAGGTGTGCGTACGTCGTATGCCCGAGAGAGGGCAGCTTCGTTCCCGGACCCATCGACCCGAGCACCCACCGCATCCGCCCGTCGGCGGCCTCGGCCGCCTCGGCTCGCTCCCGAGCGATGCGGGCGCCTGCGGCAGCGAGTTCGTGGATGCGGTCGTCGATGTCGTAGTCCGACAGGTTCGACCAGTTCGCCCCGAACGTGTTCGTCTCGATCGCGTCGATGCCCACCGCGAGGTAATCGTCGTGGATGGCCGCGATCATGTCGGGACGCGAGACGTTGAGGATCTCGTTGCATCCCTCGAGCTGCTGGTAGTCCTCGAGCGTCGGCTCATACCGCTGCAGCATGGTTCCCATAGCCCCGTCGGCGATGACGACGCGCCTGGCGAGCGCCTCGAGCAGAGCCTCCGATCGCTCCGGGCGCGGAACCCCATCGATATCGAGTGCGAAGCGGGGCGGGGCGGTCGAGGTCACCGCGCGATTCTATCGGCGTTCGGCGGATCGGAGACCGTGTGCCGTCGCCCGTCGCAGCACCCCCACAGCTGCCGGGTGCCCGAGCCGCGCGCACGCAGGGCAGGATGGAGCCGTGAGCATCCCGTCGATGTCCGAGCTGCGCGAGGCTGCGCGCGTTGTCGCCCTGCCGCTCGTGACGCGCTTTCGCGGGATCGAGACCCGTGAGGTGCTTCTCCTGGACGGCCCCGCGGGCTGGAGCGAGTTCTCGCCCTTCCTCGAGTACGACGACGCCGAGGCCTCCACCTGGCTGGCCGCGGCGATCGATTTCGGCTGGCACGATCAACCCGCGGCGCTCCGTGCGCGCATCCCGGTGAACGCGACCGTCCCGGCGGTGGGGGCGGCATCCGTTGCGGAAGTCCTTGCCCGCTTCGACGGATGCCGCACCGCGAAGGTCAAGGTCGCCGACCCCGGGCAGTCGCTGGCCGACGACATCGCCCGCGTGCACGCGGTGCGCGAAGCGATCGGCTCCGAGGGCCGCATCCGCCTCGACGCCAACGGCGGGTGGAACGTCGACGAGGCCGAGCGCGCCGTGCACGCCCTCGCCGAGTTCGATCTGGAATACCTCGAGCAGCCGTGCGCGAGCATCGGCGAACTCGTTGAGCTGCGTGAGCGCCTGGCGGATTGGGGAATCCCCATCGCGGCAGACGAGAGTGTCCGCAAGGCTGCGGATCCCCTCGCGGTGGCGCGTGCGGGCGCCGCGGACCTCCTGGTCGTGAAGGCGCAGCCACTGGGCGGCGTGCGCCGGGCGGTGCAGATCGTCGCGGACGCGGGTCTCCCCGTCGTGGTCTCCAGCGCGCTCGAGACCAGCGTCGGCCTGTCGATGGGGCTCGCCCTCGCCGCTGCTCTCCCCCGGCTCGACTTCGATTGCGGGTTGGGCACGGCCTCACTCCTGGCCGCCGACGTGACCGCGCGGCCGCTCCGGCCGGAGGCCGGGATGCTGCCCGTCGGCCGCGTCACGCCCGACCCCCATCTCCTGGAACAGCACGCGGCCGCGCCCGAGCGACGCGACTGGTGGCTTGCGCGGCTGGACCGCTGCCACGCGCTGCTCTGATTGAACCGGTCAGGCGCTCTCGACCAGGACGACGACGATCCGTTCGATCCGTTCGTTGAGGAGCGTTGCGATCTCGGCTGCGGGGCGACCCTCGAGCGTGGCGCGCGCGCACGTGTCCTCCGAGACGTCGAGCAGGAGCTGCGCCGACTCGGCCAGCGGGAGCCGCAGCCGCAAGCCGTACGCGGTGACCACCTGCTGGATGATCCCCTCGACGCGGTCACGGATGACGTCCTGCCAGGTCAGATAGGCCGCCGCCAGGCGCGAGTCGCGCATCGCCTGGGTGCGGATCTCGCTGATCAGCTGCGGCTCCATGGTTTCTCCGAGCGACGCGCCGATCACCTGCCGCACGAGCGCGGAGGTGTCCGAGCGCACGTCGGGCGCGAGGCCGCGCACGCGACCGGCCACCTCGTCGAGCTTCGCCTCGGTCAGCTGCGTGATCAGTGCGAGCAGCAGCTGTTCCTTGGACTCGAAGTTGGAGTAGAACGCGCCGCGCGTGAATCCCGCCCGTTCGCAGATCATCTCGACGGATGCCGCGTCGAGCCCGACCTCTCCGAATACCTCGTGGGCGGCATCCAAGAGGCGCGCGCGCGTCTGCTCGCGGCGCCGGGATCCGACCCGGGGGCTGACGTCCGTCATGCGGCTCCCTTTCGAGGCCAGTTTCACACGTTGTCCCCAGACTTGCCAGGGAGAACACGCCTAGGATACGCCTGTGCACTGGATACAGCGTTGTATCGAAACCCGCTGACCTACTCCCCCCTCGAACCGGAGCGCTCGTGTCCACACTTCTGTCGTCCCTCGGCCGCTGGTCGTACCGCCACCCGTGGCGGGTCCTGGTGTCATGGCTTCTGCTGCTCGGCGTCGTCGGAGGCTCCGTGGGGTTCGGCATCGGCACCGGCGCCATCAAGGGCTTTGACAACGCGTTCTCCATCCCAGGCACGGAGAGTCAGGAGGGGATCGCGCTGCTCACCCGCACTTTTCCGCAGGCGAGCGGCACGAGCGCCCAGTACATCGTCGTCGCGGCCGACGGCGACCGCATCGACGAAGCCACCTACCGCGACGAGATCGCGTCGTCGATAGACGAACTCGGAAAGCTCGACGGGGTGCTGGCGGTCACCGACCCGTTCGACGAGATGGTCACCGGCTCAGTGAGCGGTGACGGTCGCGCCGCGCTCATCCGGCTGCAGTTCGAGGGGACGGTCACCGATGTCTCCGATGCGACGAAGACGGCTCTCGAGGATGAGTCCGCGAGGCTCGGCGCAGCACTGCCCCCGGGATCGCAGGTCGTGGTCGGCGGCGACCTCTTCTCGACCTCGCTGCCCGGGCTGTCGATCAGTGAGGCCGTCGGCGTGCTCATCGCGCTCTTCGTGCTGATCATCACTTTCCGCTCACTCGCCGTCGCCTTCTTCCCCCTCGCGAGCGCCCTCATCGGCGTCGCGCTGGCGATCGCCCTGATCTACGCGGCGACCGCGTTCGCGACCGTGTCATCGACCACGCCCCTGCTCGCGATCATGCTGGGCCTCGCGGTCGGCATCGACTATGCCCTCTTCATCGTCGCGCGACATCAGGATCAGGTGCGCGCGGGCATGGACCCCGAAGAGTCTGCGGCACGCGCGACCGGCACGGCCGGGTCGGCGGTCGTCTTCGCGGGCGTGACGGTGCTGATCGCGCTGATCGGTCTGGGCTTCGCCGGCATCCCGTTCCTGACCACGATGGGCATCGCCGCCGCTGCTGCCGTCGCCATCGCGGTCCTGGTCGCGATCACCCTGACGCCGGCCCTTCTCGGGTTCGTGAAGGAGCGCGTGGTCGGGTGGGGCCATGGCCTCGGGCGCGGCGTCACCATCCGCCGTCGCCGCGGCACGACCAAGATCGAACCCACCGATCGCACCGATCGCACCGATCGCACCGATCGCACCGAGAAGGATGCCGCCGCCGCGGCCCCCGGAACGCCGACTCCGAAGATGAACCGCTGGGTCATGCTCGTGACACGGCATCCGGTCGTGACGACGATCGCCGTCATCGCGACGCTCGGCGTCGTGGCGATTCCGGCGGCGAGCCTGCAGCTCGCGCTCCCCAACGCCGGCATGCAGCCGCCCTCCAGCGAAGCGAGGCAGGCCTACGACCTCACGGCCGAGTACTTCGGACCAGGGTCGAACGGGCCGCTGATCCTCACCGGATCGATCGTCACCTCGACCGACCCCCTGGGCCTGATGGCAGACCTCAAGGCGGAGGTCGAGAAGATCCCCGGCGTCAAGGAAGTGGCTCTCTCCACCCCGAACGAGACGGCCGATACGGGTCTCATTCAGGTCGTGCCCGAGACGGCGCCCGACGACCCGGCGACCGCCGACCTCGTGCGGGAGCTGCGCGCGCACCACGACGAATGGCTCGAGGAATACGGGGTCGATCTGAAGGTCACCGGCTTCACTGCGATCGCGATCGACATCTCCGACCGGCTGGGCGCAGCGCTCCTGCCCTTCGGCCTGTTCGTCGTCGGCCTGTCGTTCATCCTGCTGATGATCGTGTTCCGCTCGGTCTGGGTGCCCCTCAAGGCGACCGTCGGATACCTGTTGTCGATCTTCGCCGCATTCGGCGTGGTCGCTGCCGTGTTCGAGTGGGGCTGGCTCGCCGATGCGCTGCAGGTGACGCGGACCGGGCCGGTCATCAGCTTCATGCCGATCATCCTGATGGGCGTGCTCTTCGGGCTCGCAATGGACTACGAGGTCTTCCTCGTCTCGCGCATGCGAGAGGACTTCGTCCATGCCCGCCGGGCGGCGAAGGCGTCCGGCGGAGCCGTCGACGCGCGCGCGATCGCCCTCGGCGCCGTTCGCAGTGGCTTCACGGCGTCCGCGCGAGTCGTCACGGCAGCCGCTGTGATCATGTTCGCCGTCTTCGCGGCGTTCGTCCCCGAGGGCGACACGTCGATCAAGCCGATTGCGCTGGGTCTGGCCGCGGGCATCGCGATCGACGCGTTCCTCGTGCGCATGACGCTGGTCCCCGCGGTCATGGCCCTGCTGGGAGACAGGGCGTGGTGGATGCCGGCCCGGCTCGACCGCATCCTCCCCCATTTCGACATCGAGGGTGAGGCCGTCGAACGCGAGATCGCCCTCGCGGATTGGCCTGAGCCCGGCACCGGCTCCCCGCTCGTGGGCGAGGGCGTCGGCGTGCGCGTCGACGGCGGTCGCGGCGTGGGCGAGGTCGAGCTGTTCTCAGATGCCACGTTCCGCCTGGCGCCCGGTGACACGCTCCTCGCCACGGCGCCGGACCCCCGCGCCGGGCGTGCGTTCATCCTCCTGTGCGCGGGGCGGGTCGATCCGACCGGCGGGCGGCTCCGCGTCGCCGGGCATCTCCTGCCTGGCCGCGCCGCCTGGGTCCGGGCGCACGTCAGCGTCGCGCTGCTCGACGGCGCGGCCGATCCGCCTCGAGAACTGCGGCGCGCGCTCTCGGGCGGAACATCGCTCGTGGCGATCGACGGCATCGACACGCTCACCGGTGCGAACCGCGACCAGGTCGCGGCACTCCTGCGGGATGCCGCCGCCGCGCCGCGTCGGCGCGGCGCACCGCTCACGATCGTCGCGTCCGCACGACGCGACGGGCCGGCTCTCGATCTGCTCGCCGACGCTCACCGGCCGTCCATCACGACTCTGACCCTCGTTTCCCGCTTCACTTCGACCCCGGTGACCTCCTCATGACGCTCCCCTTCGAACGCGCGCGTTCCCGCAAGCCCGTAACCTGGATGACGCTGACCGGGGTGCTCCTGCTGCCGGTCGTGATCGGCGGCCTGCTCGTGGTGGCGCTCTACAATCCGACGGAGCGTCTCGGAGAGATGCGCGCCGCGATCGTGAACAACGACGAGCCCGTCACGATCGACGACCAGCTCGTGCCCCTCGGCCGCCAGCTCACGGCAGGGCTGGTCGAGGGCTCCGATGACCTGCCCAGCAACCTCGACTGGACGATATCCAACACGGATGACGCCCGGTCCGGACTGGCCGACGGCACATACGAGGCGGTCATCACGATTCCGGCGAACTTCTCCGCCGCCGCGACGTCGACGGCGGGCGCCTCGGACGGCTCGGGCGGTACACCGGAGAAGGCGACCATTTCGATCGCCACCGCGCCCGACAGTCTGATCGTCGACGACGCCATCACTGCTCAGGTCGCTGAGGCGGCAGCATCCGCGACGGGGCAACAGCTGTCGACCGTCTTCCTCGAGAACGTGTTTCTCGGCTTCACCACCCTCGGCGATGAGCTCGGGCAGGCCGCGACCGGCGCGCACCAGCTCGCCGAGGGCGCGGCACAAGCGGCGACCGGCGCCGCCGCGCTTCCCGCCGGGGCGTCCGCGCTCTCCAGCGGAGCGATGCAGCTGGGTGGGGGCGTCGGTGAACTCTCGAACGGGCTGTCGCAGCTCGCCGGCGGCACCCGCCAGTCGGCGAGCGGCGCCGGGGCGCTCGCAGACGGGCTGACGCAGATCTCGGCGCAGCTCACCGCCACCGCCGACGGGACTCTCGGGGGCACCGCTGCCGCGAACGTCCGCAGCGCGAACGACGCTGCCGCGGCGACCGGGTCGCTGGCGACCTCGTATGAGACCCTGCGGACGCAGAACGAATGCACGGCGCCGAGGACACCCGATCAGGTCGCCGTCTGCGCTGCGCTCGATCAGCTCGCGGTGGATGTGCAGCGCGCGGCCACGAGCGCGGGCTACGCCGCCGGATACGCCGGTGGCATCCAGCGGGGCCTCGGTCAGACGGCGATCGGCATCGATCGGCTCGCCTCCGGCGCGACCGATCTCCGGTCGGGTCTCGGCACGGTCGCGGGCGGCATCGACCAGTCGGCGTCGGGCGCGTCCGCCCTCAGCACCGGCGTGAACCAGCTCGCCGACGGCGCAGACGAGCTGGCAGCCGGCGCATCGCAGCTCGCCGACGGGGTCAGCGAGGTCGCGACCGGCACTTCGAGCCTCGCCGACGGCCTGACCGAGGCATCCGGCGCACTCCCCTCCTACACCGATCAGCAGGCCACCGACCTTGCGGCGGTCGTCGCCGATCCGGTGACGACCGAGGGCGTCGGATCGAACATCTTCGGCGCTTCGGCGATCCCGCTGCTGGGCATGCTGGCACTGTGGTTCGGTGGTCTGGGATCATTCGTCGCTCTGCAGGCGGTGCCACGGCACGCGCTGAGCTCACGTCGCCCCTCCGTGCTGCTGGCACTGCGAAGCCTGCTCCCGGCCGCCGCGATCGGGGCAGGGCAGGGCTTCCTCCTCGCCGTCGTCGTGCAGCTGGCGGCATCGTACGAGTGGTCGACCTGGGTGGGCTTCGCGGCTCTCTCGGTGCTCGCCGGCGTCGCATTCGCCGCGGTCAACCAAGCGCTCATCGGGGTGTTCGGCGGCGCGGGTCGATGGATCTCGGCGCTCATCGGAGTCCTCGCGGTCGCGACCGGGGTCGTCTCGACTGTGCCGGGCGTACTGACCTCCGTCGCCGGCCTCATGCCTACGACCCCGGCCTACCAGGCGATGCTCGGCGCACTCACCGACGCCGGCGGAATCGGCGCGGGCGTGGCTGGAATGATCCTCTGGGCGGTGCTGGCCTTCGGGGCCACCGTGCTGGCGGTCGCCCGTCGGCGTACGGTCAGCGCAGAAGCCCTCCTGGCGACATCCGCCTCGCTGGCCTGACGCCGGACGCCGGCACCGGGCCGGCGCCGTGCGACGCCGAACGCGCGCGCCGCAGCCGTGAAGCGGGCGACTCGACCTGCCTCTGGCGTGCCGGCCGCCGGACCGATCGCGTGACCTGCTGGTGGATGCCGCTGGTCAGCTCAGGCCGCTGTAGACGTGCAGACCCTTGAAGAACATGTTCACGATCGTGAAGTTGAACATGACGGCGGCGAACCCGACGATCGACAGCCACGCGGAGCGCGTGCCGCGCCAGCCGCGCGTCGCGCGCGCGTGGATGTAGCCCGCGTAGAGCACCCAGATCACGAAGGTCCAGACCTCTTTCGTGTCGAATCCCCAATAGCGGCCCCACGCGCCGTTGGCCCAGATCGAACCGGCGATGAGCGTGAAAGTCCAGAAGATGAAGCCGATGATCGCGAAGCGATATGCCAGCGATTCCAGGACGTCCGCAGAGGGCAGGGTACGAAGGAACCGGGGACCGCTGCGGGTGGGGGCGGATACCGGGGCATCGGCGACGGCATCCGCCGTGGCGACCGCTTTCGTTCGCCGGGCTTGCATCAGCTGCAGCACCGACAGCGCGAACGCGAGAGCGAACAGCGCGGTCGCCAGTGACGCGACGAAGACGTGGATCACGAGCCACGGGCTCTTCAGCGGATCTGCCAGCGGAACCACGTCGGTGTAGAACCAGATCGCGGTGGCCCCGAGCAGCATCACGACCAGGATCGTGATGAATGTGCCGAGAAAACGCAGGTCGTAGCGAAGGAGCACGACCAGATACACCGCCACGATGAGCATCGTGCCGGTGAGGGCGAACTCGTACATGTTCGACCACGGCACCCGCCCGGCCGCGAATCCGCGGGTGACGTCTGCCGCGACGTGGAACGCGAAGCCGAGGACGGTCAGCGAGGTGCCGATCCGCGCCCAGACGTCGCGCCGCCGCTCGCCGAGCGGCGCCTCGAGGTCGGACTGCGCCTGCGCCTGCCGTGCGCGCAGATCGTCACGGCTCTCCGCAGCACCGGCCGCGACCAGAACGCGAGCGGGCGCGGCATCCTTCGCCCGCAGTGCGAGGTCGGAGCGACGCGCGAGATCGATCGCGTACGCGATGAAGGCCAGCGTGTAGATGGCGACGGCCGTCCAGAGCAGGAGCACGGAGACGTCGTCGAGCTGCAGTCCGGTCTGAGGCATGTGGTCCAGTCTACGCGTGGGGCTCTGGTGTCTCGGCAGGGAGCGAAGCGCCGTGGGTGCGCGCGAGATCGGCGACCGCGGCAGCGATCACGGGGTCTTCGCCGCGCGCGAGTCCGGCGTATTCGAGCGTCAGGGTGCCGTTTCCGGGAGTGGCCTTGACCCACATCCGACGCCGGGGGATGAACAGCGCCGCGAGCAGTCCGAGCAGGGCCACCACCGCGAAAGCGAGGACGAACGGCGCGCCCACATCACGATGCACCGAGAGCGACACATAGCGCTTGACCTGTTCGGCGGCGCCGTTCGCGGTCGCGTCCTCGAATGTGATCGAGCCCATTCCCCGCGGCAGGTCGACTGTCTCGCCCGGTTCGAGCTCCAAAGCCTCGGTGCCGCTGTCCTTGCCGGCGAGCTGCGTCATGCCGCTCGGGTCGAGCGCGTAGACGTTGCGCGCCGTCCCGTCGTCGATGCCGAGATCGCCCGCGTAGACCCAGAGGGTCAGCAGAGGATTTGCCAGCGAGGGATACGCGGAGGTGAACGCTCCGGAGTGCAGCGTGGCGGCCGTCGGGTAGAGGAAGCCGATGAGCCCCAGCTGCTCCGACAGTCCGTCAGGGATCTTGATGACTCCCTGCGAGGTCATGTTGGCGTCCTTCGGCAGAAACTCGACGTCCTCGCGGAAGACGACGTCGCCGTCGGCGTTGCGCACGGTGATGGTCGGCGCGTAGCCGTTGCCCATCAGATAGATGCTGTCACCGGTCACCGCCAGCGGGTGATTGACGCGGACGACGCCGTCTCGGGGGCTCTGGCCCGGCTCGGCGACCGTCACGTTCGCGGCGAAACTACCGGCCTGTCCCTGCCCGGGCTCGCCGACCGGGACGTAGCTGACCTCGAAGGAGTCAAGAGTGATCGCATACGGCGAGAGCGCATTCGTATCGACGAAGCGCCCCGGGTTGAACGAGGTGTACCCGAGGCCGAGGGAGTTGACGAAGCTGTCACCCTCCACGACGACGGTCTGCCCTGTGTAGGTGAGTCCTCCGCCGATCCCGACGGCCAGCAGCACTCCGACCAGCGCGCTGTGGAAGACGAGGTTGCCGGTTTCACGGGCATAGCCGCGTTCCGCCGAGACCGACGCGACGCCGCGGCCGTCGTAGCGCTCGACGCGATAGCCCGCCGCTCTCAGCTGCGCCTGCGCGAGGTCGATCGCCGAGACGGCGGATGCCGCGGCATCCGCCCCCGCCGGAAGCTCTCGCAGGATCTCGACGTGGTCATCCAGCCGCGACAGCCGCGCCGGAGTACGGGGCGGACGGGCCCGCAGCGCCTTCCAGTGGTGTTTCGTGCGCGGAATGACACAGCCGATGAGCGAGATGAACAGCAGAATGTAGATCGCCGAGAACCACGCCGATGAGTACACGTCGAACAGTTGCAGCTGATCGAGGATCGGATACAGGTCCGGGTTGTTCGTCTTGTACTGGGCGACGCCGTTCGGATCGGCGGTGCGCTGGGGCACGATCGAGCCGGGGATCGCGGCGATCGCGAGGAGCAGCAGGAGCACGAGCGCCGTGCGCATGCTCGTCAGCTGCCGCCAGCCCCAGCGCATCCAGCCGACGACTCCGAGCTTCGGCTGAGCCAAGCCGTTGGCGGATGCCGGTTGCGCGTCGACGTGATCGGCCGGGCGGAGCGGTTCCGAGCCGTCGCCGGAGTCGACCGTTTCGCCGTCAGAGGGGGAGTTCGACACTGCCGATCACCCCCGTGAGCTGCGACATGACCGATGCCCACAGGCCGGTCACCATGAGGACACCCAGCACGATCAGCAGGATGCCGCCGATGATGTTCACTGCGCGAATATGCCGACGCAGGAATGTCACTGAGCGGGTCGCCCAGCCGAAGCCGATCGCGAGAAGGACGAACGGGATGCCGAGCCCCAGCGAGTACGCGACCGCGAGCGCGACAGCTCGCCAGGGATCACCCTGCGCGAAGGACACGGAAAGGATCGCGGTGTACGTGGGGCCGATGCACGGGGCCCAGCCGATGCCCATCGCGACGCCGAGGAGCGGTGCACCGACAAGGCCGAGGCCTTGTCGTACCTGCGGCTTGAACGCCCGCTGGGCGAACCCGAAGACGCCGAGGAAGACGAACCCCATGACGATCACGACGACGCCCAGCACCCGGGTGATGACGTCGCCATACTGCAGGAAGACCCGCCCGGCCGTCCCGGCCAGCACGCCCATCGCGACGAAGACGACGGTGAACCCGGAGATGAAGAGCACGACCCCGCCGACGAGGCGCCCGCGTCCGGTGCGCACGCGCGCAGCTTGGCGCGAACTCCGCAGGATCTCGCCGGAATCGTGCGGAGTGGCTGAGATTCTGCGGGTGTCGGAATCGACGGAGCCACCGAGGAAGCCCAGGTACCCCGGCACCAGAGGGAGCACGCACGGCGAGGCGAACGAGATGAGACCCGCGAGCATGGCGATCGGAAGCGCGAGCCAGAGGGCGCCGTCCACGACGACCTGGTTCATGACTGTTCCGACCGCACGTCGTCCACGATCGTCGTGAGGATCGACTCACTCTCGACCTGGCCGATCAAGCGCGCGGCGACCCGGCCCTGGGCATCGAGGACGAGCGTGATGGGCACGGCCTGCAGCGGCGTCCACGACGCGAACGCGAGCTTGAGCGCGGCATCGTCCTTCGCCAGCACCGATGGATACGAGATGCCGTACGTCTGCTCGAACGCGGTGGCCTGCTCGGGTCCGTCGTAGATGTTCACCCCGAGGAAGTTCGCGCCGGTCTTCTGGGCGACCGCCTCCAGCGTCGGCGCTTCGGCACGGCACGGCCCGCACCCGGCGTACCAGAAGTTGAGGACGAGGACGTCTCCGGCAAAGTCCGAGCTCGTGACGGTGGAGCCGTCGACGGCGGTGCCCGTGAAGTCGACGGCGTCGCCGCGCTGGTCGGGAGCGATCTCCTGCACGCTGCCGTCACCGGAGATGAATCCGGTGTCGCCCCCCTGTTGATACGAATCGATCAGGCCGTCGTTCGCACTCGTGCACGCGGCCAGTCCGAGGCCCAGCACGACGACGAGAGCGGATGCCGCGATCCTGGGTCTCGCCCGGTGCCGGGGCGCATAGCTGGGTCGAAGGGTCATACCGCCCCCACATCGATCGCGCCGGCGGTTGCGGCCGGCTCGGCGTACGCCACCTCGCGCCAGCGGTCGCCTTCGAGCTCGAAGCTCGTCACGGACGACAGCGCGCAGCGGCGCTTGCGCGGGTCGTGGCTCAGCGGCTCCCCCGCGACGGCGAGGTGCGTGATCCAGATCGGCAACTGGTGCGAGACGATGACCAGGTCGCCGGATGCCGTGGTCCCCCACGCCTCGCGCATCGCGGCATCCATCCGGTCGACGATCTCGAGGTACGGTTCGCCCCAGCTGGGGATCGACGGGCGCGCGAGGTGGCGCCAGTTCAGCGGGTTCAGCACGGCGCGCTTCATGCGCTTGCCCTCGAAGACGTTCGTCGGCTCGATGACGCGATCGTCGATGACCGGCATGAGCCCGAAGATCTCTTGAAATGGTTCGCCCGATTCCCGCGTGCGTTGCAGCGGGGAGGCGACCAACGATGCAACAGGGCGGCCGAGCCCGCGCACGTGCTCGGCCGCGGCGCGGGCCATCTTCCGACCTTCGGCGCTCAGCCGGTATTCCGGAAGACGCCCGTACAGCACGCGGTCGGGGTTGAAGACCTCCCCGTGGCGCACGAGATGGAGACGGTCGGCGGGCACCCGGCCAGTCTACGTGGACGCCCTCTATGCCCAGGCTGAGAACCGGGTCTCACGCCGGATCGGCGTCCGGTCGCCGTGAACGCAGCTGACGCACGCGAGCCACGATGAACCAGACGACGGCGACCGCGCTGACCGCGATGACGACGTACTGGAAGAACCCGGCGTACGTCTCCACAATGTGCCACGACTCGCCCAGGAGGAATCCGGCCATCACGAACAGCGTGTTCCAGAGCAGGCTGCCGGCGAGCGACAGCAGTCCGAATCGCCACAACGGCATGCGCGTGACACCCGCCGGGATCGAGATGAGGCTCCGGAATATCGGGATCATCCGACCGAAGAACACGGCCTTGCCACCGTGGCGGTGAAACCACGCGACGGTGCGGTCGATGTCTTCGACCTGCACCAACGGGACCTTCGCCGCGATCCTGCGCAGCCGGTCCAGGCCGAACCACGCCCCGACGCCGTAAAGGAGAAGCGCGCCCGCGATGGATCCGGCGGTCGTCCACACGAGCGCTTCGACGAGCGTGAAGCTCCCGCGACTGGCGGCCAGGCCCGCCATCGGGAGGATGACTTCGCTCGGCAACGGCGGGAACAGGTTCTCGAGCGCGATCGCCACGCCCGCTCCGGGAGCACCGATCACCTGCATGAGCGAGACGACGGCATCCACGATCGTCGTCAGCCACGAGCCATCCGATACCGTCATGAGCGCCACTCTAGGCGGCGCAGCTATCGGGAAGCTGAGCGCGCTGCGCCGCCCACGTAGACTCGTCTCTCGTGAGTGAACGCGTTCTGGTGAACCAGCTGCAGACCCGTGCGGACGGACCCGTCTCGGTGTCCGGATGGGTGGAGACCGTCCGCGACCAGAAGAAGGTGCAGTTCGTCATCCTGCGCGATGAGACCGGCGACGTGCAGCTGGTGAACCCCGCGACGCGCCCCGACCCGGAGGCGTCTGCGGTCGATGAGTCTGCCGAGAGGGCCGCTGCGCTCGAGCTCACCTCTCTCATCTCTGAGCTGTCCACCGGCACCTTCCTCACCGTCACCGGCGAGCTCAAGCACGATGAGCGCGTCAAGCTCGGCGGCGTGGAGATCAAGATCGTGGGACTCGAGATCGCGGCAGCCGCTCTCGCCGAGACGCCGATCGCGCCCGACAGCGGTCTGGACAAGCGCATGGACTGGCGGTTCCTCGACCTCCGCCAGCGGCGCAACAACCTCATCTTCCGCGTGCAGACGACGCTCGAGCACGCGATGCGCTCGTACTGGATCGAGCGCGACTACATCGAGATCCACTCGCCGAAGCTGATGGCTTCCGCCTCCGAATCCAATGCCGAGCTGTTCGAGGTTCCCTACTTCGAGGACAAGACCGCCTATCTCGCGCAGAGTCCGCAGTTCTTCAAGCAGATGGCGCAATCGGCCGGCTTCGGCAAGATCTTCGAGATCGGCGACGTGTATCGCGCCGACCCGTCGTTCACATCGCGGCATGCGACCGAGTTCACATCGGTGGATGCTGAGATCAGCTGGATCGACTCGCACGAAGACGTCGCGGCGATGCAGGAGGAACTCTTGCACACCGCGATCAAGGCCGTCGCCGACAAGCACGGCTCCGAGATCCGCGAGCTGTTCGGCCTCGACGTCGTCGTGCCGCAGATCCCGTTTCCGCGGATCCCGCTGGCCGAGGCGCGCGAGATCGTCGCGGCCCGCGGCTACGAGATCCCCCGGACCGACGGTGATCTCGACCCGGAGGGCGAACGTCAGATCTGCGCACACGTGCAGGAGACCTATGGTCACGAGTTCGTCTTCATCACCGACTACCACCCCGAGATCCGCGCGTTTTATCACATGCGCGACCCCGAGACCGGGCTGACGAAAAGCTACGACCTCCTCTACAACGGCGTCGAGATCACGACCGGCGCACAGCGCGAGCACCGTGTCGACCTGCTCGAGGTCCAGGCGCGCGAGAAGGGCCTCGACCCCGCGCATCTCGATTTCTACTTCGACTTCTTCCGCTACGGCGCACCGCCGCACGGCGGCTTCGGCATGGGCCTGGCCCGGGTCCTGATGCTGCTGCTCGGGCAGGACTCCATCCGCGAGGTGACATACCTCTTCCGCGGCCCGACCCGGCTGGCACCGTAGCGTCACCGGGAGTATGCCTTCCGTTCACCCAAGGTGACCCCGCCGGATGATTCACCCCCGTACGTTCCTCTCAACTGGGCCCGCGCACCCGAACCGCGCCGGCCTTCGCACCTCGAGAGGAATTCATGTCCCGCACTCTTCGCCGCGCCGGCGTCTTCACGCTGGCCGCCGTCACCGCTCTTTCTCTGGCCGCGTGCAGCGGTGCATCCGACGTGTCCGCCCCGTCGGGGTCGGGCGGAGCCGATGCCGCCACGGCCACCAGCCTGGCCGACTTCGGCACCTTCGCCGACTTGGAGGCGGCGGCGAAGGCCGAGGGCAAGCTCAACGTGATCGCGCTGCCACGGGACTGGGCCAACTACGGCGAGATCATCGATCTGTTCGCTGAGACCTACCCCGAGATCACCGTCGAGGAGCAGTCTCCCGACATCTCCTCGGCCGAAGAAATCCAGGCCGCCGAGGCCAATGCCGGGCTCGATACCGCACCGGATGTCTTCGACCTCGGCCTGACGGTCGCTCTGCAGAACACCGACGGATTCGCGCCCTACAAGGTTCAGACCTGGAGCGAGATTCCCGACGCGCTCAAGGAGCCGACCGGGCTGTTCGTCGGCGACTACGGCGGATACATGTCGATCGGCTACGACTCGGCGAAGTACCCCGCTCCCGCGAGCCTCGAGGACCTCCTCGGATCCGACTACACGGCTGCCGTCGCGATCAACGGCGACCCCACGCAGGCGGGAGCGGCTTTCGCCGCCGTCGGACTCGCGACCGTCCAGTCGGGCGGAACCCTGGATGACTACACACCCGGCATCGACTTCTTCTCTCAGCTGAACGCTGCGGGCAACATGCTCAAGGTCGACGTGACCAGCGCCACTGTCTCGAGCGGCGAGACCCCCGTCGTCTTCGACTGGGACTACCTGAACGCGGCGCACACGGACGCCAACGCCGACTGGAAGGTCGTCGTGCTGCCGGGCACCGGCTATGCCGGCTACTACAACCAGGCGATCAACAAGGACGCCCCGCACCCGGCGGCCGCCCGCCTGTGGCAGGAGTTCCTCTACAGCGACGAGGTGCAGAACCTCTGGCTCAAGGGCGGTGCGCGTCCGGTCCGGATGCAGGCGATGACGGATGCCGGCACGATCGACCAGGCTCTCGCCGACGCCCTCCCCGCCGTGCCCGAGACCACGGTCGTCCCGTCAGAGGAGCAGAGCACGGCGGCCGGCACGCTTCTCGGCGAGAAGTGGGCCGCGGCGGTCCAGTGACCTCATCCTCCGCTCACGCCGGGCCCGAGCTCCATGCTCGGGCCCGGCGTGTCGGCTGGGCCGGCATCCTTCCCGCTGTCGGATTGGCGCCCTTCGCCGCGTACGTCGTGATCTTCCTCGCGCTGCCCACGGTCCTGGCGATCGGTTCGGGACTCTTCGACGGCGAGGGCGCATTCACGTGGGACAACTTCACCGCGCTGACCGAGCCCGTGGTCGCTCAGACGTTCCTGAACTCCATCGGGCTCTCGCTGCTGACCTCGCTGGTCGGCGCTGTCCTGGGCGCCCTGGTCTGCTACGCGATGCTCGGCCTCGCCGAGGGAGGGCCCGTGCGCACCGCCGTCGATGCCGCTTCGGGAGTGCTCGCCCAGTTCGGCGGGGTCATGCTGGCTTTCGCGTTCGTCGCCACGATCGGTCTGCGCGGTGTCGTGACACTGCTGCTGAAGGACACGTTCGGGATCGACATCTTCGCCGACGGCCCGTGGATCTACGAGATCACCGGGCTGATCCTGCCGTACATCTACTTCCAGGTTCCCTTGATGATCATCACCTTCATGCCGGCTCTCGCATCGCTCAAGACGCAGTGGGCCGAGGCGAACCTCACCCTCGGGGGGACACGCGCGAGCTTCTGGCTGCACATCGGGTTCCCCGTGCTCGCACCGGCGTTTCTGGCCAGCACACTGCTGCTGTTCGCGAACGCCTTCTCCTCATACGCGACCGCCGCCGCTCTGGCCAGTCAGGGCTCCCAGATCGTGCCGTTGCAGATTCGGACCGCGCTGACGAGCGAGACCGTGCTCGGCCGTGAGAACCTGGCCGGTGCCCTGGCTGCCGGCATGATCGTGGTGGTCGCCGTCGTGATGTGGGCCTACTCCGTGGTGCAGCGCCGCGCCGCGCGGTGGCGCGCATGAGCGCGACTCGCGGCATCGAGCCCTCCCGCGTGACTCGCCTGGCGATCGGAATCGTCATCGGCGTCCTGTTCGCCGTCCCGTTGGTCTCGACACTGCTCTACACGCTGCGCGCGGATGACGGGGGAGTCACGCTCGACCGGTGGGCTGCCGTCCTCTCCCCCGCGGGGGCGCGACTCTACGGCCCGATCTGGGTGGGACTCGGCAATTCCCTGACCCTCGCCGTCGTGACGGTCGGGATCGTGCTGCTGCTCTTGGCGCCCACGATGATCCTGGTCAATCTGCGGTTCGCGCGGCTCCTGCCCGCGTTCGAGTTCGTGGTGCTGCTCCCGATCACAATCCCGGCGATCGTCCTGGTGGTCGGGCTTTCGCCGATCTATCTCCAGATCGGGCGCACCCTCGGCACGGGGGCCTGGACGCTCGCGTTCGCGTACGGCATCACCGTGCTGCCGTTCGCCTATCGTGCGATCCAGGCGTCGATCGACGCAGTCGACATGCGCACGCTCGCCGAGGCGGCGCGGTCTCTCGGCGCGAGCTGGATCACGGTCGTCTTGCGGGTACTCGCGCCGAATCTGCGCCCGGGCCTTCTGGCGGCATCGCTGATCTCGGTCGCCGTGGTGCTGGGCGAGTTCACGATCGCTTCCCTCCTCAATCGCCAGGTGTTCCAGACTGCCATGGTCGTCGTCGGCAAGAGCGACGCCTATGCGCCCGCCATCTTCACTCTGCTGGCGCTCGGCCTCGTCTTCCTCCTCCTCATCACGATCGCCGTCGCGGGGCGCCCGCGCACCGGAAGGAACCCGTCATGACCGCCGAGACCGTGCCGCGGCCGCTGCCGCGAACATCCGACAACATCCTGCTCCACACTCCCGGCGAGGGCACGAGCGTGCGCCTCACAGGAATCGCGAAGGACTTCGGCACGACGCGGGTGCTCCACGGCGTCGATCTCGACGTCAAGCCTGGAGAGTTCGTCTCGCTGCTGGGCCCATCGGGCTGCGGCAAGACGACGCTGCTGCGGATCATCGCGGGGCTCGAATCCGCCTCCGTCGGCGCCGTCTTCTTCGGCGGAGCCGACGTCTCCCGCATACCGACCAACCGCCGCGACATCGGCATGGTGTTCCAGTCCTACTCGCTGTTCCCCCACCTGCGTGTGATCGACAATGTCGCCTTCGGCCTCCGCCGGCGCCGGGTAGCTCCGAAGGCTGCGGCGACACGCGCCGCCGACGCGCTCGACCTCGTGGGCCTCGGGGACATGGAGGATCGATACCCTCATCAGCTCTCCGGCGGCCAGCAGCAGCGAGTAGCCCTTGCGCGAGCCCTCGTCACCGAGCCGCGCGTCCTGCTGCTGGATGAGCCGCTGTCGGCCCTGGACGCCAAGGTGCGCGTCCAACTGCGCGACGAGATCCGCCGCATCCAGCTGCGATTGGGCATCACGACGATCTTCGTCACCCACGACCAGGAAGAGGCGCTTGCGGTCTCGGACCGCATCGCGGTGATGGATTCCGGTCGCATCGAGCAGATCGGCGCCCCGGAGGAGCTCTACCTCCGCCCGGCCAGTTCGACGGTCGCAGCGTTCATCGGACTGTCCAGTGTCGTCTCCGGGGTCGCGGAAGGAACGACTGTCCGGGTGTGGGATGACCGGATTCCGATCCTCGGCGACCCCGCGCACGGGCCGGTCCAGGTTCTGCTCAGACCGGAGAATGTGCGGCTCGTCGGCGAGACCGACGGGGGCATGCCCGCCGTCGTGCAGGAGAGCACCTTCCTCGGCAGCTTCCGACGCACTCTCGTGCGCACCGAAGACGGAAGCCTGGTCCGGGTGCAGCACGGTCCGCACGAGCGCGTCGAATACGACGATGTCGTCCACCTCGCCCTCGCCCCGATCGCCGCAACGGTGCGGCCCGCGCCGTGAGGTCAGATCTCGAGGTCGACGGCGGAGCGAGAAGCGGTGACACTGCGGACGAAACCCGCGACCGCCTGATGGGCAGGGTGGGTCTGATAGGCCGCGAGACCGGCCGCATCATCGAAATCAGCGACGAGGGCGACATCGGCATTGCCGTCGATCTCGAGCGCGTTGACGCCCACCGACAGTGATCGAATCGACTCGACCACGCCGTCAAGAGCCCGTAGACGCTCGGCAACCTCGGCAGCATGCGCTGTGCGGGTGCGGAGGTCGGGGCCGGCCATCGTCCAGGTGACGACATGCCGAATGCTCACGAGCGTCCCTCCCCGGGCGCAGCGATCAACGCGGCACGGAGCCGATCCGGCGACAGCCGCCACTGCGCGTGGAGGTGCCCATCGACCAGCACGACGGGAATCTTGTCCCACCAGAGGTCGTAGAGGCCCGGATCATCGAGGATGGAGAACTCCTCGACGTCGACGTCATCCTCCGGGAGTTCCGCGACGACCTGCTCGACGATCTCATGCGCGACGGCGCAGAGATGGCAACCGGGCCTGGAGATGATCGTGAGTGTGGTCACGGCATCCATCCTGCCAGCCCCCGGACCTGCCGGGCGACTGGCCACAAGCCGGCCACGAACACGAAACGCCCTTCGACAGGCACTCAGCCTGGTCTGGGGGCGTTCGGTGTGCGTGCCGCGATTTACTTCTTGTTGCGGCGCTGGTGGCGAGTCTTGCGAAGCAGCTTGCGGTGCTTCTTCTTCGCCATGCGCTTGCGGCGCTTCTTGATGACAGAACCCAAGGAAAACCTCACTATGTCAGGGGTCTGGACGCGGATCGTTCGCGTCCGGGATCGGGCGTTTCGAGAAATGCCCTCGGGACAGTCTAGCCGACGTCGGCGATGGGCCGCTGCAGAGCCGCCGTGACCGCCGTTTCGGGCACCCGATAGCTGCGACCGAAGCGCACGGCAGGGAGCTCCCCGGCGTGCACCAGACGGTAAACGGTCATCTTCGACACCCGCATGAGGTCAGCAACCTCGGCGACCGTCAAGAAACGCACGTCAGAGAGCTCCGACATCGACGACCCCCAGGTTCCATCCGTGATGCTGGTCATAGCCTAGAGCGCCCATGAGACGCGTGTAAACCTGTGGGACGCATGGGATCTGCGAGCTCACCGACCGGGCAGCTTCTTCAGCGCGCTCTCCCACGCGTGCTTGGCCGAGGCCGCGGCACGGCCCACAAGCTCCGCCGCGTGTGCAGCCGAATCGGGCAGGGACGATGCGCCGTCGTCCGCCAGAGGGGAGCCGTCCTCCAAGAAAGGAACGAGCCAGTCGTCGACTTCATCCAGCGGCGCCGCGGACAGGCTGTAGAAGCGATGCTGGCCCTCTTCGCGCACGGAAACCAGCTCGGCTTCGCGCAGGACCTTGAGGTGCTTCGAGACGGTGGGCTGGCTGACACCGAGCTCGGCGACGATGTGCGAGACGCTCGTGCCGCCGGCGCCGTTGCTCCCGCGTTCACGCAAGAGCTGGAGAATGTCCCGACGGGTACCGTCGGCGATCACGTCGAAGATGTCCGCCATGACATTAGGTTAGTCTGCCCGACGCCCGGAGTACCATGACAACGATCGCGATCGAAAGGGGCGTGACATGACGGGCGACACCGTCGGTGCGCGTGCCCGCCAGGCCCTGGGGATCACTCTGGGTCGCTTCGGCCGCGGTGCGCGCGAGCTCGCGACAGCGTCGCCCTCGCGCTTTGCGATCCTGGTCTTCGCCGGGCTCATCCTGATCTTCACCGCTCTGCTCTCGTTGCCGATCGCGGCTGCCGATGGCACGCCACTCCCCTTCGCCGACGCGCTCTTCACCGCGGTCTCGACGATCTGCGTCACGGGGCTCGCCACCGTCGACATGGCCACCAGCTGGTCGCCGTTCGGCAATGCGGTCATCTATCTCGGGGTCAACGTCGGTGCCATGGGCGTGCTGACACTCGCTTCGATCCTCGGCCTCGTGATCTCCAAGCGACTGGGCCTGCGCGCCAAGCTCATCGCGGCGGGCGACAGCAACCCGATGCGGGCCCACGGCGGCCCGGTCAACGAGGGCCAGACCGTCCGCCTCGGCGAGGTCGGCCAGCTCCTTGCGACCGTTGCACTGTCGACCTTGGTCATCGAGGCCGTCCTCGCCGTGCTCCTGTACCCCGCGATGCTGGCGAGCGGCGTTCATCCGCTGACCGCCGTCTGGGAGTCGCTGTACTACTCCGCGATGTCGTTCACCAACACCGGCTTCACCCCGAACGTCGGCGGGGTCGCGGTGTTCGCGGACAACTACTTCTTCCTCACCGTGTTGATGGCGGGGGTCTTTCTCGGGTCGATCGGCTTTCCGGTCATCTACACCCTGTGGAAGCATCAGCTCCGCGTGCGTCGCTGGCCCCTGCACGCCAAGCTGACCCTGATCACGACGATGGCACTGTTCGTCGGCGGCGCAGCGGTGTTCCTCCTGCTCGAGTTCAACAATCCGAAGACGTTCGGTTCGATGGATGCGTGGGACACCACGTTCCAGTCGTTCTTCCTGTCCGCGATGACGCGTTCGGGCGGGTTCGCCGTCGTCGACATCGGTGAGCTGAACGGATCATCGCTCGTCCTCGGCTCCATGCTCATGTTCGTCGGCGGCGGGTCGGCATCCACCGCGGGCGGAATCAAGGTGACGACGCTCGCGGTGCTCGCACTCTCCGTGCTCTCGGAGGCGAGAGGCCGCCAGAGCGTCGAGGTTTTGGGCCGACGGATCCCGAGCGACGTCCAGCGGGTGGCACTGTCTGTCGTCGCATGGGGGTCGACCATCGTGGCCGTCTCCACGATCACGATCGCTCAGATCACGCAGGCCGACATCGCCCAGGTGCTGTTCGACGTCATCTCCGGCTTCGGCACGGTCGGGCTGTCGACGGGACTCACCGCCGAGCTCCCCGATGCCGCCGTCTATGTCCTCGCTGCAACCATCTTCATGGGTCGGGTTGGTACAGTGACTCTCGCCGCGGCCGTGGCTGCGACGTTCCGTTCGCAGCACTATTCGCTGCCCGTGGAAAGGCCGATCGTTGGTTGAGCAGCTTCGCAGCGATGCACCTGTCCTCGTGATCGGCCTCGGCCGGTTCGGCGCCGCCTGCGCGGGCGAGCTGGATCGGCTCGACCGCGAGGTTCTCGCGATCGACGAGAGTCTCGACCTCGTCCAGAAGTGGTCCGAACGAGTGACCCACACCGTGCAGGCTGACGCGAAGAACATCGACGCGCTCAAACAGGTCGGCGCACAGGATTTTCAGGTCGCGGTCGTGGCCGTCGGATCGTCGATCGAGGCATCTGTCCTGATCACCGCGAACCTCGTCGATCTCAAAGTGCCCCAGATCTGGGCGAAGGCGGTCTCGCAGTCGCACGGCAAGATCCTCGCTCGGGTCGGCGCAAACCACGTCATCTACCCCGAGCGTGAGGCCGGTGAGCGCGTCGCGCACCTTGTGAGCGGTCGGATGCTGGATTTCATCCGCTTCGATGACGACTTCGTGCTGGCGAAGATGTACCCGCCGAAGTTCATCCGCGGCGTCGAACTCAACGAGTCCGGAGTGCGCTCCAAGTACCGCGTGACGGTCGTGGGGGTCAAGAGCCCGGGCAACCCATTCCGCTATGCGGAAGCGGGCACCGTCGTGACCAACCACGACCTGATCATCGTCTCGGGCACCAACAACGACATCGAGCGCTTCGCCGGCCTCGACCGCTAGAGCGGAGAGTCAGGCGTCGGCTGCGATCTCGCGGGCGCGAGCGAGGGCGGCATCCGTCGCCTCAGCGAAAACACCGTCGAGACGAGCGCTCTGCAGCACCGCGATAGCGCGCTCCGTCGTTCCCTTCGGGCTCGTGACCTGTCGGCGGAGCTCAGCGGGATCCGCGCCGGTCGCAGCCAGCAGCGCGGCAGCACCGATGAAGGTCTGCTCGGCCATCAGGCGCGCGTCGGCATCCGAGAACCCCTTGCCGCGCGCGGCTTCGGTGAGGTCCTCGATCAGCAGGAACACGTACGCCGGGCCCGAGCCCGAGATCGTCGACAACGCGTCGATCTGATCCTCGGGCAGCTCGATCACGACGCCGCAGGTCTCGAAGAGCCGGCGGACGAGCGCGGCATCCTCCGCCGATGCACTGGATCCGGCCGACACGCCCGTGACCGCCTTGCCCACGACGGCGGGCGTGTTGGGCATCGAACGGAGCACCGGGATGCCGTCCCCCACGATCTCTTCGAACTGCTGGGTCGTCACGCCCGCAGCGAGACTCACGATCACGGTACCCGGCCGGAGCGCGGGCGCGATCTCGCGCAGCAGGTCAGGCACCATCAGGGGCTTCACGCCGACGAGGACGATATCGGCCGATGCGGCGGCCGCGGCATTCGCCGCGGGGTCGGCCTCGAGCGACGAACTTGTGACGCCCGGCAGGCCGTCCAGGCCCGCCGCCTTCGCAGACGTGCGGTTCGTCGCGGTCAGCTGCGACGCCTGACCGGAGCGCACGAGCCCGTGCAGGATCGCGCCGCCCATCGAACCTGCGCCGAGGATCGCGATCGGGGGAAGAGTGTCAGCCGCCATCGTTCCAGTCTGTCATCGGCCTGCCGATATCGGCGTCGTCACCGTCGATGTGACATCCTGTTCCGGCCAAAACGGGCGAGATATAGTCGGCTCATGACCCTCATCGACGGCATACGTTCCCGCCTCATCGCCACGGACCGGCTGAACGTCAACATCCTGGAGCGCGCGGGCGACGACCCCGCAGCCTCCGCGGAGAGTACGGTCGTGATGATCCACGGCAGCGTGTCGTCGAGCCTGTTCTGGCAAGAGCTCATGCACGATCTGCCGAGTGACCTGCGGATCATCGCGATCGACCTGCGCGGCTTCGGTGGTACCGAGAGTCTGCCCGTCGACGCGACCCGCGGGGTCCGAGACTTCAGTGACGACATCCACGCGACGTTGACGGCACTGGGCGTTCCGACCGCGCACTTCGTCGGCTGGGCGATGGGCGGCGGGGTCGTGATGCAGTATGCGCTCGATCACCCCGCCCTCTCGCTCACGCTGCAGTCGCCCGTCTCGCCGTACGGATTCGGCGGCACACGGCGTGACGGCACACGACTGACCGACGACGACGCCGGATGTGGGGCCGGCGCCGCCAATTCCGACTTCGTCCGTCGGCTCACCGACCGCGACGCGACGGATGAATCGCCGACCTCGCCACGCAGCGTGTTCCGCTCGGGGTATGTCGCGCCCGGCTACGCGAGCGCACAGGAGGACCTCTGGGTCGAGTCGATGAACACGACCTCCACGGCAACCGGCAACTATCCCGGCGACAGCGTCGAGAGCGAGAACTGGCCGGGCTTCGCGGCGGGCACGATCGGCGTGCTCAATGCCATGGCGCCACGTTACTTCAACACGTCGGGGGTGGTCGGCCTCGCCGAGAAGCCCCCGGTCCTGTGGGTGCACGGCACCGCCGATTCGATCGTGTCGGATGCATCCGTCTCCGATCTGAACCACCTGGGAGCCGCGGGCGTCATTCCCGGATGGCCGGGCGCTGAGATCGCCCCCGCACAGGAAATGGTCACCCAGACCCGCGATGTGCTCGACGCCTACCGCTCGGCTGGGGGCTCGGTCACCGAGGTCAGCCTGGAGAATGTCGGCCATACCCCGCACCTCGAGCGCCCCGCCGAGGTGAGAAGAGCTCTGCTCGAAGTCATCGGCTACATCGGGCATCCGGCGATGCCCGCGCCACCCACCGAGGCGATCATTCTGAGCTCGTCCGACTGAGACGATCCACCGCCCGCGTCACTGCGCCGCGGGCGACTCGCCGCCCTCGCTGAAGGTCGGGTTCTTGCCCGCGATCCGCCCGATCAGCAGTATGCCGCCGACGATCACGAGTCCGACGGTGAGCCCGACGATTGCCGCGACGAGCGTCTCACCGGTCCACGCGATGACCCCGCCGAACGGCGAGAGCAGATGCTCGATACCGTGCAGCAGATCGCCGGTGACGCGCACCCCGACCTCATCGAGGTTGACGAGCAGCAGGTGGCCCCCGACCCACAGCATCGCGACCGTCCCGACCACACTGATGACTCGGAAGACGGCCGGCATCGATCGCACGATGCGCGCACCCGTGTGCCGGACGCGCGGCTCGGAACCGCCCGCCATCTTGAGGCCGATGTCGTCGATCTTGACCAGCAGCGCGACGGCGCCGTAGACGACACCCGTCATCATGAGCGCGATCACCGCGAGCACGGCCAGTGTCGTCCAGATCCCCATGTCACCGTCGAGGCTCGCAAGCGCGATCAGCATGATCTCGGTGGAGAGGATCAGGTCCGTGCGCACCGCCCCGAGGACGAGCTGCCGCTCATCGCGGGCGCCCTCCTCGACGTCCCCGTGCGCGAGCCCGAACCATTCGAGCACCTTCTCGGCGCCCTCGAAACAGAGATAGGTGCCGCCGATGATGAGCAGGAACGGGAGCACCCACGGCGCGAACGCGGTCAGCAGCAGCGCGACCGGGATGATGATGAGGAACTTGTTGCCGAGGGAGCCGAGCGCGATCTTGCCCACGACGGGCAGTTCGCGGGCGGGCGTGATCCCCTGGACATACTGCGGTGTGACGGCGGCGTCATCGATGACGACCCCGGCCGTCTTGGCCGACGCCTTCATCGCAGCGCTGAGCACATCGTCGACGACCGCGAGCAGACCGACCGACATGGGACCCCCTGGCTGTGATGCGGACAAGCTCCGACGTGCCAGGTTACCGGCGCGCGTCGAAGAACGTGCGCAGCAAGGCGGATGCCTCCTCCGCCCGGACGCCGGCGACGACCTCGGTCCGCACCGGAAGGCGCCGATCTCGAAGCACATCGTAGAGCGAACCCGCCGCACCGGCCTTCTCGTCCCACGCGGCGAAGACCACCCGGGCCACGTGCGACTGCAGGATGGCCCCCGAGCACATGAGGCACGGCTCGAGGGTGACCACCAGCGTGCATCCCGACAGATTCCAGGTACCGGATGCCGCGGCCGCCGCGCGCAGCGCCACCACTTCGGCGTGCGCCGTCGGGTCCCCGGTGGCCTCACGGAGATTGCGTCCCTCGCCGATCAGGTTCCCGTCGGCGGCCATCACGACCGCGCCGACCGGGACCTCGCCGGAGCTCGCTGCGAGCGCCGCCAGCACCAGCGCACGGTCCATCGCGGAGACGAGGTCCGGGCCGATGGGCAGTGTCACGCGCCCAGCGTACGCGACGGCGATCCGCGTGCGACGGGTCGACAGTGCCGCTCTCGCGGACCGTCGGAGCGACCCATCGACCGCGTAGGCTGACCGCATGCGCGTGCACGTGGCCGACCACCCCCTCATCACCCACAAGCTCACGGTGCTGCGTGACGAGCGCACACCGTCGTCGGTCTTCCGCCAGCTGACCGAGGAACTCGTGACGCTGCTCGCCTATGAGGCGACTCGAAACGTCCGCGTGGAGAGCATCGAGATCCGGACGCCGGTCACCGCGACCACCGGCGTGCGCATCGGCGAACCGCGCCCGCTCGTCGTCCCGATCCTCCGCGCCGGACTCGGCATGCTCGACGGCATGGTGAAGCTCCTGCCGACGGCCGAAGTCGGGTTCCTCGGCATGGCCCGCGACGAACAGACCCTCCAGCCGTACACGTATGCGGAGCGCCTGCCTGCCGACCTCAGCGACCGCCAGTGCTTCATCCTCGACCCGATGCTGGCCACCGGAGGATCGCTCGGAGCCGCGATCGATTTCCTGTTCGCCCGCGGCGCCCAGGACGTCACCGCGATCTGCATCCTCGGGGCGCCGGAAGGCGTCGCCAAGATCAAGGACCTCGTGGGTGATCGAGATGTCACCCTCGTGCTGGGTTCGCTGGACGAGGGCCTGAACGAGAAGGGGTACATCGTGCCTGGGCTCGGCGACGCCGGTGATCGGCTCTACGGAACAGCCGACTAGGAACGTGGGTGTAGCCTCCGGACTCCTCAGGGACCGTCGAGGGGCGAGGGCGTCCGCCGCCCCGTCTCCTGCTCCCAGAACTCCAGCTGCTGAGTCAGCGCCTTCGCGAGCTCGAACACCTGCGGCGGAGGGATCCGGATGCGTTGGACCACTCGCCCGGAGACGACAGTCACGGCGCTGCCCTCGGCATCCACGTCCTCCCTCGGAGGCTGGGCCAGCGAGACGAAGTCCATCACGAACACATCCGGTGTGTGCCATACATTCGCGAAGTCGGCGTAGCTGCCGGGAATCGCTTCAGGCGGCAGATCGATGTCGAACTGCCGCGGTGCCCCTTCGGCCATGATGTCCCCCGCTCGTCGTGCAGGCGAGTCTAGGGCGCCCCGCCGACGAGACGGGCGAATGCGCTCAGCCGGGCGACGCCGTCCGGAGTTCGCGGAAGGTCATCGAGCAGGCCGGTGCCGTAGATGACGAAGGCAGTGTGCTGGGCACGTGAGACAGCGACATTGAGTCGATTCTGCAGAAGCAGGAAGTCAAGACCTCGCGGCGCATCGCGCCCCGAGGACGCGGCCAGGGACACGATCGCCACTGCGGCCTCCTGGCCCTGGAATTTGTCCACAGTCCCCACCGGCACCCCGCCGAAGCCCGCTGCCGTGAGCGCTTCTTCGACCAGCACCTGCTGGGCGTTGTACGGGGTCACGACGATCAGGTCGCTCACGGTCAGTGCCCGCGGAGTCTCTCCCGCTGCCGCGATCCACTGTCGTCCGACGAGATCCCGGACGATCCTGACGACCGCCTCGGCTTCTTCGGGCGACTGCGTCGAGTTCCCGGTGTGGGTGAGGGGCACCGGCACGACACCGGGCACGATGCCGGCCAGAGCGCGATGCGACGTCGATTCGTGCGCGGCCAGCTTACCGTCGTAGCTCAGCTGCGACACCGGCTCAGCGATCTCTGGGCGCATCCGCCGAGTCTGGGCGAGGAAGTAGCCGCGGTCCTCCGCAATGACGGCGGCGCCGTCCATGATCCAGCCGAGCGCGGACGTGTCCACGGGCTCGGGATGCGTGCCCTGGCTCACCTGCGGGAGCTGCTGCGGGTCGCCGAGCAGCAGCAGGCGCTGCGCCGCGACCGACACCGCGATCGTGGACGCGAGGGAGAACTGCCCAGCTTCATCGATCACGAGCAGGTCGAGGCTGCCGGGCGGCACACGGCCGGAGTGGCTGAGATCCCACGCCGTCCCACCGATCACGAAGCCCTCAGGATGCGCCTCGGCGAACGCCGCGTAGCCGCTCTTGGCGATCGGCGTGAACGGTTCCGCGTCGGACGCCGTCCCCTTGGGCGCCTTGGGCGCCTTGGCCACCCGGTCGCGGGGAACACCGGCGGCGACGATCCGCTCGAGCATATTCTCGACGACGGCGTGCGACTGGGCGACGATCCCGATCTTGAATCCGCGTTCGCGCACGAGGCGCGCCACGACGTGCGATCCGACGTAGGTCTTTCCCGTCCCCGGCGGGCCCTGCACCGCCAGATAGCTGCGGTCGAGGTCTGCCACAGTGCGCGCGATGTCATCGATGTCGTCATCGCCTCCGCGGTGCAGGGCTCTGGCGCCCGTGCGCGGCACGCGCCGCAGAAGCAGGTCGGTGGCCGCGTCGGCGGGGAATGACGGCGAAGCGGCGATCACGGCATCCGCCCACCGGTCGATCGCCGCCTGCTGACTGCCCGCCTGCGGCGGCGACGGCGGCGTGAGCGCGATGGGCAGTTCACGCCATGTGAAGCCCTGGATCGAGTTCTCCTCGACGATCACGCCGTCATCGAGCACGTCGACGATCTTCAGTGTGCGGGCGGCGTGAACCCACCGCGGGCTGGTCTCGCCGGGGAACGGCGCCGGGAGGTCATAGAGCGCGAACGCGTCGGATCCCGCCGTCAGTTTCGTGCCGGGTGCGAGGTCGCCCCGCAGCTCGACGATCCGGCGCGTCACGCGCGCCCCCTCCGGCAGATGCCAATCGGTGAGCACCCGGCACCGGTCATGATCGACGACCACGACATCGCGGGTGTCCGCCCAGACCGACACCGGCTCGCGCAGCCGAAGGAAGTGGGTGGCCCAGAAGGTCTTGGCCTCTCGCGGGTAGTAATCGATCGCGGCGGATCCCAGGCGGAGCGCGGCGGACTCGTGCTCGTCGGCGGCGGCGGCCGCCAACCGCGCCAGCGCCTCGGCACGGGGCGAAGGTTCGTAGGCGCGCTCGGACGGCTCCGTGTCGGCCGCGGGGACGAGGTTCGCTTCGCGGGCGCGGTCGACCAGCCAGTCGCGCAGCCGGCGAGTGGATACGCAGTCATAGCGGTTGTAGTCGGCGAGGTCGTCGAGGATCAGCTGCGACCCGGCCGGATCCCCCGCCTCGAGCATTTCGCGGGACAGGACGTAGCGGACGATCGAATCGTCGCCCTTCTGCACGTCGCTCGTGCGCACGTCCGCGCCCATGTAGAGCGGCTCGAGCCTCTTGATCGAGTACGAGCGCGATCCGACCCGCAGCGCCCTGCGGACGACCGGGTAGAGGTCGACGAACACACCCTCGCGCAGGAGCCGATCGACATCGCCCTCCCGCACGCCGTAGCGGGCCGCCATCGCCAGGAGGTGGGTCGGCTCGTATGGGGCGTAGTGGTAGATGTGCATGCCGGGGTGCTGGCGCCGCCGCAGCGCCACGACATCGAGGAAGTCCTCGAGCGCCTGCCGCTCCTCCGCGAAGGAGTGCGCCCACAGGGCTGTGTACTGCTCATCGAGGTCGATCCACCCGAAGAGATAGTCGATGCCCCACTGCGGAGCAGATCCCGCTGGGGGCGTCTCGGTGTAGAGGGGATCGCCCTCGAAATCGAAGAAGAGGTCACCGCGGTCGGGTCGCGGGAGCGCGCCGATCGCCCGAGGAAAGACGACTTCGTACGTGGGCACGGGCCTGACCCCCAGCGCCTTGTCGTTCTCCGGACTCGTCGCCGAGCCGACCCCGCCGGCGGGGCTCGTCAGCTGCAGCGCCGCCTGCGTCCGCAGACCCGCGAAGGTGTCCCTCGAGATGCGGTCGGGTGCCTCGCGGGTCGCGGCGAGCTCGTCGATCGTCTGGATGCCCGCGGCCCGCAGCCGCTCGCGCTGCGCGGGCCGCATCCCCGCGACCAGCAGCAGATCGCGCTGAGCCACGACCTCGACGTCGCAGGTCGCGCACCGGCCGCAAGCGATGACACGCAGTGCGCCTCGCTCATCGCCCCATGCCAGCGGTTCGCCCCCAGCACCGGCGGCAAGGTCGCGGTCCGCGATGAGCGCACGCAACCGGCCACGCCGCAGCCGGAACACGGGCAGAAGATCACGGACGGCGTGCGTGGATGTGCTGCCATCACCCAGCAGCAACTCGACGCGCTCCGCGCGCACGACCCCGAGCTCATCGAGCTGATCGACATATGCCGCAAGTTGCATGAGCGCCGTCACGCGGGCGTGTCGAGCGAGTTTGGTGTCTTGCACGACCCAGGGGCGCCCTGTGACGCCCTCATCACGCACGAGGAAATCGGCGAAGCCGACGAACTCCCCGGTGGAGAAGGCTGCCTGATAGATCACCTCCACCTCGGGATCGGCGAGTGCAGTCGCGGTGTCGGCGACGACCGAAGCCAGTGCGACCGCCTCGGAGGACCGTGCGGCAGGGATCTCGACGACCCGGCCCGGGTACCGGGCGCGATACCGGTCGAGCACCCGCAGCTCGTGCTGCGTGCCCAGCCGGCCCGCCCGCTCGAGCGTGAGGTCCGGAGTCTCGTCGACCGCGGGTACCCGCCCCAGCTTCGCGTCGATCGCCCGGAGCCAGGCGAACTCGCACTCCGCCGCGGCTTTCAGATCGCTCGCGCTCCAGACGATCCGGCCCTCGTCTTCGATGTATCGCATATCACCCTTCCGCGATCGACCCTAGCCGGGGGGCCCGACACCGGCCGCCGCGGATCGACGACACCTGCCAGACTGGTCTCGTGAGCGAGAGCCTGCCGTTCGAGAATCCGTACCGTCACGGCTTCGGACGCATCGCGGCGTGCACGATCCCGGTCGCCATCGCCGATCCGGTCGCCAACGCGGCCGCCGTGCTGACGGCCGCTCGTGATGCGGATGCCGCCGGAGCGGCGGTCGCGGTGTTCCCGGAGCTCTGTCTGACCGGATACGCGATCGATGACCTCGTCATGCAGGATGTCGTTCTCGATGCCGTCCTGGCGGCCATCGCGGAGATCGCCGCTGCATCCGCGGATCTGCACCCCCTGATCGTGATCGGCGCGCCGCTGCAGATCGGATCGCGCCTGTACAACTGCGCCGTGGTGATCCACCGCGGCGCCGTCCTCGGTGTCGCGCCGAAGACCCACCTGCCCACCTATCGCGAGTTCTACGAACGCCGCTGGTACGCCTCCGGCGCGGACGCGCCCGCGTCTGTCATGCTCGCCGGGGCCGAGGTTCCGGTCGGCACGGATTTGCTGTTCGAAGCGACCGATGTTCCGGGTCTCGTCGTCCACGCAGAGGTCTGCGAGGACCTCTGGGTGCCGGTGCCGCCATCGTCGTCCGCGGCTCTGGCCGGGGCGACGGTCCTGCTCAACCTGTCGGGAAGCCCCATCACGGTCGCACGCGCCGAAGACCGCCGCATCCTCGTGCAATCGCAATCGCTGCGGTGCCTCGCGGCATATGCCTACGCCGCCGCGGGCGACGGCGAGTCCACGAACGATGTCTCGTGGGATGGCCAGACGATGATCTACGAGGGCGGCACGCTCCTCGCCGAGACGGAACGGTTCCCGGACGGCGCTCGGACCGCGTACGCCGACGTCGACCTGGATCGGCTGCGCCAGGATCGGCTGCGCCAGGGCACTTTCGACGACAACCGCGCGCAGCCGTGGGAGCACCACCGGCGTATCACATTCGCGGTCGAGCCGCCGGCATCCACGACGGGGCTTCGACGTCACCTCGACCGCTTCCCGTTCGTCCCGGATGACGCCGCACGGCTCGATCAAGACTGCTATGAGGCCTTCAACATCCAGGTGTCCGGGCTCGAACAGCGGATGCGCGCGATCGGTTCACCGAAGCCGGTCATCGGCGTGAGCGGCGGTCTGGACTCGACGCATGCCCTGCTGGTCGTCGCCCGCGCGATGGATCGGATGGGGCGCCCGCGCAGCGACATCCTCGCGTACACGATGCCCGGATTCGCGACCAGTGACCACACCAGATCGAACGCGATCGCGCTGGCAGAATCGCTCGGCGCGTCAATAGAGACGATCGACATCCGGCCGATGGCGAACGAGCTGCTGGCGGGCATCGCTCACCCGTACGCGGATGGCGAGCCCGTGTACGACGTCACCTTCGAGAACGTGCAGGCCGGCGCACGCACCGACTTCCTCTTCCGCCTCGCGAACCAGAACGGCGGCTTCGTCGTCGGCACGTCGGATCTGTCCGAACTCGCTCTCGGCTGGGCGACGTACGGCGTGGGCGATCAGATGAGCCATTACGCCGTGAACGCGGGCGTGCCGAAGACGCTCATCCAGCACCTCATCCGGTGGGTGATCTCGCACAGCGCCACTTCGGCCGCGGCGGGGACCGGAGGGGCGATGGTGCTCACCGATGAGGCCAAGGCGGTGCTGCAGTCGGTGCTCGACACCGAGATCAGTCCCGAGCTCGTTCCGGCCGGGCAGGACGGCAAGACCCAGTCGACCGAAGACGCCATCGGCCCGTACGCGCTCCACGATTTCACGCTGTTCCACGTGCTGCGCTACGGCATGCGCCCCTCGAAGATCGTCTTCCTCGCCGAACGGGCGTGGACCGATCCGGATGCCGGCGCCTGGCCGCCCGGCTTCCCGTCCGCCGATCGCTATGCGTACGACCGCGAAGAGATCGTTCGCTGGATGCGTGTGTTCCTGCGGCGCTTCCTCGGCTTCGCGCAGTTCAAGCGAACCGCGATCCCGAACGGCCCGAAGGTGCTCCCGGCCGGGTCGCTCTCGCCGCGCGGCGACTGGCGCGCGCCGAGCGACGGCAACCCTCGCGTGTGGCTCGCGGAACTCGATGCGTCCCTCGAGGCGCCGGCCGCTGGGGAGTGAACCCGGCCGCCCCGACCCTCACTCTGCCGATTGGGCACCCGACGCGATGGTGATGACCCAGCCGTCGCGCGATGCGTCGACGAGCGCGTACTTCATTTTTCGATCGAGGAGCCAGCCCGTGTGGCGACCGGAGTCGAGTCGGACGTGCTCAGGAGCAACCCGCACACCTCGACCGTCCGCCTCGAGGACTGCCTGGACACACACCCAGTGGTGGAGCAGGTCGGGGATGTTCTGCTCGTCGAAGAGCCGGGAGTGCTTCTGCATCTGACGGATGTCCGCGGGCTCGGGGTGCATGTCACGGATGTCGATCCCGAGCGGGAGCCCGGGATCGCAGATGGCGACGACCGTCGCGGCGCGATAGCTCGCCGTGATGATTGCGATGGGCAGTTCCTCGCCGTCGCGGGAAGCGATCAGCCGGGTGTGGTAGCCGAATCCGCGCGGCGCTTCGCGCTCGATCTCGACATCCGTGGGCTCGCAACCGAGCTGAGCGGCGATCAGCTCCTTCGCGATCATGCGCCGCCGATCGTGCACTGTGGTTGCCGGGTCCCACCCGAGACGGGCCGAAACCCCCGGGGGAGTTTCCAACGGAATCGTCTGCAGTGCCATGTCGCTCCTTCGGATGCGTCGCTCCCCCCATCCTGGCCCACTGCGGTCCGCGAAGTGAGCCCACGGGCCAGAGGAAACAGATCGGCGGCCAAGATGCTGCGTGATCCCGCATCGGAGATCTCGGCCGACACCGCGGTCTCCGTTCGGGCCGGTGATCGGTCGTCCCGCTCGACCTGAGTATTCTCAAGATCACGCAATCACCGGGCGCGCGCCGCACCGCGCTCACACACAGAACCGAGGATCCGATGTCGACCACTCCGCCGAACGTGCCGCCCGAGAACGCGTCCTCCGGGCCCGACGAACCCACCGAGCCCACCGAACCCGACGAACCCGACGAACCCACCGAACCCACCGAACCCGAAACACCCACCGAGCCTGCCGAACCCACCGAACCCACCGAACCCGAAACACCCACCGAGCCTGCCGAACCCACCCAACCCACCAACCCCGACGAACCCACCAAACCCACCGAACCCGAAACACCCACCGAACCAGAAACACCCACCGAACCAGAAACACCCACCGAGGTGCACGGCGCTGACGGCGGTCAGACTGCCGTTGCGCTGCCGCCCGCCGCGGTAACGATTGCCCCCGATACGCGCACCAGACGCGTCGCATGGACCGCACTGGCGCTCTCCATCTCGGGAGTCGTCGCCGCGCTCGCCGGGCTCATCCCGATCGTGTGGGTCGGCCTCGGTTTCGCGCTCGTCGCAGGGCTTCTGCTCCTGGCCGCCTTCGTCATCTCGCTGGTCGGGCTCATCGGAAGGGAAAACGCAGGCAAGGGGCTGAGCGTCACGGCGCTGATCTTCTCGCTCCTCGGCGGCGTCATCGCCTTGTTCTCGCTGATCTTTGCGCTGTTCCTGTTCGGGTCCGGCCCCGCGCCGATTCCCTGGACCCCCACCGTGCCCAGCGCCGCGCCGAGTGACGGCGGGGCGATCGCGCAGCCGAGTGACGACCCGACCGTGTCCCCACCGGATGACGCCGCCAAGGCAGCGTTCCTCGCGGACGTGCGCCCGAAGATCCACCAGATCATGGCGTCCGTCGACCCTTTCCTCACCCCCGACATCGTGGACGCCTACTTCCCGGACGACCAGCTGCTGATGATCGGCCAGACACTTCTGATCACAGATGACAGCGGGATCGACGCGATCGTCGACGCCGAACTGGCGAAGCCGGGCGATGCGATCTCGGCCGAGACGCTGCGCGAGCTGTACCGGGCGGTCCTGACATCAGCACAGACCTATCTGCAATGACAGCTGATCATGCGACAGCAACGCCCTGCCGGATTGTGCTCGGCCCTTGGCCGACGGCCTCAACGGTGACCTGAGCAGGCAGCTGCTCCTTCATCGCCTCGACGTGACTGATGACCCCGACGGTGCGGCCGCCGGCGCGCAACTCGTCGAGCGTCCGCATCGCCAGCTCGAGGGTCTCGGGGTCGAGCGAACCGAACCCCTCATCGATGAAGAGCGTGTCCAGCCGGATGCCCCCGGCGCGCGCTGTCACCACTTCGGCGAGACCCAGGGCGAGCGCGAGGGACGCGAGGAACGTCTCGCCTCCAGATAGCGATTGGGGCGAGCGTAGTCGGCCCGTATAGGCGTCGAGCACCTCGATGGCGAGCCCCGACGCCCGACCCCGTGCAGCGCGCGCGTCTGAGTGGTGAAGCGTGTATCGCCCCGCCGACATCTCGGTGAGCCGCAGATTAGCGGCCGCGACGATCTCTTCGAGCTCGGCCGCCAGGACGAATGTCTCGAGATCCATCTTCATGGTGTTCGGTGCTCGCCCGGCAACCGTGTCGGCGAGGCGACTCGTGATGGCCGCGTCTTCGGCGAGAGTCGCGCCGCCGGCGGCGGCAGCATCGACATCGGCGAGGAGTTCCCGCAGGCGCAGCACCGCGTTGTGCGCATCACGCTCGGCACCGATCGCAGCGGCGCGTGCCGTGTCAGCGAGGGATGCCGCCGCCCGGGCCCCGTCGAGATCGACGGCCGGAGCGTCGAGCACGCCCAGCTCGAGGCTCAGCAGCCGCGATCGGAGCGCCACGAGCTCCGCAGTGTGCGCGGCGATGCGCTGATCGAGGTGGGCCTGCTCGTCCGCATCGAGCAGCGCGCGCACCGCCTCCGCCGCATCGGCGAAATCGGATGCTGCGAGGCGCTCGTCGCGATCAGCGAGCGCCCCGGTGAGCGCGCGCACGCGCTCCGACAGCGCATCGCGCGCCGAGCGCGCAGCCCGCGCGTTGTCGCGGCGCGCGACCGCGTCGGCCACGCGGTCGGCGACGCTCGGAAACTCGCCCCGCGCTGCCGCCAGCTCCGCGCGCAGCGCCGCGGCCGTGCTGACGATGCCCGCGTGGTCGATCGCACACCGCTCTCGCTCTGCCACTCGTTCTGCACGATCGCTGTGGAGCACACTCGCACGGCGGTCTGCGTCGTCGCGCTCGGCGATCAGCTCGTCCACGCGCACCGCGGCCTCATCGGCGTCGTGCACTTCGGCTCGACAGGCACGCGCGTCCTCTTCCAGCTCTGCAAGTGGGCGCTCACCCGCGCGCACCGCGGCCGTCGCATACGCGTCACGCGCCAACCGGGCGTGCGCACCCGCACGAGCGGCGCGATCAGCGGTGTGATCGCGCCGCGCTTCGGCTGCCGTGAGGTCCTGGGCCGTGACGGGCGCTTCGCTCGGCGGGGCGGGGCGGGGGTGCTCGCGGGAGCCGCACACAGCGCACGGCTCCCCCTCGACGAGCGCCGATCCCAGTTCACTGGCATACCCCGCCATTCGCCGCTGGAGGAGCACGGTGACCGCGTCGGCCGCGTCGGCGGCAGTCGCGCTCTCGCGCGCATAGTCCGCCTCAGCCGCGCGCATGCGCTCCGCGAGGTCTGTCGCCTCGACGGTTGCGACGATCATCGCCTCCAGCCCGGCCAGACTCGCCCGGAGGTCAGCACGTCGCTGCGCGCTGACGGAAAGTGCCGCGATGCCGGCATCGAGGCGCGCCCGTGCGGAGGGAAGAGCACCCAGCTCGGCATCGAGCGCGGAGACGACGTCCGCCAGTCGTCGCATTTCGTCGCCCTGCGCGGCCAGGGTGCGATCGAGCTCGGCGAGCTCGCGTTCGCGTCGCGCCGCCGCCGACCAGAGGGCGACGTCTCCGGTCAAGCGATCGATCATCGCATCGAGGTCGCCCTCGCCGCCGTCCGCACGCCAGGCGGCGAGCGCACGCGCGGCTGCGTCGACGGCCGCCGCGTGGGCGGTTGCCGCGCGATCGGCGGCATCCATCGTCGCGCGGAGCGTCTCGGCCTGCTGTGCGCGGCGAAGACGAGAACGATCCGCCTCGATCTGTGGCAGCTCGCTCTCCAGCTGAGTCAGGCGCGCACGCCCGTCGGCGAGCTCGCCGAGCGCGACGGCATGGGCGATCGCTGCGGAAAGCGTCACCGCCGCTGCCTCAGCGGCCGCCTCAACCGTCACCCGGCTGGTCTTCGCGACGTCGTGGCGGTATTCGGCGCGCCGCAGGGCGCGCTCGACGACGTCACGGCGGCCGGGCACATCGGTGGGTCGTTCATCCGCGTCGGCCAGGTCGTGCGCGGCGACCAGCCGCTCGGCGATCTCGAGGAGAGTGCGCACATGCGCCTCACTGTCCTCCCGCGCCCTCTGCGCGTCGCGGCGACGCTGCTCCAGCTCGTCCATGTACCTCTGGAAACGCTGTGTGCCGAAGAGCGTCCGCAGCAGAGCCTGCCGTTCGTCGTTGCCCGCGAGCAGGAAGCGCGAGAACTTGTTCTGAGCGAGCAGGATCACCTGCTGGAACTGCTGGGCGTTCAGCCCGATCTCCTCGTCGAGCAGGATGCCGACCTCGCGCGGCTTCGCGGCCCGGCCGACCCAGGCTCCGTCTACGCGCTCTTCGAGCTCCGCACGCGTCGGCTCGATCGTGAGCCCACCGCCGCGCTTCGCGGGTCGGTCGTACTCGGGTGCGCGAGTCACACGCCAACGCCGATCACCGACCGTGAACTCGAGTCGCACACGGGTGGGATCGCCGAGGAAGCAATGATCGCTGCGCAGCCGTCGCTCGCCGCTCTCATAGCGGGGCACCACGCCGTACAGCGCGAAACTGACGCCGTCGAGGATGCTGGACTTTCCGGCGCCGGTGCGTCCTGCGATGAGGAACACGCCGTCGTCATCGAACGCGTCGAAATCAACGGTCTGCGTGTCACGGAACGGTCCGAATCCTGTGAGCTCGAGGCGATGGAGCTTCATGACACCCCTCGGGTCACGTCAGCGCCTCGACGCGGATCCGCTCATCGAGGACGTCGCGGAGAATGTCGCTCTCACGCTCACTCGCGCCCTCGCCCTGACGGACGTGCTGGAGGAACGTGTCGACCAGCTCGGCGTCGGTTCGCGCCGCGCGCACCCGCTGAAGGTAGCTGCGGCGCTCGTCGACGCGCACGCCCGCCGGGGCGTGCGAGACCATCGCGCAGTGCGGGTAGCGTTCCTGCAGCCGGCGCAGCGGATCTCGCTCCGGCAGAGCGTCGGTGTACACGGCGCAGACCCACGCATCCTGCACGGCGGCATAGGACGGGTCGGTGAGCAGCTCGTCGAGCGGACCCCGCAGAGTGACGAGCTGTCTCGGTACGGGAAGCGCGAGCCACTCGACGGCGGTGAGCCCGTCGGCGCCCAGCTCGACGAGCCACGACCCGCGGGGCTTGCTCCCCTCGCCGAAGGAATAGTGCAGCGGGGCGCCGGCGTAGCGAACGTTCTCGGCGAGCGTCTGGCGCCCGTGGATGTGGCCGAGCGCCGCGTAGTCGACGCCGGTGAAGGCGCTGATCGGCACGACATCGAGACCGCCCTGCTGAATGTCGCGTTCGAGCTGTGGTGTCGCTTCCACTCCCGCAGCGAAACAGTGCGCGATCGCGACCGACCGCCCTCCGCGTGCGGCGAGGTCATCGCGCACGAGGCCCATCGCGTGGGCGAGGACATCTCGCTGCGTGCGCACGCCCGGCCAGAGATGACGCAGCAGCGCCGGCTCGAGGAACGGGATGCCGTAGAAGTGCACGGGTCCGTGCTCGTCGTCGACGGTCACGGGTGCGGCGAGCGTCGCGGGGTCGGTGAGCACGCGGATGCCGCTGCGCAGCACACCGGCCTGGAAGCCGAGGCGAGCGGCCGAATCGTGGTTGCCGCTCGTGACGATGACCTGCGCGCCCGCGTCGGCCAGGCCCCGCAGCGTCTCGGAGAGGAGCAGATAGCACGCGGCCGCAGGGGTGGCCGAATCGAACACATCACCGGCGACGATCACGACGTCCACGCCCCGCTCGCGCACCTGTGCGGTGAGCGTGTCGAGCACACCTCTCAGCGCGTCGAGAGTGGAGTTACCGTGGAAGGTCCGCCCGATGTGCCAGTCGGAGGTGTGCAGGATGCGCATGCCCTCCACGCTACGAGCAGCCGCCGACATCGGGTCGCAGGCCCGCGGCGGGTGGCAGGCATCCGCCGCGGGCCGGACGGGTCAGATCTCGGGCGTGAGAGCGGCCTCAGCGCCCGCAGAGCGAGCGCGCCGACGGGCACCGAGGTCGATGACCGCGAGCAGAAAGGCCAGGCCCAGGAACACCCCGACCGCCGTCATCCCGTAGGCATAGGCATTGCGGTAGACCTCGATCGAGTGCGTCTGGGCGGCGTCACTGTGGATCGCGGCGTAGAAGATCGACAGCGAGACGGCCGTGCCGACGGCCGTGCCGATGCGCTGGCTCAGCTGACCGACGGACCCGGCGAGGCCTCCTTCGTGCGTCGGGATCTCGGCGAGCGTCAGGGTCTGGTTGGGTGCGACGACCAAGCCGGCACCCAGCCCGGCAACGGCCATGACCCCCGCCATCGCAAGGGCGACGATCGCGACGGGCAGCGCGGAGGCGATCCACGTGAGCGCCGCCGTGCCGAGCAGGACGATGCCCAATCCCCACACGACGAGCGGTCGACCGAGGCGGCCGACCAGATTTCCGCCGACCCACGCCGAACCAGCGCTCACGACAGCGAATCCGATCGAAACCATGCCGGCGTACACGGGCTCCAGGCCGACGCCCAGTTGCAGGAAGAGCGTCGTCAGCAGGAACAGCGCAGGAAGCGCGGTGAAGTATGCCGTGACGATCAGGGTGCCGTTGCGGTACGACGAGATCCCGAACAGCGAGAACGGGATGAGAGGGCTCTTGCCGGCATCCGAGTATCGGCGCTCCCACCAGACGAACAGCGCGGCGAACACGGCGAAAGCGGTCAGCATCCACCATCGCCGCGGATCGTCGTCGGGCGATCCGGTCGTGAACAGGAACGGCCACATCAGGGCGATCACCGTGAACCCGAACAGGGCGACGCCGACCGGGTCGAGCTGGACCCTGCCCGGCGTGCGGTGCCGCGTGCGCGGCAGCAGGGTGAGGACGCCCGCGAGCACCAGCAGGGTAAGGGGCACGTTCATCCAGAAGATGTACCGCCAGCCGTCGGTGGGACCGCCGATCGCGATCATCAGCCCACCGAGGGTCGGGCCGAACGCGGTCGAGACCCCGATCGTCGCACCGAAGAGACCGAAGGCGCGACCCCGCTCCTTGCCGGTGAACAGCTGCTGAATCGTGCCGATGACCTGGGGCATCTGGATGCCGGCTGCCAGACCCTGGACGAGGCGCCCGATGAGGAGCACCTCGACGGTCGGTGCGAGTGCGCACACGACGCTCGTCAGTGTGAACAGGCTGAGCCCGATGACGAACAGGGCCTTGCGGGAACGCTGGTCGCCCAAGCGACCGAATGGGACGAGGGCGAGCCCGAAGCTCAGCACGTATCCCGAGACGACGAGTTGCAGCTCCGTGGACTCGGCGCCGAACGCCTGTTCGATCGACGGCAATGCGACGTTCACCTTGGTCAGGTCGAGGATCGTGAGCGCCGCGACCGATACGCACACCCAGAAGGCCCGCCAGCGCTGACCATCGCTCAGCGCGATGCTCACCGTCGCGGGCGCAGACGCGGGCACGGTCACGAGGTGATCCGCAGAGAGGCGCGGCCGGACGTCTTATGGAAAGCAATGAGGCCGACGCACATGGGATCACCGTATAACGCTCACGACGTCGCAGGCGCGTTCGCCGATGCCGGGCAGTGGCGCCCCGACCGCGCAGATTGTCACATGACGTCACGACCAGGCCGCCGCATTCGTGCGGTTTGACACATTCCGTCGCCGTTGGTCATAATGACCGTATGACTGACATCGCACGCACTCTGTCCGCCCGGGAGGCGAACGGACCCACCGGCATCATGATGCCGGGCGCTGTCATGTGTTGCCGAATGTGTCGATGACACGGTAATCCCCGTCGGATCGTCCTCCGCCTTCTGAGTAGCGGAGCGCGTCGATCCCCGAGTCGCCGAAGCCCTCCGCCCACCCCGCGGATGCCGGTCGCCTCGCACATCGGTCGCCCCCGAGGCCGACCCCCGCAACGCATCCGAACCCGAGTCAGGCACCTCGCCCCCGGGTTCCGCCCCGAAGGATCTCCCATGTCGAACACTGCCGTTCTCTCACCGTCAGCCCCCACTCGCCACCTGCGAGCCGTCGAGGACATCCCCTCGGCCGTCCGCCCGACGGTCCAGCCCGCTCCGACCGGGAACGCGCCGCGCGGGTTCGCGCTCTACGTCGGTATCGACGAGGGCAAGGCCGCAGCAGACGGCGTCTCGCTCTCGACGCTCGTCGCCGCGCTGCGGCGAACCGTCGCCGAGCTTGCACCACACGCTGAGACCTACGCGACCGTTGCACTGGCTCCGTCGGCTGCGGGTGGCCGCGATGTCGACGTCGTCCGCCTCGCTCTGCACGAGCCGGGCGCAGTCGCCCGCACGAAAGTCGACGCACCCGATGACGATCATGTGCCCGGAGGGGTCACGATCGACTTCTCCCGTCGCCGCGTGCACATCGACGGCGAGGGCGCCGCACTGACGTTCAAGGAGTTCGAGCTGCTGCGGTACCTCGTGCTGCGCGAGGGGCGAACGATCGATCGCACCGAACTCGTGTCATCGCTGTGGAGCCGCGCCGACAGCGACGAAGCGCCGGGCGAGCGGACGATCGACGTGCACGTGCGCCGCCTGCGCTCGAAGCTCGGTCGCTACGAGGACATCGTGCGCACGGTTCGCGGCATCGGCTACCGGTTCGATCGGCACGCCGATGTCGTCATCCGCTACGGCCACGGCGCGCCGTCGCCCGACCGCGTCTGAAGCGGCCCCGGCTCGGGTGTCGGACGCCCGGGCGTAGGGTGACCGCATGACCACGCGCGAGAAGATGCCGGTTCGCCGGGCCCCACCCGCGCACAAGCCGCGGCGAGAGCCCGAGCGTGCACAGGAGACGGAGTACCGACCACGGAAGCCGATCGATGCGACCGGGGCAATCCGCCAGCAGCAGCGCGGTGCGGGCGATCCCGCCCAGATGGAGTCCGCCGGCGTCATCTGGCGTGCAACACGCACGCCGGAGGGGATCGCGACGCTCGCGATCCGCGTCGATCCGGGCCGCGTCCGTGGCGCTGCCTGGGGGCCCGGCGCGGCGTGGGCGCTCGACCAGCTTCCCGCGCTCTGCGGCGACCTCGATGACCCGACGGGATTCGAGGGGCACCGCCATCCGCTCGTCGCCGACGCGCATCACCGCCATCCGGGACTGCGGATCGGGCGCACCGACCTCGCCTTCGATGCCCTCGTGAGCGCGATCTTCGAGCAGAAGGTCACCGGTGTGCAGGCCTTCGGCGCCTGGCGCGCCATCCTGACCTGGTGCGGCGAGAAGGCACCCGGGCCGACACCACGGCCCATGTTCGCCCCGCCCGCAGACTGGCACACGATCCCGAGCTGGACGTGGCACCGGGCGGGGCTCGAGCCGCCGCAGTCTCGCACGATCGCCGCGGCGTCCGCTCGGCGCGGTCCGATCGAGCGAGCGCTCGGGGCAGCGTCCGGCGGGCGGGCGCTCGATGAGATCCTCACGAGTCTGCGCGGTGTCGGAGCGTGGACAAGTGCCGAGACCCGCGTCCGCGCGTTCGGCGATCCGGATGCGGTGAGCGTCGGCGACTACCACCTCGCCCACCAGGTGGGCTATGCCCTCACGGGCCGGCGCGTCGACGACGACGCCATGCTGGACCTGCTGGCACCGTGGCCCGGCCACCGCCAGCGCGTGATCCGCCTGATCGGGCTGGCGTGCCCACGCGAGCCGCGTCGCGGAGCGCGGCTGAGCCCGGAGGATCACCGCGGACGCTGATCCTGAGCGGATCGCGGGGTGACCCGTGGTCCCACCTCGGCGTGGACGTCGTCGCTCACATCTCTTCGTGCGTGTCCGGGTCGCCGCCCCACAGCCGCCCGCGTTCGAGGCCGGACAGCGCCGCGATCTCGGCATTCGTCAGCGCGAAGGCGAACACGTCGGCGTTTTCGATCTGACGCGCCGGATCGGCCGACTTCGGAATGGGCGTCGAACCGAGCTGGACGTGCCAGCGCAGCACGGCCTGCGTCGGGGTCACTCCGTGCGTGCCGGCGATCTCGGTCACGACCCTCTCGGTGAGAAGCTGGCTGCGCCGGGCGAGCGGGCTCCAGCTCTCCGTCCGAATCCCGTGCTTCTGATGGAACGCTCGGAGCTCCGCCTGAGGGAAGTAGGGGTGCATCTCGACCTGATTGACGGCGGGGGTGACCCCCGTCGCGTCGATGAGTCGCGTGAGCATCGCGACGGTGAAGTTCGACACACCCACCGACCCCACGACACCCTCCTCGCGCAGCGCGATCATGGCGCGGAAGGTCTCGACGTAACGATTCACACTCGGATTCGGCCAGTGGATGAGGTACAGATCGATCCGCTCGAGCCCGAGACGCTCCAGCGACCCGTGTGCGCTGCGGATCGTCTCTTCGTATCCGTGATCCCGCCCCGGCACCTTCGTCGCGATGATCAGCTCATCGCGCATGCCGCTGAGACGCGCAGCTGCACCCACCTCGGCTTCGTTCTCGTAGTTGACGGCCGTATCGAGGAGCCGATAGCCGTTCTCCACCGCGGCGACGATCGCCGCGGTGCCGCCCTCGCCGCGCAGCTTGTACGTGCCGAGACCGAGCTCCGGGAAACGCCATCCGTCGTTGAGCATGACCGTGGGAATCGTGACCATTCCTCCACGCTACGTCCCCGGATGCGCATCGGCCACCACAACGGGACTCTCCGCTGAGCCGACGAAGTCGGCATCGGCGTCTGCGATTCAAATCCAGCGCTCGCCCCATCAGCGCTAGCGTGGACCTCGTGACCGCCCCCATCGATGCCACCGCCACCACTGCCTGGGCCGCGCTCTCCACCCGCGCCGACGGCTTCGCCCCGAACCTCCGCGCGTGGTTCGCAGACGACCCTGGCCGCGCGGAGCGGCTCACGTTCGACCTCGTCGACCTGCGGGTGGATCTGTCGAAGAATCTGGTGGATGCCGGGATCCTCGACGCTCTCGTCGAACTCGCCGAGCAGGTCGGACTCGCCGCACACCGCGACGCGATGTTCCGCGGCGACCACATCAACACGTCGGAAGACCGCGCGGTGCTGCACACGGCGCTCCGCCGCCCGGCCGGGATCCGGCCGGCACTGGTCGTGGACGGGCAGGACATCGACGGCGATGTCCAGGGCGTCCTGGACGCCATGTCGGCGTTCGCGAATCGGGTACGCGACGGGGACTGGCTCGGGATCACGGGCAAGAGGGTCACGCACGTCGTGAACATCGGCATCGGTGGCTCCGACCTGGGGCCCGCGATGATATCGTCCGCGCTCGAGCCGTACGCGGCCGCCGGAATCCAGGCGCGATTCGTCTCGAACATCGATCCGTTCGACATCGCACACAAGACGAGGGACCTCGACCCCGAGAGGACGCTGTTCGTCGTCGCATCCAAGACCTTCACGACGCTCGAGACCCTCACCAATGCCCGGCTCGCGCGAGACTGGCTGTGGTCGGGCCTGACGGCATCCGGTGCGATAGACGGCTCCAGCGCGGCGAAGACGGATGCCGTCTCCCGTCACTTCGTCGCGGTGTCGACCGCGATCGACAAGGTCGCGGCGTTCGGCATCGACCCGGCGAACGCGTTCGGTTTCTGGGACTGGGTCGGTGGCCGCTACTCCGTCGACTCGGCGATCGGGCTGTCGCTCATGATCGAGCTCGGCCCCGACGCGTTCCGCGAGCTGCTCGCCGGCTTCCACGCCGTCGACGAGCACTTCGCACGCGAGCCGCTCGAGCGCAACGTGCCGGCGCTCATGGGTCTGCTCAACGTCTGGTACACGAACTTCCTCGGCGCACAGTCCCATGCGGTGCTCCCCTACGCGCAGCAGCTCAGCCGCTTCGCCGCGTACCTGCAGCAGCTGACGATGGAGTCCAACGGCAAAAGCGTCCGCTGGGACGGCTCGGCGGTCACGAGCGATACGGGGGAGATCTTCTGGGGAGAGCCGGGGACCAACGGTCAGCACGCGTTCTATCAGCTGATCCACCAGGGCACCCGGCTCATCCCCGCGGACTTCATCGCCTTCGCGAACCCGGCTTACGCCCTCGAGGACGATGGCCGCGACGTGCACGGGCTCTTTCTCGCGAACTTCCTTGCGCAGACCAAGGCGCTCGCGTTCGGCAAGACCGCGGGCGAGGTCGAGGCGGAGGGCACCACCGGCGCGCTCGTGGCCGCGCGCACGTTTCCCGGCAACCGGCCGACGACGTCGATCTTCGCGCCGGCGCTGACGCCGAAGGTGCTCGGCGAGCTCATCGCGCTCTACGAGCAGATCACGTTCACGCAGGGCGTCGTCTGGGGCATCAACTCCTTCGACCAGTGGGGCGTGGAGCTCGGCAAGCAGCTCGCCCTGCAGATCGCTCCCGCGGTCGAAGGCGACGAGGTCGCGACCGCTGCGCAGGATGCCTCGACCCGCGCTCTGCTGGCCTACTACCGCGAGCACCGGGCGTGACCGTGGCGGGATCAGACGAGCGGGACGCGACTCTCTCGGCCCGTCGCGCCGAGCGCAACGCGCGCTGGGAGGAACGCTACGCGGACAACGACCGCTTCTGGTCGGGCAAGGTCAACGCAACGCTCGCTTCGGTCGTGCAGACGCTGACGCCCGGAACGGCGCTCGATGTCGGCTGCGGCGAGGGCGCCGATGCGGTCTGGCTCGCCGAGCAGGGGTGGCGCACGACCGGGATCGATGTGTCCCCCTCGGCCGTCGCGCGTGCCGCCTCCGCCGCACGCGACCGGGGGCTCGATGAGACCCGCGTGCGGTTCGTGGCGGGCGACGCCGACGAGACCCTGCCGGAGCAGACCTTCGACCTCGTCACTTCGAGCTTTCTGCACTCTCCGGACGAGGACTTCCCGCGCATCACGATCCTCCGCGCGGCGAGCGAACGGGTTGCGCGGGGCGGGCGGATGCTGGTGATCTCCCACGCGGCGCCACCCCCGTGGGCGAGGGAACTGTCCGGGCACGCGCACGACATGCGCTCGCCCGCGGAGGAACTCGCGCTGCTCGCACTGGATCCCCACCAGTGGCACGCGGAGCGGGTCGAGGTCGTGGCCCGCGATGTCGTCGGCCCCGACGGCACCCCCGCCGTGCTCGACGATGGGATCCTGCTCCTCCGACGGAAGTGAGCCGGGGTCAGGCCTTCTTCTGGATGTCCAGCAGCGGCGCACCGTGCGACGTCGGGCCGAGAGCTACCGGGTCGACGGTGTCGAACTGGTCGGCGTTGAGCACGATCACCGGGGTGATGAGCGCGTAGCCGGCCTGCTCGATGACGCCACGATCGAAAGTCACCAGCGGCGTGCCGACCTCGACGCGGTCGCCGTTGCCGACCTTCACGTCGAAGCCTTCGCCCTTGAGATTCACCGTGTCGATTCCGACGTGGATCAGCACCTCGGCACCGTTGTCCAGTTGCAGACCGAACGCATGTCCGGTCGGCTGCGCGGCGACGACCACTCCTGCGCCGGGCGAATAGACCGTGTCTCCGGTGGGCTCGATCGCGACGCCGGGGCCCATGATCCCGCCCCCGAAGACGGGGTCGGCCACCTCGGACAGGGCCACCGCGGTGCCATCCAACGGCGAAGCCACCTGCACCAGTTCGCCGACGCCGGCTTCGGCCAGGGCGACCGCTGTCGTGGCGGCCGTCCCGGCGCCTGATGCGGTCGCGGCTGCTCCGCCGACGCCAGGCAGGACACGGGCCGACTCGTGGGCTGGTCGGCTGTCGACCGCTTCGGCGGTGACACCGACGGCAGCGACACCGGCGGCATCCGCGGGGTTCTTGTACCCTGAGACCACGACGAGGAACATCGCGACGAAGAACGCTGCGAGCACCGCGATCGCGTACAGCCCGATCGGATCGAAGGCCGGCATCGTCAGCAACGATGTGAAGACGAACGCCTGCGTCGTGATGCCGTGCGGAAGGCCGAGGATGAGGCTGCCGATGCCGATGATGAGACCGCCCGTGAGGCAGCCGACGAGCATTCGCGGATAGATGCGCTTGAACCGCAGATGGATGCCGTAGAGCGACGGCTCCGAAATGCCGCCCAGCAGGCCGGCTGCCAGTGCGCCGGTCGCGGTCTGCCGCATGTCCTTGTCCTTCTCACGCCACGCCAGCAGGAGGACACCGGCCGTCGCACCGAAGCACGCGAAGTTCCATGCACCCATGGGGCCCTGGATGAAGTCGTAGCCGAGGGTCTGGATGTTCAGGAGCATGATGGCGTTGATCGGCCAGTGCAGGCCCAGCGGCACCATGAACGGGTACGCGAGCGGAATCACGATGGCGAAGATGAACGGCGAGAACGTGTTGATCGCGCTCAACGCTCCCGCGAGGGCCGCTCCGACGTAGACGCCGATGGGTCCGATGAGGAACGCAGTGAGCGGGATCATGATGAGCATCGCGAGGAACGGGACGAAGATCAGCTGCACGTTCTCGGGGATGATCTTCCTCAGTCCCTTGTAGACGAGGCCGAGGACGGCCGCCATCAGCAATGGGGGAAAGACCTGCGAGCTGTAGTCGAAGAGCGTCAACGGGACGCCGAAGATCGGGATCGTCGTGATGTTCGATCCGAGGAAGGTGCCCTGGCTCGCGGCGTCGTTGGTCCCGAGTGCGGTGAAGCCGGGAAGCATGAGAACCGCCATGATCGCGAAGCCCACCCACGGGTCGGCGCCGACCTTCTGCGATGCGTTGTAGGCGACCATCAGCGGCAGGAAGACGAAGACGCACTGCCACATCAGGTTGACGAACTGCCATGACGGATCCAGTGTCACTCCCGGTGCGTTCCACGCCGGAATCACTCCGAGCGTGGCCATCAGCGCCATGAAGGTGATGAAGAGCGAAGCGCCCAGCAGCGCACCCAGAATCGGACGGAACGAGTCCGACAAGTACTCGAAGAGGGTGTCGAGCCATGCCGACCTTCCGCGCGGCCCCTTCGCCCGCTCCCGCGCCTTGATCTCCTCGGCCGACTCGGGCGCCCCGCCACCGGCCATCACCGGCAGCGCCATGATGTCGTTGTAGAGGGTCTGCACACCGCCGCCGATGACCACCTGATAACGGTCGCCCGCTTGCGAAACGGCGCCCAACACGCCCGGGATCGCCTCGACTCTGTCCTTGTCGACGATCGAATTGTCGTTGAGTTGAAACCTCAGGCGTGTCGCGCAGTGGGTGAGGTTCGCAATGTTGGCGGGGCCGCCGATCGCCTCGACGATGTCGGCTGCGGAGCTGGATGCCATGGTCTTCTCCCTGGGAGTCACCTGTATTCGCGACTCTATACCGGCCCCTCCGGGGCTGGGTAGGGCATCACCGTGATTAACCGCGCGAATCCGCGGGATGCCACGCGTTCCGCGCGCCCTCCACCGTGGTGCGGGACGTTATCTTTCCGTTACCTTCACATGATTCGTCCAGGTGCACCCGGGGATTCGTTCAGAAACCGTCAGCAGACTCGGGGACTTGTGCCCGTCCCGAGGGCATTCCCCGGCGCTGCTCGCCGGTTCCGCACACCGAAAGACTCCCCTCTTCATGCGCTTTTCGCTCCATCCCGCTCGCTCTCCGTTCACCGCCGCAGCTGTCGCCATCGCACTCCTGAGCGGAGGAGGGGCCTCGGCCGCTTTCGCCGCCGACGGCGACCGCGACCGCACCACCTCGACACACTCGGTCGACGCGGCAGGGTCCGATTCGCGCGGAGCGTCCGTCGCTGACCCCCTTGCACACATCGAGGCCGACGCGGAAGCGGCCCTCGCAGGTGCTCGCTCCGCGATCGCGTTCGCCGGCGACACCGAGAAAGCCGTTGCCGATTCAGGGCTCGAGGTCGAAGGCACCACCGCCATCGATACGTCGAGCCTCGCCGCCCACGTCGAGAAGCTCTCCGGCTACGAGGTGACTCCGCTCATGCTGCTGCCGAAACAGGTGACCGAAGCGCTGCGCGCGACGGATGCGGTGAACGGGGCGGCGGGCGAGCTCTCCGGCCGACTCGAGAAGGCGAGGGCCGTCAAGTCTGCCGCGGATGCAGCAGCCGCGCAGGCCGCCGCCGACCGTGCGGCGCAGGTCAAGGCCGCCGAAGAAGCCCAGGCGGCGGCCGAAGCCGCCGAGCAGGCCGCGGCAGCGTCGTCGTCATCGTCGGTGGCGACCGTCGACGTGAACGTCGACCCCGCGTCTGCTCAGGGCATCGGTCGCTCGATGGCCGCTGCCCAGTACGGCTGGGGTGACGACCAGTTCGCCTGCCTCGTGTCGCTCTGGAACAGGGAGTCCGGCTGGAGCGTCACCGCGTACAACGCCAGCAGTGGCGCATACGGCATTCCGCAGGCGTTGCCGGGGAGCAAGATGGCCAGTGCCGGCGCCGATTGGCAGACGAACCCGGCGACGCAGATCGCTTGGGGGCTCGGCTACATCTCGGGCCGCTATGGCACCCCCTGTGGCGCGTGGGGACACTCGCAATCGGCCGGCTGGTACTGAGCGCCGGCTTCGCGGCTTGATCCGATCCGTGTGCGCGGATGCCCGACCGCTCAGAGCGTTAGCCTTCACTCGTGACAGATCCGGACGACGCTCTCGCACGGCACACCGATTACGGCGCTGAGCGGATGGACGAGGGCGACCTCAGCGACGACCCGCTCGCGCAATTCGAGACGTGGCTCGCCGACGCCGCAGGGCGAGGTGTCTACGAGCCGAACGCGATGGTGCTCGGGACGCTCGATTCCGCCGGCATACTGCAGAGCCGCACGGTACTGCTTCGAGCGATCGATGAGCGCGGGTTCGCGTTCTACACCGATCGGCAGTCGCGCAAGGGCGAGGCACTCAGCGCGAATTCGGGCGCGACGCTGCTCTTTCCCTGGTATCCGCTCCACCGTCAGGTGATCGTGACGGGGACCGTCGCACGCGTCAGCGACGAGGACTCGGACGCGTACTGGCGGAGCCGCCCGCACGGATCCCGCATCGCGGGCACTGCGAGCAGGCAGTCACGGCCGATCGCGTCGCGAGCCGAGCTGGAGGCGCGGGTGCGTGAGCTGGAGGAGCACTACCCCGACGGAGTCGATGTGCCGCGACCGGCGCGGTGGGGCGGCTACCGCCTGGCACCGACCCGAATAGAGTTCTGGCAGGGACGCACCTCGCGCCTCCACGACCGGCTGGTCTTCAGTCGCGTGGATGCCGGAGGGTGGAACCTGCAGCGTCTTCAGCCGTAGCCGTCAGACCTGGTCGCCGAGGGTGATGACCTCGGCCTCGCCCTCGGCGCTCTCGTGAGGGGTCGAGTGACGGGTGATGCGGTGCCCGGCAGCGGCGAGAACGACGATCGCGACCACGAGTGAGCCCACGGCGAACCAGTACGGACCGCCGACACCGAACGCCACGGCGATCCCACCCGAGACCGCGGGAGCGACGGCGCCACCGAGGAAACGGACCCCGGAGTACGTCGACGAAGCCACGCTGCGCGGCAGATCCGTGGCTTCCATGACCGTCTCGGTGAGCGCTGTGTTGAGCACACCGAGGAAAAGCCCCGCGACGATCACGGTCGTGATCAGCACGACCGCCGAGGTCGCGAACAGCGCCATGACGCCGAGTGCCACTGCCAGCAGGCCGAACATCGCGAACAGAACGGGTCGCAGGCCGAAGCGTCGGGTGAGGAGGGGGGCCACGAGAACCGACGTGATCGCCAGGGCCACACCCCAGCCGAAGAAGACGAACCCCAACTCCTGTGCTCCGAACTCGAACCCCGCGGCACTGGCCGCAGCAGCGATCGGGAACGGCGAGTACGCGAGGAGCGTGAAGAAGGCGTAGTTGTAGAAGAGCGCCGTGATCGCGAGCGTGCGCAATGCGGGGTTCCGCAGCGCCGCGAAACCGGCCGTGAGCGATATCCGCTCCTGCGGCTGCGGGTCCGTGCGCAGCATCGCCACCAGCGCGATGAAGGCGATGGCCATCAGGGCCGCAGTGCCGAAGAAGGGCCCGCGCCAGGAGATGTCTCCGAGCAGGCCGCCCACGAGAGGGCCGACGGCCATTCCGAGACCGAGGGCGGCCTCGTAGAGGACCACCGCCTGCCGGCTGCCGCCGCTCGCCGCGCCGACGATCGCGGCGAGCGCCGTCGAGATGAACAGAGCGTTTCCGAGGCCCCAGCCGGCGCGGAAGCCGATGATCTGGCCCACGCTGCCCGAGAGGCCTGCGAGAGCGGCGAACACCACGATGAGCGCCAGCCCGATCAGCAGGGTCCGCTTCACGCCGATCCTGCTCGAGATGAAACCCGTGAAGAACATGGCGATCGCGGTGATGAGCAGATAGCTCGTGAACAGCAGCATCGCCTCGGTCGGGGTGGCGTTCAAGTCTTCGCTGATCGCCGGAAGAATCGGGTCGACGAGGCCGATCCCCATGAACGACACCATGCACGCGAACGCGATCGCCCACACAGCGGGCGGCTGGTGCAGGATGGATGGCTTCTGCTCAACGGACACTGACATTGCACTCCTCAATCGATGGAACGGGTTTGCGGGGAACGGCGGGGAGAACGGGCGGCGCCCGCGAGCGTCGCGCGGCTCACGCGGACTCGAGCGCGGCGACGAGTCGTGCGAGCAGTGGAGCCGCTGAATCCAGAGTCCGGATCTCCTCCGGCGAAAGCTCCTCCATCGCGGGACGTGCGACGTCGGCCGCACGCAGCCGGAAGGCGGCGATCAGGTCGGCGCCCGCGTGCGTGAGGTGCACGACCGATGCCCGAGCATCCTCGTCGTCACGAAGGCGCTCGACCAATCCGTCGGCTTCGAGCCGATTGACGGTGGCCGTCATCGACGGCTGGGCGATGAACTCCCGCTCGGCCAGTTCCCCGACGCGCAGATCTCCCGCCTGCTCGAGGTTCGAGAGCACGCGCATCGCGACCAGCGAGCGCCCAGACCCCACTCGGCGCGAGAGCCCGCGCGCGTAGCGACTGGAATGAATCATGAGACTGATCGACAGCTGGTCGATCGCAGTCAATTGCATAGCAACAATATATACCATCTCTATCGTCACGCTGAACCCACGCCGCTTCGCCACCACGACGGCGCAGCGCGCTGGGTCCACCGCGCACGGCGGGAACCCCGGATGAGACGATTGCACCCGTGATGAAGCACTGGACCAGCAGGTGACCGACGTCGACGCGGTCGTGGTCGGTTCCGGGCCCAACGGCCTCGTGGCCGCCGTCGTCCTTGCCGAAGCCGGGTGGAAGGTGCTCGTGCTCGAGGCGGCGGAGAGACCGGGCGGCGGGCTTCGCACCGAAGAGCTCACGCTGCCCGGATTCAAGCACGATCTCGGGTCCACCGTTCACGCACTGGGTCTTGGGTCAGAGGCCTTCCGGTCCCTCGATCTGTCTCGCGAGGGACTCGAGTTCGCTCACCCGCCGACGCCGCTGGGCCACGCGATCACCCCCGGAACCTCGGTGCTCCTGCACCGTTCGGTGGAGCAGACCTCGGCCGGGCTGGGGCGCGACGGAGCACGCTGGCAGAGGGTGGTGGGCGGATTCGGACGCCGCTGGGAGGGCCTGGTCTCGTCGGTGCTCAATCCGACGGCCTTCCCGCCGAAGGCGCCTCGGGAGCTGCTCGAGTTCGGGATGCACGGGCTCTGGCCGGCGACGGCCAGCATCCGCACCGGGTTCAGGGAGGAACCGGCGCGAGCGTTGTTCGCCGGTCTCGCCGCCCACTCCGCTCTCGACCTGCGCGAGCCGCTGACATCCGGCATCGCCCTCTTCCTCGGCGGTCTGGGGCACGGCGTGGGCTGGCCGGTCGCCGTCGGGGGATCGCAATCGATAGCGGACGCCCTGATCGCGCGGGTGGAATCTCTGGGTGGCGAGGTGCGCACCGGCTACCGGGTCAGCTCTCTGTCGGAGCTCCCCTCGGCCCGCGCCGTGCTGCTCGATCTCACGCCGTATCAAGTGCTCGCCGTCGCCGGGGATCGACTCCCGGATCGCTATGCCGCGCGCCTGGCGCGCTGGCGCTACGGTCCGGCGGTCTTCAAGATCGACTGGGCGATCGACGGCCCGGTGCCGTGGGCCGACCCGGCACTCGCCGGAGCAGGAACCGTGCACATCGGAGGCACCGCCGCGACGGTCATCGCCTCAGAGCGCGCCGTCAGCCACGGCACCGTGACCGGCGAGCCGTTCATCCTGCTGGTGCAGGCCACAGTGGCCGACCCCACTCGAGCGCCGGCCGGGAAGCACACGGTGTGGGCCTACTGCCACGTGCCGCACAGCAGCAGAGTGGATGCGACCGAAGCGATCGAATCGAGGATCGAGCGGTTCGCTCCCGGCTTCCGCGACCGTGTGCTCGGTCGCCACGTGATGTCACCGGCGGCGCTGGAGAGCTGGAATGAGAACCTGGTCGGCGGTGACATCGCGGGTGGCGTCACCGACTGGCGTCAACTGATCGCTCGCCCCGCTCCGTCGCCGAGCCCATGGGCGACGCCGGTTCCGGGACTGTTCCTCTGCTCATCGTCGACGCTCCCCGGCGGCGGAGTGCACGGCATGGGCGGGTGGAACGCGGCGCGGACGGTGCTGGCCCGTCGCGGATGAACCAGGCGCTCGAGGCGACCGGGTCCGTCGCGCTCCGCGTGCGGTTCGCCTCAGGGCCGTAGCCCCAGCACGGGGCGCGACTTCGGCGAGACCGAGTACGTCTCTTCGGGGTCGGTCACCGCGACCGCGCCCACGGCGTCGTCGATCGCTGCCATGATGGCCGGCTCGAGCGTCACCCCCGACGCCTTGACTGTGTCGTCGAGCTGTTCGGGGCGAGATGCTCCGACGAGCGCGGCGGCGACGTTCGGGTTCTGCAGCACCCATGCGATCGCGAGCTGAGGCATCGTGAGCCCCGCATCATCGGCGACGGGCTTGAGTCTCTGCACCGCCGTGAGCACGTCATCGGACAGCAGTCGCTTGATGACACTCGCGCCGAACTTCTCGTCCGTCGCCCGTGATCCCGCCGGAGCGGGCTGTCCGGGCAGGTACTTACCGCTGAGGACTCCCTGCGCCATCGGCGACCAGACGACCTGCGAAATGCCCAGATCCACGGATGCGGGCACGACCTTGCCCTCGATGACGCGCCACAGCATGGAATACTGCGGCTGGTTGGAGATGAGCTGGAAGCCGAGGTCCTTCGCGAGCGCGTGACCCTCGCGCAGCTGCTCGGCCGTCCATTCCGAGACGCCGATGTACAGCGCCTTGCCCTGACGCACGAGGTCGGCGAAAGCCTGCATCGTCTCTTCGAGCGGGGTCTCGTAGTCGTAGCGGTGCGCCTGGTAGAGGTCGACGTGGTCGGTGCCGAGGCGCTTCAGCGATCCGTTGATCGCCTCGAGGATGTGCTTGCGGCTCAGGCCGCTGTCGTTGGGACCCTTGGGTCCGGTCGGCAAGTAGACCTTCGTGAAGATCTCGAGTGACTCGCGCCGCTGCCCGGCGAGCGCCTTGCCGAGGACGGTTTCGGCGACGGTATTGGCGTACACGTCGGCCGTGTCGAAAGTGGTGATGCCCAGATCGAGGGCACGGTGAACCGTCGCGATCGCCTTCGCGTCATCCACCTGCAGGCCGTGCGTCACCCAATTGCCGTAGGTGATCTCCGAAACCTTGAGTCCGCTGTTGCCGAGATATCGATGGTTGACCATGCTTCCACGCTACCCGCGCGAGACGAGACGAGGCGGTGTCGGACGGGGATCCTCACCGTCTGCGGAGCGCGGTGCGCAGGCTCCGCATCAACAGCAGCAGCCCGCCGAGGCCGACGACGGCGCCCACGAAGGAGAACGCCGTGACCTCACCGGTCACCATCGGGCCGCCGTCCGAGACGCCGAGCATGACGCCGGCTATGACGAGCGTGATGCCGACCACGGTCGTCGTTACGCGACCCATGATGCCGTCGACCCATGCGCGCTCGCCCGTGCTCTCGAAGGCGCGCAACCTGAGCTCGAGCGTTCCCTCGTCGAGCGAGCGGCTCAGGCTTCCGAGGCGTCGCGGCAGCCGGCGCGCCCGCTCGCTGAGCAGCGCCGACCAGGTCTGGGCTGTGAGCATCGCGCCCCGTGGAGTGACGAGGGAGAGCGCCATGCGGGGGGCGATCTCGAGCGCGCGCGCCACCATGTCGTAGTCGGGCACGAGTCTGCGCAGCGTGCCTTCGAGCGAGATGAGGGTGCGGAAGACGAGCAGCAGCGAGGGCGGCATCGCCATCCGGTTGCGGCGCAGCACGTCGACCAGGAGCCGGAAGATGTTCTCGTCGACCCGGGAGTTGTGCACGCGGGTGAGGATCATGCCGATATCGCGCTGCAGAGTCACGGCGCTGAAGGGCGTTGAGCCGGAGTCGCGTGCCGGGGCCCCGCAGATCAGCAGCACGGCATCGGTGACCGCGACGTCGTCCTCGTTGGCGACGCCGATCAGCAGCGGCACCAGCAGGCGACGCAGACTGCGCTCGATCACACCCACCGAGCCGAAATCGAGCAGAGTGACGGTGCGATCCTCGCCCAGGACGACGTTGCCGGCGTGCAGGTCGGCGTGGAAGATGCCGCGGACCCCGATCTGGTCGAAGACGGCTTGCAGCAGTGCGTCGGCGATGCGCTTGGCCTGTTCAGGGGGCATCGCTCCCGGGTCCAGCTTTCCGAACGGCGTTCCGTGGACACGCTCCTGCACGATCATCTGGGTCGTCGAGTACTCCTTGTACCCCGTGGGCACGTGCAGCCACGTCGCCGCACCCGACGCGGCGATCGCCCCGCGAAGCATCTCGGTGTTCGCCACCTCGACGCGGTAGTCGAGCTCATCGCGCAGCACGCGCGAGAACTCCGCGACCAGGGCGCGCGCACCGTATGCCTTCGCCCACTCGGTGCGCTTCTCGGCCTCGTTCGCGAGGCGCTCCAGGATGTCGAGATCGGTCGTGACCTGCGCGCGCGCCTGCGGCCGCTGGATCTTCACCACCACCTGTTCGCCGGTCACGAGGCGCGCGGCGTGCACTTGGGCCACGGATGCCGCGGCAAGCGGAGTCTGATCGATCTCGGCGAAGACGTCGGCGATGGGCCGGCTCAGCTGCGCCGCGATGGCCGCCTCAGCCGCTGACCAGGCGATCGGAGACGAATCCATCTGCATCGTCGAGAAGGCTGCGATGAACGCGGGAGGCAGGACGTCCTCTCTCGAAGAAAGCACCTGCCCGAGCTTGACGAAGGTCACCCCGGCTTCGTTCATCGCCGCCACCAGCGCCGTCGGCAGCTCATCCTCTTCGCCTTCGCCGTGACGCCTGCTCTCGTAGAGGGTGAGTCCGTGACGAGCCCCGATGGCGAGGATCTGCGCGTATCGGCGCGCGCGATCACGACGACGGAGCGCGTCACGCACGACCACGATCGGCTTGCGCCATCGGCGCGAGGGCCACAAGAATTCGAGCGACAGGACCACGATGACGACCGCCGCGAGCATCCACCCCGCCGTCAGCGCGACGAACGCGACCACAATGGGCGCGCTGGTCACGAAGCGGCCGTCCTGGTAGACGCCCGCATTGCTCAGCGAGCATACCGCTACAGGAACCGCGAGGGCGAACACGACGATCGCGGTGAGCCACGCGCGCAGCCACCCCACCTCGACATCCAGCAGTCGGCGCACGACCCAGGTGGCGGCGACCGAGAACACGAGGGCGACAATCCCCAAATCAAGCCAACTCGCCATAAGCCGATTCTGTCAGTCCCTGCCGGCCGGCGCGGGCGGCGCGTTGGTGAGTTTGCGTGAGCGGTCAAGGTCACGGTCAGCCCCACCCCCGCGAGATTCCGCACCCGATCAGAGGGTTCCGGAGGAACCTTCCGGCTTGCCCGGCAAGCTACTCGCGGCTCGAGGCCACCGTCAGGCTGCACGCGGCGCTTCTGACAACCGGAGTCAGAATGCGACAACCGGAATGGGACGACTCGACAGGTCGGTGAAAATCCGCCACTCAGCAAACGCGCCATGGGACGTTCGTTTGCGGCGATGCGCACGGGCGCGGAGGCGGACGATTCGGCTTCGGTTGCCAAGATTTCTGAGCCACGCGATGTCCCCCATAGCACCCGCCGCCAGTAGCTGTCACCACCGACGAACGGGTGATCCCGGAGAAGAACTCCGCGCGTCAGCGTTGACGAGAGGACGACGATCGACGTCATCCGGCTCAGTGCGCGGCAGGGGCTTCACATCGACCACCGCGGCCGATCCGTTGCGGAAGCGGACGAAGAAGTCG